>Ga0272442_10011465_pt1 | contig 10812 bp, 4 predicted proteins | sample SSMForm2O_FD_200262 | JGI IMG/M metagenome (GOLD analysis project Ga0272442, IMG submission 200262) | Marine sediment archaeal communities from Little Sippewissett salt marsh, Falmouth, MA, United States - SSM-Form-2O | ecosystem: Environmental > Aquatic > Marine > Wetlands > Sediment ... | reverse complement strand
CGAAAGACCGTCCGAACACGCTCATCGATCGAATCGGACAATCCGGCGTTAAGTACTCCGATGCGAAGCTCGGAGACTCCGTCATCGATTGTATCGATGTAATTTTCCTTTGGCAGATCGAGGAGTGTGCTGTCGCGACCGTCCGGGCCTTCGATCATCATCAGCGCGTGGGCGCTGTCGCGTACGGTTGTGGTTATCGGGCCGATCTGATCGAGTGATGACGCGAACGCGACAAGTCCCCATCGGGAGACACGGCCGTAGGTCGGTCTAAGCCCGACCACTCCGCAGAATGCAGCGGGTTGACGTACGCTGCCGCCAGTATCCGAGCCGAAAGCCAGAGGCGCGAATCCAGCTGCTACCGCAGCGGCGCTTCCGCCGGATGATCCGCCGGGTACGCGGGATAAATCGTATGAATTAAGCGTCGGACCCCATGCGGAATACTCGGTACTGGAACCCATCGCGAATTCATCAAGGTTGGACTTCCCCATGAGCCTCAAGCCGGCTTCGAGCGCACGGGCGTCGGCGGTTGCGGCATACGGGGGGACAAAACCCTGGAGGATGCGGCTGGAGCAGTCAGTGGTGATACCGGCGGTGCAGATGTTGTCCTTCTGGACGTAAGGAATGCCCCTGAACGGGAACTCGGGATCGTAATGCCAGGAGTCGAGGTCCTTTTCGGCATGCTCGAAGGTCGTACGGTTGAGTGCGTTGATGACAGGCTCGATTTTCTCGATGTTCTTCCTGCAGTTACGTATAACGTCGCGCGGATGGATCGAGCCCGATGCCAGCTTTTCAGCAAGTTTTTCTATGGAAAACTCGTTGAATCCCTTCATGATGGTACTTATCCGCGCCGGGAGGTATCCCTTCTAAGGCTCCTCGTCTCCAAGAATTTTCGGTACACGGAAGAATTCGGCCGTTCTCAAACGCGCGTTACTCAGGGCATCCTCCTGAGACAGCCAGTCGATTACCTTGTCCTCTCTAAGCGGGATGGGAGTGGGATTGACCTGAATAGTCGGATCGACACCCTCCAACTCGACCTGTCTCAGGACCGCGAAATGCTCCAGAATACGCTTCAGATGCTGCTTCTGATGCTCCATTCCGGGCCAGAGGGGATCAAGACGGGCAAGGTCGATTACACCGGCAAGGATGGCGTCGGTAATCTCACGGACGTCGGCAGCGACGGATTTATCGTCTCTTGACATAAATCTCCTTGTGGAACTGCATCAGCGAGGGCTAAACAGCCCCTGATCCGTATACCTGTCAGGACACAGATGGCGGAATTATATCAAATCTAAAATAGAATAGAGGGAAATGGGGAGGAAAAAGTGAATTATTTCACAAAGTCGATTTTAGTCTATTCTCCACTCACATGGTCACGGGTACGGTAGACTTTGCATGCCTGCTTTGGCAATTCATTAAGGAACATCGACCGTCCCCGCCACCTGCCGCCCCGTCGCCTGAGGTAGACAAGGGCTGCTCTCTGTCTTGCGCGCGTGAGCCCGACATAGCAGAGCCGTCGTTCTTCCTCGATCGCGTCAACTGTCTTGTTCATTGCGAGACGGTGAGGGAGATTCCCCTGCTCGAAGCCAAGGATAATTACGCGTTCGAACTCAAGCCCCTTCGCAGCGTGCAGGGTCATCATCCTGACTGCATCCTCGTCCGAATCGAAATCGCCATCGGTCAGAAGCGCGATATGGGCGAGGAACTCCCCGAGTGAGACCTTCGGGTTCTCATCTTCGAGCCTGAGAGCTTCCTCCCGTAGCATCTGGATGCGGGACACGAGCGCGCTTTCATCGGGAGAGACCTCGTAGGGACTTCGAGTCATGCTTTTCAGGGTCATGATTACCTTCGAAGCAGCCTGCGATGTCAGGCTTTCTTTAAGACCAAGATAAAATGGATGATTTTCAATATCGCCCTCGTAACGGGCCAGTAAGCGAATCGCGGCGTTCCTTAGATGGGTCGGATCGAGGATAGAATCCTCATCCATCGCGCTGGCGAGGGCAAGCATTAGGGGAGCGTCGGCTGAAAATGCCCGTGAGCGGGACGCCTCATCGAGACGTGTCATCTCAGCAAAGACGTCAATATTAGTGCGGACATCATCGAGCGCGCGATGGGCGGTCCCGACGGAGATCCCGAATTTTTCCGCAAGAACTCCAAGGCGATGAGGTTCGCCGGGGAAGAGACGTTTCGCGAGCGGGAGCGTGTCGATTACCAGGTTGGGGACCACGCGGTCGAGGAGCCTTCCTGCCAATCTTTTAATAATCGGGAGATCGAAGTCCGCTATATTATGCCCTGCCAGCGGCAGGTCGGCTGTGAATTCAAGGAAGCGCTCGATGGCATCCTTTATCACCGGCGCATCCGCCACATCCGCGTCCGATATTCCATGAACTTCTTTTGCTCCGGCGGGGATAGGTCGGGATGGCTTTACGAGAGAATGGAAATGGCCCATCTCACGAATCTCGCCGTCTTTCAGAAGCACCTTGACGGCGGCGATTTCGACGATTTCATCGCGGAAGATGTCGGTGCCGGTGGTTTCGAGGTCGAAGAAAACGAGGAATTCATCCTCTCCTCCGCCGGGGCGGTACGCTGACAGGAGTGCAGCGAGATGGTGCGCGATAAGCGAGAGGGGAAAGACCTCGCCATGCTTCGAATTGTCCGGAGGTTGATCGGAAATGCCCTCGTCGCCGATATAGAGCGCACGCGGGAGAAGTGTGCCTTCAGGGAAAAACGCGTCCGGCGGGTAATCGAGTCCGATCAATAAAACGGGACGGGAATCAGGCGCAAGGTCTTTCGCTTCATCGCGGGAAAATGGGAGTGGCAGGACGGCAGATGAGATTCCCAGGATGTTCTCGCATGCTTCCCGAACCGTTCGCGCGGCCAGGAAGGCGGTGATGGTGGGGGCGTGGAAGATCCGTATGCCATCGTCCGATGCTCTCCATTCTTCGAGAATCGCGGCGGGGGAGATAGAGTCGAATCCGTCTTGCAGTGCTTCCTCAGACGCCAGCCACTCATCCTCCTCTCTGCGCCAAGGGGAGCGTGTATCGTCGAGATGGTCCGCGACCATGTTAACGAGCATCGAAGGAGCTTCTTTCCGCGCTTTTTTTGAGAGGTCGCGGACGAATTTGTTCAAGCCGGAAAGCTGGTATTTCGCGAGCGCGCTCAGTTGTTTGAAGCGGGTCGGACGTCCAAGGAGTTTATTAACGGGAACGTCCTCCTTCAGAGCGGCAAGACGGATTCTAAGATCGTCCAACTCACCGAGGCGGTCGCGTGGAAGTCCGATCGCGCGATCCCAGTCCCATTCTGTTTCAACGGACGCAAGTCGCAGAAGGGGAAGCGGGTCGCCGGGGATTTCCTTTCGCTGACGGTCGGGAGCGATTCGGATGGTCGGGATACCGGAATTGATGAGAGCGCTCTCGCATTCATCTGCAAGGTAATGCACGCGATAGAGGATGGCGATATCCCTGTAGGAACATCCCGCTTCCACCCAGCTTCTGATCAACTTGGTGACCAGCTTCGATTCCTCATCCTCGTTCTCGAGTTCGAAAATTCCGATTGGTTTGTTTTTCTCGAGATTTTTCGGGGGACGCGGCGGCTGCTGATAATAACGCCTGTTCTGCCCGATAAGATGCGCGGCGGCATAGAGAATCTCGTCCGAGCAGCGATAAGACCGCCCCAGCGGAATAAGTCGCGCGCCGAAATCGGCGACGAACCTGTCCATGAACACACCGGACGATCCGCGGAAGGAATAGATGGTCTGGTCTTCATCCCCGACGGCAAAAATATTCAAACCGGGATGGTCGAGTGCTTCGATCAAGCGGTACTGGGCAGCGTTGATGTCCTGGAATTCATCGATTAGAAGATGATCGATCGAGCCCGTGATTTTTTCGCGCACATCGGGATGAAGATGGAGCAGTCTGAGCGCGTCGATGAGGATGTCGGCGAAATCGAGAGCGCCGCGAAGGTCGAGTTCCTGTTGATAGCTGCGCATGAGGTCGATGACGACTTCGTAATGCTCGGGATCGAAGCGTTTATCCATCAACGGGCAGGCGACATCGGCCTTGGTGCGGTCGATAAGCTGCTTGAGGTATCGCAGGGGGAGCGCTTCTTCCGGGATACGTTTCTGCCCGAGAAGTTTGAGAAGGAGCTGCTCGGTGGCGTCCTCATCGAAAATAACCGGCTCGTGGGAAAATCCGAGCGCGTCCGCGTAATCCCTGACAAGGCGATACGCCCATGCATGGAAAGTGGAGACGGCAACCTCGGATGCGGGCGATCTGTCTTTGCCGTCGGCGGTTTTTCGCGATGCCAGCCGTGATTTCATCTCGGCTGTCGCGCGGTTGGTGTAGGTGATTGCGCGAATTCTCGATGGATCGACCTGCTCGACCTCGGTGAGCCAGACAGCACGCGCAGTGAGGACGCGGGTCTTGCCCGTGCCGGGTCCGGCGACGACCATGACGGTGCGGTCCAGAGCCTCGACAGCTTCACGTTGAGTTCTGTCCAACTCCCACGACATAGCATTGATTATATACTTTTTGTATAATTTAAAAAATTTATTATCTGAGAAACGCGACGAATTATTAGTGAAAATGCTGGGTACAATTGTCTGCGTGACCTGACGGATATCGCATCTAAGTAAATGTCAGGCAAACTTTGACAGATATCACTTGCTACATCGTAATAAAACGATGTAAGATAATTATCAAGGAAGCCTGTTAGCAAGGAATTAGGAATATCATGAAGGAGGCTGCCATGAAACGTGGTCCAATTTTAACTACGCTGCTATTATGCGCACTAATTGCGCTCGCATGCTCAAGCGGAGGCAGTTTACCTGTAGTTCCCGATACAAGCGGCGAGAATCTGACATCTCCCCGGATTACTTCGTCGACTCAACCGGGGGGAAAATCAATATGGGGAATGTGGGAAGTCAGCATAGACACGAAAACATGGGAAGCGGAGATCGTCCCGATGAGGGGCACCATGTTTACAGTAGATGTGGTCAAGTTCCTGCAACCACCCGGCGGTAATCCGTCGAACCTTAACATAAGGGTAACGGATGTAACCGATTATTTTACCGAGGGACTGATCGGGGTGGATGTCGGTCTGCATCATCCGTTTCCCGGGTTGCGGGAATATACCGGCTTTGATGTTTATGGCGCATTCATAACGCCGGGTGATGTTTATGGAATGTATGATATCGACGTTGCTTACACGAGTGGCGAAGATGTAGCCATTCTCCTCAATCCGGACGGATATACGCGATGGATGAATCCTATCGAATTCCCACCCGATGGGACGATACTCAGCTTTACTCCCGGTAATCTCGGCAACCAGAACATCTCCCTGTTCAGAGCCACAATCAATGGCTACAAATATTTCGCAGATAGGCTTCTGAAAGACCAGGATGTCCGTCAGTTCTTTAACGATCCGGGGAATGTAGATCAGCGCGGAACCTTCCAGCCCGGAATGCACAATGAGCGGGAATATGATCTGAAATTCCCGGTGGTTGACGATGTTCCACGTCTGGATTTCCAGTATGCGGTAATAGCGAGCTGGGTTGAGCCCGATCCGACACTGACCGGCGATCCGGTTGTGACCGATGTCCCTGGAGACTTCCCCTACAACGCGAATGCCGATGAGGCGATCTATCTTGGAATCACCGACAACTCAACCCTTTTCTATAAGGATGGTGTCGGTGGCGGCGATATCGCGCTTGAGCTGGAGGTTTTCGACTGGGGCGCGATACGTGCGGGCGGCTCTGTCGCGGATGAAGTCTATAAGATTGTGGTGGAGGAACCAACAGGCAGTACATTTCCCGGAGGAGCCAGAGAATTCGACCAGGCGATGCTCCAGGCATCGGCAACCGATGGCACATCGATGATCTCATCAGTGTTCGAAGTCGAGATAACGGGATGTACTCCAAGCTCCAACCAGCCGGTGCCGCTTCTGATCACCGTGGAGAATACCGATCCCGACGCGTTCGATCCCGGAACAGGAGTACCCGGGAATTCAGCGCGGCTTGCAGGCTATTTCCGCTACAATGCCCCGGTCGGTGGTGAGCAACCGAGCGGACTCGAGGTTCTGGACCCAAACGGCGGCGAGACGCTCTGGATGGCAATGAGTCATGAAATTGAGTGGGATACCGGCACCAGCGGGATTGCGGAAGTTATGCTCGAGTGGTCGACTGACGATTTCGTATCCGACATAAACGTAATCGTCGATTCTACCGAGAACGACGGCAGCTATCTCTGGAAGCCGATACCGGTTGTGGAGACCGATACGGCGAAGGTACGGGTCTCGGAAGTGCTCGGTTCCGGATCAGATGAATCAGATGACTACTTCTCGATCGCGCTTCCTGTCTGGCTGGATTTCGAAGATGAGTTCCAGATTGACGGTACGAATGTCACATGGAGTGGAACCTGGCCACCGTACAACAATGCGGGTACTGAATTCTCGCCTGCTATCGGTCAGGATACGGACGGCATGGTGCATGTGTTCTTCTACATGCACGACATGTCCTACTCCGGGAACAACTTCAGCTGTGACACGCAGGTCAGGTCACAGAGCGGAAGTTCCTGGCAGGGACATAGCTGCTTCTTCGGAAGCGTCGGAGCGCCTAATACGCGGGCGGACTCAGCCAAGATCGCGCCATCGCATAATGGCTACAGCTGGGCGGGGATATCGCACCTGTGGGGATACTTCTACATCAGCGATGTCGACAGATTGCTAGGAGGTCCCGGGACATACTCATTCGATGGAATAAGGACGAATTACCAGAACGGTATGTTCCATGAAATTGCCACCGACAGCGCAGGTTACATTTTCTGCTTTGGCGATTATATGTCGACCTCGATCATATATGTGTGCAAGTCAAATCAGCCGGGCTTGAACGCGTACGGCGGCAGCGGGCAGTTCGGAACCATGAAGTCCCTGATCTCAAACGCCTATATAAGTCATTCGCGCTCGTGGGCAAGACAAGGCCAGGGAATGGCGCTTATCTACACTACTGCCACAGGACAGGTAGGTCTCGCGGAAACAACGGATGCTCCCACCAATGATACATGGGATGTAAACGAGGTTATATTCGACGGCGAAGGATATACGGAGATATCCGATCCGGCCTTGTGCGCCGATTCTTCAGGACGCCTGTTCGCGATATTTACAGGTCTTGAATCATCATCGGGTGATTACCAGATACTCGCCACGATGCGTGAAACTGTTAACGGGGACTGGACTACTCCGGTGGTTGTGACATCATCAGACAGTGAATTCGACGACATCCACATATCGTGCGCAGAAGTAGACCTACCTACAGGCACGACCGAGGATGTTGCGGTGGTCGGCTGGGAAACGAACGACGCATGCGGGTCGGCGTTGTCACCACTGGACCTCGCCGCGTTCCTGCCGGAGCAGGATGTGTCGGAGAGCGGCGTGATGATCCAGGATCCCGACGTTGTCTGCATCGACGGCACTATGGGTTATCAGTACGATGTCATGTTCGCGTATTCATGGAGCGATGCAGGCAACTGGGATATCGCGCTCAGGCACGCGGATTTCGAGACGCCATAATCTCGGTACTTTAACTGGGTAAATAAAGCAAGCTGCCGTGTGATGCGGCAGCTTTTTAATGTTCGAAGCTGATTAGGAGTCTTCCGGATTATCCCCCGACGGTACAACGCGAAGACTGTATCGGGAAGTTGCGGTAGGAAGATTCCATTCCATCCGCGGTGATAACATCCTTGTATGATTCAAGCGACAGCCCGAGTGTATACGGTCCGGGACCGGTAGTGGTCGAGACAGTCGCAAACAGGACAAGTGGATTTTCAGATGTCACTGAAAGGCCAAGCTCGCGGAACGTAATCCTGTTCAGCAATTCGGGATCGAACTGCCCGATAAGCTCATCGCCGGTGTCGAAAAATCCGCTTTCGTTGGTGTCGTTCCATAACGCAACCGATGTAACGTTCGATAACGGCAGCGTGCCCATGATGCTGATGTTCAGGCCGTCAATGGTCGCAGGCGAATCGGAAAAAGCTTCCAGTCTGAGGAACGGGATATTGTCGCCGCCGGTCGGAAGTGAGCCGGGAGCGATATCGTAACCGATGAATTCGAAGCTGGCGGGAGGCGCGTCAATGGTCAGGTCGTAGAGGGATGAGCCGCCTTCGGTCGGCGAGTAGACCTTCAGATAGTACTGACCTGCGACGACCGGCAGATCGATCGATTCTTCGTTGGTATAGGGATTGTTATTAATCGTCGATTCGGCGACGAGGTCGGTCATATCCCTGTCGGAATAAAGGGCAAGGTCTATATTCTCGCCCCAGTTGTAGATGTAGCAGGAAATCGACAGGTCGCCGCCGCCGGTCGTAAATGTGTAGAAGTCGGACGGATCGTAGTACGGATTCGACGGCACATCATGGAGAGAATCGTGGTAACGCGCTCCGGGAAGGATGACACGAACGAAGCCGTACGCATCTTCAAGGTCCGAATACCTGTCGGAGCCCCAGATCGCCCTGACCGCGTTGACGCGCCCGTAGCCCGACTGGTTATCCCAGCCGACATCGTGGATGTCGTCGGCGGTCATCTGGATGCGCTCCCTGAGCCACGCGGCGTTTTCGTCCGGGTAGTACGTTTTCAGAAGTGCCATGACACCTGCGGTGAAGGGGCACGCGCAGGAAGTACCGTTGAAGAAATCGGGATCTCCGTAGCCGTCCCAGTAGCTATCGTAGTGACCACCGTACGTGGTCGTGTATTTTTCGCCGTAACCGGAGATCTCAAGTTTATCACCGTAGGACGATCCCCAGTGATAGCCGATAGAGGGAGTGATACGCTGCTCGGCTACCCGGTCGTTGGACTCGCTGAACGCGACGACAGCGGCAACCGCAATAACGGAGTCGTATCCCGAAGGGTAATGCGGCTGGGTGTCGTTGTTATTACCTGCCGACGCCATCAGGACCATACCGTTGCCGTCTTCGTAAACGGCATCCAGCGCTTCCTGCATCGCCTGAGAGGAGTCAGTGGTTCCAAAGGACATACTCGCGATGTCGGCGTCGTTGTCATGAGCGTAGTGGAGCCCTGAGACAACGCTGTTCACAAACGCCTGGGGTGGCCAGAGCGAGAGATTTACCTTTACAGCCATAACCCGCACGCCGGGAGCGATTCCGCTCACGCCGCGGTCGTTGTCCTGGTCGGCCGAGATTATCCCGGAGCACGCGGAGCCGTGATAGTACGCCGAATAGCCGTCGTCCCATGGATTGTTGTTATTTTGATTAAAGTTCCAGCCGATCCAGTCGTCGACATAGCCGTTCTCGTCATCATCGATCCCGTTGCCGGTAATCTCGTCCATGTTGTACCAGACCTGGTAGTACAGATCTTCGTGGTAGAAATTGATGCCGGTGTCGAGGACCGCGACAATGATATCTTCAGAGCCCTTCGTCTCGTTCCATACAATCGGAGCGCCTGACTTGGCTGGTCCCCACTGGTCGTAGACGCTGTCGCGGGGATCATCTCCCGGATCGTCCTGCTCCCACATGGGATCGTTGGGAACATACGGAGCGTCCTCGAATGTGACCGCGTAGTTCGGCTCGGCGAATCGCACACGCTCGTCGGCATTCAGGCGGTCGACAACATCGAATACCGTCTCGTCCGTCATAATTTTCAGAGTATAGAGTGGACCCCAGGGCACATCATCTATTCTCTGAGGGAGAAGGCCCTCGTCTGCAGCCCACGCGACCATCCGGCCGGTCGGATGCTGATCGTTCAGAACGACAAGGACTTCGCCGGGTGCATATCGAAGTAACTCGTCCTCGTCGGCAGCGCCGCTCATGCCGGGACCGTCCATGGAGCGATAATCGGCGGATGGGGTGGTGGGAGAGTCGCCGGAGCAGGCGGTGAGAAGGGCGAAGATGAAAAAAGACGCGACGAGGATGAGTCGCGATTTCAAACCACTGGAATTTTCATGAATCATGGGAAGATAGTAACCTTTTTTCTACGGAATGAACGTAAATACCATGAATAATCGTAACATGTAAACAAAGGGTCGACAAGGATGGAGGAAGTTCTTCTAAAAATACCTGCGGCAGGACTTCCTAAGATTTGACTTGCATTATATGGAATAAAAATGCTATACAGCATCGTTGGTAGGAACAAATAAAATATACTGATGGGAGGTTAATCATGCGAAAGTTATTTTTCGCACTGCTGGTGGGGATTCTGGCAGTCTGTATGGGCTGCGGAGGCGGGAGTGCAGGAAATGGAGACGACGACGGGAACGGCGATGATAACCCGATAAATCCACCCCCAACTGACGACAGAGCCGAATGGACAGTGATGGTCTACATGGGAGGGGACAACAATCTGGCTCCTTGTGCACTGGCGGATATTGATGAGTTAGAGCAGGTGGGTTCTACGAGCGACGTCCATTTCTCAGTTCTCGCTGATGTATTTGACTTCATTCAAACACCTTGGGGAGATATTCCAATTGGCATTCTGGATGAGAACAGCATGTTCGTAACCCCGATGATGGAGATTTCCAAACATCCGGAGGAATATGTGCAAAGCCATTTGGCCGATTCCTCTGCGGTGTTGTATGAAAACTACGGATTCAATTCAGCAGATCCAGCTAACCTGACGAATTTCATTAAATGGTCTGCACAGAGATTTCCGGCGAAGCGCTACGCGCTGATCATCTGGGATCACGGAAGCAGCTGGTTACCGGGTCGAACGGTAAATGCTGCGGTGTATGATGAATACGAAGCAAATGGAGAGGCAATGTATGTGCATGAGATTGAGGCGGCAATCAGGAACTCCGGAATCCACTTCGATTTA
>Ga0272442_10011464_pt1 | contig 10812 bp, 10 predicted proteins | sample SSMForm2O_FD_200262 | JGI IMG/M metagenome (GOLD analysis project Ga0272442, IMG submission 200262) | Marine sediment archaeal communities from Little Sippewissett salt marsh, Falmouth, MA, United States - SSM-Form-2O | ecosystem: Environmental > Aquatic > Marine > Wetlands > Sediment ... | reverse complement strand
CGCAATCCCCTGATTGCAGAAGACACACGACACCTCATCAAAGCCCTCTGCGCGCTCGGAGCCCGGATCGTGGTTGCTGATAATGATATCATCGTAACCGAGACTGCCGGAAAGGTAATGAATCCCGGAAGGCCCTTATTCTTGGGGAACAACGGCACTGCCATGAGATTTCTCACAACACTTGTTTCTCTCGGCAGGGGTGATTTTATTATCGACGGGAACAATCGACTGCGGGAAAGACCGATACAACCGCTTCTCGATGCACTGAAAACACTGGGCGTTTATTGCAGGAGTATTGATGGAAAGGGTCATCTGCCGGTGACGATCAGGGGTGGTGGCATCGATGGTGGGAAAGTCATCTTTACTGATACGGAAAGCAGCCAGTATATCTCCTCCCTTCTGATCGCTTCTCCCCATGCACGAAACGATGTTGACATTGAACTTCGAGGGCTCACGGTTTCAAGACCCTATATCGATATGACGATCGATGTCATGAACCATTTCGGAGTGGAAGTTATACGAAAAGGCACAAATGAATACACGGTGAAAGCTCCCCAGAAGTACACGGGTCAAAGATACCTGATCGAAGGCGATGCATCGAGTGCGTCTTATTTCTTTGTAGCTGCTGCGATCTGCAAGGGAAGGATCAAAGTCGAAAATGTCAGTCCGAAGACCATTCAGGGAGATATTGACTTCCTGAAGCTGTTGGAAACCGTGGGATGTCACGTTGACCGGGAAAGTGACGGTATATCGGTCACCGGGGGTGAACTGCACCGAGGTGACCTGGAGTTCGATATGGCAAACATGCCTGACATGGTCCCCTCACTTGCCATCCTGTCAGCCTTCAGACCGGGACAAACCGTAATTAAGAACGTGTCTCATCTGCGATTGAAGGAAAGTAATCGACTTGAGGCACTGGTCACAGAATTAAACAGAATCGGCATTGATGCAAAAGAACTGTCAGACGGACTTGTAATCAACGGAGGAACTCCTCACGGCGCTGATATCGAAACCTACGACGATCATCGAATTGCCATGAGTTTTGCTATTGCGGGACTCGCAATGGAAGGAATAAAAATTAAGAATAAGGGATGCGTTAAAAAATCATTCCCGGGATTCTGGAATGAATTTGACAGGTTACTGCTATGAAAAACGTCGTTCTCATGGGATACCGCTGTACCGGCAAATCATCGGTGGGAATAAAAATCGCCGAACGACTCCGTATGCGCTTTTTTGACACGGATCACCTCATCGTTGAACAGTCCCATCTGTCGATCAGGGAATTGGTGAACGAAGGCGGGTGGAACCTGTTTCGAAGGAAAGAAAAGGACGTTATCAGAAAACTCGCTACAATCGTCGGAAGTGTGATTGCAACGGGTGGAGGTGCTTTTGAAGATCCCGAAAACGGCGTATGTTTAAAAAGAAACGGCCTTGTTATCTGGCTGCACGCCGATGCAGACACGGTTATAAAGCGAATGGAGTCGGATCGAATAAACATTCATCAACGCCCTTCCCTCTCCGCTGACGACTTGTACACGGAGGTTATAACCACCATGGAAAAAAGAGAGCCGGCATACCGGCAAATTGCAGATTTCACCATCGATACCTCAACGAAAAGTATCGGATCAATCGTGGATGAAATTTGCTCATTTATAGAAAACAGTAACGAAAAAGACTGAAGGAAACGGTCATGGCAGGAAATACAACAGGAAAAGTCTTTACGGTAACCACGTGGGGAGAATCACACGGCAGGGCTATCGGTGTGGTGGTGGACGGTTGTGCTCCCAACATCCCCCTGAGTGAGCATGATATACAGGAAGACCTTGACAAGAGGAGACCGGGACGCAGTCGGTCGGCATCGCCCAGAGCGGAAGAAGATAGAGTAGAAATTCTCTCGGGGATCTTTGACGGAAAAACGACGGGGACGCCGATTTCTTTGATCATCAGAAATAAGGATGTCAGAAGTTCCGATTACGATGAGATTCAAGAAGTCTTCAGACCCGGTCACGGAGATTTTACCTATCAAAAAAAATACGGCATTCGCGACCATCGGGGAGGCGGTCGTGCATCGGGCCGGGAGACCGCTGCCCGTGTCGCCGCCGGGTCCATCGCGAAAAAGATGATAGCCCGGGAGGGTATAACCGTTACTGCCTTCACGGACGAATTAGGCGGTATTTCCGCTGAAAACATCACCATGGCGGACATGAGCAGAAACCGACTACGATGCCCCGATGTGAAGGCTGCCGTGAAAATGGAAGACAGGCTGCAGGAAGCACGGGAAAACGGGGATTCTCTGGGAGGAATCGTGGCGATTATTGTGCAGGGATGCCCCCCGGGACTGGGAGAGCCGGTATTTGATAAAATTGACGCCGATCTGGCCAAAGCTCTTATGAGTATCGGCACCGTTAAGGGTGTTGAAATCGGTGCAGGATTCCGGTCTTCGCAGATGCTGGGATCGGAGTGTAACGACCAGATAACACCCGAAGGATTTATGACAAAAAACGCAGGGGGAATACTGGCGGGAATTACCAATGGTGATGACATCATCATCAGAGTTGCCTGCAAGCCCATTTCATCCATTGAAAAACCGCAGCAGACCATCGATAGCCGGGGAAACCCGCGGTCGATTACGATCAAGGGAAGACACGACGTGTGTGTCATACCGCGTATCATCCCCGTGTGCGAGGCCATGGTCACTATCGTTCTCGCCGATCATCTTTTACGATACAAGGCTATCTGCACATAAATAACCTTGACATAGGGGTAAGACACTGGTATAGGGGCAAAACTTGCAATAATGGGAAGAGATATGGACCGGATAACATTACAGATCAATAACTGGTGGTGGTGGCACAATCACAGGAGGAGGTTTGTCCATCGCTAACATCATAGAATAAATCAATCGAGTATGAGCCGTGGAGAATCTCCTTGAATCTCCACGGCTTTTTTGTTGTTTCAGCATTATAATACAGGAAAAGGCCGTGATAACCCACGGCCTTTTTTATTTTAGAGAACAGAGGTAACACAACCATGTACAATCCACCATTTGAAACATTTGAACAGCGAGCAAAAGAAGGGAATCTGATCCCTATCTACAAGGAAATACTGGCTGACACGGAAACACCGGTAACGGCACTTATGAAGCTCCGTTCCAAATCATATGCCTTTCTCCTGGAAAGCGTGGAGGGTGGTGAGAAATGGGGGCGTTATACTTTTCTCGGGTCCGATCCAAACACAATTGTAAAAATCAAAGGGGATGATATTGCCATCAGGAATAATGGAGAGACACATCGTTATAAACACGGAGGTGATCCTCTTAAACATTTGAAAGATCTGTTGGAACGATATCGGCCTGTACCGGCAGAAGGTCTTCCCCGGTTTTACGGTGGAGCAGTGGGGTTTCTCGGTTACGATATGGTCCACTATTTTGAACGGCTTCCCGACAGTATGACTAACGAGCTCGACACCGACGATGCAACCTTTCTCATTACCGACACCCTTATGATCTTTGACAACGTACGGCAGACCATCAAGGTCGTGGCCTGCGTTTCAACCGAAGGAAGTAAGGATCTTCGAGCGCTCTACGATGAAGGAGTCAAAAAGATCGATGACATGACAGCGATGCTGCAAAGACCCATTGAAAAAACGGAAGCGGCATACACAGGAGAAGGAGATGTTTTGCTTCAATCCAATATGACACCGGAAGATTTCAAGACCATCGTACAAAAAGCCAAGGACTATATCGTCGCTGGCGATATAATCCAGGTTGTTCTCTCTCAGCGGTTTGAGCGTTTCAATGATATGGACCCCATCGACCTCTACCGGGCACTTCGGTACATTAATCCCTCACCCTATCTCTTTTACCTGAAACTCGACGATTTGATCCTGATCGGGTCCTCCCCGGAAGTCATGGTCCGCCAGGAAGAAGAGATTGTTGAATTACGACCTATTGCGGGGACAAGGAAACGGGGAACAAGCGAGCAGGAAGACCGTGATCTCGCCAATGAACTGCTTGTGGACCCCAAAGAAAAAGCCGAGCATATCATGCTGGTCGATCTGGGAAGAAACGATCTGGGCAGGATTGCACGGATCGGTAGTGTTCAGGTGAATCAAATGATGGCTGTGGAGAGGTATTCTCATGTCATGCACCTCGTCTCCAACATTCAGGCACAGCTGGCTCAAGACAGGAATTGCTTCGATGTACTGAAAGCCACCTTTCCGGCAGGGACTCTCTCGGGAGCACCGAAGATCAGGGCTATGGAGATCATTGACGAGCTTGAGATTTCCAGGAGAGGCCCTTACGGCGGGGCTGTCGGCTACTTCAGTTATTCGGGAAACATGGATTTCGGTATTACCATCCGAACGATGGTCGTCAAGAACGGGAAAATCTACATACAGGCCGGAGCGGGCATTGTCGCAGATTCCGACCCCGAAACAGAATATGAAGAAACCGTTAATAAAGCGGCAGGGATGATGCAGGCCATCAAGCTTGCCGCATCCAAATTTGAAATACACAACAGAGTTTAGAAGGAGAAAACAACATGATTTTAATGATCGATAACTACGATTCCTTTACTTACAATCTCGTCCAGTATTGCGGCCAGCTTGGAGAAAAGGTTGTCGTTCACAGAAATGACGAAATTTCAATCGAACAGATACGGGGCTTACAGCCGGATGCCATTCTTCTCTCTCCCGGCCCCCGGACACCGCGGGAGGCGGGCATTACGGTAGATATTATCAGGCATTTCCATACAACAATTCCCATCCTCGGGATCTGCCTGGGTCATCAGGCAATTGGATTTGCCTTTGGGGCCGATGTCGTCAAGGCCGACAGAATTATGCACGGCAAGACCTCCGGCATTATCAATGACGGGAAATGCGTTTACAGGGGATTACCGAACCCATTTCAGGCAGGCCGTTATCATTCCCTGATTCTGAACAGGAGTTCTCTTCCCGACTGTTTAAAGGTAACCGCTGAAACAGATGAGGGAGAAGTTATGGGCATCAGGCATGAAAAATATCCCGTGGAGGGAATCCAGTTTCATCCTGAATCGGTTCTGACACCAAACGGAAAGCGAATTATCAGGAACTTCCTGGCTCTCGCCATGGATTCTTCCAACAACTAATGAAAGGAGTTTATTACCATGATCAGAGAAGCACTTGACAAGGTTGTACATAAAAACAATCTGAAAGAATCAGAGATGATGAATGTAATGGACGTCGTAATGGAAGGGAAGGCAACACCGGCACAAATCACATCGTTCATTACGGCATTGAGAATGAAGGGTGAAACAGTAGAAGAAGTGAGCGGAGCAGCACGCATTATGCGACAGAAAGCCACGAGAATTGACGCCCGCTCGTCCGTTATTGTTGACACTTGCGGAACCGGTGGAGACGGCATGAATACCTTCAATATATCGACGACGGCGGCATTCGTTGTGGCCGCTGCGGATATCACGGTAGCCAAACACGGCAACCGCGCCGTTTCCAGTGGATGCGGAAGTGCCGATGTCCTGGAGGCATTGGGAGTCAATATCGCAACAGGAACGGAGATTGTTGAAGAATGTATCCATGAAATCGGCATCGGTTTTCTCTTTGCTCCCAGACTCCACGGTGCCATGAAACATGCCATTGGCCCGAGAAGGGAAATCGGAATCAGAACAATTTTTAACATGCTCGGGCCCCTGACAAATCCTGCCGGTGCTACATCTCAGCTCATCGGCGTCTACGATCCCCGGTTGACGGAAATGTTTGCCGGCGTTCTGAAAAATCTGGGAACGAAGAGAGCCTTTATCGTGCATGGTTCCGATGGACTTGATGAAGCAACCGTAACAGGAGAAACACGGATCTCAGAACTGAACGACGGTCTGGTTACGACGTATAATATCGATCCCGTCCATTTTTTTGGTGAATCATACCGTAACGCTGATCTCCGCGGTAAAGATGCAACGGTCAACGCAGAAATCACCAAGGATGTCCTGACCGGAAAAGATGATGCCCGTCGAAAGATTGTCCTGTTGAACGCTGCCCTCGCCATCGTGGCAGGGGAAAAGGCCGACTCGATTCGGGACGGCATTGCCATTGCGGAAGACTGCATTGACAGCGGAAAAGCCATCAAAAAACTGCAGGCCCTGATTGAAATGAGCAATAGTTGAGCTGAACGATGATTTTAGAAACAATCGTAGAAAACAAAAAAAGAGAGGTCAGGCAACTGAAGAAAGAGCGACCGCTTCTTATCCTGAAAGAGTCTCTGAAAAACATTACTCCTCCCCGCGATTTTAAAACGGCGCTTACCGGCCGGGATTGTTCCATTATCGCCGAGGTGAAAAAGCGTTCACCGTCAAGAGGACTGATCAGGAAGGACTTCGATCCCGTCGGCATTGCCTCTCTGTATGAAAAAAAGGGTGCAACTGCTATCTCGGTTCTCACGGATGAACGGTTCTTCGGAGGTAAATATTCATACCTGACCGACATTAAAAAAACCGTGGGCATCCCGGTGCTGCGGAAGGACTTTATTATCGATCCTTATCAAATTTACGAAACGAAAAGCCTGGGAGGAGATGCCGTTCTCCTTATCACACGGATCCTCAATGAAACCATGCTCACCCACTGCATTCGCCTGGCAGAATCTCTCGGCCTTTCACCTCTCGTGGAAGTCCACTCCCGCGAAGACCTTGATAAAGCTGTTGCCGCAGGTGCCGGTATCATCGGGATCAACAACCGAAACCTGCAGACCTTTTCGACGGACCTGCAGAACAGCCTCGATCTGGCACCCCTCATCCCTGAAGATACGGTTGTCGTAAGCGAAAGCGGCATTGAAACGAGAGACGATATTGAAACCTTAATGAATGATGGAATCCATGCCTTTCTCGTGGGTGAAGCTTTCATGAAAGCCAAGGATGTGGGTGCGAAGCTGGAAGAACTAATGGGAAAAGGCAGGGGGAAACAGTGACTGAAATCAAGATCTGCGGAATCACCAATCGGGAAGATGCTTATGCAGCAGTTGACAGCGGCGTTGATGCACTGGGATTTATCTTTTACAAAAAGAGTCCCCGGTACATATCACCGGAAAAAGCAAAGGATATTATTGAAGAACTGCCTCCTGCCGTGACGAAAGTCGGCGTTTTCGTCAACCATGATGTCTCTGAGGTCAAAACAATATTTGAATTCTGCCGTCTCAACCTGCTCCAGCTCCACGGTAACGAGTCGCCCGATTACTGCCGCGATTTTCCGGCATCTCTCCTTATTAAGGCAATATCACCGAAGCCGGGGGATGATCTCGGAATCTTATCACACTATCCCATCAAAGCTTTTCTTGTTGATTCATATGACCCCGAGCGCTACGGAGGAACCGGCAAGACGTCAAACTGGGAACTGGCAGCAACACTCTCGACAATGCTTCATCTCATCCTCTCCGGCGGTTTGCAGAAAGAGAATATCATTGATGCAATCGCGGCGGTGTCACCGTTGGCCGTCGATATCAACAGCGGTGTGGAAGTATCACCGGGGAAGAAAAATCATCACAAGATCAGAGAGATCGTGGATGTTATACGGCGGACAGATCGTCGTCCCGATATAAACTTTACGGGCATTTTTACACGGGAGTAAGGTGCCTTGACAGAACGTAAAAATACTTTAAGCATGAAACATTTCCCCGTTGAATTTCCCCGGAGGATGGGTTCAACAGGGTAAATGTGAAACGGAGAAGGTGAAACAATGAAAGCACAATTACCTGATAAAAACGGACATTTCGGAATTTTCGGCGGCCGGTACGCGGCTGAAACGCTGATGCCTGCTCTCATCGAACTGGAGCATGCCTATGCCGAAGCGAAGAAGGATAAAACCTTTACGAAAGAGCTGAATTGCTACCTTCAGGAATACTCGGGGAGAGAGACACCGCTCTATTTTGCGAAGCGTCTCACGGAAAAGCTGGGGGGTGCCAAAATCTACCTGAAACGGGAAGACCTCAATCATACGGGCTCACACAAGATCAATAACACGTTGGGACAGGCCCTCCTCGCCAGGCGGATGGGGAAGAAGCGTGTGATCGCCGAGACGGGTGCCGGCCAACATGGTGTGGCCACGGCGACCGTTGCCGCCCTCTTCGGAATGGAATGCGAGATATTCATGGGTGCAGAAGATATAAAGCGGCAGGCACCGAATGTCTTTCGTATGGAAATCCTCGGCGCCCAGGTTACACCGGTTAAAAGTGGAACGGATACGCTCAAGGATGCCATGAATGAGGCCATGCGCCACTGGGTTTCCCGGGTGAGAGATACCTTCTATGTTATCGGCACAACGGCAGGCCCCCACCCCTACCCTGCCATGGTCAGGAATTTTCAGAGTGTCATCGGCAGGGAAACGAAACGACAGATCCTGAAAAGGGAGGGAAGATTCCCCGATGTTCTTATTGCCTGTATCGGCGGAGGAAGCAATGCCATGGGACTGTTTTATCCCTTCAAGGATACTCATGACATTACCATGATTGGTGTCGAAGCGGGTGGGAAAGGAATTGCGACAGGAATGCACGCGGCAAGCATATCGGCAGGGAAGATCGGCGTCCTTCACGGCAACAAAACCTATCTGCTCCAGGATGAACACGGTCAGATCAAAGACGCCTACTCCATAGCGGCGGGACTTGATTACCCGGGCGTCGGACCGGAACATGGCTACTTTCAGTCAACAGGAAGAGCTCGATATGTAGCCGTCGATGATGCGGAAGCCACTGAAGCCTTTTTGTTTCTTTCCAAGTGCGAAGGCATTATTCCAGCCATGGAAAGTTCCCATGCCATCGCATATGCCATGAAGCTGGCACCAACGCTGGACAAAGAAAATATTATTGTTATTAATCTCTCCGGCAGGGGTGACAAGGATGCAGGCATCATCGCCGAAAGAATGGAGGAACACTGATAATGAGACGAATTCCGCAGAAGTTCAATGACCTGAAACAAAGGGGGGAAAAGGCCCTGGTTGCTTATCTGACGGCAGGAGATCCGAGTCTTGAAATGACGAAGGAACTTATTATGGCCCTCGATGCCGCTGGTGTTGATATCTTTGAGATTGGTGTCCCTTTTTCCGATCCGACAGCGGATGGACCGACGATCCAGGCCGCTTCACAGAGGTCTCTTCAACGAGGAACAACGCTTTCCGCCATTTTCCATATGCTCGAAACGGTTCGAAAATTCACCGAAACACCGATTATTCTGTTCGGTTATTACAACCCCATATTTATTTACGGAACCGAACGATTCGCGAAACAGGCAAAAAAATCAGGGGTTGACGGAATTCTTGTTGTTGACCTCCCGCCTGAAGAGTCTCGAGAGCTGAGACGATATACGGATCGAGCTGATGTTGATTTTATTTCACTCATCGCTCCAACAACATCATCCGAACGAATCGGAAAGATCTCTCAAAAGGCCACGGGGTTTCTCTATTATGTTTCAATAACCGGTGTGACGGGAACGCAGAAACCCGTGGTTTCCGACATAAAAAAGGAAATGAAAAGGATACGAGAACAAACGATAATGCCTGTCGTTGTCGGTTTCGGCATATCAACACCAGAGCAAGCGGCAGAAATTGCGCCTTATGCCGATGGCGTTGTCATCGGAAGCTCCTTTGTCCGCCTGATCGAAGAGCACAAAGACAAAAATAACTTCGTGAATATAATATCTTCTTATGCTAATGATATCAAAACATCTCTACAGAACAGAGATGAACATAGAACACATGCTAGGAGTTAAGACCGGTGAAAACGTTCGAGATAGGAATTATTGGCGGTACTGGCGGCATCGGTAAGTGGTTTTCCGATTTTTTCACAGAAGAAGGATATACCGTTCACGTATCGGGACGAAGGACCGGTATGGATATGAAGCAGATGGCCAAACAATGCCGGGTGGTAATCGTCAGCGTTCCGATCGGCGTCACCTGTGATGTAATTGAGCAGGTCGGACCATACATGAAAGCGGAATCGCTTCTCATGGATTTTACCTCGCTGAAAGAAAAGCCGGTTCAAGCAATGTTACAGCACTCTGCATCGGAAGTCATTGGTTGTCACCCCCTCTTCGGCCCCGACATTGATTCAATCGATGGTCACAGTATCGTTTTCTGTCCTGGAAGAATAAAAAAGTGGTCCAACTGGCCGAAGTATCTATTTGAGAAAAAGGGAACCCAGACCATCATCATGACACCTGAGAATCATGACGAGATGATGGCCATCATTCAGGGACTGAATCATTTTAATACAATTATGTTGGAACTTGCCCTCAGAGATACCGGCGTAAACCGTTCCGAACTAAAAAAATGTTCAACGCCGATCTTCGATACAAAGCTCAGCATTATCGACAAAGTATGCACCACTGACCCACGTCTCCATGCTGAAATTCTTACCTTAAATCCGTATTTGAATTCAATCCTTGACCTGTATGAAAAAAATATGACTGATCTGAAAAGCCTGATAAAAAGTGGAAACACTGAGGGCGTGATGAAGCTCATCAAGAAATAATCAAATTCACGTAATAAATTCTTCTTGTTGACCATAAAGCTGAAATATTGATAAACTTTATATGAATACTGAATGTAAAGCACAGGATTGGTTCGTATGGCTGCGTCAAGAGATCAGGTGTGCAGATGAAACGGTTTGACAGAAGGGGGGGATCATGAGCACCAATCTTCAAAAATTGACCACACCGCTGGAGATTCTGGAAGCCGCATTGAAAAAGGAAGAAGATGCCTATAATTTTTATGGCGTACTCCTGGAGAGAACGAAAGTCGAAATGCTGCAGGATGTCCTGGAAAAACTGAGAGATGAAGAAT
>Ga0272442_10011462_pt1 | contig 10813 bp, 9 predicted proteins | sample SSMForm2O_FD_200262 | JGI IMG/M metagenome (GOLD analysis project Ga0272442, IMG submission 200262) | Marine sediment archaeal communities from Little Sippewissett salt marsh, Falmouth, MA, United States - SSM-Form-2O | ecosystem: Environmental > Aquatic > Marine > Wetlands > Sediment ... | reverse complement strand
AATCAGCGGTTAATGATTGAGGTATTTAAAGAAGCTGATATTCTGATTGATATTGCCCAGGATGGTGAAAAAGCGGTCCAGGCGGTTTTTGAGAAATCCTATGATGCAGTCCTTATGGATGTCCAAATGCCGGTCTTGGACGGTTTTGAAGCTTCCAGGCTTATACGTGAAAATCCTGATTATAAGGACCTTCCCATAATTGCCATGACTGCCAATGCTATGAAAGGCGACAGGGAGCGATGTCTGGAGGCCGGAATGAACGATTATATTTCAAAGCCTATTGAGGTTGAAAAGATGATGCGTACGTTGGTTCGGTGGGTTATAAATAAGAAGTGAATAGAATATTTATTGAATCAAGACATTGGGTCTGTTATAATTAATTTGAAAAAAATGATTGCTGATGATAATCTTCTCTCCCATTGGAATAATTCTCAAAAACAAATACCTCCCAGACCTCAATATCCAGAAGATTTTCCTATAGCTGATAAACGTCATTGGTATGATTATGAATACGGCGGTTGGCTTGTTCAAAAAGTAAATATTCCTGATTCCCCGGCTGACGGTCCTGAAGGGAAAAGGGTAATCGGTCTTTGCCCTGGTTTGGATCACCCATATGTAAAAGAATACATTAAAGCTATGACCGAAGTTGCTGATAAATTCAGGATAACTTTTGAAACATTTTATGCGAACTGGAGTGATGAAGTCCTGGATGAGAATGTGTTGAAGGCGATAAAAGAAAGACCTGACCTTATAATCCTCTGTCCCAACACTACATATCACAGTACTGAATGGTATCGAATGATTAATGCTGCAGGCATACCGGTTATTGCTTCAAATATGAAACCAGCACTGGAAGGTTTTAAATATGTCTTGGCATGGACAGGGCCGGATGATTGGGGACAATTCAGAATGCTTGCTGCCAAATTTGCTGAATTTATGAATTATGAAGGCGGCTTCGCCATTATACAGCATGTTCCCGGAGGTTCATCTTTTTATTCAAGGACATATAGTGTTATTACGGAGTTAAATAATATTGCACCTCAGATGAAGTGCCTGGAAATGGAATCAACGGAACTTGATCCTGAAAAAACCTATGAAACAGTACTGCGCTGGATTAATCTTTATGGCATGGAACTGCAGGGTTTAATATCACCGGATGACTGCGGTCCGATGATCGGTATTAACAGAGCCCTTAAAAAACGTAACCGTCAGGATATAATACGTGTATCCGCCGGAAATACCATGACAGGAATGACTTTACTGAAGGAAGGAAAACTGCGCGCAATGACCTTCCAATCGCCTAGAGCAAACGGCGCATTAGCCATGAAAACAGCTGTAGACTGGTTTAACGGATTGAATATTGATCCGGTAATTTTCCTGCCGAAATATATCATTACACAAAAAGATGTTGATTATTTTTTTCTGAAAAAATATGAAAATTTTGAAATAGACATGGGTGAATTAAAACAGGCACTTACTAAACTTGACTACGGGGGGGCAGATGATTTCTTTAATAAACTCTATCAATATCTAGTGATTAATAAATTTATTACTCTTGATTTTTTTAGAGGAATGATCCTTGAAATTGTATCTTATTATATTGCGTTTATTAATAAGCACAACATGGAAGAAAAAAATATTATTGTTGATTATGAAACGCTTTATAAAAATTCATTTTTACAGAAGTCTCTTGAAAATACCCTTGCATGCATGCAAAGAATCAGCCATAGGATAATAGAAGAAATTAAAAAGGACAATGACAAGAGATCAGTGATCGATGAAGTAATTAATTATATCAATAAAAATTATATGGAACATATCAGCCTAAAAACACTTTCAGATAAATATAAGCTTTCACAAGGATATCTCGGCCGTCTGATAAAAATTGAGACGGGAACGCATTTCCCGTCCTATTTGAATAGCCTGCGGGTTCTTAAGGCAAAAGAAATGTTCCGACATTCAATGCTTAATATAAAGGAAGTTGCGTATAAAGTCGGATTTTCCGATCATAACTATTTTTATAGCGTATTTAAAAAAATCGAAGGAGTGGCTCCTTCGGAGTATCGTGAAAGTATTTTCTAACGAAAAGTCTTCAATTTTAACGAATATTCTCTTTATTTACAGACATTTTCATAATTTTTATTGTTGCAGATGTTAAAATAATCATGCGACAATATTCTAAATGGATGAAAATCCTGAAACTGCCGATGGATTTCTCTTAAAAGAAAAAAATACGCTTGTTATTTCCCTTAAAGAAAATATGTTCACCGAAAAAGAAAATATATTTCTTAAGGATAATGATTTTATAGTTTCATTTTTCTGTTATCAGTCAGGTGTTCATGCTGTTAGGATAAAAAATATACGGGGAGAAATGACAGTCCTTCCTTTCCTCGGTCAGCAGATCTGGAGGGCTGAATTTGATAATCGCCCGCTTCAAATGAAATCTATGTTTAAATATCCCGTTTATGGAAAAACATATTTAAAAAATTACGGAGCGTATCTTATCCATTGCGGGTTAACCGGTATGGGAAATCCAGGTTCCGGTGATACTCATGAGCTTCACGGCGAACTTCCTTCCGCTTATTATAATCATGTTTATTTATTTTATAAAAGCAACCCGGTACCAGCGATAGGTATAGGAGGGACATTCCACTATAGAGAAGCCTTCAGCTGTAATTATCTATTCAGTCCGGTTTTATGGCTTCGAAATGATTCTTCGATCATCGAAATGGAAGCCGTTATTGAAAATAGACGAAAAAGTGATTTTGAATATATGTATCTAACGCATATAAATTTTAATTATATCGGGAACAGCCGTTTATTCTATTCAGCTCCTTGTAAGCCTGATGATATTGTAATTAGAGATTTCGTTCCTTCCGGCAAAACTTTAAAACCTGAATATATTCTGTTAAAAGAAAAAATAAAAAATAATCCTTCTCTGCATCATCACATACTGCCTGATGACCCCTATGACCCTGAGATTCTCCTTTCTTTAAAATATGTACCTGATGAAGAAGGTTCTGCACACAGCCTGCTCATTCATCCTGATGGTTATGCTTTTTATGTAAATCATCGTCCTGATGAATATACCCATGCTGTTCGCTGGATTACAAATACATGTGATGAGAAAGCCATCGGCCTGGTCCTTCCTTGTACAGCTGAACCGGAAGGGTATAAAGCATCCAAAGCAAAGGGAACGCTGGAAAAATTGGAGCCTGGGGAAATGAGAAAATATCACTGTAATTTTGGTATTTTGAATCCTAAGGAAGCTGAACCGGTAAAGGAATTGATTCAGTTTACTATGGATAAAGAATATACCTAAAAAAATTCAAATTAGAAGGAGTGTGGTATGAAAAAAAATTATCGAGTTCGGTGGATGGTGCTTATTCTAATTATGATATTTTTCATAATTAGCAGTGTTTCCGTATTTGCCGAAGGTCAAAAGGAAGATCAGGAGAAGCAGCCTGTAGTACTGCGGACTTTGATTTTTAAAGGTTTTGCAAGAGGACCGTCTTTGGCGAAACAGGCAGAGAAATATAAAGAAATAACGGGTGTGACAGTTGAGGTTGAAGAGGTGCCCTTCGGACAGCTTCATGAAAAAATGATCCTTGATTTTACAAGCAAAGCCGGGAATTATGATTTTGTAATTGGACTGACAGACTGGGTAACGGAAATGGTCCGGGGTAAATATTTAATGCCTCTTAATGACATGATTGCGAAAGATCCTATTGAAGGCTGGCCGAATGCTTACCCTCAGGGACTTTTGGACTTCCAGACTGTTGATGGAAAACTCTATGGGGTGCCCTGCCATGACGGCCCAATTATGTTTTATTACAGAAAAGACCTTCTGGAAAATCCGGCAGAAAAGAAGAAATTTAAAGCTGAATACGGATATGATCTTGTACCTCCGAAAACATGGGATCAATTTCTTGATGTTTCGAGGTTCTTTAATCGGCCTGAAGAGAATCTGTCGGGAACAGTTATTGCGGCTAAACAGGGCGGACAGCAGCTGGCTTATGATTTTTTCCTGATGCTCTGGTCCTTCGGCGGTGATGTTTTTGATAAATCATATCGACCTATATTTAATTCAGATGCTGGTGTTAAAGGGCTGCAGTATTACGTGGACCTGCGGAATAAGTGGGAAGTAACGCCAAAAGCTTCTACAACTTTTGATGAAACAGAAAACGGTCCGGTATATCTGAATGGAAATGCCGCTCTGATGTGGCATTGGAGCCATATTGCTTCATGGGCTGAAATGCCGGATAGGTCAAAAATAGTGGGAAATAATGCGTATACTCTTATGCCGGTAGCAAATTCGAGTATCAAGCCCACAACATTGAGTGTTTATTGGTTCTTTGCGATTTCCGAATCCAGTAAAAATAAAGCGGAAACATATAAACTTATTAAATGGCTTTCCAATATTGAAAATGATAAGGAAGCTTCTCAGATGGGTACTGTAGGCTGCAGACTCTCAACATATAATGATCCTGAAATACTGAAACAGTTTCCGTTTTACAAGAATATAGAAGCTTCCCTGGCTTCAGCGGTTAAAACAACACCTCAGATACCTCAATACGCACAGGTTGACGATATAATAGGTGTAGCCTGTTCAAAAGTTATTGCCAATGAAATGTCGGCAAAAGAAGCATTAGATGATGCAGCAAAAAGAGTTGAAGAGGTAATGAGAAAAGCAGGCTACTACGATTAAACCGGATTATTAAGAGAAATAAAGCCGGTTTCCTCTGGGGGCCGGCTTATTTCTTCAATTTAATTATATTTTTATTAAAGGAGCGGCATATAGATGTCCTTAGCAGTATCAAATCAGAAACGGGCAGTAATATTGATGGTTTTTCCTGCGGTAATTTTTTTGCTCGCTATAGGGATTTATCCGCTTCTGCACTCATTTTATCTTTTATTTAACGATTGGATATTAACTTCAGGGATGCCCCCCCGATTTAATAATTTTGCAAATTTCGTTCAGTTAATTAAAGATGATCGATTCTATTCTTCTTTACTGACAACAATTCGATTTACGGCCACTGCCGTACCTATAGAACTGGGATTGGGACTTTTGCTTACACTTGCGGTAGCAAAAGACACTCCGTTTAAAAAAACATGCAGATCAATCCTGCTTATACCAATGATGATAACCCCTGTTGTTGTCGGATTGATGTGGAAATACATGTATAATCCCAGTAACGGAATCATAAACTACATGCTTTCCAAAATCGGTATCGAGGGACCGATCTGGCTTGGAGAACCAAAACCCGCGCTGCCTGCCATAATAATCATGGATATCTGGCAATGGACTCCTTTTGTTTTTCTCATTCTTTCTGCGGGAATGACCAGTCTTCCGAAAGAGGTTTTTGAAGCATCCAAAGTTGACGGTACAAATAAATTCCAGAATTTTCGTTATATAACCCTGCCTCTCCTTGTACCTTTTATTTTAGTCGCGCTTCTTATGCGGTTTATAGATACTTTTAAGATATTTGATACCATTTTCGTAATGACGAAAGGAGGTCCGGCTAACGCAACGGAAGTATTAAGCCTATATACCTATAAAGTAGGTCTTAATTTCTTTGATATGGGCTATGCCGCGACACTCTCATATGTAATATTAATAATTATTACGGTATGTACACAACAATTTATTAAACTGGGAAAAAATAATGCGGAATTCTAAAGAAACTATATCAGAAGTGCTGTCAAATATATTATTAATATTGATTGTTATATTCGTCCTGTTTCCGTTTATTTGGATTTTTTTAACTTCTTTTAAAGATCGTTTTGAAATTGCAAGTGCTATCCCCCGCTTTTTATTCAAACCCACTTTTGAAAATTATAAGCAGATATTTTTAGTGGATGGTTTTCTTCAATTTTTTAAAGATTCAATAATTATTGCCGTTATATCTACCTCGTTTGCCGTTTTTTTCGGATCAATGGCAGCGTTCAGTATTACCAAATACAGAGTAGGAGGTAATTTTCTTTCCTTTTGGATTTTATCCATGAGGATGTTTCCTCCAATAGCAATAATAATTCCGGTATATATTTTAATGATCAGATTAAATCTTCTGGATACCTACGCTGCTGTTGTTATCATGCATACACTGGTAAATATGCCCTTTGCTGTATGGCTGATGAATGGTTTTTATCAGGAAGTACCTACGGAAATACATGAATCAGCAATGATAGACGGGTGTTCTGTTTTCCGGTCTTTTTTTACAATTATATTTCCCGTAGTAAAACCCGGAATAATTGCGACTTCAATTTTCTGCCTGATAACATCCTGGAATGAATTCCTGTTCTCCCTGATATTATCGGGCCGGAGAATAACAACACTTCCGGTGGCCACTGCATTTTATGTAACTGATAGAGATATTCTTTGGGGCCCTATGGCAGCGGTAGGTGTAACGGCTATGGTGCCTATTATCATATTTACCATTCTTATACAAAAACATCTTGTGCGGGGACTCACGTATGGCGCAGTCAAATAGAGAAAATTTCATAAGCATATTTCAGGGAAAACCAGTGGATAAAATACTATGGATACCCGATCTGACATGGTGGAGAGATTCACAAATAAAGAAAGGGACGCTGCCCCCTGAATATCTGGGGAATTATGGTTTCTTAAAACTCCATACTGATCTTGGAGTGATGCCGTATTATATTTATTCTTTTGAAGACAAAAAGCATCCTTCGGAAGGTATATCTGTTCACCAAATCGGAGGCGAAGGGCAACCTTATAATGGTGTATGGGGGTTGCGGTTTAATAATCTGGAAATAAATGAAAAGAGTTATGGAAATATCCTGAAAACGGAATTCAGTATTTACGGGAAAAAGCTGGTACAAAGGAAGCAGTACTTGCCTGACTCATATTGTTATGCCTTTTTGGAATATCCCGTGAAAACAGTTGAAGATATTGATATTTTAAATGAAATAATTGAGGAATATGATTTCTTTTCAACAGAAGAAGACTATATTTCTCTTGAAGAGCAATGGGGAGATTTCGGCATACCTATTTCAACATTGCCGAGATCGCCTTTAAGTGCATTAATTGTTGATTGGATGGGGCTTGAAAATTTTATTTATATGTATGCGGATAATCCGGATAAAATATTTGAAGTACTTCAGAATATTGACAATAAAAATACAAAGGCCTTTGATCTGATAAAAAAAACAAAATCAAAAATATTCCATTTTTGTGACAATCTGTCTGCATCAAATTATACGCCTTATTTTGATGATCTTGCAAAGGACTACTATAAACGAAGGATAAAAGAGCTTCATGAAGCAGGCAAGTACTGTGTGGTTCATCTTGATGGATATATTTCCGGGCTTATTAATAAACTGGCCGATGTAGGAATGGATGGAATTGAAGCCCTGACAACAAAACCTGCAGGAGATGTCGCTGTAGAGGACCTGAGAAAAATGGCCGGCAATGATAATGTAATTTTATGGGGATGCCTCCCGTCAGTTATTTTTACTCCGAAATATTCGAATACGGAATTTGAAAAGATTGTTGAGGAATTTATCAGCATTCACCGAGAAGATCCAAGGATGATCGCAGGTTCAGCTGATCAAATTTCTCCGGATGCGGAATTAGAAAGGTTGTCACGAGTCAGTGAATTATTTTATGAACAGAACATGTAAAAATCAGGAGGTAGAATATTGAAATATGAGATGATGTTTCCTTATCAAATTAGAAAAGCCATTGAAGAAAACTGGCCGGTAACACTTCCGGTAGGTGTTTTAGAGTATCACTCAGAACATTGCGTCGTTGGTGTAGACGGCCTTTTGGTTGTGAAAAGCCTTGAAATCCTTGAGAAAGAAAGGGATATGGTAATTCTTCCCCCTTATTATCTGGGGACTGCAAGCTATGTAGTGGAAAAACCTGAAGGGAAAGGGAGTATAAATATTGATGCTGAAATAGTATTTCAGCTTATGAAGCAATTTTTTGCCGGACTCCTGAGAGTGGGATTCAGAAACATTCATGTTTTTATACACCATCAAACAGAGAATTTTAGTGCGGGAATGCCTACGGACCTTGCTTTAAAATTTGCCGCCCGAAAAGTTATCTTTTCATTCTTGGAAAAGGAACGAGGAGAGGATTGGTGGGGTGATAATAAAATGCAGGAATATTATAAAAAACATGATATTGGAGACAACCCTTTTAACTGGATAAAAGTGCATCCGCTGATGGATGAAGAGGTTCAGGCGGAATTCCCTGTAGACCATGCAGGTTTGCAGGAAACTTCATTAATGCAGGTATTTTGTCCTGAAGGAGTTGATTTTAAGTACTATTCAGATAAAAAATGGTATGCTAAAGAAGCAAAAAAAGCTAATATAGATTACGGCAACCGTGCAAAGGAAAAGATATTAATGAAGCTTAAAGAGGTTTTGAAAACCTGAGAATGATAACTATTCGAGGTCATCATTTATTTTGTCTTTTAGAACCTCTTTGCGGTATTGATTTGCCTAATGCTCTTTTCAATGATCATAAAACCTTGAACAGTGTAGCAGATAAAATATTAGAAAATCCAGGTATGCAAATAAAAATAATAGTAGGGCCGGATGATATATGTCTGCCGTGTCAGTACTGGGATAATGCAAAGGGGTATTGTATTAAATCTCCTGAAGAACAGCCTGGTTTGTATAAACTAAGGATGCAATTGGATAAAGCTTCTTTACAGAGCGTAAAAATAATCCCCGGGAGCGTATTCTCTCCGATTGATGTGTATATAAAAATTAAAGAAAATGTATTAAAAGATATCTTCCAAAATCAAATATGTAAAGAATGTCCGGATATCTCATCCTGCAGTGAGAGGTATGATGAGAAGCTTCGTTCTGCAATAGAAAGATTATATTTTTAAAATATTTGCCGGTTTTAGAATTATTGTATTTTAAGTTTTTCATCCAAAACCCCGTCCTGGCGCATATGGTTCGGATGATATTCTCCCCGGTCCTCCATCTGGTAACGCACGCAGTTCCGCCAATCCCCGAAACAGTATGCATCGATAAATTTTTTATCAAGCCGTCCTGACTCATACGCCCTTTTCATCGGACAGACAGTATACCATTTACATTGATTTTTTCTAAACATAGCCTTCATTATACATTATTATATTGAGTGATGGAGGTACGTCAATGAAACAAATTAAAGCTGCCTGTGTTCAGCTGAATCATGTACCAGGGGACAAGAAAACAAATCTTAAAAAAATCGAGAAATTTACTGAGGCTGCTGCGGGGAAGGGCGTTGAATTGCTGGTTTTCCCTGAAATGTGCATCACCGGTTACTGGCATGTACGGAATCTTGGAAGAAAAGAAATTGAAGATTTAGGTGAATATATCCCTGAAGGGCCTTCAATAAAGAAACTCCAATCCCTGGCGGAAAAATATACTGTGACAATAGGTGCAGGGCTCATTGAAAAAACAAAAGGAGGCGGTATATACAATACGTACATAGTAGCCGTACCCGGAGGCGGAATAGCAAAACACCGCAAACTCCACTGCTTTATCAGCGAACACATGAAATCGGGAGATGAATACACGGTATTTGAACTTCCCGGAGGAGGAAAGGCCGGGATTCTGGTCTGCTATGATAACAACATTGGTGAAAATGTACGCATCACCGCCCTGATGGGCGCTGAGATCCTCCTTTCTCCCCATCAAACCGGGGGATGCAATTCTCCCAGTCCGAAATGTATGGGGACTATTGATCCCCAGTTGTGGCGAAACCGGGAGCTGGAACCTGAACCAATAGAAGCTGAATTCCGGGGACCTAAAGGTAGAGAATGGCTCATGCGCTGGCTGCCCGCCCGGGCTCATGATAACGGAATGTTTCTCCTTTTCAGCAATGGAGTAGGGGTTGACGATGATGAAGTCCGCACAGGCAATGCAATGATTTTAGATCCTTACGGGGACATACTTGCGGAAACCTGGAAAGCAGGCGAAGACATGGTAATTGCGGATCTCGATCCGAAGCTTCTGGATATGTGTACCGGCCGGAGGTGGATAAAAACCCGGAGGCCGGAACTCTACGGAATATTGTCCAGCGCCACAGGAAAAGAAGAGGATACAAGGAAAATCCGTTTTGAAAAATAAAATCCGGGAGATTACACACTATCCCCCTTTTGATTTGCTCCTTAAGGCTGACCCAGATCCGGAACGTATAAAGGAATATTGCAAAAAATCAAAAATATTCGGCATTGAAAAAGGCCCCTCCGTCATAGGTGTAATCGTACTGTTGCCCCGGAGGATGCAAATCCTGGAGATCATGAATATTTCAGTAGAGGAGCAATATCAAGTTCAGGACTTAGGCAAGGAACTGCTGCAGCATGCCGTTGATTATGCCGCAGAAAAGCTTTTCAGGAAAATAGTGATATCTACAGGAAACAGCAGTATCCATCAGCTTAAGCTGTATCAGGCTATGGGTTTTAACCTGAAAAAGATTTCAAAGGGCTTTTTTGTTAAACACTACAATCACTATATAATGGAAAATGATCTACAATGCAGGCACAGACTGATCCTTGAGTACAGATTATTCAGGGAGGGGCGGAAATCGAGAATGGTCAGGAAGTTATGGAAAAGATATGTCCGAGAAGAAGGTGCTGACAAAAGCACTCCCTATGAAGTGTGGTCCTTCGGCGGGAATGAATATCTCGCAAATAAGCTTATGCACCTTGTCAGAATCGGGAAAAAAACAGGAACCTCTTCCCTGAAAATACTCTATGAAAAAGATGGAGATCCGGTCCCCAGGGAAGGTGATATATCGGTAATCACCTATGGAAACGGCAAGCCGGGGTGCATCATTAGG
>Ga0272442_10011461_pt1 | contig 10813 bp, 7 predicted proteins | sample SSMForm2O_FD_200262 | JGI IMG/M metagenome (GOLD analysis project Ga0272442, IMG submission 200262) | Marine sediment archaeal communities from Little Sippewissett salt marsh, Falmouth, MA, United States - SSM-Form-2O | ecosystem: Environmental > Aquatic > Marine > Wetlands > Sediment ... | reverse complement strand
TCGAGTCGGTCTACCAGTTCCCCAAGCCGCCCGTCTACCGAGCGGTCACCTCGTGGTACACCGCGATGCTCCGCATGTCCGACGGTGCGCCGATCCACCTTGCCGACGACTCCGATGCCGTGCGGCTGGACGGCGAGCCGTTGTTCATCCTCAGCGAGGCCGAGGGCGACCGCCCGATCGAGCTGCTGGGCCGCACCCCGACCTCGGGCGGCGTGTGGGTCGGCCACACCCCCGCGAACCTGGTGGCCGAGGCATCAGGACGCGACGGCAAGCGCTACGCCGGCTCCCGCTGGCAGGCGCTCTTCATGGTCAACCGCATCCTGTTCCGCATGGACCCCGACTGGACGCAGTTTGAGCGGGCGCGGTTCGTCGTGCCAGGCACGTGGCGCTCGCCGGGCGGCCAGCCGCGATGGAATCGGATCGTGGCGGTGGACCTCGAAGGACGCGAGCGCGAGGCGCCCCCTGACGAGCACGCGGTCATCTCGGCGGCGCTACTCGAGTTCCCCGGCAGCCCCCTGCACCTGGCCTTCCAGTTCGAGCCCCCCGTGCCGGTGACCTTCCATGGTGCGGGAATGGAGTTCGCCATTGGAGCGCTGAAGCGCGAGAACTGGCAGGTCGGTTTCTGTAGCCGACCGGACTTCGATCGCTGGCGGGGCAGGGGAGCGGCGAAGTGAGTGAGGCCGCTGCTGGCGTGCCGGGTCCCAGGGCCAATTGTTCTGCCCGATGGATCCCTGGAATACTGAGGTTGGCACGCGGTTCCGCATGGGCGGGGCTCATTCTGCCACGACGAGTCCCCATCCATTGGGATGAAGGCGGCACTCGGTCGGGATGTCGTTGTTGACGCCGAGCTCGGGCGTGCGGTCGGACCACAGGGCGCGGGAGGCGTTGCGGTTGCCGCCCTCGTTGCCGTAGATCACGCCGGCGTCGAACAGGAACTTCAGGCCGGCCTTCGGCTGGATCGCCGTGGCGCTCCACGGGAGCGCAACCTCCACCACGTAGCCGTCCTTGACCTCGCGGTAGTGCATGGGCAGGTCGTCCCACTCGGCAATCTCGTCGAAGCTCTCGCGTCCTGCCGCCTGCGTCTCGAAGTACGAGGCGAGAGGCTTCTTGCGATCCCTTGTCTCCGGTCGGTAGCGCGTAGCAACCATCTTGCCATCTGCCGTCCTGGCCAGCACGATCCGCAGGTCGCCCACCTCCATGGGCTGGACGTTGTGGGCCTTGACCTGGCGGTTGGCCGTGTGGGGCGTGAGGCACAGCTCCAGCGCGCTGCCCGACTTGAACAGCAGCCGGTAGTCGGTCGGCGTGTTGCGGAAGGGCACGCGCGTGGTCACCTGGAACCGGGCGTAGAGGTTCTTGTCGTCGCAGCCGATCTGCACCTGGGCCGGCTTGCTCTTGTCGTCGCCCACGGCAAGCGCCGGCACCCCCTGCCACTCGGTGTCGCGACCGTCCGCTGCGGCGTCGGTGAGCCGTCTCAGCCTGGCCGACTTCCGGCCGCTGTTGCGGGCCAGCAGTGCCACTTGGGCCTTCTTGTTCTGCTCGCCGTTCCTGGCCGCCACAGCCGCCATCTCGCTGGACATGCTGATGGACACCTTCTGTCGCCGGATGCTGTCGAGTCCGGTCAGCTCCCAGATGCGGCAGTCGCAGTCGCCGCCTGTGAAGTAGGTCTTGCCGGTCTTCGGGTGCTTGAAGATGTTGCCGTTGAAGTTCTCGGTGGCCACGAATGTGTGATCCATCCTGTAGGCCGAGCGCTGGTCCTGGCACAGGGCGTCCACGAACAGGCCGTCGCGCTTGTCGATCAGGAAGTACTGGCCGTAGTAGCCGGTGACGGGCAGCAGGTCGGGATGCTGCCATGACGAGCAGCGGAAGGCGGCTACCACGAATCCCGGCGTGTAGGTCGCCGAGGTCCAGGCGAACCCGACGTGCACATTGGCATAGCGCCAGAGCTCTTTGCCTTCGGGCGAGTACTTGGCGAGCCGGGCGCCGGTGCCCTGCGCCCGCTCCCCGCGGGCCACCAGCCCACCGGACACCAGCACGTAGACCGACCCGTCCGGATCCACGGCGACGCCGTTGACCGAGCCGCCTTCGTTGTCCACGACCACGGGTTTGGCTTCGTCTCCATACCGGAGCGCGCCATTCTCGGCGAACCCCAGGAAGTCGAGGCGCATGATCGAGAACGGCGTGGTGCAGCGGCCCTCAGCCCGTGGCTCGGTCCAGCCGTTCCCCCGCAGAGTGTACCAGTTCAGATGAGCGTCCACGTTCGACTTCCAGACGGTGCCGAAGCGCGCGCCGTTGTCCATGCACTCCTCGTCCTGGACCTTGCCGTCGTTGTTGGTGTCGATCCAGACGTGGCCGTCTCTCGGGAACTTCTTTGGCCCCTCCGGCTTCCTGGTGAAGATCGCCACACGCGGCACCCAGGCGCCGTCCACCTCCTCGAAGAGCCGCCGGCTGTTGACATAGAGGAACTTGCGGCCCTGCACCGCCACGATCTGCCCGCCGCCGTGGACGTCCACGGCGTGGGCCGACCCCCTCTCGCGAGGCGGTTCGAGCAGCTCCGGACGCAGGATGTTGGCGTCCGTCTTCCAGGCGCCCGTCGCGTAGTCCACCACGTAGCGCACGCTCAGCGCGTAGAAGTACTCGGGATCCACCGGATCGAAGTAGCCGGCGGTGGAGTATGGCCACGAGCCGAAGAACTCCTTGTAGAGCGATCCGTCGGGGTTCCACACCGAGTAGCGCTTGGGCTCCCGGTCGTTCTCGCAGACCCACAGGCGCTTGTTCCTGTCGACCGCGATCCCATAGGGCCTGAGCATGCCCGATGGGTCGAACTTGCCGACGCGCGGCCGGCCGCCCGCCTTGCCGTACTTGAACAGGACCTTGCCCGAGGGCGACAGCTTCCACACCTGCATCGTCTTGCCGATCAGCGAGACGTAAACGTTCCCTTCCGCGTCGCAGGCCAGCAGACGTGGCTCGTCCAGGTCCTTAGCAAGCGGGGTCATGGTCTTGTTGTTCACGTCCACACGCACGACCGCGTTGCTGCTTACCGCGTAGAGGGTGCCCCCGCCGTCGGCCGCCAGCCCGACGGGCTCGGGCACATCGATCTCGGCCTTCACCTCCGCGGTCTCGATGTCGAGCAGGTAGATCCTGTTCTCCTTCTGCCCGCCCAGGGCCAAAGTGTTGTCATCGACGGCTGCGAGTCCGCGCCGGAATTCGCGGCCGGGGATCTTGGCCTCGGGCCGTCCGCTCTTGAACGGGCTGAGCCGCCCGTCCGCGAGGCCGAACTTCCGCAGCGTGTCGTCCACGGCGAAGTAGCCGTAGCCCCTGCGCAGCGCCAGAGCCTGACCCAGCGCCGACGTGCCGTACTGCTTCCGGCCTTCCAGATCGGTGCGAATAGTCGGCTTCTGCGCCTCGTGAACGCAGGTGCCGAGGATGACACAGTCGCCCTCGGTCGCGACGTACATCGGTTCCCAGTAGTCGCCGGCCCAGCCACCTGTGCCGTCCTCGGTCTGGTAGGGCGGGTCGCCGCTCATGCCCACGTCGCACACGTACTTCTGCCCGATGCCGTCATGGGTCAGAATCACGGCTGTGTAGGTTCCGGCAGGCAGCGGATTGTCGCAGTCGTCGAGGCCGTCCCACAGCCAGACGTGTTCGCCCGCCTTGTAGGGCACCGCGCCGATGCCGGTGCGCACGGTCCTGCCCGCCGCACCGCGAATGGAGATGCTCACCTTGGCGTCCTTCTCGAGCGTGAACCGCACCGGGATGTGGCCTTCGGCGCGCTGGACGCCGTCGCGCTCGGCGGGCGGCAGGTTGCCCTCGGCCATGAAGCGGCCCAGGCCCCAGCCGCCGGGGCCCATGTAGCCCAGCGCATTGCTGTTGGGGTTGCGCACGTCGTTGATGCCGGTCTTCAGCTCCGTGCCTTGCTCGTTGCCCCAGTGAAGCTGCCAGATCATCTGGATCGCGTCGCCGGCCTTCATCGGCCCGGTCGCGTAGAGCATCTTCCAGGGAATGCGGTACTCGAACGTGCAGCCCTTGCCGTCGGCGTGCTTCACCCACTTGCCCTTCACACCCGGCGGGTTGAGCGTGCCTTGCTTGAACTTCAGCGTGCGCAAGGAGAAGTAACCCGCTTTCTTGTCTCGCGTCGAGTACCACAGCCAGAAGAAGTTGACGAACTGCTGCTCGTCCTCCGGCATGCGGCTCCCGGTCATCGTCAGGGCCTGCGACCGGATGTTCGGGTTGGCCACCAGGTTGATCTGGAGCGCATCCGCGTTCCAGGCGGCGTTGACCTGGCCGCCGAAGTGGTACTGGTTCATCATCGGCGTTGGGTCCTTGAGGTAGCCGCCGACGTAGAGGTACTCCTTGTCGTACATCATCGCGCCGCGAAGCTGGTGGGTCTGCCTGCTCGCCTCGTCGATGAACATCAGGATCGCGCCCGACAGGTCCCAGTCCCTCAGATCGCCGTCGACCGTCACTTTGCCTGGGACTGGCACGATCCGCACTTCGGTGTGGTCGGCCTTGTTCAAGATGGCCGAATAGGCCTGAGCCGTCTGCTCGGAGGTCAGGCAGAGCAGCACGCTGGCCGCAAGCACGACGGGACGCTTCACCGTTCGCGACTCCTTGCTTCTCTTTCGGGAATGTCGAGAGTCCTGAATCACTTGTAGATCGCCTTGCCCCATGTCTCGCCAGCCATGAGCACAGGGGACCTGCCATGAGTGCTGGGCTCCCGGCAGTATACTCCGTGCACCGTGTGCTGCAACTGCTCGACGCGACCCGGCTCGTCCGGCCTCGCAGCTGGACGCCACCGCCGCGCATATCCCCCCTATGAGAGGCAGTGCGAGTGCCTTCGGGGGAGCAGGTCCGGCGGGCTCGGCCGGCCCTTTTCTGACGCTGGAGCGTCCATGGATTGCGTCACCACGCGGAGCATGGGGACGACGAGGGGGAGGCGAGGCCGCGGGGCGATGACGCCCCGTCGGCAATGCGCTCTCCATGGGGAGGTCGCCAGCATTGTGGCGCCGCCCGCATTCAGGTGGGGGATCGATCGCGCCGGTGAGCGGGTATGTAGTTCCGCCCTCCAGGCGGTCTTGGGGCTTCCTTGGGGGTGAAGGAAGAGCCGCGTAGACGCGGAACTACGAGTAAGGGCACGCCGTCGTAGATCCCGTCGGTTCTGTGAACCCCTGCGGGTGGTGGTAGTGGGGGGCGCAGGGAGCGACTGCGAGTTCTGTGTCCACATGCTCGCCTTGCGGGCCAGCCGATGCCATGGGATACGGTCTCGCACTACAGGCAGGATGGGGCGGTGTCGGGCTCGGAGATGGGCTCGGTGTAGTTGGTAACACATTAGTACAGTAGCTGTACATCAGGCACTTGACAGGCACGCTTTTATGTGGTATACTTCTCTAGGTCAAGGTGTTGTGCGCGCCTAGCTGGCGACGCAGGCGTGGCCTGAAGGCGTGTGGGCCGGGTGCTGCGGTGCGCCGGCGGTGCGCATTTCTATGGTTGCGCGCGATGCTGTAGAGCTGCGCTGGGAACTGTCTCCTTTCAGGCAGAGTCCGGGCGTGTGGGGGCTCAGGGAAAACGGCGTTTTTCACGAAAGGTCCTGAAAAACGTTTCGGATCCGGTCGGAAGGAGGCGATCTGAGCATTGGGGTGCTTCAGGGAAAAGGGCGTTTTTCATGAAAGGTCCTGGAAAACGTTTCGGATCCGGTCGGAGGGGGGGAAGATGGGAAGAGCGGAAGAACGGGAGAGTGGAAGGGTGGAGGAATGGAAGGCAAGTGAATGGGTCGACTGGCGTTGCTCCAACCATCCATCCTCCCAGCGTTCGAGGTCTGGATCGGCCCGGTGGGTGTAGCATGGTGTAGCTTGTGTAGCTTTGCGCACGCCCTGAGGTCTGTGGCGCGGTCCGGCGGGCAAATTGCGAGGCAACTCCAGAAGTGATTGCCATATTTGACATTACGCGTTTTTCGTGCGAAGCAGGTGCTCGAGGGGGTGGCGGCGGGCCGGTGGGCTCCCCTGCGCCGCCGGCTCGGGGGGCGCAGAGGTGGCGAGGACGCGGCGGCCTGTAGGTTTCCTGTAGGCCCCCTGTAGGCCCAGGAGGCTTTGAGGAGGCGTGTTGATGGGTGTCATTAGGCTCCTGAACGAGGCTGTAAGCGTATATATGAATGTGCGTTACGCCCATGTGCGCACGGGTGGACCCGGGGGCGGCTGTAGCCCTGTAGGCCCCTGTAGCCCTTTTCGGTCAAAGATCTCTGAGACTTGGCGATCATGCCAAGTGCTGAGCTCGGAATCGGCGTAACCAATGAGTAGCTATAGTGTTACGGCGGTTTGCTGCGCTGTGCCGCGGAGGAGGGCCAGCAGGGGTGGGACGCGCGGACGAGTTTGGGCGAGGCACAGGGAGGGTAGGGGGGCCCCGGGAGGATGGGACGGATGGGACCAATGGGACGAATGGAAGAGGGCTGGGGACGGGATGGGCTGCGTCGGGCGTCGGGAGGAGGGGGCCGGTGGGCGGGGAGGTGGGTGAGGCCGCCGGCGGGTGCCGGCGGCCTCGGGGATGTGCGTTGCGGTGTGGAGCGGCGGTCTACTGGGCTTCGGCTTTGGCTTTGGTGGCGGCCTCGCGTGCGAGGAGGTCTTCCCAGCGCCGGTCGACGTCGGCCTGGAGCTGCTCGATGATGCCCTCGTTCCCTGGCTTGAAGACGTGCTTGAAGCGGCCCTGGGGCTTGATCCAGTCGACGATGGGCTTCTTTTCCTTGGGCTTGTAGTTGATCTTCCAGTCGCCGTGGTCGACCTCGAAGAGGGGCCAGAAGCAGGTCTCGACGGCGAGTCGGGCCATGAGCATCGATTCCTCGACCTTGCAGCGCCAGCCGCGATGGCAGGGGGCGATGACGTTCATGAAGGCCGGTCCGTCGACCTCGAGTGCCCGCTCGACCTTGCGCATGAGGTCGCGTGGGTTGTGGGGTGAGGCCTGGGCAACGTAGGGGATGTTGTGGGCGAGGACGCAGGCGGTCAGGTCTTTGCGGTGCTGTTCCTTGCCCTGGTGGACCTTGCCGGCGGGCGCGGTGTTGGTGGCGGCGCCCATGGGGGTGGCGCCGGAGCGCTGGATGCCGGTGTTCATGTAGGCTTGGTTGTCGTAGCACACGTAGAGCATGTTGTGGCCGCGTTCCATCGCGCCGCTCAGGCTCTGGAAGCCGATGTCGTAGGTCCCGCCGTCGCCGCCCATGGCGATGAAGTTGATTTTTTTGTCGGCGGGGATGCGGCCCTGGCGCTTGAGGGAGCGGTAGGCGGCCTCGGCGCCGGAGATGGTGGCGGCGGAGTTCTCGAAGGCGTTGTGGATGAACGGCACGCGCCAGGCGGTGTAGGGGTAGATGGTGGTGGCGACTTCCATGCAGCCTGTGGCGGAGCCGACCACGGTGTCCTTGCCGGCGACAAGGAGGAACTGACGGATGACGGAGGGTGCGGTGCAGCCCGCACAGGCTCGGTGGCCGGGTGCGAGCAGCTCGGGGGCCTCGGTGAGGTCCTTCAGACGGATAGCCATCGGGGTGTCCTTTCCTGCTTAGTCGCCGCGAACGCCGATGAAGCGTGCCTGGGAGACGTCGGTGCCCTTCTCGAGGACGTCGGCGAGGTCGGTGAAGATGGTCTTGATCTCGTCGACCACGATGTCGCGGCCGCCGAGGCCGTAGATGTAGCTGACGAACGGGATGTCGAGCTGCCCGTAGGCGAAGCTTCGGATTTCGTGGAAGAGGGGGCCGCCGTTGAGGCCGAACGAGAGGGCTCGGTCCATGACGGCGACGGCTTTGGCCCCCTTGATGGCGTCGATGATCTGCTGGCCGGGGAAGGGGCGGAAGAGGCGGAACTTGAGGAGGCCGGCCTTGATGCCCTGGGCGCGGAGCTCATCGACGGCGACCTTCGCGGTGCCGGTGGTGGAGCCTGCGGCGATGACGACGAGTTCGGCGTCGTCGAGGTGGTAGGCCTCGAAAAGGCTGTATTCGCGGCCGGAGAGCTCGGCGAACTCCTTGGCGACCTGCTCGACGACGGGGATGCAGTTCTCGATGGCGTGGGCCTGCTGGCGTCGGCACTCGATGTAGTTGTCGGTGAGGAACAGGGCGCCCATGCTGTAGGGGGCGTCGGTGTCGAGCAGGCTTCGGTCGGGCTTGTAGGTGCCGACGAACTGGCGGGCGGCGTCGTCGTCGATGACGTCCATGGTTTCGGCGGTGTGGCTGAGGATGAAGCCGTCGAGGTTGACGATGCAGGGGGTGAGGACGTCGGGGTGCTCGGCGATGCGGATGGCCTGGAGGGTGTTGTCGTAGGCTTCCTGTGCGTTTTCGCTCCAGAGCTGGATCCAGCCGCAGTCGCGTGCGAGCATGGCGTCGGAGTGGTCGCAGTGGATGTTGATCGGCCCGGAGAGGGCTCGGTTGACGACGGGCATGACGATGGGGAGTCGGTAGGAGGATGCGATGTAGACGATCTCGATCATGAGGGCGAGGCCCTGGGAGCTCGTGGCGGTGCACACGCGGGCTCCCGCTGCGGAGGCGCCGACGGCGGCGCTCATGGCGCTGTGCTCGCTCTCGACGAGGACCATCTCGGTGTCGACAAGTCCGTCGGCGTGGAAGGCTGCGAACTTGTGCATGAGCTCGGTCTGTGGTGTGATCGGGTAGGCAGCGACCACGTCGGGGTTGATCTGGCGGAGAGCCTCCGCCGCGGCGTCGTTGCCCGTGAGGGACACGCGCTTTTGTGGGATGGTAGCGGTGGCCATAGTGGGGAATGCTCCTATGGAATGGAGCCGCAGGGGGCGCGGCGTCTAGTCGTCGTCCTCGGCGTCGGCTTCGAGGATCATCGAGATGGCCTGGACTTTGTCGGGGCACTCGTGGGCGCAGATGCCGCAGCCCTTGCAGTGGTCGTAGTCGATGCCCAGGATCTTGCCTTTCTCGGCCATGATGGCGGCATCGGGGCAGAGGATCCAGCAGGTGAGGCAGTGGATGCACTTCTCGGGGTCCCACACGGGGCGATAGCTGCGCCACGCGCCCGTGTGGTATTCCTCGGCGTTCCCTGCCTGGGGGATGATGGCGCCGCGCGGCATCGTCTTCCAGTCGTACATGGTGGGATGGGTCTTCTTGTCGCTCATTCGCCCTGGACCTCCTCGTAGGCGCGCTGCACTGCCTTGACGTTGCCTTGGACCCCACGCTCACCGAGCTTCTTGAGGAACTTCTTCTCGATGTCGTGGAAGATGGTATCGAGTTCCATGGCGCCGCTGACTTTGACGAGTGCGCCGATCATGGGTGTGTTGGGGATGGGGCGGCCGATTTCCTCGATGGCGATGGTGGTGGCGTCGACGGTGTAGACCTTGCCGTGTGTGACGCCGAGCTTCGCGCGGATGTCGGCCGGGGTTTCCTGCGTGTTCACGATGATGGCGCCATCGGGCTTGAGGCCGCTGGCGCAGTTGGCGCTGGTGAGCAGTGTGGGGTCGAGGACGACGACGACATCGGGTGCGTTGATGGGGCAGTGGAGGCGGATGGGGACTTGAGCGATGCGGGTGTAGCCTCGGATGGGTGCTCCCATGCGCTCGGGGCCGTATTCGGGGAAGCCCTGGGAGAACTTCCCTTCGTCGAGTGCGGCCTCGGCGACCATGGTGGCGGCCGTCTTGGCGCCTTGGCCTCCGCGACCGTGCCAGCGGATCTCGGTCAGGTCTTCAGCCATAACAGGCTCCCGACAAGGTGGTCCAGGGGGCGCCCCGCCCGACGGCGGGGCAGCGGGTTTCTACACATCGTTTTCGGTGACCCGGTCGAGGTCTTCCAGGAGGCGGGTCATCGTGGGGTATCGTCGCTGGGGATTGGGGTCGATGGCGCGCATGATGACCGATTCGAGGCGCTGGCTCACCGAGGGGCACAGGGTGCTCGGCAGGGGGATCTCGGTGTTCAGCGCCGTGGCGAGGGCCTCGAAGGGGTCATCGCTCGTCCGGAAGGGGCGCTGGCGGGTGACGACCTCGTAGAGGGATACGCCGAAGGCATAGATGTCCGTTCGCTCGTTGAAGCGATTCGTGCGGATGAGCTCTGGGGCCATGTAGGCTGGCCTGCCGGTGCGCTGTCCCGTGTTTCGGATTCGGTCGTCCTTGTTCGCTGCGACCCCGAAGTCGATGAGCTTCGCGGTCCCCCGTGCATCGAGCATCACGTTGCGCGCCGAGATGTCGCGGTGGATGACGCCCTGGCTATGGACGTACTCGAGTCCGCGAGCGGCCTGACGCATGATCTGAATCTTCCTGCCCTCGGCCAGGGGCGCCCTGGCCTGCACGAGGCTGGCGAGGGTGCCGCCGGAGAGGAACTCCATGATGATATAGTAGGTGCCGTGTTGCTTGCCACAGACAATCGTGTGGACGACGTGGGGGTGCTTGAGCCTCAGTGCTCTCTCGCCTTCCCACTCTTTCCGCAGCTTGCGGGTCAGCTTGTCGGCGACGCGGCAGCCATACTCGCTGAGCACCTTGACCGCGACGGCTTCGCCCGTCTTGATCTGTGTGCCCCGGTAGAGTGTCGACAGCCGACCATCGGCCACTTTCTCGGTCAGCCGGTAGTCACCAAAGGCTTCCGTCTCGTCCCCGTCACCACGCGATCCGAACAACTGATGCAGTAACGACACGGTCCTCTCCACCCCGTATAGAGCACACCAGTTCATTATAGCCCTGCGGCGATCCCAAGTCAAACCGATTCGGGTCGGGCCAGCGATTCCGCAAACGAGCGTGTAAGGGGTGTGGCTGGCATCGGTTTAGGTAGTTTCAGCAGGTCGAGGAAGTTCGCAGTGGCGTTTTTGGTGCTTCACGGAGGGTCGCGGGAGCGCGACACGGT
>Ga0272442_10011460_pt1 | contig 10814 bp, 21 predicted proteins | sample SSMForm2O_FD_200262 | JGI IMG/M metagenome (GOLD analysis project Ga0272442, IMG submission 200262) | Marine sediment archaeal communities from Little Sippewissett salt marsh, Falmouth, MA, United States - SSM-Form-2O | ecosystem: Environmental > Aquatic > Marine > Wetlands > Sediment ... | reverse complement strand
TGGGTTTATGATGCCTCCATTGATACTGTTATGGTGTATGTATCTGCGGGTGTGTATTCATCGAGTTCCAGATAAAAATACAATGTTTCAGTTCCGCCAGGTGCAACTTCTTGGCTTGTTATTTCGGTGCCTGTTGGATCGGCGGGGTTTGTACAAATAATGCAATCTACTCCATTATCTGTGTCATCTGTTACATGAAAATACAGGATGTCGTTTGCATCTGCATCCGCATTTAGTTTTATATCAAAATCCCAGTTTAAAGAATCACCAGGTGCCATATCTGTTGTGGAAAAACTAATATCGTGTTCTTCTGCATCGTTCCAACCGCTTGGTGTTCCAGTTGAATTTTCGTTTATTTCCCATAAGCTTTCTACTGCATGTGTTCCATCTACTTTAATGCGAGACATAGAATTGTTTAGAAACTAAAAATCTCTTAGCATAGTAGGTAAGAAGCACTGCTCCTGCAATTACGGCCATAGCTAGCAAAAATATTACTGCTATAGCACCTTTTTTTCCTATCTTTTTTGTTATTTTCATATTATCATTTTCCTTTACATCATATCTTTGTTGTGCTTGTTTATACTCTAAGCTTGAGTTGTTTATTTTCGCTATTTGTTGATCTGTAACAAATGGATAAAAACAGCCTCCCTTTTGTTTTATAAAAAAAATATTTTCCTGCTTTTTGTTGCCTCCAGGCATCCTAAAATGCCAATTTTGTAATGTATTAATTACTATTTAAATCTATGTGCTTTACAATACATTACAAGCCTTATTAATACAATATAGATAATGTTAAATACTATAAAATATATGTTATTTTTAGTAGAAATATTTAAAAACAGGTGTATTATATGTCTAAAAACATGCCTTATATAACAATAAGTTTAAGTAAAGAAGATAGAGAAAAACTAGAAGTTTTATGTGAAAAACACAAAAGAGGTAAATCTAATATGATCTCTGTTGCTCTTCAGCAATTCGATGTTTGCAATGAGTGTCCTTTTCATCATAATTTACAAGATGTTTTAAAATTTAGAAAAGAACTTATTAAAAAGGTTTTGAAATGAATAAAAAAGAGTTTGAAAGTTATATTGATCTGTTTAAAAAATGTCATCCTTCAGGATTTGTTATTGTTAAAAAATCAGATTTTCTTGCTAGGCATTGTTATGAAGTTGAGTATCAATCAAAAGGTTGTGCTATTGTTTATGAGAACGATCAGGTAACACCAGCTTTTATTTGTTATTTTAATGAGTCTTTGCATCCTTCAGAGTTTGAAAAGGATGTTGGTGTTTTTTATTCTTCTATATAGTTGTGTATTGCTATATTGTATTGTTATTGTACTATTATATTATTATTATAGTATTATACTATAGTTGTTAATGGATACCGTTTACCTCTATAATGCTATAGATCATTCGGTAATATTAGCTTTTTATTATGTTATCAAGGACCTATACTAGATTCTTGTTAACGCTATTGTTTTATTGGTATTATAGATGTAAAAGCGATCCTGTAGTAAATAAAAGTATAGTAATAATGTTATTATAATAAATAGTGTATTACAGGATTTAGATGCACTATGAAGCCAAGTATTATTATATGTAGCTTAGTTTTTATTTTATTAATTATAATGTTTACTGGATGTGTGGATCAAGAAGGTATTTATTTTGATGGTGTGCTTGCTGAAAATTTGAATGTTGAAGATAATTTTGATATAATCCCTGGTTATACTGTTTTTAAGGAGCATACGATTGAAAACAAATATCCTGAAGGCACGAAGGTTTCTTTTGAGTTTGAGGCTCCAGAGGGCTTATATTGCTCTGTTTGGCATAATGGATCAATGGTTCAAAATCTTAGTTTGCAAGCCTTTGAACAAAAAACAATTACTGTACATTATAAAGCAGATGAATACCTAAAAAGCGGGTCTTATCATACAATTTTTTGGGTTTTATCTGTTGATATATAAAAGTTATTGCTAATGAAAGTGAATTAGTTTTTTTATACTTGTTTTAATAGTAATACTATCGGGAGGTTTAAAATTATGAAATTCCGATACATGGACCCTGAAATGATTATGACCATAGTTGTATCGTTGATTATCCTTGCAGTTGGAGTATTTGCGTTCTTTGTAACGATAAATAACATTCCATCCAGCAATGCAGTAACAAGTGCGGCTATCAACAATACAAGTGCCACAGGTAATAGTGTTTTCAATATCATAGGCATAGTCTTAATCATTGGGGCAATCATGACCATAGTTGGTTTAGTGTATAGTTATGTTAGACCTGGTTATTAGATATGATAATTCATATCTTGCAGTTAAAGTTTTTCAAATAATTTTAGCTGCTTTTTCCTTTATTCATCAACCTCTCTCAAGGCAAATTTGAGAAACAGGGGCCTATTTTTCTTTTAAACCTGTTTTCCCCTGTTTTCTCAAATAAAATTTTATATATTATGTCAAGCAATGTTGTAATACTGTTTTGTCATCGCAATCCTAATTTGTGTTTGTGGGCCAATTTCTTCATTTCTTCTTATTGGCCCACTAATTCCTCTTTTGTTTAGTTGTTCGGATTTTTGTTTGCTTTGAACAGTTTTATGCTCCAGAGTGTGTTTAGGATCAGCATTACAAATATTGCTGTTACCATTATTAACTCTGGCAAACCCTCGCCATATTTATTGAAGGTAAAAAACACTGTATAGTTGGCATTCATTGATGCAAGTATAAATGCTAGGACCATGAATCCGACAAGCGGGATCGCTAGGAAGTTGCTTATCATGTTAAAGACTACGGGCCTGGGTGCGTTTATGATTGGGTTTTCAGGTATTTTTAATGTCATCACTGATTTAGTCTTTGAGTTTATGGTCATTAACTTTAAACAAATGAATGCTAGCAATACACTACTTATGATTACACCGTATAGAGCCATATGATAGTTTATTGCTGCATTGCGGCTGAAGAACCCGTTTGTTACTTGTATTTGACTGGGGTTAACTGTTTTTGATACATTTATTGCACTTACACTTACATCTATGCTCCATATTGATATTAACAGGAAAACCAGGCACCCGATTATTATTGTTATATAAATCGTTGACATTGGTGTAACAGCATATCCAAAGCTTACAGGGTGTTCTATTGGTTTTCTTTGAGGCTCTGGAGCTATGTTTGGATCAACTGGGATATTAGGCTCCGGTCTCCTTTTATGTGGATCGGGGGTTTTGTATGGCCTTCTATAGCGGTTTTCTATGATCTCGGGTATCCATTGTAGTTCTTGATTTAGGAACTGCCATCCGAAAAATGCTGCTATAAAAACAAATACTGTTGGAACAAACATTGAGTTGTTCCATGCAAATGTTGTTATATCTGAGGGCATGTTCATCATAAAAAGTCCGAGTGTTATTATAATGCTTAATAAGATCAGTTGTTTAAACAATTTAACAGTCTTTTTTTGTAGTTTGCAAACTGTGTATTGTGCATAATGTTTAGGCCTGGGTTGATCTTCCGGGATTTCTTCTTCAAAGTATAAGTGTTTAGGGATTTCAGGATTCATTTTTTAATCACTCTCGAAACATCTTTGGCACAGATGGCCATATTTTTCTTGTTCTTCAGGGGATAAGATAGTTTTACACATAACACATTCAACAATTGCCCCTCCTGGCTCTGGCTCTAAGCTTAATGTTATAGTAAAAGGTCCAGTATCTCGGATTTGTGCTAGCATAATTTTATAGATCAATCTTGCTTCTTCTTTTGTTTTTATTTCAAATTGTTTTTGTATCATATTTTATTCACCTTTTCAATTCTTTTTATTAAATGGTTAATGGTCATATCCTTTGAATAGATGTTATGACCATTTTTACTCTTTTTTATATTTAAAAGCCTTTGATTTGGGTTGTAAATCCTGCCTTTTTGCTGTTCTTTTTTGTTTGCACCACATAAGAGAGCATCTATTTTTTTCTCAACTTTAGTATAAGCAACATATGTGTGCAAGGTTCTTTGATACATAGGCTCTAGAGCATCGACATAGTTATACTTTTCTCGGAGTGCATTGAAAATTTGATCCGAATAATTATTGTTTGGATACTCTTTTTGTAGCTTATCCCAAAGATCATCGGGTAAACGTATTCCTCTGCTTGTTGTTGGCGGTGTCATTCTTTTTTCATCTCCTGGATTTCTTGTTTTAATTGTTTAACTATGTCTTCTAAATTTATTTCATCTAAAAGATATTTCTTCATTCGCATGATATTCCTCCAAAAAATATTTAATCAAAAAAAGGATATGTGTTTTGTAGGCTGGATGTAGCATTATTGTTTGTGGCTAACATAACTTTTTTGCTGCATCCGGTTCTTATCCCAATTTTTGATTTATTCTTTAAGATCACCTGCCTCTGTTTTCTTTTGACATCTTGGACATCTTTTGGCTCCGCCATCTTTGCGTATGAACCAAGTATGCCCGCAATGTTCACATGTTTTTTTTGTCATATTATCATATATCGTAAATCGTATATCATATATAAAAGTATCGAAAAAAAGAGCTTACACTAGGTAAAATAGCATCAAAAACCCGGATTATCAGCCGAATGATCTAGTTATTCTTCAAAAGGTGCTTTATCATACGCTTCATGTTGTATAGGCTTCCTGAAAAACTGCCATTGTCTTTTTTTGATTTGTTGTTGATATTCTTCTTGTTGATCTTTTTCTATAATATAGAACCCATACAATAGAAATTTTTCATCTTGTTCAATTTCATCTACATCTACAGTATACTTTGTTTTAAACAAATCAATAAGCTTATTCATTTCTTTTTCAGAGTTTGTGTCTCTGATAGTTCTATCATATTTTATTTTTAGTTCAATGTGCATAGTTAATTACTCCTTTTATGATATTCTCGGCATACTTTACCATGACCATTTAATGTTGAAATGACTAAGTTCTTTTTGAAAAGCTCTGCTAGGTTTTCATGGTATACTTTTTTATCTATAACATCAAAGTATTTGATTACCAGGGTTTTCTTTTTCTTTGGCATGTTACAGCTTTCTAGCAATGTATTTGCGTTCATTGTTTATTATCTCCCAAAAAATCCACCAATAAGCTCTCCAATAGTAGCTGCTCCACCAAAGATTAAGAAGGCAGCAAGGATAAACACACCTATAAAACCAATCAGTATCCATATAGGACCTAGTTTAAATGATGTTTTATGTAGTTTGCCAGTGCCTTTGATTTTTTGAAGTGTCTCTGAATCTTCATAACGCATTTGCACTGTTACAACTTTAGGATTTGTTGTTTTAGTTAGATATGTTTCAAGTTGTGCAAGATCGATTGTTCTACCATTGCCAATGTCTAAAGCAAATTTGCCTGGTTCCGATGGGTTGGATATTACTTCATTGTATAATGTGTGCGGATTATCAGCATGTAAATTTGCTTGTTGTTTTTCATATTCTATAGCTTTAGCTTGTAAGCGGTCATATTCGGATATTAAAGAGGAATCTTCAGCCGGATAATAAGCATCTGTGTCGTCATAATCATCCGGTAACATGAATTGCTCTCCTAAAACCAACTCCTGATCTGTTTCATCGTATTCCGGTGTGTTTACTAAAAAGTTATCAGCTTCTTCTAATCGTTTTTTTAATCTACTTTTCATTTGTCTCCTAAAATCTTTCTTATTCTAAACTCTGATCCACCCATGGGGATAATTTCAACATTATCTCCTTCTTGCATACCATATAATCGCATAACTTGAGCAGGTAATGACAAAACTAAAACCCCGCCACTTTTTCTAAGCTTTTTTACTGTCGGCATAATAATCATATTAATACTACAGTTATTATTAATAAGGTTTTAGTAGAGAAAGCAGCAATTGTTTGGTAAGTAAAACCAAGCTAGTTTTGTTATAGAAAAAACCAAATAGAAGCTTACTTGGCGATACAACCAAACATTTATATAGATAAAACGCATTAGGATTTTTGATTAATATGAAAAAGCCACAAACAAATAAGCAAAACAAAAAATTTAGAAGTGCTATTGTAGAAGATTTTTTAAACAATTTTGTTAGTAGTAGCACTAAGAGAGGCTATAGATGTCATCTAAAGGATTTCTTTGAAGTAATAAACAAGAATCCTGAAGCATATATAAAAGATGTAAGAAGGTTAGAAAACGGGGAAAGACTCGATGCCTTGGATGAATATGAAAAGGACATAACAAAATACTGGCAGTCATTGATGAATAGGAATTATTCACCTAAAACAGTAACTAATGCTGTTAACTGCATAAGAGTGTTCTTAAAACAATATAGGATCACGCTTGATGAAGTATTTTGGGAAAACATAAGAAGAAGAGGAACAGGTAATAAACCCGTTACCCAAGAATTAGAAATAACACATGATATTTTACATAAAATACTGATTCATGGCGATGCTAAAGCAAGAGCAATGTTTTTAACAATAGCATCTTCAGGTATAAGGATCGGGGAAGCTGTTAACTTAGATGTTGCAGATGTTGACTTTTCTTCACATCCTACAAAGCTTATAATAAAATATACTGGAGCAGGTAGTGTTAAAACCAAATCAAGCAGAATTACTTATATTTCAGATGAAGCAACCTCTGCATTAAAAGAATGGCTTAAAACCCGGGAAAAAGCTCTTGATCTAGCAATTAAAAGAACCAACATCCCAAATAAGCAAAAAACCAATAGCAACAATAAATTGTTTCCTTATACAACAAGCAACATGAGAACAATTTGGAATAATCTTTTAGCTAAAGCGGATTTGGATGACCTAGAAACCCGTAATGGTAGACATCTAATACATATACATGGACTTAGGAAATTCTTTAGAACTCAAATGAGCAAGCAAAACAGAGATATAGCGGAGTTATTGATGGGCCATGAAGGATATTTAGCTACAGCTTATCTAAGATTTACACCTGATGAAGTTAAACAGCAATACCTTGAAGGCATGAAAAACCTTTACATTTTTGAAAGACCAATAGAAGATAGCGAGAGAGTTAAAGAGTTACAAAAAGAGTATCAAGCGGAAATCAATAAATTACAAGAACAGTTAGCAGATCAGCAACAAAAATTACAACAATTAACTAAGCCTGAAGTAATAGAAGCATTGTTATCTGTTTATGAAAAAAATCAGCAATTAGGATAATATTTTTTATCCTAATACCCTTTTTCTTCTATTGTTTTTAATATTAATTTTATGTCTTTTTCATCTGTTATTCCTCTAGTGAAATAATCTCTAGCGAATTGTATTTTTCGGAGTTTATCGTGATCTGAAAGCCGATAGTATTCATCGTTTTTTATGTAATAGGTACCACAATATTTGCAAACACATCCTAAGTATTCCCCGAAATTATTTCCTTTATTAAGATAAGTCCGGCAATATGGGCATTTATATATTGTATTGTCTTCATCTGTGCTTTCATCATTGTTTTCTTGGTAATGTTTTTTTGCTAGTTTGATTTCAACTGCCTGGTTTTCTCTCCAAGCATAAATTTTATTTGTGGATTTTTTTAAATAAAAGCTTCCATGATCTTTGCATTTGTATTCTTTGAAATCTGCATATTCAAAGCTTATTCGTGCCAATATATTACACCAGGGGCAATGATAGCTTCCGCTACTTGAATTGTTTATTTTTTATCCCTCCACTTTTTACTTGGTATATTGCGTTTATTATTTAAAAATTTTTATATCACATATTTGGCTTGGAATCTGCGTTTTTCTTCTATTGTCATTTCTTCGATGTGTTTTATTTTAGCAAAAAAATACTTGTATTCCTTATCGGAGAAGCCGATTACATAATCGTATTTGATCCCTATTATCATTGTAAACCATGTTCTATTATTTACCATTGTGATTTTAACGTATTTATCCAGGTAATTAACACATTCATTAGGTGAAATCATTATATCGCCACCCTAAAAATATTAAAACCCAAATCTCCCTTTGTCGGTTTTTTGGTATCTGAATACTTGATTGTCTAACAGTATTTTTCTAAAATTTTTTTCTAGGTATTGTTTGTAATTCCATTTGCATTCATCTTTCTTATTTTTATAGTGCATTCTTTTGTTTATTATGTCATTGGCCCAGTCTTTTACATGGATGTTTTCTATGTTTCTAACATATTTTTCATCTGCTAGGTTCTTGATTTTTTCCATGTTTTTACCGGCAATGATATTGATCTGATATACAAGATTTATCAGGGTTGTAACTAGGACTTCATAACTGTTTAATCCTTCATCTCCTTCTCCGATTCTTGTATCAGTTAATGAAATATGATAAAAAACATCTACAGCATAATTTTTTACTTTAAGGATAGGGGTTGATTCCGCATCCGCTTCATAAACTTCTTCTTTTGCTTCTTGGTTAACATTATATTCTACTTCTTTATTCATTTTCATCTCCCTCCATATCTGAGAGTTTTTTATTTGGGTTGAAAGCAAAGGGTTTAGCTGGTGTTCTTCTTGGCATTTCTCTGCTCATAGCAAGGCTTTCTTGCAATGCTTTTGCGTAAAGATCATAACATTTATTGAGCAAGGCCTTCCAGATTTCTTTAACCGGTATCCGAATGTTTCCATTGTGAGATTTAAAAACTACAAATTCAGCATTAGCAAATGTTAACATTTTCAAAAACAGGCTGTAGATATTACTGAATCTAAAAGCTATATTTTGATATGTGAATATAAAAACATCTCTGGAGCAGGCTGATAAAAGACTGTTAGCTGCTAGCATAGGGAGGTCTTCTTTTTCAGCCTGTGTTAATATCGGGTTTTTTGTTTTTCTTTCTAATAATGCTGTTAACCTTTTTTGATATAATAATACATCATTAAAGGTCATTCGGATTTGAGTTATTTTTTCGTTATCTTTCATAAAAAATTTTACCTCCTTTTAAAAGGATATTTTTTTCGGTGTCTACCACGATGTTTTTTCTTTTTAGGTAGATTGTTTTCCCAGCGTGTTTTGATTTGGGCTGTTCTATACTCGCTTCTATTTTTATCTCTTCTTTTTTCGAGATATACTTCTCTGTTAATCTTGGTTGTTTTGGCTTTGTTTTCTTTACTTCTTAGCATTAGCCTCCTGGGTCTTTCGGATCATTGCTTGATATTGATGTTTCGGGTTTGGTGTAAAAAACTCTGTGAATCGTATTAGCCCGAACTCATTTGCCGCAGCAATATAACATGGGTTTCCTTTTTCTTTGTCTTTAACCAATCGATCTATGGCTTTTTGTGTTACTCTTGTATATCGAGTTGCTCTGGCTCCGGGTAGGAAAAAATAGTACATGATCGTTGGCATTATTGGCCATGCGAGGCTGTTTGCCTGTTGCGTATTTGAGAATATTAAAAGCTTGGTTTTTCGTGTGTCTTTTAGATGCCCGGCAAAATCGTTGATCCTGTTATATGTGCTTCCTTTCATGTAGGATTGGTTTGCGATTTCGGCTAGTTCATCTATGTATACATGTATCCAGTCTTTACCGGTTCCCATTAGGAAGTTTAAGAAGTTCATCCAGAGCATTCTATCTCCAAAAAATGGTGTGTTTAGATATCCGGGTTTTGCTTTGTCTAAGCAATCTTGAAATGTTGTAAATGTTGTTGCGTTTAGGCTTACTTCTTCTAGGTTGTTGTTTCTGTCTTGGAAGTATACTCCGCTATCTTGTTTTACCATGATGTGAACTTTGTTTACGTTTTTGATTTTGTAGCTTTGTATAGGTGTCCGGTATCCATTGCTGAAGAATACTTTTTGATTTGGGTATTGTTTTATTACATATGTTGCCATGTTTAGGAGTGCTGAGGTCTTCGAACTATTATGTGTTACAAAATAATTAGCAACAAAATTATGATATGGTTCTTCCATTTCTATGTCATATGTTTCTTCAATACCATAGTAATTAATAGCAGTTATTTTTTCTAATTCACAGTTTGCATAATGCATTTTTTTATATGTTTCATGGCCATGCATCATATCGTGATCTATTTTTTTAATAACTTGTAAGTTTTCTATAGTATCATTTAATTGATTTCCATCTTTATGATGTATAGCAAATTTGGGTAAAACATAATTTAATTTTGATGCCATTGCAGGATTTGTTTTTAGAATTTTTATATAATCATGGTATGCTAAATCGTTTAAATGTGCTTCAAAAATTAATCTACCTTTTGGTAACATTTTATAGTTTTTACCATTTACAAAGTTTTTATATGCATATGGATGGAATATTATTCCAGATATTTGATGCCTGGGTTTAATTACTTTTTTGTGTTTTTCTTTATAAATTGGCTTATTTCTACATACTATTAAATCCCCTACAGATATGTTTTTTAATTGTTTATATGTACCTTCAGATGTTAAAAATCTATGATCTAATGTTGCTCTAATAGCTTTACCTTTCTCTGTTGTTACAACATATGTTTTCTTTTTGCCTGAATAGTAAACATTTTTGATTTTATTTCTTCTTATAATGTTTTCTTCATCAACTGAAAAAGTTATTGTTGGAATTGTTTTATCCCATTGAACTTTTGTTTTTACTATTTCATCTTCATGGCTGTTAACACCATTGAACTTGTTGTATATTTCTCGGATTGTATATTCTCTAGTTGAGTGTCTTTTATTCCCTCTGTTTATTCTAAGAGTTGTTTCTCCTGAAAGGCAACCCTGAGACCCGAGTATGAGGCCTAGGATGCCTCCGCTTTCTATATCAAAACCAAGCATGTCATGCATTAGTTTTGATCCTGTTTGTTCTAATTTACTTATAGACATATATTTAATACACCTCTCAATCTTTTTTTTTTGATTTTTTTTATTTTTTTTTAATTTTGATTAT
>Ga0272442_10011459_pt1 | contig 10815 bp, 7 predicted proteins | sample SSMForm2O_FD_200262 | JGI IMG/M metagenome (GOLD analysis project Ga0272442, IMG submission 200262) | Marine sediment archaeal communities from Little Sippewissett salt marsh, Falmouth, MA, United States - SSM-Form-2O | ecosystem: Environmental > Aquatic > Marine > Wetlands > Sediment ... | reverse complement strand
AACACATGAATTTGGGCGAGTCGAATTGGAAATTGACGCTTACGAAGTCTGTCTTGATAAGGCCCGCGCTTTCTTTGAACGCGCCGAGGAAGTGGTGGTCACGGACAATTTCGATTACGCGATCGAATTGTATCTGGATGGGTTGCGCCTGTGCCCCGATGCACTGGAGGACGGCCACGCCCCGCTGCGGCGGCTGGGCCTGATCCGCCAGGGCAAAGGCGGCAAGAAACCGTCGATGGTCGAAAAGGTCAAGCATCTCAAAGGCAAAACCCCGCTGGAAAAGATGCTCAACGCCGAATACCTGATGACCAAGGACCCGGACCATCTGCCCTATGCCGAGGGCCTGCTGCAGGCGGCCATCGAGGGCGGCTATCTGCGGACCGCCGAATGGATGGCCCATATCATCTTTGAAGCCACGAAGGCCTCGGATAAATCCACCAAAACACGATTCGACACGTTTATCCTGTTGAAAGACTGCTACAAAAAAATGCACATGTACACCAACGCCGTCGTGGCATGCCAGTGTGCAATTGAGCTGAAACCGCAGGAGAACCTGCTCAAGGACGAACTGCGGGACCTGTCGGCGAGCATGACCATGGAAAAAGGCAAGTACGGCACCGCCGTAAGCTTTCGGGACTCCATCAAAAACCGCGATGCCCAAGATAAACTGCAAAGCCAGGAAAACGTGGTCAAAAGCGTTGATGTCAAAAAAGAGACCGTCGAGCGTGCCCGTAAAAAGATACAGGACGGGCATGCGTCGGTAACCAACATTCTTGAACTGGCGGCAGCCCTGTTCGCTCTGGGAACTGAAGACGGCGAACAAGAGGCCACCAATCTCCTGGAAAACGCCTACGAGAAATCAAAGGATTTTACGTTTCTAAAACGCATCGGCGAGTTTCGCATCAAGAAATTCCGGGCGCAGGTCCGCCAGTTCACCGCACAGGCAAAAAAACAACCGCAGGACGAACACCTGCAAAAGCAGATTCAGCAGGCCCAGCGGCAACTGGACGAAGTGGAACTGGATCATTTCAGAAAATGCGTGGAAAATTACCCCACCGAACTGAATTTCAAGTATGAGTACGGCCGCTGTTTGATCAAAAACCAGCAATTTGACACCGCCATCCCGATGTTCCAGGAGTCCCAGAAAGACCCCCGTCTGAAACTGGCCTCAATGAATAAAATGGGATTATGCTTCCTTTTAAAGGGCTGGAATGACGACGCGATAGATATTTTTCAGCAGGCCCTGGACGGTTGCGTCAACAAGGACTCGTCCACCGCAAAAGACATAAGATACAATTTGGCAAGGACTTATGAGAATTCCGAGAAGCCGGCCGAGGCCCTGGAACTGTATCGAAAACTGGCCCAGACAGATTTTAGTTATAAAGATGTCGGACAGCGTATTGACTTTTTGCGAAAAAATGGTAAATAGGGATGTTTTCCTTTACGGAATCAACCTTATCAGTAGCAGTTTGAATAAAATAACGATTTAGGAGTAACCAGTGGCACATTCATTATCGGCTCAGAAACGGGTCCGTCAGAACGCCAAACGGCGGGTGATTAACCGTTCGCGCAAGAGTATGTTGAAAACGCAGATCAAACATCTCGAATCGGCCCTGAACGCCGGCGAGAAAGACAATGCGCAGACCCGGCTTAAGGCCCTGACCCAAAAGCTCGACAAGCTTTCAACGACCAGCACCCTGCATAAGAACACCGCGGCCCGTATTAAGTCGCGGATGACCCGCCGGGTTAATGCGCTGGCCGTCAAGAGCGCCGGCTAATACGGACCTCAAGCGACTTTTGTTTAGACAACCGGGCGTCTTGCCGATAAACTCATCGGCAGGACGCCTTTTTTTATGGTAGCTCAGGCATCTTTGCCTGAGTCACACGGGTACCAAATCAGTATTTTGGTAACGGATTTACAAAAATATATTCGGAACGGTTTTCGACACAGGCAGGATGCCTGTGCTACCTCGACTATGGAACTTCTCAAAAAGCAAATACTGACTGCCCTGACCCGCCGGGATTATACGCCGCTTTCGCCGCGGAAACTGGCTCAGTCCATCGGTGTGCCGCAAGAGGCGTTTTCGGAGTTTCAGGCGGTACTGGAACAACTGCGAAACGACAAGCGGGTCGTGATTGATTCCAAACAGAACATCACCTTGCCCGCGATGGGGCATCGTGTGATCGGGACGTTCCGCGCCAATGAGCGTGGATTTGGTTTTATCATTCCGCTGGAGCCGAACGCTTACGGCGATTTGTATGTCAGCCCGGAGGATACCGCGGGGGCGATGAATAATGACACGGTGGTCGCGCGGGCGGTCAAGAAAGGGCATCGCGAGGGGCAGGTTCGCTACAGCGGGGTCATCATCGACATTGTCGAACGCGGCAGCAACCGGTTCGTGGGAACGCTGACACGGAATAAGGGTCTGTGGCTGGTGCAGCCGGAAGGCAAGGGGTTTTATCGTTCGGTTCTGGTGGATGACGCGGTCGCCAGCGGCGCCAAGGAAAATGACAAGGTTGTACTGGAGATCGTCAGCTACCCGACGGAAAACATGCCCGCACGGGGGGCGATTGTGGAGATTCTGGGCAAGGCCGGGCAGTACGACGCGGAGATTCGCTCGATTATGACGCGGTACGGGCTGGGCGATGATTTTCCGGACCCCTGCCGTCAGCAGGCGCGTCAGGCAACGGAGCATTTCAAGCCGGAACAGGTCGAGGGGCGCAGTGATATCTGCAATGAAGTGATTGTGACGATTGATCCGCCGGACGCGAAGGATTTTGATGACGCGATCAGCTTGAAAAAAGACAAATCCGGCAATTGGCAGTTAGGGGTGCATATTGCCGATGTGAGTGCGTTTATTGAGCAGGACTCGCCGCTGGATAAGGAGTCGCGGAATCGCGGCAACAGTGTTTATCTACCACAGAAGGTGGTCCCGATGCTGCCGGAAGTGCTGAGCAACGGGATTTGCTCGCTCCAGCCGGATCAGAAGCGGTTTGCCAAAAGCGTTTATATCACTTACGATTCTGAAGGCAATATCTTAGGCCGGGAGTTTGACAACAGCATTATCTGCTCGAAAAAGCGGTTGACGTACCTGGAAGTCGATGCGATTCTGAAAGGACACGCCGAAGGGTATCCGGGGGAAGTGGTCGCCCTGCTGAAGGATATGGAGACGCTGGCACGGACCGTTGAGAAACGCCGCGAGAAGAACGGGATGCTGCATCTGGACCTGCCGGAAACGGAACTGGTGTATGACGATGAAGGCCGCGTGGTCGATGCGCATCCCGCGGACGACAGCTATCCGCATACGATTATCGAGATGTTTATGGTCGAGGCGAATGAAGCAGTGGCGAGTTTGCTGGACCGGTTCGGGGTGCCGTTTATGCGGCGGATTCACCCGGAGCCGGACACGGTGACGACGCAGAAACTGGGACGACTTGTGCGGGTGTGCGGGTTGAAGGTGCCGCGGCATCTGGACCGGGCGGCGATCCAGGACTTGCTGGGGGCGGTGAAGGGGACGCCGCTGTCGTATGCAGTGAATATGTATATTCTGCGGAGTATGCAGAAGGCGGAGTACTCGCCGCTGCATATCGGGCATTTTGCGCTGGCCAGTACGCACTATTGTCACTTTACCAGCCCGATTCGGCGGTACGCGGATTTGCTGGTGCACCGGCTGATCGATTGTTACGTCAAGGGACGGCTCACGAAACTCGGACGCGACGAGGTGCTGAGTGAAGGCGAGCTGATCGAGATCGGCAAGCATATTACCTTTACCGAACTGCAGGCGGCGGACGCGGAAAAAGAACTGAAGACAGTGCTGATCCTGCAGATGCTCAGCGGACGGGTCGGGCAGGATATGGATGTGATTGTGTCGGGGCTGACGAATTTCGGGGTGTTTGTGCAGTGTACGAAGTTCGGCATCGAGGGGATGATCGAGCCGGGGGACCTGGGGCTGGATGAGTGGAAGTATGACGAGCGGGTGCAGGCGATTGTGGGCAAGTGGTCCGGCGAGAGTGTGCATTTAGGGCAGACGATGAAAGTGCGAATCGCGGCGGTGAATATCCCGGCACGGCAACTGTTTTTGGCCCCCGCCGAACCGCTGGTGAGCGAACGGCCGAAACTGAACCGGCGAAAATTCAAACGAAAACACCACGCCCGCAAAAAGCGACGCTAACGACAGCGCGAGGGCGCAAGCCCTCCGATGATAACGCCGCCATCATTTGTCAACGCAATCGGGCGGCTCGCACCGCCGCGCTTTTGTTCGGCCACATTGGAGAACGCTATTTTGCTTGCATCACCCGTTGATTCCGGTACACTGTATTCCTATGATCACGAAGAAAATTCGAGTTTGTTTTGTCTCACCGAAAGCGTATCCGATTTTCAATCCGGAGATCAAAAGCGTTTTCGGCGGCGCCGAAGTCGATCTGTATATGGTCGCCACCGAATTAGCCAAAAATGACACCTTTGAGGTGTCGTTTTTGGTGGCCGACTACGGCCAGCCGGATGAGGAAGTCCGCGAAGATGTCCGCATTCTAAAAACGCTGGGCTTCAACCAGAATCCGCTGACGGGCGCGTATAAGGTATGGAAAGGCATGAAGCGGGCAGACGCGGACTGGTACATGCTGGAAACCGCATCGCCTGGGGTCCCGTTGGCATCGGCGTTTTGCCGGACACATCGGCGCAAATGGCTGTACCGCACCGCCAGCCAGCGGGAGTGCAACGGAACGTATACGCAGGGCCACCCGATCCTTGGGCGGCTGTTCCTTCGCTCGCTGAAGAAAGCATCGCAGGTAGTGACGCAAAACCAGCAGGACCATGACCAATTAAACGCAAATTTCGGCATCGCCTCGCAGATTATCGCCAATGGTCATCACATCCCGAATATTTCCGGCATCGACAAGAACTGTATTCTCTGGGTGGGACGCAGCGCGGCGGTAAAAGGACCGGGGCGATTTGTGGACCTGGCCAAAGCGCTGCCGGCAGAGCGATTCGTCATGATCTGCCAACGGGCTACGGGCGATACGCACTACGGGGTTCTGAAAACAGCCGCGGCAAACGTACCCAACCTGGATTTTATCGAGCGGGTTCCCTTCGGCGAGGTGGACCGCTACTTCGAGCAAGCCAAAATCTTTGTCAATACCTCCGATTCAGAGGGCTTTCCGAATACCTTTATCCAGGCATGTAAGGCGGCGGCGGCCATCTTGTCTTACGGCGTCAATCCGGATCATTTTATTGATCGGCATCAATGCGGTATCGCAGGAGATTTCAGCCAGGAAAGATTGGCCGAAAATCTGAACACCCTGCTTCGAGACAATCAGTATGCCGAACCGGGACAAAATGGGCGCAACTACGTCATTACGAATCATGACATCACAAAAATCATTGAACAGTATAAAAGGATTTTCAGAGGATAATTTATGCCAATCCGTGTGCTGCATGTTATCGGCAGTTTGAGACTGGGCGGGGCGCAGGTGTGCGTCAAACAGATTGTCGAACACAATGTCAACCCGAAGATTGAACACATTGTGTATCCGCTCCGCAGTCAACAGATCGACATCCCCATCGAGGGCACTGTCGTCAAACTGCCCTATCGCAACTATGACCCGCGAAAGTTTTTCGCCATCTTCTCGTTATGTAAACAATACAAGATTGACATCATTCATGCCCACCTGCACAAACCAATTATCGGGGCTCTGCTGGCACGATTTTTTATGGATATCCCCGTCATCGTTCACGAGCATTGTTCGATTGCATATAAAGGTCTCCAATATTCTCTTTTCCGATTTCTTCTTCGGCTTTTAAAAAGTAAGGCCGATCTCTACATCGCCGTCTCCAAGGCCACCGTCATCGATCTCAAGCTCAACGCAAACGTCGATCCGCAGCATATTCAGGTGGTTTATAACGCCGTCGACCTCGATAAATTCACCCCAAACCCTGAAAAGCGCGTCACTCTCCGCCAAGAGATTGGAATTGAATCGAACGATATTGTACTCGGCTTTGTCGGTCGTCTTTCCTCCGTCAAGGGAACCGAGCTGATTATTGAGGCCCTCGCCCTGTTGTTGAAGGAAAACCCCAATTTCCTGGCAGTCTTTTTAGGTCACGGCGTGCAACAAAATGAATTGGTTCAACTTGCCAAAAGGCGCGGAGTTTCCGACCGTGTCAAATTCCTCGGTTTTCGGGAAAATGTTTCAGATCTCTTAAATATATTCGATATCGCGCTGATGCCCTCCCGTAAAGAAGGGCTGCCGCTGACAACGCTGGAATACATGAGCATGAAAATACCGGTCATTTCCTCCGGCGTAGATGGTATGGGCGAAATTCTGACCGATCAGGAAAACGCCATTATCCTGAAAGAAAACACCCCTTCCCACATTTCCAAGAGTGTTTTGCGACTGACCAATGACCCTGTTTTCCGACAATTTCTGATTGAAAATGCCCATCGTTATGTCCAAAATTTCAGCATTCCGCGGTTTGTGAAACAAATCAACGAAATCTATCGAAAACTTGCTGTTGGGGATTGATATCTCGCCGCGGCCGCGGTATAACTATGGCAGTGATCGTTGATTATCGCAAGAGGGATTTAATAGATGGCACGGCATCCTGACAATTCGGAGGGCAAGGGCTTTACCCTGCTGGAACTGCTGGTGATGATCGCTGTTCTGGTATTGCTGCTGGCAGTAATTCTACCGGCGCTAAATAACGCCAAGTTGGTTGCCAAACAAGTCGTTTGCGCTGCTCAGATGAAGCAGTGGACCTTGGCAGCACTGGCCTACACCTCAGAAAACAACGAGACCGTTTCACCGTATGCCGACACCTGCGACAGAACAAACAGCGGAAATGCGCTGAATCCCGACGCTTACTGGTATAATCGACTGAGCCACTACCTAACAAACGAAAACTACGGGCAGTGGGGCATGTTGAGTGGATCAGCTACAAAGACTTCTGGGAGGCCGACGCCCAAAGCTTGCCGGTTCATCAGTACTGGTACAACAATAACCGACCCTGATTATTATAAAGGAATGTCCATGCTTTATTTAAAATACATCCCGCAATCCCTACGGTCCTATCTGCTGAAATTTGCTGGTTTTTTGAGAATCCCCGGTGTCAAGCACACTTCGGAGTTTTATTACTGGCACACACAACTGAAAAACGACGGCGGCACATTTCGCAATAGCTGGTATCGCGGTCTGATGCTTCAGATCGCCGGCGAGACGGATCAGGATTTTGTAACAGGCAAAGTCATCGCCGATTTGGGCTGCGGTCCGCGCGGATCGCTCTGCTGGGCCGTCAACGCCAAAGAGCGTGTCGGCATTGATGTTCTTGTCGATCAATACCGCCTGCTGGGAATCGACAGCCAGAATATGACCTATGTAACCTCCACCGAATGCTCGATACCGCTCGACTCCGATTCCGTCGATATCCTCTTTACTATCAACGCGATGGATCATGTGGACAATTTCGAGGCCATGTGCCGCGAAATCCTTCGCATCTTAAAACCCGGCGGCGAGTTTATCGCCTCGTTCAATCTTGAAGAACCCGCCTCTGTCTGTGAGCCACAGACGCTGACTGAAGAAAAGATACAACAGGCGCTGCTTGGCCCCATGAAGGTTATGAGTTATCGCATGGCCAAACACGGCCCCCATGGCAATCAGTATCTGCATTTCAGTGACGGCAGTGAACCGCCAACTGACGGCCCCCGGTATCTGTGGGTTCGAGCAAAAAAACAAGTCTGATGCCTGCAAAAAAATGTAGAAGACTATGTCTTCGGCGGCACGACAACCTGTCTTCGAAGGTGCAGCGTGCGAACCACTTTTGATATGATCAAACACATCATCTGAGTGAACCGTGGAAAAACCGTAAGTGCATACATCAGAAAACGGTACCACAATGGGACTAAACCGCCAAACTCATGTAAAAGCTGTCGAATGTCATTCGCTTGCGCCCCGAACAGCATGCTTCGCATCCATCCCTTGAGAAGTTTACCCGCAAAAATGCTAAATGTCTCACCGCAATCATAATCCCGTGAATACGCTAAATGGCGATGGAGAAGTTCCGCGTAATGTTCCCACCCTGTTTTCTTTTTTGAAATGCTTTGGGGAATGGTCAAATGATAAATCGCGCCCGGTTCGGGCACATATCCCATTCGGGGATATCGATAAGCAATCCGCCACCAGCAGTCAAGATCGTTAGCTTTCCGCTGACCGGGCCGAAACAGGCCCGCTTCGACCAGCACATCTTTCCGAATTGTCATAACATCCGTATTGCCGCCAAGCCCGGCCAAATACGCCTGAAAATAATCTTCAACGAAATCCCTCTCGTCCAGAAACTGCCGTGCCTTATCAGGGCCGATGCGAGCCGCCTGTCGTTTTTCAGCACAGGAACAGGTAATATAGTTGGATGTTACCCACACCAGATCGGGGTTTCGGGCCAGCAGTTCGACTTGCCGTTCGGTCTTATCCGGCAGCCACTCATCGTCGCCGTCCAGAAAGGCGATCCAGTCACCGGCGGCCGCTTCGATGCCGGTGTTCCGCGCGGTGCTGGCGCCGGCGTTGTCCTGGCGGATATAGCGGACTTTCTCGCCGTAACGTTTGACCACCTCGCCGGTATTGTCCGCTGAGCCGTCATCGACAATGATAATTTCATCCACCGGCCGTGTCTGGGCCAGCACGCTGTCGATCGCCCGGCTGATATATCGACCGTTGTTATACGCCGGAATCACCGCACTGATGCGCAATGGATTTTCAGGAGCCAAATCTTCCATCGCCGCATTATAAACAATTCGCCCCAAAAACGAAAACAAAAAAGACGTCGAGCAATTTCCTGTATCGACGCCTTGAAAAGTCAAACAGCGTTACGGTCTGCCGCCGCAACAGTATTTCATATTATGGGGACGGTTCAACGGCTTCCTCAATCCACACCGGCGGCAGGATTCCCAACAAAGCATTGTTTAGATAGACCAGCCCGCGACGAAGATTGTCACGCGAGACCACCTGCCGCTGCAGCGCCTGCATGATATCGATCCGCGCCTGATGGAGTTGTTTGCGCGTCAGATGCTCCGGCGTCTGTTCCGGCGGCAATGCGGCCAGTATCTCCAGTGCCTGCGTCTCTTTTTCCATCGCAGCATCGATCATTTCGGCGGCTTCGGTCTTGAGCACAATGGCTTCGTCCAGATTGTTTACCGCCGCATCAAAGGGGTGGTCAACCCAGTGCGACACGAATATTCCCATACGCTCCAGATCGCTCGGATCGCCCTGCCGCTGGAAGAAATACAGCGTTTTACCATCCGAGGAAATGCAGGGGGAATACGTCGTAATTCCATATTGGTTAATGCCGTCAATCGGCTCAAAATCCCCAAATGGACTGACCATGTCCGGCCGCGAACCCATCCATAAATAGTAAGCTCCCCCACCGTCTCTTATAGAAAAATAAACCACCAAACCATCCGGGGAAAGAAACGGCACAATCGCACCAATATCATTCAACTCGGTAACCGTAGTAACATTTGAAAACTCATGCTGAATTGTTGGACGATTCGCCACCCATATTTTATAAATGTGGCGTTCTGGTTGATAGCGGTCAGAAATCCACATCATCGTGCAACCGTCATCTGTTAGAGAAGGACGCTTATCCGCAGAACCACGAACATGAATATCAGAAAACATTTTTACGGCCATCCAAAGATCAGATGTACTGTCGCGAAGAGCCATTTTCAATGTATCAAAACCACCATATTTACCGTTCTCCGTAACGCTTTCGGAGTAATACATTGATAGATGGTCTTTGGAAACCCAAGGGCGAAACATGTGCCTGCCACTATAACCCAGCTCTGAAACAATACGTTCAGATGTAAATGGCGCATCTTTATTTTCTCTGGTAGCTTCCATTTGATATTTTCTGCCACGGAGAAAATACAATGATAGTTCGTCACTTGAGATAGAGGGATTTTCAGCTGCATGCCCATTCTCAAAATCGTTTAACTCAATTAAAAGTTCCGGTTCGGACCACTGTGCCACAGCGACAGCAGACACAGCCAAAGACAGCGACAATACACAACACCATCCAAAAGAAGCGATTCTTTTCATAACTTCCCCTTCGAGAGATATTTTCCCTTGTTCATTGCTAAGAAACCAATACTACAATTATAACAACGCATCTCGAAAATTCAAGCTGTTTCATGGTTTAAATGCTCTTGCCATGAAAGCCCTTGCAGTCAGGCACTGTAACTCCTTATGATAAAAGAACTTAAAGCATGTCTCACGTAACTTGTGTCTGTCAGATTGAAGGAGGTTTTTTTTGTAATCCTAACAGATATGACATCTTTTGAAGGAATATCCTCGTGGGCAAACCAATCCTTTTTTTGAAAGCAACCCAGTACGGCAACCATGGACTTAGCCGAATTTCAAGTCGATACTTATAATATTCAAATCGAAACGAAGACATTTCGGGGAATTTTTTAAGCAAATATTGAGCGTCCGATTTGAAACCATTTCTGGCTTTGTGATGCGCCGTACGCAGGGCAAGTTTTGCAAGAAACAACTTTGCCTGTTCTTTTTTTTCCTGTGGGCAATAGTCCATCATAACAGAAGGGGTTCGCAGCAACGGCGTTACCGGATGAGCATGTGTTGTTGTAAGACCGCTGTCCTGACGATTGTGCCGCACGGCTGCCGGTCCGATGATCTTAAACCTCTCATTAAGAATAAGTTTGGCAAAAAAGATTGTATCTTCACCTGTCAAACATTTTTCACTATCATAAAACCCGTTATATTGTATTGCGACTTCTCTTTTCACAAGTGTGGTGCCAACATGAAAAAAAAGAG
>Ga0272442_10011458_pt1 | contig 10815 bp, 13 predicted proteins | sample SSMForm2O_FD_200262 | JGI IMG/M metagenome (GOLD analysis project Ga0272442, IMG submission 200262) | Marine sediment archaeal communities from Little Sippewissett salt marsh, Falmouth, MA, United States - SSM-Form-2O | ecosystem: Environmental > Aquatic > Marine > Wetlands > Sediment ... | reverse complement strand
GCACCTCCGTGCGTTGGGGGACATGCGGAAAAACCGGACACGTAAAACAAACTCTGCCTATGCTCGCGACTGTTCCCGCTGGCGTCAGGAGAAGCCCGAGCCAGGTAGGACCCATCGAATCCGTCACGGAAATCCGTCTCACCCCCCTCGCGCACGCACACATACGCATCGCGCGGGGGTGGGTGTGACAGCGTGACGTATTAGGAGAGAGAGAAGATATATATCTATTATTACTAGACTTACTCCCCCTGAAATCCGTCACAAAACCCCGTGACGGATTCGAGACGGTTCTGCCGTATTCCGGGGTGAAACACCCCGATACAGGGCTTAATCCGTCACGCACATGCGACGGATTGTGCCGGATTGGAGACGGATGGTCTGGTCCACGCATCATGTGATCTGGTACCCCTGGGCCGGTTTCGTCTTGGTCGGGATCTCGACGGGCGCGATCTCGCCTTGCTGTGCCAGCGTGCTGACGATCTGGTCGAAGTCGGCGGCCTTGCATCGCATCACACGCATGATCTCGCGTCTGGCCATCTTGCCGCCCGAGTCCCTGAGCTTCCGCAGCAGCTTGAGGCACTCGGCGTGGAAGGGGTTCTCGGCCACGTACGTCGCCGCCAGGTAGAGCTGACGCCGCGTCTGGTGCATGGCGAACTCGGTCGCCCACTCCACCGCCGACACGCCGATCACCGGATCTTCGTAGCTCTCGCTGCACGCATAGAGCAGGGATAGCTTGGTGGCGTTCTCGCAGGTCCGACTCCACGCCGTCTGGCTCGGCTCATCCTTGGCATCGTGGGCCTGGTCCCACTCATCCTCCGCCATACGCTGAAGCTGCTGGAGGGCCTCCTTGGCCTCGGGTGTGAATGGCACGACCTTCGGCTCGGGGTGAATGCTGTAGAGATTGCCGCCCACGCGCGTCCCTGGCGTGAATTCCGCCCACCAGCGGGCGGTCGCCAGGATTCCCGCGGGCAGGCTGCGGGGCGAGCCGGGCAACTGGCCGTGCCCGCGACGTCCGATGTCCACGATGACCATGCGGGCGAACAGGCCGTTGGTGAGCATCCGTTGACTGAGCGACTCGTAGAAATGCTGCGGCGTGGCTGTGCCGAAGAGCGTCAGGTGCGGCTGGTCGATGTGGGACGCCTCCTTCTGTCCGGCCTTGACGCGGATGGGATACACGTCGTCGGCCGATGTGAACACCGTCAGCAGGATGCTGGGGATGGACTCATGCTTGTTCTCCTTGTCGAAGTTGATCTGACGCAGGACGCCGTCCATCTCATCGTTCTGGAACAGCATGGCCGGCGAGCGGAGTAGCGCATCCTGAATGCCCTGGCCGCTGGCGAACTTGTCGCCGAGGGCGGCGATCTGTCCGATCTCGAACAGCACGCGGGAGTTGACCTTCCGGGGGAAGTCCTTGCCCGTGCCGCTGCTGGCCAGGGCGAGCAGGTAGATGTTCGGCCGGGCGTTCGTGGGCGTCTGGACCTTCCGGCCGCAGAGATACGATTGCAGCGAGATCGCTCCACAGAACGCCAGGCCGACGTTGGGGTACGGGGCGTTGGCCAGCGTGAACTCCATGACCTGCGAGACGAAGCCGGGCACCTCGAAGAGACGCTCGGGGATCGGGCCCGGATCGGCCATGTGCGAGAAGCCCCCAGCGGTGTCGGGGGCGTTCGGCAGGCAGGCCTCCGCCTCGGCCACGATGGCGGTAACATCCACGTCGCCATCGTCGGGCTCGTCGCTGCCGTAGCCCTCGGCCCGCAGGGCGCTGGCGGCCTGTTCCCAGTCGCCGCCGTGCTCGAGCCGCGTGTAGACGGCGAACGGCGAGTAGGCCTCATTCGGCTCGAAGGGCGCGGCGTTGGACGAAAAGACGTAGAAGACGTTGTCCTTCAGCGTGGCCGACATGCCCGTTTCCTTGCCGGGCCGGCGCCACTGTTCGTTCTCCTCGCCTCTGACGTACACCCAGCCGTGCTTGGCCAGGATGGCGCGCACGTCGCCGCGGGCGATGAAGTCGTCGCCTGGGCGAAGACCTGGCCCGCTTGGCCCACCGGCCGAACTTGCGGCCCCGTCGGCCCCAGGGGCCAACGGTGGGCCCACGGGGGTCGCCCGGGTTGGGCCATCCACGACAGGCGGCACGTACTCGTTCAACTCCCAGGCACAGCGGAGCAGGATATCGCGCTCCGCAGCGGTCAGGACGGGCGGGTTCGCCAGGTCGCCCTGGAGGATCTCGTAACCGGGCGTCGGGGCGCACAGATACAGCCCGCCCTCGCCGCGCGTCTCGATCAGCGTTTCCGGCCTGCCGTCGGGGCCCGGGCGCTGGGCCAGCTTCATGTTGCCGCAGACTTCGCCCTCGAACCGGTAGTAGGCATGCCGGCCGTCAGACTGGGTCTTCGACAGGACCAGCCGCTCCAGCAGGCCAGGCGCTGCGGCGCGGACCTTGTCGCGCCAGGCGTCGAACAGTTCCGCCCGCTGGTCGAAGTCGATCAACTCGTTGTTGCCGGAGACGGCGCCCGCGACGATGCACAACGCGTCGGGCCCGTTGGCGAACCAGGCATCGACCTCCGCCTGCGTCGGCAGACGCTTCTGATACTGACGCCAGGCGCCGACAGCGGGACGCTTCTCGGCGCGCCGGGCGGGCAGGACGCACAGGCCGGCATCGAGATAGGTGCGAGCGACGTCCCTCATCCGACGGCCTCCGCTTCGATCTCCCACGGCTCCCACGCCCTGGCCATCGATTCGATGACCGGGCGGGGCACGTTGTGGGTGTTGCGGCTGTAGGACAGGGCGGGCGTGATATACAGGTCGTGGACCCGGACGTCGTAGACGTACCGGCGGGCCAGGTTGACCCAGTACTCCACGTCCTCGCGGCGGGGCAGGACTTCGGCGATGGCCAGGTCGACGCGGGCCTTCATGGCCACCTCGACGAGGCGGGTGGCCCAGCCGAGGGCCGCGACGTCCTGGCCGTGGCAGTAGCGGTACACGCCGCCGCGCGTGGCGTACATGTCCTGCGGCGAGATCACGAGGCAGCCGGGATGTGCGGCGGCCGTGCTCTTGCCGGCGCCCGGCAGGCCTCGGAAGATGTAGAGAACCGGTTTGCGGTCGGACAGTGACATAGGTCCCTCCGTGGTCAGTCGTAGTCGTTGACGAGCAGCAGCTCGCCCGGCGGCAGGGCCATGCCCTTGGCCTGCGCCGCAGCCTGGAGGCGCCGGTACGATTCCTGCGCGGCCGTCAGAGCCCTGGCGAACCGCTCCTCTGACAGGATGGTGCCGGGCAACGAAGCCAGGGAGAACGCCTCGTAGCTGATCAGCGGGAGGTCATCGCCGTCGCTGACGCCCTGGCCGCAGTCGGCCACGAGGTAGCCGATCCAGGGGTTCTTCGCCTCGTAGCGCATGCCCGCCTGCGTGCTGGGCGCAGCCGAGTCGTGGACCAGGTCGTACCAGAGGTCCTCGTCACAGCAGGCTGGCGGCTCGTAGACGCTGCCGAAGAACACGCACGTGTAGAAGCCTTGTCCCATGGGGGTCTCCTTGAGGGGATCAGAACGGAATCTCGTCGTCATCGATCCAGTCGTGCGGGCCGGCCCCGACGGGTGCCTCGCGCTCATCGCTGCCATCGAGCTGAGGCGCAATGGGCCCGAGCTGGTGCTTGACGATTCGGTCGTACTTCTCGCCGGCTACCGAACGGACGGTGATCGCCTGGGTGCAGGCGATCCCGCCCGCCTCTGCCATGTCCACGGCCTGCTCGATCATCTCAGGCACCGGCTCATGGCTGCGGGCCTTCCACCACGCCTCGGCCTTCTGCCGGGCATAGCCGGTGTGCTCGAAGCAAACCCACTCGCTGTGGTAGTCGTTGAGCCCGCAGCGGTAGTCCACCCGCAGCGTGCGAGGGGCATCTTCCGGCGCGCCGCGCTTGATGTGGACGCTGTAGAAGGTCTCGCGGACCTCGTACTCGGTCTCGGTGACCTGCCCGCTGAGGATGCCTTCGGTGGACGCCTGGTCGCTGTGCTTCTCGCGTTCGGGCGGCGGGAACTCGTATCCGCACTCCGGGCAGACGGCGTAGGCGGCGTGGATCACCGCCTGGCACTCGGGGCATTCCTTGGCCGGGGCCTCGCCGGTGCCTGCGGTGGGGTCCTTGATCTGGAGGGCATCCACCGGCCCGTGGCGCAGGATGTTGCCGCCGAAGTCCAAGACCAAGCAGTCCGTCTTCGACGGGTGCAGGCGGAAGCCGCGACCGACCATCTGGTAGTAGAGGCCCGGGGAGTTCGTGGGACGCAGCAGTGCCACGCAGTCGATATTCGGGGCGTCGAAGCCCGTGGTCAGGACGTTGACGTTCACCAGGTACTTCAGCTTGCCGTCCTTGAATCGATCCAGCGTCTCGGCCCGGTCGAACGGCAGCGTTTCACCGCACACGAAGCCGCACTCGTGGCCCGATTCGCCGAGGACACGCCGAACGTGCTGTGCGTGCTGCACGCCGGCGGCGAAGATCAGCACCGAGTGGCGGTCCTGCGTGTGGTCGAGGATCTCTCGGCAGGCCGACCGCACCAGCGAGTCATCGTCCATCAGGGCCTCGACCTCGCCGGCGATGAACTCCCCGCCCCGCATGTGCAGGCCCGACGTGTCGGCCTTCCGCCGGCCGGCCTTGGACTTCAGTGGGCACAGAAAGCCCTGGACGATCAACTCGCGGACGCCCACTTCGTAGCAGACGTGGTTGAGCAGATTGTCCGGGCCGCAGATCATGCCGGTGGTCATACGGTACGGCGTGGCTGTCAGGCCGATCAGGCGGATGTTGGGGTTGACCACCTTCGCGTCGGCCAGGAACGTGCGGTACATGCCCTCGCCGTCCGGCGGGAGCAGATGCGATTCATCGATCAGAACGATGTCAAAGCTGTCCAGTTCGGCGGCCCGTTTGTAGACGCTCTGGATACCCGCCACGATGATCGGGTGGTCGGTGTCCCGGCTCTTGAGCCCGGCGGAGTAGACGCCGACGCGGTTCCAGAGGTCCGGTGCCATCGCATGGAGCTTCTCGACGGCCTGTTCGAGCAGTTCCTTCACGTGGGCCAGGATCAGTACGCGACCGGACCACTGCTGCACGGCGTCGCGGCAGATCGTCGCCATCACGGGGGTCTTGCCGCCCGCCGTCGGGATCACCACGCACGGGTTGTCATCCCGGCTGCGCAGGTGCTCGTAGACGGCGTCCACCGCTTCCTGCTGGTACGGCCGCAGGACAATGGGCGGGGCCTTGGGTGGTGCGAACAGCCCGCCCGTCATATCTCATCCTCATCTCTGTATCCGGGAAGGTGCAGGCCGTTCATGCGAATGAAGTAGCAATCCGAGCAAAGCCAGACCATCTCGACCTCATCGAAGGCGCGGCACAGGAAGGGGTCCGGGCCGTACTCGCAGTCACGCGGCTGCTTGCAGTGCTGGCACGTTCGCCGCTGGGGCGTTTGCTTGTCCGACTTGCTTGTCATGCCACCACCTCCGTGCCGTCCGGCAGGATGCAACGGCTGTCCATGATCGGGATGGTGTAGAGCGTGTCGGACCGGCGGCCCAGGTAACCGAGGACGAAGGCGTTGACCCACTCGACCGGCCGGCCGGTGCCGTACAGCGGGATCGGCTTGCAGAGGCACCCGGTGCTGCGGGCCTGGATCACCTTGCCGGCCGACCAGATGTTCTGCACGATGCTGGCATCGGCGCGGTGCGTGTGGCCGTGAATGACGCTCTTGCCTTGGCTGATCTGAAGATGCTGTTTCGTCGCGTGTCGGGCGTAGGACCAGCCGTGCACGGCGATGATGCGGGCGTTCACCGCGTAATGGGGGTAGCGGGCCGTCGCCGGGCCGTAATGCACGTAGCTGAAGTGACTGCGGCCCTTCGCAAGCCGGCAACCCGGCGCGAGCATCGTGTACACCCCGCGTCCCTCGGCCGTAGCGGCCGCCCACCGGTCGAGGCGATACTCGTGGTTCCCTTCGACCATCACCAAGCGAGCGCACACGTTCAGAAGGCGGTCCAGCAGGGCATTGGCCTGGCGAAGGTCGTCCTCGTAGTCCGTCTCCGACATGCCGTACGTCGGCGGGTGGACGGAGAACTGCCCGCAGTCCAGCAGGTCGCCCAGGCAGACAATCAGGTCCGGCCGGATGCGCTCTGCCGCCCGGCAAAAGACCTCCACGGCCCGAGGATTCTGATGCGGGATGTGGACGTCGCTGAAGGCGAGCATGGTCTTGCTGTGCGCCTTGGCCATCACTCGTCTCCCGCGACCATGGCGGCCGTTCGCGCATATCCGGCGATGTCCACCAGGTTGTCGCGTTTGTGGCGATGGGCCTGGCGGGCCAGTTTCACGGCGATCATGCACAGCGGCACGTCCATGGGGCTGACGAACTGGCCCTCTCGCAGCCGACCGGCCAGGATGCCTGTCCATAGCATGGCCGTGCGAGCAAAGTCGTCCGACGGGTGGCCGTAATCGCTTTGGCGGTCGCGCGTCGTGATGCGCTTGGCCTCGTCCAGCAGCGACTCGGGCCCCTCGGGCTGCTCGTCGCGGACGACAGCAAGCCGGTGAAGATGGACGCCCGGCACCGGAGCGCCGGGGCCAACCGGCTCCAGCGTTTCGGCGTCGAGCACGTTCATGCCCAGTTCCCAGGCGACCAGGTACTCCAGCTTCGCGCCGCGGGATTCCTCCCAGCCCGGCAGCATGGCCACCGCGTCGCATTGCGCCAACAGCGCCACGTCGGCGCGAAGGTACGTTTCCCGGGGCAGATCTGTCCGCCCGTCGAAGTTCTCGGCCGGGTTGACCGGCTCCCAGCCGGCCTCGCGCAGGCACTTGGCCGCGGCGTGGAAGGCGGGGAAGTTGTGTTCGGGCAGGCCGGTCATCGGGCCGGCGATGTAGATGCGTTGGGGTCGGTCCATGGTCAGTTGTTCTCCGAAGGGATGGCGCCGCCACAGAGGGGGCAGCGACGCAGTGGGATCTCATCGAGTCGGACTTCCAGCCTTCCGCCCTTGACGGGATCGCACCGGCGCGTGACCAGCAGGTCCACCTGGCTGTCATCCTCGTAGATGCCCGCGTGCTGGAGCACGTCGAGGACGGGCTTGGCGATATTGTCCAGGTCGCGCCGGCGCCGGTCAGGCGGGAACGCGTCCATCGCCAGCGCGATCCGCCCGCCTGCTGGAGGCCGGCGGGCCCCGCCGCCGCCCAGGAGGGCACAGACGTTCGTGCGGAACGTCCGGCCCTCCCGGCTGATCAGCGTGCGGGGACCCACGTGGCGCCAGTAGTGGTTGATGCTTGGGGGGTACGGTAGTGTCAGGATCATCAGTACGGCGCTCCGCCAAGAACCCAGGGATTCCTCATGCCCTTGCGGCCTCGTTCGTCGTTGAAGTAGGGAGGCACGTAGGTGTCCTGCAGGTAGCCGGACTTCTCCATTTCGCGGAGCATGATTGCGCCACACCTCTTGCAGTAGCGGTTCTTGCGATTTCGGATCTGCCTGCCGCACCTTTGACAGGTCGGGGCCATGCCACACCTCCTATCGCTTCCAGGGAGGCGTGCTGTCGGCCGCCGGCGCCTGCTGCGGCCGGCTGGCGGCAGACTCCTTCTTGGCGTAGCCCTTGACCTCGTTGACGAGATCCCCCGTATCCTGGCGCTTCTTGACCTTGACGGTGATGACCAGGGGAACGTTGTGCAACTCGACGCTGTCGCGGGGCTGCATAACGCCGACGGCACGGCAGAGGGCCGACAGGTTGCCCCGCGAGATCTTGACCGTCTGCGGGTTGGCGTGGTTCAGGCACAGCCGGTCCCAGACCTTGCGGTCCTTGTACTGGCCCTCCACGATGGTGAACTCGAGCTGGAGGTAGCTGCCGTCGCCGGCCTTGGTGGGTTTCATCTCGCTGCCGGTGATCGCCGCGAGGTACTTGCCCGCCGGAAGCGGGTCGAAGGCGGTGGTGGGCTCGACTTCGTTGGCGTTGAATCCGTTCAGGTTCGCCATGGATCAGTTCTCCTGGGTCTGGGGGTTGGTCTGGGACGTCAACTGGCCGATCAGGCCCGCCATCAGCTCGGGCCACGCCAGGGGCAACTCGGCCGGCAGGTCGTAGCGGTTCTTCGCCACACAGGCGGGACTGCCGACGCACCGCAGAATCCGCTCGCCTCCGCCGGTGCCGAGGCCGGCCGCGGTGGTACGGGTGCGGTTGAAGCCGGCCTCCTCGGTCTTGGTGATGATCTTGCGGGTCGCGAACAGCACCGCGTCGACCCACTCGGTGATCAGGGCCGTCGCGTGCTTGTGCAGGCGAGGCGAGTAGCGGTCGTAGGCCGAGTGTTCGGGATCCTCGAACTTCTCGACCTTGGCGTGGGCCAGCAGGATCACACACATGCCGCGCTGGTTGCGGAGGGCGTTGAGGTCGTTGAGGATCGACCGCCAGGGCGTCAGGGCGTGCGTGTAGCCCTTGGCATAGCCGCCATCGACCTTCTCGATGCTGGTCACCCCGTACTGCTCGCACAGGGCGTCCCAGATGAGGCGCTCCAGCCAGTCGGCCGAGTCCAGCACGACCGTCTCGAAGTCGTGCTGCTCCTGGAGCAGGGACTGCAACGCCGCCTGCACATCGGCGAGGGTGGTCGCCAGCGGGAAGCTGGCGCATTCGATCTGGTCCAGTCCGTCCTCGGTGGGGATGAAGATGGGGCTGGGTGATCCGGCTGCCAGGGTGGACTTGCCGATGCCCTCCACGCCGTAGACCAGCAGTCTCGGCGGTGAGTGGCGCCGGCCGGTATGGACCTGCGTCATCAAGCTCATGGATGGTTCCTTCTTGCTCGTGGGTCTTGGGTAACGTCACACGACGGCTGGCCAGCCGAATGGCAGGTGCGGGAGTCGAACCCGCGTCTCGGGGCTCTTCTGCAAAAGAGCCCCGACAGCCCGGCCCTGCCGAGAATCGCCCGGGCGGGCAAGGGAGTCCGGCCGCGTTCTTCCGTGAAGGCATCCCTGCCACACGGCGCGCCGTGACCGCCCGGGCGAAAAGGGACAATCAGGGGAAGTCGAGAACCCGCATCTCCTCGTAGCCGGTGGGGAACTCGTCCTTCTCTTGGGCGACGTGCAACCTGCGGATCGCCGCCTCGTTCTCCCTGCGAGCCATGGCGAGGGTGTGCCGACCGATCGGCCAGACGCCGCAGCGGTACGGCTCCTTCTTCTCGACCGCGACGATGTAGACGGGGACGGATTCGCCGACGACGGTTTCGAGGATGGCCTGATAGAAGGCCATCTGATTGGCGTAGCGGAAGTTCCTGAACTTGGGCACGAAGTAGTCCAGGTCATCGGTGGTCTTGAGGTCCACCAGGCCACGCTGCGGATGCAGCCAGTCGAACCGCGACTGGCAGAGGGTGTCGCAGTAGGTGGCCCGCAGCACGCCCTCCGACCGGCCGTGACGAAGCAACCCCATCGCGACGTCGCTCATCTCCACGCCGAAGGCCAAACTCTCGATCTCGGCGACCTGCTGGGGATTGAGGACGGGCTTGTCCTGGGCGGCCTTCCACTCCGCGACGACCTTCGTGGTCCCACCATAGGGCGTCCCCTTGGAGGGGTTGATCGGCCAATCCATGGCGTACTGAGCTTCGAAGGCGCTGCGGCCCTCGAGGATGCGGACATGCGCCGCGCGGCCGAGAAAGAGAGATGCGGTATCCTTGTCCTTCGCGAGGCCCAGCCTCTTGCGTTGGTACAGCTTGGGCGACTTCATGAAGTCGATGAGAAGGTGGCTGCTGAGATAGTCGCCGGCCTTTGCGCGGTACTCATCGAACGGCTCGGCTTCCAGCACGCTCAGGTCGATCATCAAGTCATCATTCAACGTTTGCGGCATTGTCGGACTCCCTTGCTCGGACGGTGGCGTAGGTGCCTCGTCTGCTCGCAAGGGTTATTTGCCGCTCGGGGGTGGATATCGCATGCAGTGCCATCGCCCCAACCAGCAATGTCACCGCGCCACAACGCGCAGGTCTTGCCGTAGCAAGGATCAATCGCCCTTCGTTTTTCCCGCAGAACACATGTCTGACATATGTCTGACATGTCACCGCAAGCCCTGACAGCCTTCTGGCAGCCTTCCTGACATATGGCTTTCGCCAGACAGCTCCGGCTCTACAGCGATGTCACCGGTCTCTCCCTGAGGATCGCGATCGGCGGTTGGGAATGGCCCGACCGCGAGATCAACCCCTGATTCGAAGGACGGATCGCGATGACAAACGAGCAACTGCTGAAGCAGTACGAAGGAGCGTTCGATGGCTGGAAGGCGAGGCTGGCGCTCAGCCGCCTCAAGGCGATGGGCTTTCCCAAGCGTGACTGGCCGGACCTGATGCAGGAACTGGCCATCCTCATCATCAAGTTCGATTACGACCCCAATCACGCCAACGGGGCCACGGAGCAGACGGCGCTATACGCCGCGATCAACCGTCACCTGCTGTTCCTGATGCGCGGCCGCTGCCGGGACCGCCAACGTTTCGACCGGTACCTCCGCAGCCTGGGCATTCACGAGGATGGGACCTACGTCGGACCCGAGCCGTGCATCGAGGTCGACTATGCGCTGAGCATGGATGTCGAACGGGGCATTGCCGGTCTCTCGCAGTTCGACCAAGCCGTCGCCAAGGGTCTGGCGGCCGGCATGACCAAGGCGGGTGTCGCGCGCAAGCTCGGCTGCGAGTGGAACACGGTCAACAAGGCCGTGCGACGCATCAGGGAGCATTTCGAAGAGATGGGGATCGACGCAGAGGGGCTGCGATGAGCGGCCAGACATGCACCTGGGAGCCGGTTCAGGCAATCTCCCCGGATGGGCAGGAACCGACTGGACAGTCTTTGAACGTTGAGGCTCAGTGTGA
>Ga0272442_10011457_pt1 | contig 10816 bp, 7 predicted proteins | sample SSMForm2O_FD_200262 | JGI IMG/M metagenome (GOLD analysis project Ga0272442, IMG submission 200262) | Marine sediment archaeal communities from Little Sippewissett salt marsh, Falmouth, MA, United States - SSM-Form-2O | ecosystem: Environmental > Aquatic > Marine > Wetlands > Sediment ... | reverse complement strand
TCCAGTGCGGCAGCGGCGACAGCGACGAGAGCTAGTGCCGCGATCACCAGGACGGCGACGGCTGGAACACGATGGCGATGGTGCATGCTATCCTCCCGAACCTCGATTGTACTACATCGAACCGTCGCCGTGCTGACATCTCCGGCTCCCGCGCCATGATCTTCAAGCCCCATGGCGGACTGAATCCGGCTCGGCGCGCCCAACATCCCCCCTTGTGCTTGCCGGCGGGATGAAGGACACTGCTTTCGGGGTGTCACAGCAAAACGACAGGTGTCTGGATGCCCATCGATTACCAGGTCAGCGAGGATGGGCGCTTCGTCCGCATGGAGGCCGGGGACTCCCTCACGGCGGATGAGCTGCTGGACTGCGTGCGCCGCCTGTTCGCGGACTCGGCGGTCGCGTCGGGGTTCAGGCTCCTCGTCGACCTGTCGCGCACGGGCGAGAACAACGTCACGTACGCGACCCTCGAGGGAATCGCGGCGGTGCTCCGCGAGCAACCAGAGCGGCGCCGCGGCGGCAAGACCGCCATCGTCACCGGAACCAGCCGCAGCTTCGCCATGAGCCGGTCCTACGAGCAGCTCGCCAGCGCCGAGGGCGTGGACATCATCGTCTTCAACTCCGTGGACATCGCGAAGGTCTGGCTGGGCGTCGCCTAGGCGGATCCTTCAGTAGCAGGCCTTGACGGCGCTCCAGGTCGACGCGCGCGCGGCTGTCTCGTCGCAGCCCACGTCGCGGGCGCCGATGAGGCCGCAGGCGACGCCGTTGGGGTGATTTCCAGGCGCGCAAAACGAGTCGCTTTGCAGCTGGCGGTTGCCGCTGCCGGTGATGCCGCAGAACTCGGGGTCCTCCGAGAAGTTGCTGGGATCGGACAGGCCCCCGCCGAGGCAGTCCACCCAGTCGCCCAGCTCGTTGCCGAAGACGTCGCTGCACATGGCGTGGATGGTCCCCGTGTCGCCCCACTCGCCGCAGTAGGCCGCCGCGCCCATGGTGTTGAAGGCGACGATGCAGTTGACGATCTCCGTGTGTGCGCCTTCGAAGGCGCAGTAGATGCCGGCTCCCAGGTTGGAGACGTTCTCGACGAGGGTGCAGTTGGTCAGCGTGGCGTCCACCAGGTGGGTGGCCGCGAAGGCGCCGCCCTGGCCGGCGCCGTTGCCGAGGAACAGGCATTCCGCGATCTCGGGGTAGCACAGCTCGCTCGATGAATAGACGTAGACGCCGCCGCCCCGGCTGGTGTCGCAGGTGTTGCCGATGAAGTCGCACTGGACGAGGCTGACGACCCCGCCGGTCGCGTAGATTCCGCCGCCGCACATGACGGCCTCGTTGTTGGCCACGGCGACCGAGGTGCAATCCAGGCCGGAGTCCTCGGACGCGAAGAGGCCGCCCCCCTCGTAGGCGCCGTTGCAGCGAACCTCGCAGTCGACGAGCTGCGCCGTGGCGCCGTTGAAGGCGGCCAGGCCGCCGCCGTAGCTCGTTACCGTGTTGACATCGAGGACGCAGCGCAGCAGCGTGGCCGTGGATCCCGACAGGTGGATGCCGCCGCCCTGGTCCGCCATGCACGCCGACACGACGCAGTCGGTCATCTCGACCGTGCTGCCGTCCACGCTCAAGCCGCCGCCGTTGTCGACCGTCACGCCGAGTGTCAGGGTGAGGGCCTCGACGCGGACCGTCCCTGCCAGGGCCGGCACGTGAAGCACCCGGTCCATCTGACCGGCGTCGATGACCACGCCGGCGGGGTCGCCCGTGGCGCCGCGCAGCGTGACGGCCGCGGCCATGAGTAGGCCGTGCTCGGCGTAGGTGCCGGCGGCGACGAGGACGGTGTCTCCCGCGGTCGCGGCGTCCAGGCCGGCCTGGATGGTCGACTGGTCGCCCGGCACGTGGATGGTGGCGGCCAGAGGCTCAGCCGCCGGGATCGCGGCGAGCAGAATCGTGGCGGCGGCGACGAGGCGTGCGCGCATGGGTTCATCTCCTTCCTCGCTGGCGGAGTCTGAACAAGGATCCTACATCATTTATCCGTTTATGGAAAGTCGGATGATGGCCCCATCCCGCGCGAATGCCGGCGAGTCCTTCCGCAAGGGGCGATTCTCGCAGCGCGGCCATGCGGCGGCCATTCGGAAGTGCCCGCGGCGTGGCCGCTGCCGGCGCCGCTCCCGATGCGATCAGCGCAGATGGATCAACTTCGCCGCGGCCCGCCCGGTCTCCGCTGTCGCGGTGAGCACTTACATCCCCGAGGCGATCGGTCGGCCCTCGTCGTCCAGACCGTCCCAGGGCAGTTCCTGCCAGCCCTCCGCGAGGCGTCCGGATCCCAGGCTCCTGACCAGGCGGCCGCGAACATCCGTGATGGCCAGCGACACGCGGCCCGGCCGCGCCAGGCGGAACCTGAGCGTCGCTCCCCGGCGCACCGGATCGGGATGGAACGAGAGCCACGCGATGGCGTCGCCTTCGCCGCCCTGCGGAGGCGCTTCATGCGCCGCGGTGCCGGTCACCGTGACACCGCAATCGGAACCGCTGGGATCATACCAGGCGAAAACCGTTTCCATCCCCGGCGTGGGGTCGATATCGCTGAATCCGACGAAACTCCAACGCCATGATCCGGTGCAGGTCGGACCGATCTGATCCTTGTCGAGCATTGCTTCCCACAGGACGCTCCCGTCGAGCTTCATAGCGGCGATGGCCTTTTCCCCGCTCGCATCGGTCTCCACCAGGATCTCCGGCCGCGCATCGCCGTCCGCATGGTCCACCTCCATGCTTCATGGATGATTCCATCGCGAGACGGATGACAGCCTGATTTTAGTAGATATTCAGAGTGCGGTGGCCTCAAGGATGGCCCCGAGACTACGCGAACGCCCGCCCCGCCGCAGCGGCCGCGGGCACCTCGCGCGCGGCGCGCAGGAGCAGCTCGGCCAGTGTGGCCAGGTCGCGCAGGTTGTGCTCCCAGATGCCCGGCAGGTGGGTGAGTTCCCCGAAGCGCACGAAGTCCTCCCAGACGCGCGGCACCTCGCTGCCGGCCACGTCGCCCAGGCGCCTGCGGCCCAGCACCCATCGCTCCAGCGTCTGCAGCCGGCAGTCGGGCAGGCGCTCCTTCCACAGCCGCCGCGACAGGTGGAGCAGGTCCAGGTGGCGGAAGACCAGCGGCGCCAGGAAGCCGTGGAAGCGCAGACGGCTGATCAGGAAGGGCGCATCGAAGCTGCGCCCGTTGAAGGTGACCATGAAGCCGCGCCGCGCCAATTCGGGCAGGAAGGCCGCCAGCATGGCGGCCTCCTCGTCGAAGTCGCGGGCGAAGAGCTGCGTGACGGTCAGCGGCCGCTCGCCGGGGCCGTGGGTCATGTAGCCGAGCATGACGATGATGCCGCGGTGCAGGCCCGTGGTCTCCAGGTCGAGGAAGAGCAGCTCATCGGCGCGGGCCGCCGGCAGGCGGTCGGCGTCCCCGGCCAGGCCGGCCAGGGCGTCCGTCTCGGGCAGGCCCGCGACCAGCGCGTCGCCGAGGCCGCGCAGGTGCGGCAGGCGCGCCTCGACATCCACGGCGCGGCGCAGGCAGCGGCCGCGCGCGTTCCTCGTCTCGGTCGCGCCCACCAGCTCGGCCAGGCTGGCGGCCGCGGGCGTCACGGGCCAGAGGCGGTCCAGGGCGGCGGGGCGCCGGGCGTCGTGGGCACGCCTGAGGCGGGCCAGGTCCTCGAGGACCCCCGCGAGCCGCCGCCCGTCCGCGCTCATCCCGCGCCGTCCCCCCGCGGGCCGGCTCCCGCGGCGGGCGCCGCCTCGCCCGGCGCCGCGTCGGCGGCGCTCGCGTCGCCGCGCGCGGGCGCGGCGCCGCCCAGCAGCAGGTCGATGAGCGCCCGCGCGGCCTCCTTGCCGGGGATGGCGAAGTCGGGGCTCAGGTCCGGATCCTCGTGGCGCCCCGGCGCCGACGCCGGCAGGCCCACGCAGGCCGGGCAGCCGTCCTCGCAGGGGCAGGCCGCCAGGATGTCCCGGCAGGCGCCCAGCAGCCGCTCCAGCTCGTCGAAGCCCACGCGGCTGTAGCCCAGGCCGCCGTGGAAGCGGTCGTAGACGAACAGGGCCGTGCGCCCGAGGTTGCTGGCGTCCACCACGCCGCCCAGGTCCGAGCGGTCGCACATGGCGAAGAAGGGCAGGGCGGCCAGGGCCAGGTTCTTCAGCCCCGCCATGGCCTCGGCCAGCTTGTGCCCCGCCGCGGCCAGGGCCGCGGCCGTGTCCGCGGTGGGCGCGATCCACAGGGCGCGCGTCTCCAGGTGGTGCCAGGGCAGGTCCAGCTTGCCCCAGCCGATCGAATCCATGCTGCCGAACTTGATCTTCTTGAAGGCGAAGGTGGTCTGGCTGACGGTCACGTCGCCGAAGCCGAGGGCCAGCGTCTCGCCGGGCGCGCCCGCCGGCGTGACGGCCACGCTCTCCAGGTCCGCGTCCAGGCGGATCTTCTGCTCGGTGATGGACTGCGTGTAGTAGTCCACGGCGCGCCGCTCGACGAAGGCCACCTTCTGGTCCAGGTCCAGCTCGCGCACGAAGTGCGTCTCGCCGTCGTGCAGGTAGATGGCCTCGGGGTAGACGAGCTGGCAGGCGCCGAGCACGTCCACGTTGCCGATGACCGCGTCGCCCGGCACGGCGACGATGCTCACCGTGTCCAGGACGCTCTTGCGCAGGTTCACCTCGCCGGCCGGGTAGCTGGTGGTGGCGTGGAAGGCCTGGCCGCCGGCCCGGCGCAGCTCGCCGCGCTGCTCGAGGATCTCCGTGACGCCCTCCGTCAGCGGGCCGAACAGGTCGGCGTCGCCCTCGGTCAGCGGCAGCTCGTAGGCCGCGCAGCGGAGCTGGGGCAGCAGCACGAAGGGGTTCTCGTGGTCGGCCACGGCCCGCTCGGGGTTCTGGCGGAAGAAGAACTCCGGGTGGCGCATGAGGTACTGGTCGATGGGGTCGTTGTGGGCCACCAGCACGGCGCAGCTCTCGTCCGTGCCGCGTCCGGCGCGGCCGGCCTGCTGCCAGGTGCTGGCCACCGTCGGCGGCATGCCCACCAGCAGCGCGGCGTCCAGGCCGCCGATGTCGATGCCCAGTTCCAGGGCGTTGGTGGACGAGACCGCCATCAGCTCGCCGCTGAAGAGCTGCCGCTCGATCTCGCGGCGCTCCTCGGGCAGGTAGCCGCCGCGGTAGGCGCGCAGCCGTCCCGCGAGGTGGGGCGCCTCACGCAGCAGGGCGTCCCGCGCGTAGCGGTAGATCAGCTCGCTGGAGACCCGCGTGCGGCTGAAGCAGATCACCTGCCGGCCCAGCTTGACCAGGCGCACCAGCAGCTCGCGGGCCTCGCCGTTGGCGCTGCGCCGCTCGGCGCCGCGCTCGGTCAGCGCCGGCGGGTTCCAGAAGACGAAGAGCTTGGGCCCGCGCGGGCTGCCGTCGTCGTCCACCAGGGTGACCGGCGCGCCCAGCACCTGCTCGGCCAGCTCGCGGGGGTTGCCGATGGTGGCGCTCGAGGCGATGAAGACCGGGTCCGACCCGTAGTGCCGGCAGATGCGCCGCAGCCGCCGCATGACGGCGGCCACGTTGGAGCCGAAGATGCCGCGGTAGCTGTGGATCTCGTCGAGGACCACGTAGCGCAGGTTCATGAAGAAGCGCGCCCAGCGCGTGTGCGCCGGCAGGATCCCCGCGTGGAACATGTCCGGGTTGGACAGGATCAGCCGCCCCTCGGCCCGCAGGCGCCGCCGCGTGTGCGTGCTGGTGTCGCCGTCGTAGGTGCCGAGGCGGAAGGTGCGCCCCAGCTCGGGCAGGGCCTCGGCCAGGCGGCGGGCCGTCTTGAGCTGGTCCTGGGCCAGGGCCTTGGTGGGGAACAGGTAGAGGGCCGTGGCCTCGCCGTCGGCCAGGAAGGTCTCGAAGACGGGCAGGTTGTAGCAGAGGGTCTTGCCGCTGGCCGTGCCCGTCACGACGACGACGTTCTCGCGGCGGCGCGCGGCGTCCAGGGCCGCGGCCTGGTGGGTGTACAGGCGCGCGATGCCCTCGCCGGCCAGGGCCAGGCGCAGGCTCTCGGGCAGGGGCCGCTCGGGATCGGCGTGGCGGGCGTCGCGGGCGGCCAGGCGCTGGACGTGGACGAGGCAGTCCTCGCGGCCCGGCTCGGCGGCCAGGGCGCGGAAGACCGCCTCGAGACTCTCGCCCGGACGGACGGCGGGCGCGGCGAGGGTGGCCTCGCGGCTGCCGGCGCGGCGCAGGACGCGGCTGCTGGCCCGCGTGGCCTCGTGCTCGGGCGCGAAGGGCCCCTGGGCCGGCGGGCGGGCGTCCTCGCCGGCGCGGGCCGAGCCGCGTCGCACCGGGCCGGGCGCATCGCCGCGCATCCGCGCGGCTTCGCCCCCGCGGGCGCCCGCGGCGTGTCCGGCGGACCCGCCTCGCGCCAGGTCGTGCCCGCAGGCGGGGCAGAAGCGCTCGCGCAGGGCGCCGAGCTGGGACAGGCGGCGGCTCGCGGCCGCACTGGCCGCCCGGTCGGCGGCGGACGGCGCGCCCGCCGTGCCGCCGCCGGGCGGCGCGTCCGTCTGGACGGCGGCGCGCGTTTCGGCCAGGGGGCGCCGCGTGGACGCCGGCGACGGGGACAGGGCGTCGGGAATCCGGAAGCCGATGGGACGGCTCGTGCGTCGGGCCATGGGAGGACCTCCACGGAGGGCGCCGTGAATCGTGCGTGCCTGGAATCGAGCGCCCCGGGAGGGGATGGGCGCGGGCGGCGGGGAGGGATGCCGCCCGGAGAAACTACTAGACACCCGTATAGGTGTCAACGCTTTCCGGGATCGCCGCTAGTAGGGCAGGTTCTCCTGGGCCGAGTCCGCGGGCGCCGCCTCCCAGACGGGCAGCTTGAACTGCTCGGGCCGCGCGCGGAGCACCTCGCGCAGCCAGCTTTCGGGATAGCCCACGGCCTGCGGCTCGCCCTCGTCGTCCTTCACGTAGCCGTCGTTGTACTTGCAGATGAGGTGCTCGCCCAGGGCGCGCCAGCGGTCCACCACCGTCTCGGCGTGGCTGACGCAGTAGTCCGTTAGGTAGCGCCGCGCCAGGTCGGGGTCCTTCTTCAGCAGGCGCCTGGCCGTCTCCTCGACGGCGGGCTGCAGGGCGAGCAGGTTCCCCTCCAGCTCGCGCTGGACGGCCTGCACGTCCTCGATCATGTAGCTGTACTTGAGGTTCGTGAAGTTGGAGACGAAGTTGAAGACCCACCAGGCCGAGTCCCAGTCGAAGGCGCCCAGCCGGCCACGCGCGAAGGACCCGGGCACGGCGTCGATGCCGCAGTAGAGCGGCACGTAGCAGGTGAACCAGGTGTCGTCCACGCCGTACCAGAGCACCCCGCCCACGGCGTCGGGCATGTCGCGCCGCGACTGGGAGACCCACGAGAAGCCCGTCTGCTGCGTGGAGATCTGCCTCTCCCAGGTGTACTCGACGCCGTCGATCTCGAAGCCCATGGGCCGCCAGCGGTAGGGCGAGCCGAAGGGCCCGGCGTCCACGCCCCGGGTCATGTCGTAGTCGGTGCCCTCGTAATGGTCGCGCATGAGGGCGAAGACGTCGGCCACGGACAGCTTTCTCTCCGGCTTGATCCAGAGGGGGTAGGGCTCGGCGCCGGCCACGCCGCGGTGGTAGTCGCTGGGCCAGTCCCGCGAGGGCGCGACGCGCCGGAACAGGCTCCAGACGCGCGTGGCGCAGTAGCGCAGGGACTTGGGGTCGGCGGGGCAGTAGGCCGCGTTGAAGCGGAAGGGCTCGCCGGAGTCGGGGTCGTAGAAGCCCTGCTCCACGGCGAAGTCGATCACCCGCGGCTCGTAGAGGCAGTTGTCTCGATCGTCCAGGGGGAATTCGGCGATGCGGGCCGTGTTGGCGTGGGCGCAGACGTACCCGTCGGGCACGCGCCGCGCCACCCACAGCGCCCCCTCGCCACCGGGTCCGGGGCCGATCATCTCCATGTACCAGACCTCGTCGGGATCGGCGATGGAGAAGGACTCGCCCGTGCTGCGGTAGCCGTGCTTCGCCACGAGGTCCGTCATGACCGTGACGGCCTCGCGGGCGGTCTTCGCGCGCTGCAGGGCCAGGCGCATGAGGGTCCAGTAGTGCAGGACGCCGTCGGGGTTCTGCAGCTCCTCGCGGCCCGTGAAGGTGGTCTCGCCGATGACGAGCTGGTGCTCGTTCATCAGCCCCACCACGGCGTAGGTGTGGGGCACCTGCTCGATCTCGCCCAGGACCTCGCCGCCCCAGTGCGTGATGGCCAGCAGGGAGTCCGGGTCGTGATCGGCGGCGGGCGTGTAGCTCAGGTGCGGGTGGAACTCCCCGTCGCAGGTGTAGGTGATCATCGTCGAGCCGTCGGCCGAGGCGCCGCGCGTGACCAGCAGGTTGGTGCAGGCGGCGGCCGGCGCGGCGGCCAGCAGGGCGAGGACGAACAGGGCGGCAGTGCGGCGCGTGGCGCCGACGAAGGCGCGTGACATGAGGACCCCCTCGGGCGAGAGACCGGGTGGCGTGGCGCCTCCGAACCTACACCGCGCTCCGCCGCCGCGGAACGAAAAAAGCGGCCACCCGGTCCAACGAGAAGGGGCGGCCCGCCGGAGCCGCCCCTGTGTCGTCATGATCGTTCGCCGCGCTTCGCGAGGCCCGGCGGGTTCGCCGTCTCGCGGGCTCGACGTCGCGCGGGCGCGCGGCCTAGCGCACCCGCAGCTCCTCCACGTACCAGCGCGGGTTGTTGGCCACCATGTTCCAGGTGCCCGCCACGTCCTCGCGGAGCGCCCGGTAGACCAGCCAGCGCGCCGCCATGGCCATGTCGCCCTCGCCGCTCAGGAGGCTCTCCAGAAAGTCCTTCGACTCGGGGTAGTGGACCACCGTGATCTTCTCGTCCGCGGGCACCTCGGCGAGCTCGCAGGCCAGGACCACGGCGCGGTCCAGGCCGCCCACCTCGTCCACGAGGCCGTTGCCGGCGGCCTGGCGGCCCGTCCAGACGCGGCCGTGGGCCAGCTTCTCGGCCTCGGCGAAGCTCATGCCGCGGCGCTCGGCCACGTCGCGCAGCCAGTCGTTGAAGTCCGCCCAGTGCCGCGCGGCGTGGATCTCCCACTGCTCGTCGGTGAAGTCGTAGACGTCCGACCACATGAGGGCGTTGGGGCCGCGGGTGACGAAGCTGTGGGTGATGCCCAGCTTGTCGTACAGGCCCTTGGCGACGAACTTGCCGCTGATGGAGCCGATGGAGCCGGCGATGGTGTTCCCGTCCGCCACGATGCGCGTCGCGCGGTAGGCGATGTGGTAGCCGCCGGACGCGGCGACGTCCACCATGGAGACGATGACGGGCTTCACGGCCGCCGTGATCTCCACCTCGTGGCCGATGAGGTCGCTGGTCAGGGCGTCGCCGCCGCCGCTGTTGACGCGGAAGACGACGGCCGCCACGTCCTCGTCCTCGCGGGCGCGGCGCAGGTCGGCGCAGACGCTCTCGTGCCCCATCATCATGCCCAGCAGGGGATTCACGCCGCTCTGGCGGCCGCCGATGGTGCCCTGGGCGTGCACGACGGCGATCTTCGCGTCGCCCGTCATGTCCAGGTCGTCGAAGTCCACATCCGCGTAGCGGCCCATGGAGACGGTGCGCAGATCGTCGTCGTCCTCGCCCTTGAGCCGGTCCGCGAGCTCGTCCCAGTAGAGGATGCCGTCGATGAGCCCGGCCTCCAGGGCGCGGGCGGCGCCGAAGGCGGCCTCCTCCATGAGGCCCGTCACCTCGTCCTCGGTGAGCCCGCGATCCTCGCTCAGGACGTTCATCATCTCGGCCCAGACGTCCGCGAGGATCCACTCCTCGTTCTCGCGCGCCGCCGGGGACAGCTCCTTGTCCATGACGACCTCGGCGGCCGACTTGTAGTCCTTGATCTTGTGCAGCCGCGGCTCCACGCCGAGCTTGTCCAGGGTGCCGCGCACGTGGGGCACCGTCATCGCGTAGCCGAGGAAGCTGATGTAGGCCGTGGGCGGCATGAAGACGGAGTCGCAGGCCGCGGCGACGTAGAAGACGCCCTTGTCGGCCGAGTCCGACCAGCCGTAGACGGGCTTGCCCGCCGCGCGGACCGCCTTGATGGCGCCCCGGATCTCCTCGCGCATGCCGCCGCCGGCCGTGCAACCCGCGACCTTCACGATCACGCCCGCGATGCGGTCGTCGACGGCCGCCTTGGCCATGTTGTCCAGGATGCGCTGCAGGGTCTCGGGGCCGCCGCCCATGACCTGGTCCAGGATGCCCGAGGAGGGCGGATCGTACTCCTGGATCTCGCCGTAGAGGTCCACGACGAGCCAGCTGCGCTTTTCGATGTCGGGCTTCTGCATGGCCTTGATGGCCACGGCGCCGACGACGATCAGCAGCGTGACGACGATGGCCAGCATCGCGGCAAGAAAGGTCTTCAGGAATCCCATCATTGCTCATTCCTCCCGGACCGGAATCGACTGTGGGGTGACGGGCGGGGGGTGAATTCGGAACCCCAGGCTAGCGGCGACGGGCGTCGCCGTCAATGTCACCCGCCAGTTACGGTTTGGCGCCGGCGATCGTTTCATCGCGAGCCGCGCCCGCGGGGCCGGGTCGCGGCGGCCCGCCCCGAAGGATGGCCGATGCTGCCCTCTCGCGCCTCCGACTTCATATGACAAACATGATATATAGTCTTGTCGTCACCATCATGTAACAGACGTATGTCATTTAAAAAATGTGGGTTAAATCCGGATTTTCAATGGCACATTACGTGCAATAAACCTCAAGCAAAGAAAATCGGTACCGATCATTCAGAGCAAGACGTTTTATCTGAGACCATTCCCCGCGCCCCTCCCGGTGCAGGCAATCGAAAGCGAAGGTGGCCGGGGAATGGTCATT
>Ga0272442_10011454_pt1 | contig 10817 bp, 12 predicted proteins | sample SSMForm2O_FD_200262 | JGI IMG/M metagenome (GOLD analysis project Ga0272442, IMG submission 200262) | Marine sediment archaeal communities from Little Sippewissett salt marsh, Falmouth, MA, United States - SSM-Form-2O | ecosystem: Environmental > Aquatic > Marine > Wetlands > Sediment ... | reverse complement strand
TTGTGCTCGAAGTGCGCGATACCGGCATCGGCATCAGCGACAAGGACGCGGAAATGATCTTCGAACGGTTCTACCGGGCGAACGACCCCCGTCTTTCCTCGATCACGGGATCGGGCCTGGGGCTCGCGCTGGCGCGCGAGATCGTTCATCTGCATGGAGGCGATATCACCGTCGAGTCAAAGCTGAACGAGGGGACGACCTTCACCGCGACGCTCCCCCTGAAAGCAGCGGCATAACAGAGTATGGAGATCAAGGAGCAAAAGCAGGGCGCCGTCATCGTTCTTCGACCGGACGGACCGCTGGCGCACGACGACGCCGACGCCGTGAAAACGCGGGCGTTCGAGGCGATGAAGCGCAATTTCGGGCGCGTCATTCTTGACGGCTCGGACATCCCGTTCGTCGACAGCCGGGGATTGGAGGCCTTGCTCGACGTGAACGACGAAATGGCCGCGGGAGGTCGAAGCCTCAAGTTGTGCGGCCTCAACGAAACCGTGCGCGAGGTGCTCGACCTCACCGATCTGGCGCCCCGGTTTGACCTGTACGAGGACACGAACACCGCGGTGAGGAGCTTCCTTTAGCAATGGCCACCGGTCGCGTCCGTCTCGGCGATGCCTTGGTGAAAGAAGGCGTCCTCTCCGAGGACCAGCTCAAGGCGGCGCTGCGCGAACAGCGCACCACCGGCCGCATGCTCGGTGAGCTCCTCGTCGACCAGGGCGTCATCAACAACCAGACCGTCGTGCGAACCCTCGCCCGCCAACTCGGCGTCAAGGGCTGCATCCTCCGCCACGGACTCATCGACCCGGCCCTCCTGCCCCTCATCGGACCTGAGGAGGCCGAGCGCCTCCACGCGATTCCGCTCTTCCGCGTGCGCGATACGATCACCGTGGCGATGGCCGAACCGCAGTCGCTCCCCGCGATCGATCGGCTGCGTCAGTTGACGGGCTGCCGTATTCGATCGGTCCTCGCACTCGAATCGAACATCAGGGAATACATCACCAAATACGCCTCGGATGATGCCGACGTCAACGAGTTCCTCGCCACCCTGACCGAATCCGACGTCGATGTGGTCGAACAGGAAACCGTCGACGAGGGGCCCATGACCGACCTGGACAACATGATCTCGGGCAGCCCCGTGGTCACGCTCGTCAACATGGCGCTCCTGACGGCGGTCAAGGACGGCGCCAGCGACATCCACATCGAGCCGGATAAACGCGGAACACGCATCCGCTATCGTCTTGACGGTGTGCTGCGCGATCTCATGCATCCCCCGTCCGGCATGCACGCCGCGATCATCTCTCGCGTCAAAGTCATCGCGAAGATGGATATTGCGGAGAAACGGCTGCCGCAGGAGGGACGCGTGCGCATTGTCGCCGAAGGACGAGACATCGATCTGCGCGTCTCGAGCATGCCCACGCTCCTCGGCGAGAAGCTCGTCATCCGAATCCTGGACAAGGCCAACCTCCACGTGCGAATGGAGGACCTCGGATTCCGCTCGCAAGCGCTCCAGGCGTTCCAGCGAATGCTCAAGCGCCCGCACGGGCTCGTGCTCGTGACCGGACCCACCGGGAGCGGCAAGACCACCACCCTGTATTCGGCGCTCGATCTCCTCCGAAGTCCCGAACGGAATCTCGTCACCGTCGAAGACCCCGTCGAGTACCAGTTGGATCTGATCAACCAGATCCAGGTCAACAACGCGATCTCCATGACCTTTGCCAAGGCCCTGCGCAGCATCCTGCGGCAGGATCCGGACATCATCATGGTCGGCGAAATCCGTGACGAGGAAACCGCGCGCGTTGCGGTGCAGGCGGCCCTTACGGGCCACCTCGTCCTCGCGACCCTTCACACCAACGACGCGCCGGCCACGATTACGCGGCTCCATGATATGAATATCGAGTCCTACCTGTTGTCGGGCGCGCTCAACGGCGTCGTGGCCCAGCGACTCGCAAGAAGGATCTGCCCGAGCTGCGAGACAAAGTACTACCCCGACGAACACGTGTTGCGCGCCGCCGGTCTGGAAGACATGCGAAACCGGGCGTTCCGCAAGGGTGCCGGATGCCAGCAATGTCATAACAGCGGTTTCCAGGGTCGAATCGGCATCTACGAGGTTATGGAACTCACCCCCGAACTGCAACGACTCGTGCATCGAAGAGGATCCGCCCAACAGTTGCGGCAGTCGTTCCGGAAGCAGGACGGCGTCTCCCTGCGCGACGAAGGCGTCACCCTGGCCCTTGAAGGCCGGACGAGTCTCGAAGAGGCGCTGCGCGTCACCCACACCGAGCTTGACCCGACAAGCGCCGGGAAACAGGAGCAGCCGGCTGCATCGCCCCCACCGACGCAACGCGACCGAGAGGAGGCCGCATGAATCGCGCCTCGTCAACCACCATGCGAAAACCTCGCCTGTCCCACGGCGAAACGCGAGGGGTCGCGAGCATCGACGGGCCCGGCACCGGTCCCCACACGATCGACCACCCCCCCGCCGCGCATGACGGGCCGATGGACGCCAGCGGTCCCTCGACGCGTCGTGTCAGCGCGCGTCGCCGCCTGGCCACGTTATCGTGGTTCACCCGGCAGCTCTACGTGCTCGTCATCAGTGGAATGCCGCTCGTGGAGGCGGTCGCCGCCCTGCAGCGGCAGGCCAAGGACGAGCACTGGAGCAGCGTTCTGCACGGCGTCCGCTCGGAGCTCGAAGGCGGCTCGTCGTTGGCCGAGGCGATGGAGGTCCATTCACACTACTTCGATTCCGTGTATCGAAGTCTGATTGCCGCCGGAGAGTGCGGCGGACGGCTGGACGTCATGCTCAAGCGTCTCGCCGAACTGACCGCGCAACAACTCCGCACACGGCGTGCGATCGTCGGCGCGATGATCTACCCGACCCTTCTCATCATCATCGCCGCGGCCGCGTTGAGCGTGATGCTCATCGTCGTTTTGCCCAAATTCGCGGGCCTGTTTGAAACCCTTGACGTGCCACTCCCACCCACCACCCGGTGGCTCATGGCGATCAGTGACTGCGTCCGCGGCTACTGGTGGGTCGTGATCGCCGTCGCCGCGGCGGCGATCACCGGTCTCGTGTTCACCCTGAAGACCCGCGGCGGGCGTCGCGCCAAGGACTCCTTTGTGCTTCGCGCGCCCAAGCTCGGCCCGATCATCCGAGACTTCGCCACCGAGCGCATCGCCCGCCTCCTCGGCGTGCTCATCTCGTCGAACGTCTCCGTGCTCGAGGCCATGGCGCTTGTGCGCCAGGCGATGTCCAACGTTCATTACGCGGAACTGCTGGAATCGGCGGAGCAGGCGGTCGGACGGGGCGAACCGATCAGCAGCGTGCTGGCCAACGCAGATCTCATCAACCCGTCCGTGTACGAGGCGGTGCGAAGCGGCGAACAGAGCGGACAAGTCGGGTCGTTGCTCGTGGACATCGCCGATTTCCTTGATGAGGAGAATCGAGCCGCGATCCGTTCGTTGACGAACATCCTCGAACCGCTGATCCTCGTCGTCCTCGGATTGATCATCGGTTTCGTCGCCGTCAGCCTGTTCCTGCCGCTGTTCGACCTGACCGCAATGACGTAAGTGATCAGCCATGATGTGGCCGCTCAACACAACACGCTCACGGATCGGGATTGACCTCAGCGGGAAGTGCATCCGCGCGGTTCAGTTGGCGGGACACGGCCCCGACCCCCGCGTGCAGGCGGTCGCGTCCATTCCCCGGACCGACGTAGAGGCCCCGCTCGCGGAGCGCGACGCGCGACGCCTCTTCGATGTGTTGAACCGACAAAGCTTCACCGGGATCGATCTCGTCGTTGGTATCCCGGACGCCATGCTGGGCACGGCCATCATCAGGACGCAACGTGTCGGCTCCGCCCTCACGCGCGACCGCTCCATCCGGGAGGAGTTCGCCAAATCATGCGCGCTCGACCCGACCGGGAGTGAAATCGCCTATTGGGAGCTCCCCGCGCCGTCGCGCGGCGACAAAACCACCGACGTCATGGCCGTCGGCTGCGCCCACGACGACGCCGACTCGCTCCTTGACGCCGCCGAACGTGCCGGCTTCAGAATCGCGGCCCTCGACGTCGCGTGCGCCGCCATCGCCCGATGGTCGACATGCCTGCCCGATCTCGCGTGCATGTCGGCCGTGCTGGACCTCGAATGGGAGTCCGCCGGCGTTGTCGTCATTTATCAGGAAACCGTCGTCTACGAGCGCTCCATCCCCGAGGCGGGACTCAAGGCGCTCTATCACGACATCAAGAGCCGCACACGATTGAACGACGAGATGTTGGACCTGTTGTTGAGGGATGTCGGTCTTCGCGGCGAAGAAACAGCATCCGCGCCGCCGGACGGGCTCGTCAGCATCCGGCCGGCGATAACCGATCACCTCGATCGAATGATTGACGAGCTCAAGATGGCGCTCTCCTATGTGGAACACCAGTATCAGGAGGACGAGATCGCGGAGATGCATCTCATCGGCGATGGGGCCCGCATCGTCGGACTACCCGAGTATCTGGCCGAGCGACTTGACATGAACATCCGCTCGACGGCACTGGCGCAGATCGCCACATGCCCGACGGCGCTTGAGGATCTGTGCGCATCATCGGCGCCGGCGAAGGCGCTGGGCTATGCGCTTCACCCCGGTTGAATCGATCATGCAGCCACTCAATCTCATCCCGAGGCACCGGCTTCTCGAGCGGCGATGCGCCGTTCACCGCAGCCGCTGGACAACGGCCTGCGTCGCCTACGGCGTGCTGATTGTGCTGGCCTGCGTCGTGTCCCTCGCCGGCCGTCACGCGACCCAGGCCCGCGAACTGCGCACCCGCATCGAAACCGTCAAGAATGAGATCCACGACGCCAAGGACACGCTCACCGAGCTCCGCCGCCAGGTCGCCACCGCAGAACGTACGCTGCGCGCGGCCACCGCCGTCGGCCCGCAACCCGACTGGAGCATCTTCCTGACCGCGCTCGCCTCGCAGACGGGCGACCGGATCCTGCTGCGCTCATGCGAATTGCTGCCCGTCGTGCCCGAAGACGGCACCCAGGAGCAACCGCGCGATCCGCAGACCGTCGACGCGTTCCTGTTGAATCTGGCCGGTTATGGGAAGACCCAGCGCGACGTGTCGGAATTCGTGTTGCGCCTGGAGGAGACATCGCTGCTGGATGCCGTGGCGCTGATGAGTTCGCGCCGTGAGCCGTTCCTGGCGGACCACGCAATCGCCTTCGAGGTCCGCTGTTCGGTCGGCAAGACAGGGAGAAGCGAGTAGTGGCCGGGCAACGCGCCAAACCCCGATCCCCGCTCACCGTCGACGCCATCGGCGCGTCGGTCTGCGTCGCGCTGTCGGCGCTGGCGTATTTCGGCGCGGTCCACCCGCACCTCGCCGAGGCCGCCAAGCACGCCTCGCGGCAGGCCGAACTCGCCCAGCACACGGCGACGGCCCGCAACTGCGCCGCCTCCCGATCGGCCCTGCAAAGACAACTGGAACACGTGCAGCAACGCCTCAGGGACGACGCGCCGGCGCTCGACGACGCGACACGACTCAATCGCCGGATCGCTCGCCTGGGTGATCTTGCCGCGGCGTGCGGCGTCGGCATCGACGAGATTCACGTCGGTGAGATCGCCTCCCATGAACACTATCAGACCGTACCGCTTCACTTGAAGGGACGCGCCGAGTTCAAAACGGCCGTGCACTTCCTTCACCGCCTTCGTCGCAGCGAGCCGGACATCGGCATCTGGTCCCTCAACCTGTCCGGTAATGCACGCCGGGCCGCCTCGGCGACGACATGTGAGTTCAGGCTTGCGTGGTATGCGGCGCCTCCGGACGATTCTTAGCCTCCCTCTCGTGCTTCTCCGCTTGCGTCAGACAGACGCGTATTGTCTGCTTTGACGCTATGCACACGAAGCTGTCCAGGGAGCGGAAGGTCTTTATCGGAGTGTTGTCAGTCGCCTTGGCGGGACTGCTTGTCGATCGCATTTTCCTCGGATCCGGACTTACCGGAGCCGCGGAAGCATCCGCCGCCGAGGAATACGCCCTCGATCCGTTCACCGAGCAGTTCGATATCGAGCCCCTCACGATCGAACCCGAGCCGGCGAGCCTCACAGCCACGCTGGCGGACCGGCTGGAGGACTATGCTCAGAGCCATGCCGACGATGCGGGGACGCTGCCGGATGTCTTCCAGCCTTCCGCGGCGTGGCTGCCGGAGTCCCCCGAGGCCGATGGCGCTTATCGGCCGCCAAACGCGGCCGATGAGTTCCGGGCGACCCATCAACTGACCGCGGTCATGCTGAGCCGCTCAACACCCGGCGCCGTCGTCAACAAGCAGTTCCTGACAGTCGGCATGGAGATCGACGGTTTCACGCTCGTCTCGCTGAGCGAGCGTTCAGCCATCTTTGATGACGACGGCAAGCGGGTTGAGCTTCAGCTTGCCAAACCGTCAGGCTGACAATAGGGCGCGAAGGCAAACCGCGACCGCCGATAACCGCCCGTGCCACAGATCCTGCACGCCAGGCGGGCTTACGTCGGGCTTGAACGACGCGTGGCTTACCTTTGCCCGTCCGTGTACCGATGTCAGGGACCGGGCAAGCTACGTAAGGCTGAGCAATCAGCGATATCAGAAGTTGAACTCGCCGTACCTCTGCGAAGCCGAGGACGCTCCAGCCAGCCGGAATCCTCAGGGCCGCTCTTCCGGGTTCCAGGAGTGATGGATGAAAGCCCGGATTCAGCAGCGTCGACGGGGGTTCAGTCTTGTCGAGCTGGTGATCGTCGTGGTGATCCTGGCGATTATCGGCGTCATCGCGATTCCGCGGCTCAGCCGCGGCGCCGAGGGGGCGGCGGATTCGGCGCTCATGGCCGATCTTGCCGTGCTCCGCAACGCCGTTGACCTCTACACCACGGAGCACGAAGGCCTGCTGCCCAACGAGGCCGATATCGTCAACCAGATGTTGCAGTACAGCGACCTGCAGGGCAATACGAATCCGGCCAAGGGCGGCGCGTTCATCTACGGCCCGTATCTGAGGGCCATCCCGCCGCTGCCCGTGAACGGGGAGGGCCCCGCGACGGTCGGCAAGAAGGGCGACACGGGTGTGGACGGGACCGCGGCGGCCGGAATCGCGTGGCTCTACGATGAATCCACCGGAGCGATCAACGCCAATACCGGGGGCGCCACGGATGCGGGCGGTGTGGACTACAAGCACTATTGAATCCTCCTGACAGAACGGCATCACAGGCGCCTCGCCTGTGCGCAATGGACATCGCAGGTGTCCGTCCCGTTCTCCCGTCGGTCCGTTGTAACGGAGGTTTGGAGTTACCGGCCGCGGGGCGTGTGCCGCGATGTGCCGACGGCCCTGCCCGACGCCGCATTATGGCCTCAACAGCAACAATGCATTCCCGGACGACGTCGATGACGCGGTGCGATAATCCTCGATGCTACCTGTGCAAGCCGGATTGCCGCGAAGCGCCGCACGGCTCTAACACGCGCCTAATTCACGTCGCACGTTTTGTCGATAACCCCGACGGATCGGTGCCGACGGCCCGGGTTCCGCCGGCTTCAGGAGAGGACGATCCGGCTCCGGTCAACCGGTCCGTCTAACGCTCTCACGAAGAGGAGTCATCCATGAGACTGCGCCGCCGGAAGAAGGCTCTCGGGTTCAGCCTGGTCGAGCTCGTCATCGTCGTCGTGATCCTGGCGATCATCGGCGCCATTGCGATTCCGCGGCTCAGCCGCGGCGCCGAGGGGGCGGCGGACTCGGCGCTCATCGCCGATCTCGCCGTGCTCCGCAACGCCGTTGACCTGTACACCACGGAGCACGAAGGCCTGCTGCCGACCGAGGCCGACATCGTCAACCAGATGTTGCAGTACAGCGACCTCCAGGGCAACACGAATGCCGCAAAGGGCGGCGCGTTCATCTACGGTCCGTACATGAGAGCCATCCCGCCGTTGCCCGTGAACGGCGTCGGCGCGGCCGCGGGCAAGAAAGGCGATACGGGTGTGGACGGGGCCGCGGCGGTCGGGATCGCGTGGCTCTACGATGACAGCGCCGGAAACGTCACCGCCAACACGGGAACGGCCACCGACGCCGGCGGCACGCTGTACACCACGTACTAGGACGCCTCCGGCAAGATCGCACCGCATGGCGTCATGACGAGGGGAGAATCCCAGGCGGTGCCCATGCAAGGCCTGAGTCGAACACTGCACCAACGAGCGGACCGGCGCGGCGCGTCAGGTCCGCTGTCTCATTCGCTGCGCCCGGCCTTCAGCCTCGTCGAGCTCGTGCTTATCCTCGCCATCATCGCAACGCTGGCGATGATCGCCGCCCCTCGCTACGCCAATGCCGTGGCGCATTACCGGGCCGAGCTCGCCGCGCGGCGCATCGTCGCCGACCTCGCGCACGCCCGAGCGCAGGCCAAGGCGTCGAGCCAGTCCTGGACGGTGTCGTTCAATCCGCCGGCGAATTCCTACATCATCTTCGACGACACCGTGCTCGGCAATGCGACCACCGTCACGACCGTCGTCCTGTCCGAGCCACCCTACCACGCATCTATCACCGCGGCAGTGTTCGGCGCCGACTCCGACGTCGTCTTCGACGGGTACGGGGCATCCGACGGCGGCGGCACGGTCAATGTCCATTCGGGTGGGTTTCAGCGGCAGGTGGTGCTTGACGGCGACACCGGAAAGGGAGCGGTCAAGTGACGGCAAACCCGGCATCAACACGGCTCGCCTCCCGTCGACGCGCTCGCCCTGGGGCCTTCACCCTCGTCGAACTCGTCGTCAGCCTCGTCATCCTCTCGATACTGATGGTCGGGATGGGCGGGGCGCTGCTGCTGTCCAGCCAAGCCGTGCCGGGCGCCGACAGCCGCATCACCCGCCTCTCTGAATCGGCCGGCATCGCCGACCAGTTCGCCGCCGAGGTCACGTATGCGATCAGCGTCACCGAATTGACGCCGACCGCCATCACCTTCACCGTCGCCGATCGCGACTCCGACGGCACCCCCGAGACCATCCGCTACGCGTGGTCCGGGACCGCGGGTGATCCGCTCACCCGCCGGTACAACGGCGGGAGCGTTGTCGATCTCGTCGAGGACGTTGTGACGGTCAACCTGCTCTATGACCTTCGGACCATAACCGAGCAACCGCCGGATGAGATCAAAGAGAGCGCCGAGATAGTGCTCGCCTGCCATGAACTGCTTACCGGCCCGGCCGACTACGCCATCACGGAGAAGGATTGGATTGGGCAATACTTCCTGCCCTCACTGCCCGCCGAGGCAACCGCATGGAAAGTGACGCGCGTCCTGTTCATGGCGCGGGAGCACGGTGCGGCCAAGGGAATCACCGCTGTTCAACTGCGCAAGGCGACGAATCCCGGATTGCCGAGCAGCACGATTCTCGGAGAGCAATTGATGGCCGAGTCGGATCTGGGCAGCGATTATGCCTGGCAGGAATTCGCGTTCGGCGACGTCTCCGGGCTCGCCCCCGCTGAGGGTCTGTGCCTCGTCCTTGTAAACAACAAGAAAGATACGGATCTGGCGGATGCTCAATACGACGGCGGCGGCGGCGCCGGACTGCTGACCACCTCGTCCGGGGAATCGGGGTGGAGCAGCGATTCGCAGCACGCGTTGCAGTATTACGTCTATGGCACGGCAATCACCACCGTGACGCCCCCTCCCGAAGTGAAAAACTGGCTGCGCTCCGTCATGATCAGCATTCAGCTTGATTCGGATCCGACGACCCGCGTCAAGACGGCGGCCCGGGTGCTGAACGAGCCGGAGGTGACGCCGTGAGATGCATCACTCACGACACCATGCGGCGATCGTGGCGACCGCGACGCGTTGCGGGTTTCACGCTCATCGAGACGGTGATCTGTCTCATCATCGTCTCCGTCATGCTCGCGGCGGCGTTGTCCACCGTCGCCGCGGCGCGCGTGAGCCGGTACAAGATCAACGTCCGCCAACGAGGCGAACTGTTGGCGCAGGAGCTCATGGCAGAGATCCTGGCCCAAGCCTACGAAGAGCCGGAGGACGCACCGGCCTATGGCGTGGAAGCGCCGGAGACCGCGACCAGCCGGGCCGCGTGGGACGACGTGGACGACTACCGCGACTGGTCGGCTTCGCCGCCGCAGGAAAAGGACGGCACGGCAATCCCCGGCCTGGACGCGTGGAGGCGCACGGTGCGCATCAGGCGGGTCGATGCCTCGGATCCGACGAGTGCCCTGGCCATCGAAACCGGCGCGAAGCAGATCGAAATCACCGTCTCCTGCAATGACATGCGGGTGGCAAAGATCGTGGCGATACGCACCGGCGCGCGGTGAGGCGCCGGATGACTCGAGGAGATGGAGGAGATGATGCGAGACCAAGTACATCGGCGACGCGGCAGTGCGTACCTCCTCGTCCTGGGAGTCGCGATGCTCCTGACGATCATCGGTGTGGCGTCACTCCTGGCGATCCGGACCGAGCGTCACACCGCCGAATCGGCCGCCGACGCCGTGGAGGCGCGCCTGTATGCCCAGTCGGGCATCGAACTGGGATTGCTGTGGATCAGCCGGGAAACCGACTGGCGAACGGAGCGGGGCGAGGGCTCGTGGGCCGTCGAACAGAAGCTCGGCGACGGCACGTTCAGCCTCAAGGTGAACGATCTGGGATCGAGCAAGGACCTCGGATCGTCCTCGCCGGGCGACCCGGTCCTGATCACGTCGACAGGCAGGAAGAACGCGGCCCGCCACATCACCCAGGTGCGCCTCACCTCCCCCGGCGGCGGGGAGCCGCTGACCGGGCTTGAGGTGGCGCTCCAAACGGGAACGGACATGGCGTTCTGGAGCTCCATCGTCCGCTGTGATCAGATCA
>Ga0272442_10011453_pt1 | contig 10817 bp, 4 predicted proteins | sample SSMForm2O_FD_200262 | JGI IMG/M metagenome (GOLD analysis project Ga0272442, IMG submission 200262) | Marine sediment archaeal communities from Little Sippewissett salt marsh, Falmouth, MA, United States - SSM-Form-2O | ecosystem: Environmental > Aquatic > Marine > Wetlands > Sediment ... | reverse complement strand
GGCAGCGGCTTCCGGACTACCCGTTGGTCGCTAATCCAGGCCGCCAAGACGGACGACCAGACTCGGCGGCACGCCATCGTCAGCAACCTCATGATTGCGTACTGGAAGCCCGTCTACTGCTATCTCAGACGAAAAGGCCATGACAACGAGCAGGCAAAAGACCTAACGCAGGGATTCTTCTGTGAAATTGTCTTCGGCCGCGGTCTCGTGCCCAAGGCCGACCGCGAGCGAGGGCGCTTCCGAACGTTGTTGCTGACGGCGCTCAATCGCTATGTTATCAGCGTGCACCGGCGCCAGACAAGGCAGAAGGCAGCGCCCAAAGGCGGCATGGTCGACCTTGCACCGGAGGAGTTGGCGGATCTGCAGGTTCCGCAGGCGGTCGGCACGCCCGAACAGGCGTATGATTTTCGATGGGCGGCCGATGTGCTCGCCTGGGTTCTCGCCGAGATCAGGGATGAGTACTGTCGCACTGGACGCGCCGCGCATTGGGAGCTTTTTCACCGGAGAGTGGTGGCGCCAATCTTCGAAGATACCGGTAGCCCGTCGTTGGCGGAGATTTGCAGGGGCGTGGGCATCGACGACGAGTCAAAGGCTTCGAACATGATCATCACGGTCAAACGTCGGTTTCGTGCCGTCCTGAAGCGTCGCCTCCGTGAGCTGGTCAGCTCGGATGCGGAAGCTGAACGAGAATTGGACGATGTTTTTCAGATTCTTTCCGAAGGATGCGCAGGATAGCTGGTCCTTCGGCGAAGCACGTATAGTGAGAGTACGGCGGCGACGTCGCAGACGCGTCCAGCCTCTGGTCAGTGCGACGCCGGCTCCTGCGTCATAGATATCACGACACGGGGATGCGGCCAAATGGACAAGAAGCCCGAGCTTCCTGATCTCAGTCCCGAGAAACTGGCACGGCTGTGGGCCATCGGCTCGGATATTCAGCCTGAGGCCGAGCAGGTTATCGGCTTGGATGATCGAAAGGCAGAATTGCTGCGGGACCGGCTGGCCCGAAATCTCCCGCTGGATAAGCGCACGCGAGGATTTCTGTCTGAGACACTCGACCTGCTCTGTCGGAAGTTTCAGCCATTCGTCGGCAACAGCCTCGGTGCCATGATCATGGACCCTCAAACCAGCGTCGAAGTATTGACGTATATCAAGGATTTCGCCAAAGAGTCGGGATCAACCGCACGTGACAAGGCGGAGCGAGACGTGGCGCTGGCGGTCTATTTTGCTGCCATTGCGAGCGCGCTAGTCTGTCATGGCGCCAGGATCTCCCAACATAGCGGCAGCAGACTCAGGAAGGCCTTTGAGGCCTGGGTCGAACGTTCATGGCTGCCAAGCGATATGCGGGAGCTGTTCAAGAAGGCTATGACCCAAGCGGAACTATGAATGAATCCGGTTTCGACTGCCGGAGAGAAAGCCACAGTCTCACCCTTCCGTACAAACCCAACAAGGCGACCCGGACAACGCCCCACTGCGAACGCTCATATACTCCTCCGACTTTGCTGATCACGCCTGTACAATCCCCTTGTCTGCCAATTCCAGCGCAAAGCCGCATGCCTGACTAGCGATCGTGGCAGGAAGGACCTCTCCTTCACCACCTCTCAGCCACTTTTTCGTGGAGAAAAGTCCAGCCTCGCGCAGGATGCCGGTCCGAGCGGCGAACTACTACACGTGCGAGCAACAGGATCGCGGATTGATCTGAGCCGGCCGGCACGACGCGAGTACAACGCACGACGAGGTCTGCGATTCATTGCGAGCAAACGTGCCCCTTTGAGGCAATCTCTGGGAATGTGGAAACCGTGTTCGTTGTCTCAAGAGCCAAACAACCACCTGAGCGTCATATGACGGGAAGGAGCAAACGATGAAAGCAACAAGAGTTCACCTGATTCTGATTCTAGCGATCGTATGTGTGTTCGGTTCTTTCTCGCGGTCAGTCGAGTACCGGGTGTATACCGGCGTGACTGACGCAGATTACGAGGTAGCCAAGTTTAGGCTATGGGGCTTGATGGATGCACTCAATGGTCTGGGGCTGTCCTCGCGTGGGCTCTGGTGGAGCCAGCCGTACCACTTCTGGGAGGACAGCACGGTCTGGTGGGATTCGGGCTATCCTTACGACGACGGATGGGCAGACGAGACCTGTGTGACTGTCCTGGACGGCTATTGCGGTACGTACCGGGACGGCAACAACTGGTACTTCCTCATCGAAACCAAAGGCGAGTGGAGCGGCGTGGAGGTTGTCAGCAATCTGGAGGAGTACGGCGCGCCCTTGAGGCTCGGTGAGACCAAGTGGTGGCTCCCGAACGACGATTCCACTGAAGGATCGTGTCGGTATCTCATGGTCCTGGGATCGAACACAGTGGCTATCGGCCCGGCGTATGTCTCTTCCGGCTATCCGAACTACCCCAGGCCCGACCTTTTCGATCGGGATAACGCTTACCATGCCAATCCCTTCGAAATCTGGGACCGCCCCATGACCAATGGACTCCGCATGGTGATGGGATTCACCGGCCACTCATACGGATCGACAGGGGATCGCGATGATTGGGGTCGCTTTGAGTACTACCACGACCACGGTTTCTCGATCGCCGAATCGTTTGCGAAGGCCGCCCTGGATGCCGATAGCAGGCACATCCCGGTCGTGTTGGTCCAGGGCACCTCGGATGCAGAGTGTCTGGCCACGCTCGCTGAGCGGACTTTCAAGACCAGCCGTCCCTGGGGACACCTATACAAACGCTACCGCTACTGGTATCGCGAGCCGCTCTCACCCAACGCGCGAAGGAACTTCGGGATTGCCGCACTGTCGCAGGATACCGCCCCATCACAGCCGGCACTCATGCCCCTAAATCACGCTGCGCATGTCTGCGAGAGCACGGATTCAAAGCAACTTGAAACGGAATTCGCCAGTCGATACCTGGCTCTTGTGGGTCTGGAAGAGACCACTCCACAATACAAAATGCGGGCGCATCGGACTGTCTACCAGTCGACTGACGAAAACGAGGCCCATGTAGACCACCGGCAGGGCGGCTTCCTCTACCACAACCCCCGCGCCTACCTGGGGAAGGAGGACGGAGCCGAACTGACCCGGGAAGAATGCGTCGAGACGGCTCGCGCCCTGCTGGAAGCGTATGGCATCGTTACCGCCCAGGAGGTTGAACTCACCGACGTCATCTCGGTCCGTGAGGTGGTGGCTGCGAATGCGGAAGCCGCCGCTGCCGGGACCGGCCCCGAGCCGAGCGTGTTGGCCTACACCGCCGTATTCAAGCGCAAGGTAGGCGAATTGTCCATCGTTTCGAACGACGTCGACACCATCCGAGTCGAGATAACAACGAATGGGCAGATTGCCTCGTTGATCAGCAACTACAAGCATGGGCGTGTCCTGACGGAAGGTGACCCGGTCCGGCCATGCTTCGTCGATTCGGCCCAGGCCTTCGAGGCGCTGGCCGCCATGGGCCCGATCGATGAGATCAAGGCGGGCCTCCTTCCTGGGGAAGATGGGACCTATGTTCCTGTGTACAAGGTCACTACGTCGCCATGCGAATCGTCGCCGGGGTCGGCTTACGCCGTTCATTTTCTGCGGCAGGACACGCTGGCACCCGTATCCGTTCAGTCCGTGCAGGCGGTGGACGGATACGAAGTAAAGGATCCAGAGGCCCAGGAGTGACAAACGTCGACATCCGTGGGCGAAGCGTCACTTCATGCAGTAGCCGGGGCAACATGCAACACGTTGCTCCGGCTGCTGTTACTGAATCACTTCACCGCCTTGCAGGCGGCCTGTCTCGCGTTTCTTCCATCGCTGCGAAGGTATGCACTTGAGTATCTCTGCCCCGTGAGGGCATGATCAGCCTACGAACGAAAGCCATCCCTTTGCTCTGGGTAGTTCAGATTGTGTGTTACTTGCTGACATCGACAAGAGGCCTTAGAATGGTCCTGTCAGTACGGATACTGGAAGCGTTCCTGAGATACGTGTGATGACAGTAAGCGACTACGCCGTGGTCTGGGCCGTGGCACACGGTACGGTTGGACGGTCATCCTTCGCGTGTGGTGTGAGTTAGTAGGGTCGAGACATGGCGTATGTCGAGATACGTAAGGGCGAGAAGCTGATCACGCGACGCCTTGTGGATGAGCAGAAGGCCAGGACTGGACTGCGGATTCGTATTGGCTCGGCCGAGGGAGTACGGGTGGCCGTTGGCGAGCCTGGCGTCATCGGTGCGTTCGACATTCGCGTCTTCGAAGGTGAAATACCCCGAGAAGGACCGCCCGCAGATACCGCTATTCCTTCCGCACCCGCGGCTGAGCAATCGGGCGGGAGCCTTGGTTTCTCCGCTGTTGGCGCAGCCGATGGCACGCACCTACCACACAAGCGCCCCGAGATCGAAGGGTATCGCGTGATCGAGCCGATCGGCCAAGGGGGCATGGGCACAGTATGGCGGGCGGAGCAACTCAGTACCCGCCGAGAGGTTGCCCTCAAACTGATGATCTGTCACAGCGCCAGGCCGCACCACGCCCAGGCTCGTTTCGAGCGGGAGGTGGAGCTGACCGCTCGCCTGGATCATCCGAATATCGCCCGTATCTACGACAGCGGCCTGCATCATGGCATGTACTACTACGTGATGGAATTGGTCGACGGCATGCCCCTGGACCGATATGTCGCGAGCCGGGGCTTGTCGCAGAACCAGATTGTGACCCTGATGCAAAAGGTCTGCAAGGCAGTTCTCTACGCACATCTGCGCGCGGTGATCCATCGAGACCTCAAGCCGTCGAATATCCTGGTAAGTACCGATGGTCAGCCACACGTTCTTGATTTCGGGCTGGCCAAGGCGCTGCTCGACGAAGACGGAGCGGCGACGATATCGGTTGAAGGTCAGATCGCTGGCACGCCTGCCTATATGTCACCTGAGCAGGCCGCCGGACATCACGACCAGATCGACACACGGACGGATGTGTTCAGCCTGGGTGTGATTCTGTATGAACTGTTGACGGGGCGACCGCCCCATGACCGCTCCGGGTCAATGATGGCGTTGCTGCATCGGATTGCCGAGGGCCAGATACCGCGCCCCCGGGCGCTCAACAGGTCCATAGACTCCGAACTGGAGGCCGTTCTGCTCAAGGCGCTCGCTCGGGACCCAGACGATCGATATGCCTCGGCCGGCGCGTTGGCGAAAGATCTCGCCAGTTATCTGAATGAAGAACCGCTCGATGCCCAGGTCCCCACCACGCTGTACTTCCTCGGCAAGAAGATGCGCAAACATAGAAAGCAAGTGGTCGCGGGCGCGATTGTGTTGGTGCTTCTGCTGGGCACGATATTGGTAGCCTATACCCAAGTTGTTGCAGAAAAGGCTGTTCGTGAGGCCCAGGCGACTGAGTTGGCGTTGAAAACCCAGGAACTCACGTGGAGAGAGCTTGAGCTCAAGGCGCTTGGCGGTGACAGAGAAGAAGCGCGAGCGGCCTTGGGGATTCTGCGAGATGAATACATCTCAGCCCAAGATGAGATCAGCAATCTCAACTCCAGGTTAGGCGAGCGGAGACCGTCAGTGGCCCTCAGACGGCTGGACCTCGCGCCCGGCCCGGCCCTGAGTCGGGCGGCACTGGTCAGAGAACCGTCTCTGCCGGGCGGGATCGAATCATGGACACTGGAGACGCGCGGGCACCGTGGTTGGATCGCCAGGCTTCTGTACAGTCCCGATGGCAATTACCTGGTTTCTGCCGGGTATGACGGCACGATACGGTTGTGGGATTCCCGTTCCGCCGAACTCACGCGAATTCTGCTCGACGCCAACGCTCCACACTTGGACCTGACGTGGTCACGAGACAGCGCGCGTCTGCGGGCTGGCAACCGAGCCAATGGGATTCCGCAATTCGAATGGGACATAAAGACAGGCAGGGTCGATCGTCTCGGCCAGACGTCTTCGCAACGCGCCTGGCACGATTCATCCCGAACGTCCTGGTCAGCCGGCGAGGGCTTGCCAGGCCAGAAGGTGGGTGAGATTGCCACGATCCTGGACGCTGACTTGCCAGGCGGGTGGTGGATGTCACGGCAGCCGATCACGGCTTTGGCGCTGTGCCCTGAGCACAACGCGCTAGCCATCGGTGATGGCGACGGAGCGATACGTCTTCTGGACGCGGAATCCGGGCAGTTGCGGCACGCGCGCACGGCGGCCTGGTGTGGGCCCATCCGGGCCGTGTGTTTTTCCCCGGATGGGAAAGTCCTGGCCACGTGCGCGGGATCGGGTACAGTCTGCCTTTGGGAAGCCCATCGATGGGAACCGCTGCGCCGGTTTGAGACGGATTCTCTACCTGATGGGTCGTCGATCGTCAGTTCGGTCGCCTGGGCTCCCGACGGTGCTGCGATAGCCAGGGCAGACAATGGGCAACGCGTGGTCCAAATTCTGGACGCGCAGTCTGCTGAACTGATAAGTACGCTGTCAGCGAATGTACAGGACATTGCCTTGGTTTCCTGGTCACCTGATGGGACGCTCCTTGCCGCTACGACTAAGGCCGGACCGGTCTATGTGTGGGACGTTGCGTTCGATTCCAGCGAGCCATTGGCAGCGCTTTCCTCCGGTTCCAGCCATGTGAATGCGCTGGCTTGGCTGCCGGACAAGCAGAGGTTCGTCACGGCGAGCGACGACGGGAAAGTCGTAATTTGGGAGCCACGCGTCGGCGCGCGGACGAGAAGTCTTCAGAACTACAGCGGTCGGATTACCTGCCTGGCTTTTTCACCTGAAGGTGATATCCTTGCGGGCGGTTGCGATGACGGTACCGTTCGTCTTTGGGACACGACCGGCAATTGGACTTCGAAGGTTCTGAGAAGCGAGCCCAGCGATGGGCAGGCCAAACAGTCCGGTCTTACAGCAGTTGCGTGGTCACCTGACAATAAACAGTTGGCTTCCACGGATTCCGGCGGCAACATCCGCATCTGGGATTTGGATTCTCGGAGACTGCGGCGATCTTTTCGAGTCGGCTACTTCTCGGCAAGTTCGCTGGCATGGTCTCCGGACGGCCGTGTTCTGCTCTGTGGCGGCGATGACGGGACGGTCCGGGTTTTGGATGCCAGCCGTGATTTCCGGGAACACGTCGTGTTGCTGCCCTTGTCGGGTTCAGTCGGTCCCGGCATTGCTGTCAACGTCGATGGAGACTACCGCGGGCCTCAGGGCATCGCGGATCACCTCGTTTACGTGGTCCGGACGGCAGGTGATCACGTGATGCTCTCGGCCGCCGATTTCCGAAGCCAATATGGCTGGGTCAATGAGCCATGGCAGGTGGGAACGTACAAGCCCGGTGCCGAGCAAGTAGAGCGGATCTACGTGAACGCCATTTCAGAGGAACCTCACGACGGCAAGACATGGGAAACCGCATTCAGCGACCTCCAGGATGCTCTGAGCATGGCCCAGCCCGGCGCCGAGGTCTGGGTCGCTGCCGGGATCTATAAGCCCGACCGCGAGACAGGGGCACGCACGGCGAGCTTTCGTCTAAAGAACGGGGTCCGGCTCTTGGGCGGTTTCGCGGGAAATGAAACGAGCAGCTATCAGCGCGATTCTGACAGCAACGAGACGATCCTCAGTGGCGATCTGAAGGGTGACGATGGACCCAAGTTCGCCAATATGGATGACAACAGCTACCATGTTGTATTCGCTCTCAGAATCGATCCAAACAGTGTCCTCGATGGTTTCACGATCACCAGCGGCAACGCCAGCGGCCCCGAAGAAGAGGGCCACCGATTGGGCGGCGGGATGCTTCTCATGGGGGCCAGCCCTGCTGTAACGAAATGTGTCTTCAAACGTAACACGGCAATAGGATATGGTGGTGCGATATGTGCCGGAGATGACAGCCATCCGGGGCTTGTCAAGTGCTTGGTCACCGGTAACCTAGCGGGTGCCGGGGGCGGAGTGGCCATGATACCGCACTGCAGTCCAACGTTCACCGAATGCAGATTCGTTGGCAACAAAGCCGTTGGCAAATTCGTCGCCGGGCGACATTCCGTCGAAAACCACGGTGGTGGCGTGTACAGCAATCACAGCCACCCAGCGGTGACGAACTGTGTTTTTCTCAATAACAGTGCGGGTGGCGGCGGCGGAATGTACAGCTGCACACCATTGTCTGGCACTCTATCCGGCTGCAGGTTTGAGGATAATGCAGCTGACGAGGGAGGCGGGATGCTCATTGATCAAGCCAATGAGTCGACACTGACCAACTGCATATTCATCCGAAACACCGCACGCGCTGGCGGCGGAGGAGTGTTCACCAATCGTCATGCGAGACCGGTATTGGTCAACTGTCGGTTTCTGGGCAATGCAGCCGAGACTGGTGGCGGCATGGCCACCGGAAAGAGTAGTATGGCCGTGTTGAACAACTGCGTGTTCTGTGGAAATCGGGCCACGCACGGAGGTGCCGCATATAGTCGCGATCGCTGGCAACACGACGACCCCAGCGTTTCGCAGTTCGATGATATCAGACTAGTGAACTGCACGCTCACTATGAATAGCGCAGACGGGGACGGCGGTGGCATATGGAGCGCCGACGAGAGCAATCCCAAGTTGGTCAACAGCATTCTCTGGGGCAACCTCGACGGAGGCGGCCGGGATGAGTACGCCCAGATCTTCCGTATCCGTGGCTTGCACGAACCCGAAATAGAATACAGCTGCATCCAGGGTTGGAGTGGCAGCCTTGGCGGAGCAGGCAATACCGGAAGGGATCCCCAATTCGTCGATCCCGATGGGCCGGATGGCGTGGCTGGCACAGAGGACGATGATCTCCGTCTGGCCCCCGGATCGTCTTGCATCGATACCGGGAGCAACGCCGCACTGCCAGCCGACGCCTCTGACCTTGACAACGATGGTGATATCGCGGAGCCTGTACACTTTGATATTGAAGGCAAGCCACGCATCCTGAACGGGACTGTTGATATCGGTGCCCATGAGAGTGGTTGAGCCAAGCAGTTGCTTCGCTTTTCAGGCTTTTCCACTGCAGTGGTGTAGGACATATCTAGGCAGTTCGGCCAGAGCAGATGGAAGCCGGTCGGACGCACGCAGCTCCGGGTTCTGTGTGCTTAGGGCCAAGGACTTGATCGCAACGGGCTACTACATGACCGCATCCGGGCCGCGTACACCAAGGCTGGGCTTTGACGATCCTCCTGTAGCAGATATGCGCCGTGGCTGGCGCAGTGATTTCCCGTGAGATCATGTCTCCGGCCCAGCTTCATGCGCGTCCTCTTCTCAGTTCTGTCGTCGGCTTGCCTGCGGCTATTCGAAATCCTGCCGTTGACTTCGTCATCAACCGGGGTAAAGGCTTGTCACGCCGCTCTGCATGTCCTCGAAGCTGATAGTTGCTTCGAGAAGGGTGGCCGTAGGCGGGAGAGGCGTCAGCAAGACTGAAAGGGGCACCGGCTGCAGATAGTACTTGGCCACTTCACGGCCTTTTTCCAATGCATGTGCGGCCGGTGAAAAGCGATGAAAGGGGGGCCGAGCCAGCACGCATTCAAAGCATGCTGCTCTGACTGACCTGCTCTACAAGGTTCCCCGGATCACCCCATGGGATTCCAGTTCTTGTCGAACATGCGTGACAGTGGCGGCGAGTTCTGCTGCGTAGTCGTCTTTGACCAACTCAGTGGCTGAATCCAGGATTTCTGTCATCAGATCCACAGGGATATCGGCGACAATTCCTAGCTCTGCAGCCAAGAGCAGTTTGGCCAGATCAGCTCCTTGTTCTGCCAGCGCTGCGACTGGATCTTCCTGAGTTAGGGCAGCTCCGTACAGTTGGATCTGGTATCTGAACTCGCTCTCGGCGGCGACGATGAGGGGCGCGGCCACTGCCTCGGTAGTCCCTGCTGTTTCTGCAAGATCTGCTGCATAGGCTTTGCAGAGGAGTATAGGAGCAGACCATCCCCGGGTGCGTGCCGCGAGCAACAGGCGCTGGCCGATCTCAGGGTCTTCATTCTGGGAGATGAGAACGTCGACAGCTGTCTCTACCGCTGTATGCGCGACCGTGGGCAGCACTTGGTCGATTACCTCGTTGGCGTTGGGTACACCGCTAAAGAGCAGAAAGAGCCTGACCTGGGGCTCGAGAATTGCAGCCAGCTCGTTCTGCTTGCGAATCACATAGCCCTGGCTCGGATCGCCTATAGCACTGATGTGAGCACCGTGATCTGCACCCCATGCCTCGTTATGGCTCGCGAATCCGTAGGCTAGGGCCCTGTCAGCATCAGATGTGGCGCTCTCGACGAGCTTCATGAATTCGTAATGGGTCTGGGTCCACAACTCGCCCTGGTAAGGGTCGCCAAACATCACATTAAAAGCGTCTGGTAGGACAGCACCATAGATTTCATTGAGGTTCGAGGATCCCTGTTGTTCGCCGATTTCGTGGGCGACATACGCATGAGTTGCTGCCCCGTAGCCATACAAGGGTGTGGACAAGCTAGCCAAGAAAGTGAGGGTGGCTCCGAGAAGACGTGCATATCTGGTCATGTTTCACCTCCAGTACGCGAAGCGTTTGTTTATCAAAGACAAGGCGTATCAGAGTCCGAGGACTGGCCCGGATACATAGGGTATGTTCCTCCACGAACAGGTGTACTTTCTGTATTAGAGCAAATCAGTACGTCCGGGTCAATTGGTGCTGGTTGACGCGATTACCCGTTTTGAGGGAGGGTGAGGAGAAGGCCTCCTTGTGTCGGTAGAATGGGGTTTTGGACGTTACGGACCCCTCGACAACAAGGAGGTGTAAAAATGGTACGCGAAGATCTCATTATCTGCAAGACCCGGGCCCTGTTGGACGAATTCCTCGCGCCGATGCAGGCCCAGGTGGACAAGCCCCGTAAGCGATTCCTC
>Ga0272442_10011452_pt1 | contig 10817 bp, 9 predicted proteins | sample SSMForm2O_FD_200262 | JGI IMG/M metagenome (GOLD analysis project Ga0272442, IMG submission 200262) | Marine sediment archaeal communities from Little Sippewissett salt marsh, Falmouth, MA, United States - SSM-Form-2O | ecosystem: Environmental > Aquatic > Marine > Wetlands > Sediment ... | reverse complement strand
CCCGAGATCCCGGCCGAGCTGAGAAGTCTGCCGAACTGCGTCGTGCTGCCGCACCTTGGAAGCGCCACCCGTGAGGCCAGGCAGGCGATGTGGGACCTGGCGGCGGCGAACGCCCGGGCGGTGCTGGCGGGGGCTGAGCCGCTGACGGCCGTGAGTCTGCCTTCGCCCTGAGCCCTGCTCAGTCCTCTTCCGCCGGACCTTCGAAGATCTCTCGCGCCGTTTCGCCCGTGGCCAACCGGGCGAAACCCTCCTTGCGTAGTCCCGCTCCGCCGCCGGCCCTCTCGAGCATCTGCGACTGCGCCCCGACGTGGAACATGGTGGCCAGGAGCACGCGAGCGATCTCCTCGCGGGCTTGGTCCTCGGACAGGCCGCGTGCGAGCAGCGCGTCGTATGCGGTCCTGGCTTCCTCGCTTCCTTTCAGAATGGAGCCGACCGCCTCCTTGAGCAGCGGGTAGGCCTCACTGGCCGCCTCCTCGGGGTCGAACGTCGGTGTCTCTCTCTCGTCGCTCATAGCCTGGCATGCCCTGTCGAATCCAGATTCCTGCCGAACCGTAGCTTGTCTTCCGGTCACAACTTAACTTATCTGTACCCCTCGCCCCACCAGATACACGGGGCTCTCTATGGCTGACGATTTCGACCGCGTTCGCGCGGCCCTGTCGGATGTCTACGCGATCGATCGCGAGATCGGCCGTGGCGGGATGGCCACGGTGTACCTGGCCGAGGATCTCAAGCATCACCGCACGGTCGCGCTGAAGGTGCTGCACCCGGACGTGGCGGCCTCGCTGGGCCGCGAGCGGTTCCTGCGCGAGATCGAGATCGTAGCGAAGCTGCGCCACGCCGGGATCCTTCCCCTGTACGACTCCGGTGAAGCGGATGGGCTGCTCTTCTACGTGATGCCGTTCGTGGAAGGCCCGACGCTCCGGGACCGACTGGATAAGGAGAAGCAGCTGTCGGTGGAGGAGGCGCTGCGGATCACCTCGGCGCTGGCGTCGGCGCTGGACCACGCGCACGAGGCGGGAGTGATCCACCGGGACATCAAGCCGGAGAACGTGCTGTTCGAGGGGGATCGGCCGCTGATCGCGGACTTCGGGGTGGCGCGGGCGCTGGAGGAGGCGGGCGGGGAGAAGCTGACGCGGACGGGCGTGGCGGTGGGGACGCCGAGCTACATGAGTCCGGAGCAGGCGGCGGGCGGGCAGGCGGACGCCCGGAGCGACGAATACGCGCTGGCGTGCGTGCTGTACGAGATGCTGGGGGGGATCCCGCCATTCACGGGTCCGACGCCGCAGGCGGTGATGGCGCGTCATGCGCTGGACCCGGTGCCGGACCTGACGACGGTGCGGTCGACGGTGCCGGAGGGCGTGATCGCGGCGGTCGAGCGGGCGATGGCGAAGGTGCCGGCAGACCGGTACCGCAGTGCGGGAGCTTTCGCGGAGGCACTGGAGAAGGGCGACGAGAGGCGAAGACGCAGCGGCGTGAGGCGTCGCCGCTGGGAATGGGCGGTCGGTGCCTTGGTCGTGCTCGCGGGGGGCGCGGCGTACATGGTGGCCGATCGGTCGGACCGGGCGGGGAACGAGGAGCCACGCCGGATAGCCGTGCTTCCCTTCGAGATCACGGGAGCCGAGCTCCCGGACACGGGGCTTGCATTGGGGCTGTTCGCCGAGGTCACGGAGGGACTTCGGGAGTCGGGGCTGAGCGCCTTGCCCGTTGAGGCGGTGCGCGACTACCGCATCACCCACGGTGTGGTGGAGGAGGTGGCTGCGGACCTGGACCTCGATATAGTCTGGCTGACGCGGCTTCGCGCTTGGGGCGACCACGCTCACGTTCGAGTTGACCTGGTGGATGCCCGATCGCAGGCCTCGTTAGAGGCGACCTTGATCGTAGTGCCGATGTCAGACCTCTCGGAAGTCGCGCCCCGCCTCGTCACCTGGGCCTCTCGCGTACTGGCGCCTTCGGACTCGGCGCCTCCCTACGAACCTCATCCGGAAGCGCGCCGGGCTTTCGACCGAGCTCGACGTGCGTGGGAGGCCGGCGAGGTCCTGATGGCAGATTCGCTCCTGGGCGAGGTGCAGGACATCGATCCGGAGTACCCAAGGGCAAAGGGAATGAATGCGCTCCTTACGGTGCAGTTCGTGCACCCCCATCCGGGAGGCCCCCCCTCGTGTGAGAAGGCTCCCGCACTAATACCTCTCGCGAAGCAGAGTGCGGAAGAGGCATTGGCTCTCGACCCGACGCTGGCGCTGCCACACGTGGCGCTCGGCCACGCGCTCTGGGAGCACGAGTTTGACTGGACGGGAGGCGAGGCCGAGCTCCTCGCCGCGCTGCAACTCGATCCCGATCAGCCCGACGCGAACTACTTCTACGGCGCGTATCTGATGACTGCGGGCCGAATGGACGAAGCTTGGGAATACTACTCCGGCACGGTAGAGTCCAACTTATCCGCCAGGAGATACCAGTACTTCTTGAACAGGCTGGCAGACCTGACGGGTCACCTCGCAGATGCCGAGCAGACACTGCGGCGCGCTGCGATCCTGTTCAACACCGAAGCCTGGGGCTCGGACGACCTGATCGCGAACCTCCGCGAGCAAGGCCGGATCGATGAGGCGATCGAGCTGCTTCTCGAAACAGGTGCAGATACGGTGGCAAACCCGCTGGACGACAACGTTCGGTGGGCCATCGCTCGCGGCAGTGATGAGGCGGTCGACCGTCACATCGCGCAACGCGTGGAGAGGGGTTCCTTCCACTCCGCGGCGAGGATCGCCCTTCTAGCGGGTCGGTACGATCTCGCCATGCAGTATCTCCAGCGATGGTGGCCAAGCGAGCTCGCGTGTCCTTCACTGGGGAGAGTCTGGCTCCTAGCGGACTTTCCCGGACTGGCCGACCGGCCCCAGTTTCAGGAGATGATGGACGTGGCCGGGATTCCCTGGCGCGAGTCCACAGTGTGGGCCGAGATGTCCGACTGACCTGGCCGGGCAGCCGAAACCGAACTCCCGGCCCCTAGCCCTCTCCCGCCCCCCACTGCGGCGAATCGAAGTCCTTCTTCCCGTAGAACCGCAGCAGGGCGAACAGAATCGCCCCACCCAACAGCAGAGACACCCATACCGGGAATCCATACGCCGTGGGGATGTTCCCGATCACGATGCCCACGACGCCCACCACCAGCGCATATGGCAGCTGCGTCCGCACGTGGTCCACGTGGTCGCACGCGGAGGCCATGGAGCTCATCACGGTCGTGTCGGAGATCGGAGAGCAGTGGTCTCCGAAGATCGCGCCGGCGAGCACCGAGGCGATCGATCCGAGGAGGATCACATAGGCCGTACCGGCCGCGGGATCCACCGTGCCGCCTAGTGCCACGGCCAGAGGAATCACGATCGGTAGCAGGATCCCCATGGTGCCCCACGAGGTCCCGGTCGCAAAGGCGATCGAGGCCGCCGTGATGAACACCAGGGCCGGTAGAAGCTGTGCCGGGAGGTTGCCTTCCAGAAGGCCGCTGATGTACGGCGCCGTTCCTAGTACCTCCGTCACGGCTCCGAGCGACCAGGCCAGGATCAGGATGATCCCGGCCAGGAACATAGCGCGCATCCCACCGACCAGGCCGTCAATCGCCTGGTGCACGGAGAGGATCCGCTGCCCCACCGCCAGCGCGATGGCCACGAAACAGCCGGAAAGCGATCCCCACAGCAGGGCGTCGAAGGCGCTGGCCTCGGCGAAGATCTCCCACAGCGTTCCCGGCCGACCCAGGTTCGATCGTCCCTGCAGGTAGAGGCCGCTCAGAACCACCAGGACGACCGTCAGCACCGGCAGCACCGCGTTGTACCAGCGCAGGGGCGCCCCCTCGACCGGCTCCATCTCGGCCGATCCCGCCTCGGACATGAGCATGGCGCCTTCGCGGTGCAGTCCCTCGCCCCTGGAGGCACGCCGCTCCGCCGCCAACATCGGGCCGAAGTCCCGCTGCAGGAACACGATCAGTCCCACCATGAGGAGAGCCAGAAGCGGGTAGAACAGGTACGGGATCGAGTGGATGAAGATGGTGAACGCGTTGGCCGAGCCGAGAGCGGCTGCGAGCTCGGGTGTCGTTCCCGCCTGCGCTGCGGCGGCCGCGAGTCCGTCGCCGATCAGCGAGATCTCGAAACCGACCCATGTGGACACGAACACGATCGCCGCCACGGGGGCGGCGGTGGAGTCCACGATGTACGCCAGCTTCTCGCGCGAAACTTTCATGCGGTCGGTGATCGGCCGCATGGTGTTGCCCACGATCAGCGTGTTGGCGTAGTCGTCGAAGAAGATCGCCAGTCCGCTCAGGTACGTCGCCAGTTGTGCGCGTCTCGGGGTGGTGGCCAGAGGCCGGACTGCCTCCACGATCCCGCGCGTGCCACCGCTCTTGCTGATCACGCCCACCATCCCGCCCAGCAGGAACGAGAACACGAGGATGGCGGCGTGGTCGTAGTTCACGAGGACCGGTGTGATGAATGTGTCGATCGCCCGCATGGTGCCAGTGATCGGGTTGAGTCCGGCGACGAAGAAACCGCCGAGCCAGACGCCGACGAACAGCGACGTCACCACTTCCTTGAAGACCAGAGCGAGAATGATCGCGAGAAGCGGTGGGAGAAGGCTGATCCAGCCAGGCAGGACCCGGGCCTCGAACGTCGCGATCGCGTTGCTCCGGCCTCCGATCACGGTGAGCGGCAGATCTTCGGCACTTTCCACCACGAGGCCCTCGAACTCGAAGGGACCGGCTCCACCCATCTGCGCGTCCCGTCGGGCGATGACCCGGCCGGTGGCAGTGCGGATCCGCACGTGTCCGGCGGCCTGCACGGCCGTCGCCTCGACCGTCAGGTCGAAGCCCGCTCCCGGGATGATGACCACCGGACCGTCGACGTGGCCCGGCATGGTGTCAGCCGCGGCTTCCTGCGCCTGCGCCGCGGTCGGGGTGACGAGCGCAAGGAATGCCAGGGAGGCGATCCACCGTATCGACATGAATGCTCCTGTGCGGAATGAAGCCGAGAGACCTGGCGTGGGCGCCTCCGGGCGGTCGGGAAGCTAGACAGGCCACCCCGGATTTGTAAAGCTGCCGCGGTGCCCGGAAGTGCCCTGCAGAAGCCCTTTTCGGGGCCGTTGATCCGCCGGCAGCGGGTCGGTATACTGCGGCGAGTGCGGTCCCCGCGGGGGCCGCCTTCACCCAGCCGCCACGGAAAGGCGTTCCCGGATGTCGACTTCTGACATGACGACTCTGCTGCTCGACGGTCCCGGCATCGAACAGGCCCTGTCCCGCATGGCGCGGGAGATCCTGGAGGACGGCGTGATCGAGGACCTGATGCTCATCGGGATCCACCGGCGGGGCGTCGAGCTGGCCACGCGAATCGCCGGCGTGGTCAAGGAAGCCACGGGACTCGAGGTCCCGACCGGGAGTCTCGACATCACGTTGTATCGCGACGACTTCGACCAGATCGGTCCTCGGCCGGTGATCGGAACGACCGAAATTCCTGGCGACATCAACGGTCTGCGCGTCGTGGTCGTCGATGACGTCCTGTACACGGGCCGCACGGTCAAGGCCGCTCTCACCGAGTTGGCCGACTTCGGCCGGCCTCGCCGGGTGGAGTTGTGCGTGCTCGCGGATCGCGGCGGTCGGGAACTGCCGATCCATGCCGACTACGTCGGTATCACGGTCGAAGTGGGGGAAGGGGAGCGCGTGGAGGTTCGGGTTCCCGAGCTGGACGACGAACTGTCCGTCACCCTCGTCAGGTCTTCGGAGAGCGAATGAACCAGGCCAGGCCGGAGTTCGAACTCGGTAAGGACCTCGTTGGCCTCGAGGGGCTGTCGCGCTCGACGATCACCGGGATCCTGGATACGGCGGAACCCTTCAAGGAGATCAGCGAACGCGCGATCAAGAAGGTGCCGGTGCTGCGCGGCAAGACGATCGTGAATCTCTTCTTCGAGCCTTCGACCCGGACGCGCATCTCGTTCGAATTCGCGGAGAAGCGGCTGGGGGCCGACACCGTCAACATCAGTTCCAGCGGGTCGTCTGTCGTGAAGGGCGAGACCCTGGTGGACACGGCTCGCAACCTGGAGGCGATGCGGATCGACATGGTGGTGATCCGCCACAGTTCTTCCGGCGCGGCGAGCTTTCTCGCGGACCGGATCCCCTCCAACGTCATCAACGCCGGGGACGGACAGCACGAGCATCCGACTCAGGCGCTGCTGGACATGCTGACGATCCGGGACCGACTCGGTCGGATCGAGGGGCTCAAGGTGTGCATCGTGGGCGACATCGTGCACTCGAGGGTGGCCCGCTCGAACATCTTCGGTCTTCGAGCACTGGGAGCGGAAGTCGCGGTGTGCGGTCCCCGCAGCCTGATTCCCCACGGTATCGAGGAACTGGGCGTCGAGTCTTTCTACCACATCGAGGACGCCATCGAGTGGGCGGACGCGCTGAACATCCTTCGTCTGCAGCTGGAGCGCATGAACACGGGATTCATTCCGTCGCTCCGCGAGTACAATCGCGTGTTCGGGGTGACCCGGGCGAGGCTCGCCAGGGCCCCGCGTGACACGGTGATCCTCCACCCCGGACCGATCAATCGGGGAGTAGAGATCGATTCTGCGGTGGCGGACGGGCCCCAGTCCGTGATCCTGCCGCAGGTTACGAACGGAGTGGCCGTTCGAATGGCGGTCCTGTACCTCCTCGCCGGTGGTGTGCCGGGTGGTGGGGCCGAGGCCGCGAAACAGGAGATCGCATGAACAGGCCGCTGCTGCTTCGGGGTGGACGGGTAGTGGACCCGTCCCAGGACCTCGACGGACCGGCCGATGTGCTGGTGCGAGAGGGCCGGATCGAAGCCGTCGGAAACGATATCACCGGTCCCGATGACGCGGTGGTGCTGGACGTGTCGGGCCAGGTCGTCGCGCCCGGACTGATCGACGTGCACGTGCACCTGCGCGAGCCCGGAGGAGAGCACAAGGAGACGATCCACACCGGTTCGCACGCTGCCCTGGCCGGCGGCTTCACGACCGTGTGGGCCATGCCGAACACGGATCCGCCCATCGACGATCCGGCGGCGGTCGGCTACCTGCGGCTGGCCGCACGTGCGGCGCGAGGCACCCAGGTGATGCCGATCGGCGCCGCCTCGATCGGACAGAAGGGCGAACGGATGACGGAAATCGGCGAACTGGTCAAAGCGGGTGCCGTTGCCGTCTCCGACGACGGTGCGCCCGTGTGGGATTCGGGACTGATGCGCCGCCTCCTGGAGTACACGCAGACGTTCGGCATCCCGGTTCTTCAGCACGCGGAGGACATCTCCCTGGCGGGTGGGGTCATGAACGAGGGGGTCGTCGCGACGGCCCTCGGACTCCGCGGTCTGCCCAACGCCGCTGAATCCTGCATCGTGGCCCGGGACATTCAGCTGGTCGAGCTCACGGGCGGTCACCTGCATGTGTGCCACGTATCGGCCCGCCAGTCGGTCGAGCAGCTGCGCATGGCGAAGGAGAAGGGGCTCACGGTGACCTCGGAGGTGACTCCGCATCACCTCATTCTCACGGATGAGATGTGCCGAGGCTACAACACCGAAGCCAAGGTGAACCCGCCTCTCCGGACAGAGGACGATGTGGAGGCGGTGACACAGGGGCTGCTCGATGGCGTCATCGACATCATCGCTACGGACCACGCCCCGCATACGTACGAGGAGAAGGAGCAGGAGTTCGATTACGCCCCGTTCGGAATCAACGGGCTCGAGACAGCGTTCGGATTGAGCATGCGGGCGCTCGTACAGACGGGTCGGCTAAGTCTGTCCGGCCTCATCGATCGGATGTCCTGCAACCCGGCTCGCATCATGGGCCTCGAGAGCGGCACGTTGCGACCGGGTGCGCCGGCGGACATCGTAGTTCTTGACCCGGACGAGCGGTGGACGGTCGACCCGGCGGACTTCAGGTCGAGAAGCCGCAACACGCCGATCGCCGGCTGGGAACTCACAGGCCGGGTGAACCATACGCTGGTAGCCGGAGAGATTCGGTTCGAGCGGAACTGACAATGCCAATCCGTCCGGGTGCCGAGTTCGGCGCCCTTAGCGACTACACCTCATCCTCGAGGGCCTGATGGACGTGGGACACGTGATACCGGAAGCCATCCGCGAACTGCTGGAGCAGCGAGGCACCTACCAGGGCTGGCTGACCCGGCTCGACGAGCTGGGCGACGAGTTCCGGCCGGAAGTGGCGGAGAAGGTGAGGGGCGACTACGCGGGCCGTCTGGCCACCGTCGAGACCGCTCTCGAGGGACATCGCACTGAGCTCGAGACCGCGCTCGCGGACAGGACGGCGGCGGTCGAGAAGGTCGCCGGCGAACACGACGCCCGGTCGGCAGAGCTCGAGGAGACCCAGCTTCGCCACGTCGTCGGCGAGTTCGATGACGACGAGTGGGAGCGTCGACGCGCCGAGCACCAGGTCGGTATCGACGAACTGGAGGCCGAGCTCACGACGCAGCGCTCCGCGGTCGAGTCACTGCAGACCGTTCTCAACGAGCTGACCGGGGCGGCCGCGGTCGTCGCTGCTTCTGAACAGGTCGACCTGGAGCCGCCGGTACCGGCTGAGCTGACCGTCGTCGAGGATGAGTGGTTGGAGGCGGAGGAAGTGGCGGAGGCGACGGACGACGCTGAGGACACGGCCTGGATGACTCAGCCGTTCGAGGAAGTCGTCGAAGAGCCCGTGGAGGCGGAGGCGGATCTGGAGGCCGAAGCCGAGGCAGAGCCGCCAGTCGAAGTCGAGTCGGAAGCGGACGAAGATGACGAGTCTGAAGTCGACGAGGTCGTGGAGCTGGAAGTGGAAGCGCTGGAGGCAGAGGTAGAGGAGGTCGCGGAGGCCGAGCCCGTGCTCGTCGAAGCCGAGCCCGACGAGTTCATGGACGAGCTCGAGTTTCTGGAGTCACTGTCCCTGGACGATGCGGACAACTTCGACGCCGTATCGGCGATGCTGGACGAAGATGAGGATTCAGGTGCGGACGGAGAGTCCAGGAGCAAGACGGAGGATCTCTGAAAGCCGACAGCCCGCGACCCTGGCGGGCCCGCGGGCTGGTCTACGGTCGACGCCCCTCTCGGGAAGCGCCGTCAGCTGCTGAGGCCGCTTACGTACCGAGCGAGCCTGGATTTGCGTCGGGCAGCCGCCTGCTTCGACACGATGCCCTTACGGGCCGCCGTGTCCAGCATGGAAGCGACCTTCCGGTATGCCGCTTCGGCATCGTCGGACGACTCGGTCAGCAGCAGGCTCTTCGTCCGCGTCCGAATCTCGGATCGGACGGTCCGATTGCGCTCCCGCCGCTTGTGATTCTGGCGAAGTCGCTTCTTGGCACTCTTGATGTTCGGCAATGCTCTATTCCTTCAGTGGTTCGCGTCGCACGTGAGTCCAAAGACCGCATAGAATACAGTGGTTCTTCTGGTGAATCAAGGTCCGCGTGATGTCGACATGAGTCCGAGCGCACCGGTTCGAGGCGCCTCACCCCGCGGCATCGAGCCGTTCCAGGTATCGCTGGAACGGTTTGAAGGTCCGCTCGATCTGCTCCTGCACCTGATCCGGTCGCAGGACATCGATATCTTCGACATCCCGATCGCCCGCATTACCGGGCAGTTCGTGCAGGCGCTGGAAGATGAGCTCGAGGCCATGCCCATCGAGAGAGCGGGAGAGTTCCTCGAGATGGCCGCGACGCTGGTCCGGATCAAGGCGCAGCTTCTTCTTCCGCGGCCCGAGCAGCCGGATTGGGAAGAGGACCCGCGGGCCGAACTGGTCAGGCGGCTGCTGGAGTACGAGCATTTTCAAGACGTGGTCCACGTGCTGGAGGGGGCGGAGGCTCAACGAGGTCGTCACTTCGCCAAGGGGTACATCGAGGGCCGGCCGCTGCCGGCATTGGCGCCCGTCGAACTGCAACTGACGCTGGTTGACTTCCTGGCGGTCGCCGCCCGGATTCCCGAGCCGGCGCCTCCGATCGTGATGCGTCCGCCCTCGCAGACCGTGACCGTGGAGGAGAAGGTCTCCCTCCTGCGGCGCCTCCTGGCGAAGACGAAGCGGGTCTCGTTCGACCGGCTGTTCAAGCCCTGGGGCACGAGGGCGCACGCCGTGGCCGCCCTGCTCGCCGCCCTGGAGCTTGCCCGCCAGCAGGCCCTGCGCATCGAGCAGGTGAAGCCGTTCGCTTCGATCTGGCTTCTGCCGGGGGACCGAAAGCAAGCGCAGGCAGCCGCTGCTGCGGCGGAGACCGCGGAGGGAGCAGAGTGAAGGTCGAACAGATCGTCGAAGCCACGCTCTTCGCGAGCCAGACGCCGCTCACGGCGGATGAGGTCGCCCGAGCGGACGAGAACCTGGACGCTGAGAGTGTCGTGGGAGCGATCCAGGCCCTGCGCGACGCCTACGAGGAATCCGAGCGGGCGTTCCAGATCTACCAGCTGGGCGACGGATACCAGATCCTCACGCGACCCGAGTACGCTCCCTACCTCGAGAGGTTCGATTCGGTGCCCAGGGCGCCGCACCTGTCGCCGGCGGCGCTCGAGACGCTGGCCATTGTCGCGTATCGAAACCCGATCGGTCGCATCGAGATCGAAGAGGTCAGAGGGGTAAGCGCCAGCTCCGTTCTTCGGACTCTTCTGGATTGGGAGCTCGTGGAGGTCGTCGGACGCGGGGAAGGCCTGGGGCGACCGCTTCTATACGGCGTGACACGGAAGTTCCTGGAGCACTTCGGTCTCAAGGACCTAACCGATCTTCCGGCACCGGACGAACTCCCGGTGGTACTTGGAGAGTTGCAGCAGGCCATGGAAGCGGAACTGGAACAGGCCGGGTCAGACGGGGACGAAGAA
>Ga0272442_10011451_pt1 | contig 10818 bp, 6 predicted proteins | sample SSMForm2O_FD_200262 | JGI IMG/M metagenome (GOLD analysis project Ga0272442, IMG submission 200262) | Marine sediment archaeal communities from Little Sippewissett salt marsh, Falmouth, MA, United States - SSM-Form-2O | ecosystem: Environmental > Aquatic > Marine > Wetlands > Sediment ... | reverse complement strand
TACGAGGTCTACGACGGCCGCCGGTACCGCGTCAATGTCGACCCCGACGGCACCGACCCCGAACCCTATTTCACCGCCCAACGACGCTTCCCCAAGGGTGCCGTCGACTTCGACTTCGTCCGCAACGAAGCACGCGAAACGCACGCCCGCCTCACGCAACTCGCCAAGCTCTGGCCCGCACGTGACGACGAATAGCGCCTATCCCACCGCGCGCACACACCCAACCGCACACCCCTGCAAAGCCCTCGCCTTGCCGGGGGTTCTTCCCCCCGCGCGCTCCGCCTCCCATCTCACGACATCACCCGCCTCAGCAACTGAAACACCACCGCCCCCAATGCCCCCACCACCGTCAAGAGGCTCACGATGAACCCTGCCGTGAATGCACCCTGATGGACCGTCCACGGCAACCGTCCGCCAACGGCCCGTCCCGTCATCTGAAGCATCCAGCATCCTAGGATGATCCCCGCCGGCATCATCGCCCCAATCGGGACGATGAAGAACACGCTCCTCGGCACCGCCAACCCCATATCGTCCAGGCTTGCCACCACCGCCGGGACAACGACCATGATCAACGCAACCACCGAGAACACCAGCGGTCCGCGTCCCGATACCGGTTTGACGAGATAGCTGCTCGAATCGTCCGGGTCGAATGACCGCCCGCACTCCGGGCAACGATCATCGCGCAGACCCTGCAACTCGTAGCCACAACGCTTGCATCGCATGGGCACCGTTCCGTTCAGACTCCCGCCCTCTCCCTCAGGCGCTGTCCGTCGTCACCCGTTTTACCCCCTCAGCATTCCTCATCGAACACCCCGCAACCGCGCGCGCCCTCCATGCCACGGGCAGAATACGCCTCCCACCCGCCCTATGCAAAAGGCCCCCGCGTGTCGCCCCGCGGGGGCCTTGCTCATGCTTCTCCTATCCCGGCCGTCAATCTCCCAACGCCGTCGTCGCCAACTCAACACCCGGCCGAAGCTCCTTCTCATAATGCTCGAACCGACGATGGATCCGCATCCCCGCCTTGTGGTACAGCCGCAACGCGCCCGTCAGGTTCTCCGCGTCCGCATGCAGCGCCGCCTGCTTCTTCCCCTGACGGTAAAACTCGCCGAACGCATGCCGCAGCAGCGCCAGACCCAACCCCTTCCCGCGCCACGGCCGACGCACGCCCAGCACGCCCAGATACCCGATCTCCGGATTGTCCTCCGCCTTCGGCCAGCACAGCAACAACCCCGCGATCTCTTCCCCCGACCACGCCACGTACCACAGGTTCACATCAAGTTCCGGATCGTTCTCCATCCAGTGCTTGAACCGCTCATAGTGCTCCTCCTCCGTCATCGGCGCGAAACCCCAGTGGTCGCGGAACACCTCGTCATCCGTTCTCGCGATCAGCCGGCCGTGCTCCCCCAACGTCACCGGCCTCAACTCGATGCCCTTCGGCCACACCGGCGCCTCCGGCGCACCGTCAAGATCCGTGATCATGTACACGAAGTGCCGCACAACCTTCAGTCCATGCCCACGCATCAACGCCGCGCTTCGTTCATCTCCCGCCAGCACCCATTGCTGCATCTTCGTCCGCGCACCCGACGGCGCACGCTCCGTCTTCTCACGGCTGCGCCCTTCGCCCCACGACATCAACAGCGTCCCCAGACCTCTCCCGCAAAACTGCGGGCTCACGTACCCGATCACCCGCGCACGAACATGCGGCGGGTCGCACAGAACGTGCGCGAACGCCACCACCTTCCCGTCTTCCCCCTCGATCACCCGCACGTCCCGCTCTATCTCGCAGTCCGGCGAAGTCCAGAAGATGTCGAACCGGCTGCTGAATCCCGTCCGCTGTCCGATCACGTCGATGTCGCAGAGATCCGCGATCTCCTTCGCCGCCGACAGATCCTCCATCGTCGCCGCGCGGATGGCGAAACCATCCGGCAACTCCATCTTCGTCTCCGTTCCCTGCATGCGCTCCATTGTACCTGCCATCATACTGCTCCATCTCGAGGAACCGTCCTCGGTTCCAGTCCTGCGGTGTTCGGCAAGAACCTGTGATTCCTGCCCTTGCCCCGCGGCCGGGCTCGGCGCGCAACATCGCCTTCCAAGCCTCTCGGCTCGCGATCCGCCCCCTTCAGTTCGCCACCATGCTCAATCCAAGCGGCCCCGACTCACCCAAGAGAAACGGCCGCCCGATTGTGGACGGCCGTCAGTACGCCGATGCTCATTCATGCTCGTGCGCTTCAGGTCCGTCCGGAGGGCAAACTCCCGAGATTGAAAAGCGAAACACTGATCATTAAACACGTCTCCTTTGCCGTTCCGGCGAAACGCCGACGATTGGTCGGCCATTATGCCCCCACCGATCTCCGATGCAAGACCTTTCTCCGATTTTTCCCTCATGTTTTTCTCCCCCCGAGAATCCCCCCTCCACCACGACACGCCCCATTCAAAAATCCCAGTCCGGCTGCGGATCCAGCAACCGCAGCACCACGTCCAGCTCCTCCAGCAACTCGCGCGGCGCTTCCAATCCGTCCGTCACCGAAAGCCCCGTCGCCGGACACACCCCCAGCCACAACCGCGTGAACGCGTTCACCGACGCCACCGCGGACTCGGCCTACCGGTCGAGTTCCGTCATCAGCGCTCGGGACCCGGCGAGCGCGCGTTCCTCGTCTGCGTCCCCTCCTTCCTTCAGCCGCCCCACCTCGAGAAAGATACGACACACCGCCTCGGCGTCACGCGATGAACCCTACGCTCGATACGACATCGACCGATTGTAACACCCACCGCCAAGCAGGTGACACGGATTCGTCACGCCGTCAAACGGCGGCGGCGCGCGCCATATGCGATGACGCGAGTCGCTCCTGAGCCGCTTCCAGAATCAGCCGCAACAGATCCGCGTAGCGCAGCCCCGCAAACTCCGCCATGAAATTCAGCTTCCCGTCCCAGCACCAGCCGGGATTCGGATTCGCCTCCAGCAGCTTGATCTCGCCCGAAGCGTCCGCACGATAGTCGAATCGCGCATAGTCCCGGCATCCCAGGCGCTCGAAGAGCACCGTTGAGTGATCAACCAGCCGGCGCTGCGTCTCCTCCTCAATCTGCGCCTCGCGGTACCGGATATCGCTCCAGTACGGCGAGTCAGGCTCCCATTTCGATTCGTAGCCGAGAATCCGCGGCAATGCGGGATCCAGGCCCGAATAGTCCACTTCGACTACGGGAAGTGTCCGCAGGTTGATGCCCGGATTCCCGACGAGCCCGACGCTGAACTCCGCGCCGCCAAGGTACTCCTGTACGAGAATGGGCCGACCGGGAAGCTCGCTGCGCACCTTCGTGAGATAACGCATCAACTGCTCGGTATTCTCGACGACCGCGTCCTTCGTGATCCCGATGCTCGCGTCGCCGAAGTTCGGCTTGACCAGCGAGGGGAACGCGGCGGGAATGGTTGCCGCATGATCGTCGACGTCGAAGAACGTCTCGGCCGGGACCGGGATGTCCAGCGACGCCGCCACCGCGCGCACCAGCGACTTATTGTAGCAGAATCCCAGACACACCGGCCCCGCGCCGCTGTATGGCACCCCCAACATCTCGAGCATGGCCGGCACGTGCAGCTCGAGAAACGCGTTGTTGTCATAACCCTCATCACAGAGATTCAGCACGAACTCCGGCGGCGCGGTACGCAGATCGCTCAGCAGACTCGCGTGATTGTCAAGATACGTGAACGTGTATCCCTCCAGCTCATCAAGGGCGCGCTTCAGCCGATCGCGTGTGTCGAAATCCTCCCGGTTGAACCGGCCGTCCCGTTTCACCTGGTCCGGCAATCTCGGGTCCCCCAGGATGACCGCCACCTCCCGGTGCAGCGGACCGATCAACGCCGCCGCCGCCCCTCGCGGCGCCCGCGCGCTCACGACGATCCGGTTCGCCATCATCCCCAGATCCTGATTCCGATCCGACGCCGCCTCGATCGTCTCGTGATGACGCACCGCCTCGAACCCGACGCGCTCCAGCAGCCTCGTAATCTGCTCCCGCGAGTACAGACGCTCGGCATAAAACTGATCCGCGATCACCCCCTCTTCCGCGTGCACGACCACCTCACGTGAGATCAGCCGGGATTCGTCCGCCGAGAGCGACCGTTCCCGGCAGACGAAGTGGTTCTGATCAATCCACTCCCACGACCGGCGCTCATAATGTCGCCGTTGCCAGTCGCCGTCGGCGATGTCAAGCACCAGCGTTCCACCCGGTCGAAGCACACGCTCGACGGCGCCCAGCACCGCCGCGTCGTCCGACTCCTGCTCGAAGTAGCCGAACGAGTTGCCGAGCACCGCCACGCAGTGGAACAAATGCGCCGGCAGACGGAATCGCCGTGCATCGCCTTCGTGAAAGACCACCGGCAGCGACGCCTGCTTGGCCCGCCGCCGCGCCAATCGGATCAGATAGCGCGATCGATCCAGCCCGACGACCTGCCGGAACCCCCGCCGCGCCAGCTCCAGACAGTGACGACCCTGACCACAACAGAGATCGAGGATCCGGTCGTTCGGCTCCAGGCCGGCCGCGCGAATGAGCACCTCCACTTCCTGTGCCGTGTTCTGCTCGTTCTCGACCACGTCGCCATCCGTCTTCAGATAGATCGAGTTGAACAGCGTCCGCCACCAGTCCGACGGAAGGTGGCGCTCCAGATCGGACACGGGGCCGATGGTTCGGAGCGGTCGGGTCGACGATCGTGCTGGCCGTCGTCCCGCCCCGTCACGCGGCAACTCCTCGGCAGCAATGCCGATCGCGCACTTTCTCTGCGAGCTCATCCGATTGTCTCCGGTCGGTGGGTGGTCCTGGGTTTCGCATCGTCGGCCTGGGGCGTTCATCTCGCCTGATCAGGCCCGCGAGGCACGCAGCCGTTGCCCGACCAGAACCGAACCGACCGTGAGTGCTTCCCGGTGTCGGAAGCCAGTCCGTGTCGTGCGGGCAACGTCGGGACGGCGTCTTGCTGACGACTCAGTATTATCCGTATTCCCGAACGTGCAAATCGGCCTTCCTGTTCGAACAACTTCTTTTTTTTGACCCGACCTCCGCTCCGCACGGCGCGTCCGCCCGCGCGGCCGGCACACCACGCGACCACCCGCACATCCGTCTGCCCATCCGGACTATCATCCGCACACACATGTCGCGCGCACCCGACGGTGCGCCCGGGAGATCCATCGCCATGGCAAACATCCTCGTCATCGGCCCACATCCCGACGACCAGGAGCTCGGCATGGGCGGCACCATCGCCCGACTCGCCCACCAGAAGCACCGCGTCCTGCTCCTCGATATCACCGACGGCGAACCCACTCCACACGGCGACCCCGACACCCGCGCCGCCGAGGCCGCCACCGCCGCCCGGATCCTCGGCGTCAAACGCCGAACCCTCGACCTCCCCAACCGCTCCGTCCAGCACTCCATCGACGCCCGCCACAAGGTCGCCGCCGTCATCCGTCAACATCAGGCCGACTTCCTCTTCGTCCCCTATCCGCAGGACGCCCATCCCGATCACGTCGCCACCACCCGCATCGCCGAGGACGCCCGCTTCGACGCCAAGCTCACCAAGACAGACCTCCCCGGCGCGCCCGTTTATCCCCGCTGGCTCTTCTACTACTACTGCACCCACCTCCGCTCCGTCGCCGACCCCAGTTTCCTCTTCGATATCACCGGCTTCGTCCAGCGCAAGCGCGACGCCATCCTCGCCTACCGTTCGCAGTTCGTCCTCCCCGAGAGCAACCGCCGCATCGTCGAGTGGATCGACGCCGCCAACCGCTACTTCGGCTCCCGCATCGCCGTCGACGCCGCCGAACCCTTCTTCACCCGCGAACCCCTCGGCCTCTCCTCCCTCTCCTCCCTCACCTAAAAAACGGTGTCAGGAACCGTTTTCCCACTGTGCCGAACAGGATTGGGTCGGGAGTCTCTTCTCCATGCGCCCACGCCCACGCTGCACCCCACCCCTGCCCTGCCCTCACAGCCCTCACATCCCACGCCCGCCAACAATGACAACACCCCCCCCCGGCTCGCCTCGGCTCGCTCCTCGATGTCTCGATTGGTCAATGTCGGACAACCTTCTCCGACGGCGCCCGGCGCATCCCCCCCGTCTTAACCGTCCCCGGCTCGTCCCGCCGCTCCGAAACCTCCGGCAGCCCCAGGTCCCGCAGCAGCTTCGGCTCGTACACCGCCGGTCCCACCCGAGGCTTCGGCAAAACCTGCATGCTCCGCACCGACCCGTCCAGAAACAGCAGATTCCCCCGCTCCGTCTCCCCGTGCCACACCGCGTTACGCCCCGTTCGCTCCCGCACCTCGAACCAGATCGGGTCACCCATCACCACCAACCGCGAGGCCACCGTGCTCACTTCCCCCACCCGCAGGCCCCGGTGCACCCCCTCGATCCCCGCCCGGTCAGCGTCAAGCAGCAACGCGTTCGCCCGGTAGCTCGTCCCGAACGCTCGATACGCCGTCCGATCCGCCGTTCCCACTTCCGTCGTCTCACCCGTGATCCCCCGATCCGCCGGGCAACGGAACACCTCCACCCCACCCCTCCCGCTCGCAGATTGCGGCACGTACGGCGTCAGCGGACGCTGAGTGTCCGGAAACGGCCTCGAATCCACCGACGAGAATCTCACCCCCCCGTAACGCCACCCCCCCTGGATCGGGATATATGGGAACTCACCGTCGTGATCGTCCAGGTACATCTGCCACGCCTCGCCGATGCACCGCTGGTTCCCTGCACACTGTTCCCGGTGGCTCACCACCCGCGCCGACGCCAGCGCCGGCAGCAGAATCGCCAGCAACAACGACACCATCGCCAGCGAGATCGCCAACTCCAGGACCGTGAAACCGACATGCCGCGCGCGCGAACCCATAGCCTCTCAAATATAACGCATCCCTCCCGAAACCGGATCCGCATTAAACCCAAAAGCAGACCGAAGATACACGCCCCTTCACCGCCGACGGAAGGGCCGTGTTCGCATCCCCACCGCCCCTGTCTCGGACCTCCCACCGGCCGCCCCGCCCCTCACCCCCGGCGCCGTCCCCCTTCCTCCCGCTCTCGCCACCCCTACCCCGCCCGAGAGCCACACCGTACCAATCCCCATCTCTGAACCAGCCCCCCCCAATCCGCCGACAAGGCCTGCACCGTGATTGGAAAGTAAACCTTCCTCGTTTCATCGGTATAACGCAAAAGATGGAAACCGGTTCTCTCCCCTAGCCACTCAAACAAGAGGAGATCCCTCGATATGTTACGCCCACTTCGCCACGCGGCCGTCATCGCGACGCTGGCTTGTGCCGCCGCCGTCGAACCCGCCGCCGCCGAGATCGAACCACATGCCGGCATGCTGCTCTATCCCGATGTCGGGACCGATAAGATCGTCTTCGTCTATGCCAACGACATCTGGACCGTCGATAGACAAGGCGGACAGGCCGTCCCCCTCGCCTCGCCCCCGGGGCAGGAGCAGCATCCCAAGTTCAGCCCCGACGGCTCCACCATCGCCTTCATGGGCAACTACGAGGGCAACCCCGACATCTATACCATCCCCGTCACCGGCGGCGTCCCCCATCGCGTCACCCACCACCCCACCGCAGAAACCCTCTGCGACTGGACCCCCTGCGCCAAGCTCCTCTTCTTCGCGCCCGGCATCACCGGCATGCCCCTCACCAACCAGTTGTTCACCGTCCCCGCCGACGGCGGACTCCCCCACAAGATCCCCGTCCCCTATGGAACCATCGCCGCCATCAGCCCCGATGGCCTCTGGCTCGCCTATACCCCCAACACGCGCGATACCCAGACTTGGAAGCGGTACCGCGGCGGGATGGCCACCGACATCTGGCTGTTCAATCTGCAAACCCACGAGAGCCGCCTCGCCACCGACTGGGAAGGAACCGACACCAGACCAATGTGGTTCCGTGACCGCCTCTACTATCTCTCCGACCGCGGCGACCACCACAAGCTCAACATCTGGCTCTACGATCCCGACTCCGATACCCACACCCAGATCACCCGCTTCCGCGACTATGACGTCAAGTGGCCCTCCATCGGACCCGGCGAGAACAACCAGGGCGAAATCGTCTTCCAGAACGGCCCCGCCCTCTTCCTCCTCGATCTCAAAACCCGCAGCGCCACCGAGGTCAAGGTCGTCATACCCGGCGCGCGTCCGACCATCCGACCAAAACGCGTCGACGCCTCCGACCTCCTCACCTGGTGGGACATCTCCTCCACCGGCAAACGCGCCGTCGTCGAGGCGCGCGGCGATGTCTGGACCCTACCCGCCGAAAACGGCGCCGTCCGTAATCTCACCCGAACCAGCGGCGCCCACGAACGCTGGCCCCGTTGGAGCCCCGACGGAAAGTGGGTCGCATACTTCTCCGACGCCACCGGCGAATATGAACTCTGCATCACACAGTCCGACGGAAAGGGCGAGAACCGACAGCTCACCCACGACTCCCAGACCTTCTACCAGGGCTTGATCTGGTCGCCCGACTCAAAGCACATCGCCTACATCGATAAGGCCTCCAACGCACGTCTCTACACCATCGAAACCGGCCAGTCCAAGTTCATCGATAAGGACTCCTGGGGTGAATTCGCCGGCGCATCCTGGTCCCACGACAGCCGATGGATCGCCTACGCCAAGAGCGATCAGGACAAGCCCACCTCCGCCGTCTGGCTCTACAACATCGAGTCCGATGAGCACCACCAGGTCACGGCGGGCATGTTCAACGACGTCTGGCCCACCTTCGACCGCAAGGGCGAGCACCTCTACTTCGCCAGCAGCCGGAACTTCCACCCCAAGCACTCCGAGCTCGACAGCTCCTTCATCTATGACCAGAGCCAGGTCCTCATCGCCGTTCCCCTGCGCGATGAAGTCAAATCGCCCTGGCTTCTGGAAAGCGACGAGGAAACCTGGGAAGAAGAGGAACCCGAAGAATCCGAAGAAGCCGAAGAAGCCGAAGAAGCCGGGGAAGCCGAGGACGCCGAAGACGCCGAACAGGCCGACGGCGAACAGCCACAACCCGACGATGAGGATCAGGACGCCGACACCGATCGACATCCCCTTCACGGCGTCTGGGAAGGCTCCGTCAACGGCCTCAGGGCGATGCTGGAGCCGTCCATGCCCCCCGGCGCCGGCATCGAAATCCCCGACTCCGCCCCCTTGCGGCTGGAAATCTTCGTCGATGACGAAGGCAATATCTCCGGCAACAGCACCGTCGAAATCCTCGGCCAGTCACAAACCGAGGACCTCGGACAGGTCACCTTCAACGAAGACACCGGCGAGTACGTCGAGATCGACGAGAAGGAAGGCAACAAGTCCGTCATGCGCGGAACTCTCGAAGGTGACACCATCTCCGGCACCTGGGAAGTCTCCGGAAACCTCAACGGCTCCGGCACCTGGTCCGTCACCAAAACCGATGAAGAACTCGAAGAACCCGAAGAAGAGGCCGCCGAAATCGTCGAGATCGACCTCGACGGCTTCGAAGCCCGCGCCTTCCGCATCCCCGTCGACCCCGGAAACTTCAACTCCCTCGCCGTCAACGACAAGAACCAGCTCCTTTACGTCCGCCGCGGCGACAAAGGCGGCATCAAGCTCTTCGACCTCGATGACGACAAGAAGGCCGAAAAAACCGTCGCCGCCGGCGCCAATGCCTTCGAAATCTCCGGCGACGGGAAGAAAATCATCATTCAACGGGGCCGCAAACTCGCCATCCAGAACGCCGCCGCAGGCGGGTCACCCAAGAACGTCGTCATGACCGGCATGTCCGTCTCCATCAACCCCCGAGAGGAATGGAACCAGATCTTCCACGAAGCATGGAGACTCTATCGCGACTTCTTCTACGTCCAGACCATGCACAACGTCGACTGGCCCGCCGTCCGTGACCGCTACGCCGCCATGCTTGACGATTGCGTCACCCGCGACGACGTCAGCTATGTCATCCGAGAGATGATCGCCGAACTCAACATCGGACACGCCTACTACTTCGGCGGCGATGTCGAAGACCAACCCAACGTCAACGTCGGTCTCCTCGGCGCCGACTTCGAACTCCACGACGGCATGTACCGCTTTGCCAGAATCTACCGAGGCGCGCCCTGGGACGTTCAGGCCAGAGGACCGCTCAGCGAACAGGGACTCGGCGTCAGCGAAGGCGACTACCTCGTCGCCGTCAACGGCGTCCCCGTCGATACCTCCAAGGACCCCTGGGCCGCCTTCATCGGCACCGCCATGCGCGAGACCATCCTCACCATCAAAGGTCCGCCCGAGTGTGAAGATGAGGACGCCGAACACGCCGACAAAAACGACAACGACGACAACGACGACGACCAGGCCGAAGATGAACTCGAAGAACGCGACGTCGTCGTCAAGCCCGCCCGCAGCGAGTTCATCCTCCGCTATCGAAACTGGATCGAACGCAACCGCGCTCATGTCGATGAGCAGTCCGGCGGCGACGTCGGCTACATCTACGTCCCCAACACCAGCCGAATGGGCCAAAACGAACTCGTCCGACAATACTTCGGACAGACCGACAAGAAGGCCCTCATCATCGACGAGCGATGGAACGGCGGCGGACAAATCCCCACCCGATTCATCGAACTCCTAAACCGCCCCATCACCAACTACTGGGCCCGACGCGACCACCACGACTGGAAGTGGCCACCCGACGCCCAGCACGGCCCCAAGTGCATGCTCATCAACGGCCTTGCCGGATCCGGCGGCGATATGTTCCCCTGGCTCTTCCGCTACAACAAACTCGGAAAGCTCATCGGAACCCGAACCTGGGGCGGACTCGTCGGCCTCTCCGGTAACCCCTCACTCATCGACGGCGGCTACGTCT
>Ga0272442_10011449_pt1 | contig 10818 bp, 9 predicted proteins | sample SSMForm2O_FD_200262 | JGI IMG/M metagenome (GOLD analysis project Ga0272442, IMG submission 200262) | Marine sediment archaeal communities from Little Sippewissett salt marsh, Falmouth, MA, United States - SSM-Form-2O | ecosystem: Environmental > Aquatic > Marine > Wetlands > Sediment ... | reverse complement strand
TTTGAGCATCACCTCACGGCTCTGCCGCTCGCCGGCCGACAGGATCAACTGCGTCCGCCGACGCGCCAGCCCCCGCAACACCCGCCGGAGCGACAGCGCAAAGCTCTTGCCCGTCTGGCGCGACCAGCAGCACCACACGAACCGAGCCGGCGACTCCACCACCCGCTTCTGATAGCTCAACAGCTCAACGATCGCATCAGATCTTTCCGACACCCAGCCCCCCAACGCTGTCGCTTACACGTCTCGCCCGACCCCGCGCGCAAGGCGGGAGTTCTCCCCATACCAAACTGGTCGGGCGCTTCACTCGGCGCCTCGCCGACCGATCCGCACTTGCCTTCCGCCGCCCCACCCGGTACACATGCACGCGCATGCAACCTCAGGCGGCCCATCCAACAGTTCGTCATCAAACGGGAGAAGGGACATGACCGTCCGCGCCCTCCGTCGAGTGATTGTCACCTTGGTTGTCTGCGGGCTGCTGCCCGCCGGCCCGTCGCGCGCCGCATCGCCCGGCAAGTGGCTGGTCGATCTGGCCCGCCACGACGCCGCCCTGCGACAGGCCTCGCCCACCGATGCCGACGCCGTCCACGTGCTGACCCTCATGCAGGCAGCCGCTCGCGTCGAGCCGGCTCTGCCCGAGGCCTACTACTGGCAGTACGACCTTCTCAGTCGCCTCGACCGCCACGCCCGGGCCCTCGACGCACTCGACAACTACGTCCGCCTCCAACCCGACGATCTGGTCGCTCGACTGCGGTGGATCGAACTCCACGTCGAGCAGGCCCAGACCGCCGAGGACCGCATCAACTTCTGCTGCGATCTGCTCGAACGCGACGACCTGCCCGCCCTGGTTCGCAGCGACCTGCATCGCCATCTGGCCGTGCTCGCCTATGGCCGCGGCGAGGACCAGGTGGCCGACCAACACCTCGAACTGGCCGTCAAGCTCTGCCCGCACAACATCGCAGCCGCGCGCCTGGCCGTCGAGATGGGGCGACAGAACGGAAAAGCGATTGCCCAGGTAAGGATGCTATTGTCGCTGATCGCCGCCTCGCCGGCGCGGCTCGACCTGTTATGGCAGCTCGGCCAACGGCTTGACGACCTGTCGCTGCACGCCCAGGCGAGGGTCTGGTACGAGCACGCCCTGGCGGTGCACCGCCGCAGCCATCCCGACTCGCCGCCGCCCGCGCCGTATCTGTTCGACCTGGCCCGCAGCCTGGCCGACGGCGGCGAGTTGCGCAAGGCGGTCGAGGTGTGTCAGCAGGCCATCGACGGCGACCCGTCCTACACCCGCGCAAGACTGCTGCTCTGGCACGTCGCCTCCAAGCTCGGGCAAACCGATCTGGCCAGCCAACAGCTCGACGCAATCGACCAGCAGTACCAGCAACAACGTGCCGCCGTCGTGCAACAGCGCGACTGGCAGGCGGCAGCGCGAATGGCCTGGTTCTATGCGATCTATCGCCCCCAACCCGAGCGCGCGATGCAACTGGCGACTTTGGCGGTGGGCGCCTCGGGATCACACCCCGAAGCCATGCGGGCGATGGGCTTTGCCGCCCTTGCGGCTGACGACTTCGACAAGGCCGTCGAAGTGCTCAAGCCGCTGGCCGACACCGATCAGACCGCCGCCCTCGGTCTGGCCCGCGCGTATCTGGGCAAGGGGCAGGACACCGATGCCCTCGCTGTGCTCGACCGCGCCGGCAGAATGCGCTACAGCGGTCTGATCTTCGAACAGATCGCCAACCTTCTCACCCAAAACCAAAAGCCCGTACCCGCACCGCCCGACCGTAGCGACATCGTCAAGCTGCTGAGCGACTTCGATCGCCGTGTGCTCGAGTTCACCGAAGATCCGGGCAAGTTCATCGAGTTGACCGTCCGACCCGCCGACGATCTACCATCGGTTCCGTTGAGCGGGTCGTGGGGCATGCGCTTCGAGCTGCGCAACATCGGTCAGGTCCCCGTCACCTTAGGCGCCGACCTGATGGTCAACCCCGAGGTGCTCGTGTCGATCGTCGACCGGGCCGACCGTGAGCGGCGGTTCGACAACACCTGCGTCGTGTGGCTCAATCGCACACCGCTCCTGCTGCCCGACCAGAGCGTAGTCGTAACGCAGACCATCGACGTCGGCCCGATCCGCGTCATCTCGCGCCGCAGCCCGCAACTCGAGCATCGACTCGGCATCGAGGCGATCCTCTGCCCCACACAGACGCAGGAGGGCTCGTGGGTGTGCGACGTGGGCGGTGTGCGGGCGCAGCCGCTGCGTCTGGTCCGCCCGCACCTGACCGCCTCACCCGAGCAGGTCGACGCCCTGATCGCCGCGACCACCATGGGCCCGCTGGACCTGCGATGCCGCGCCGTCGATTCGCTTGGCTCGCTGCTGGCCGAAGCCCAGCTGCTAAGCGCAGCCGCGATCGAATACGGCGCGATCCCCGTCGACGTCGAGTCGATCCGCAACACCTTGCAGGTCCGCTTCATGGACGATGAGCCCTTGATCCGCGCTCGCGTGCTCTCGGCCCTGCACGTCGCCAGACTGGATGAAGAACTGGTTCGCGTCGTCGCCCGCGCGCTAAGCGACTCTCATTGGCTGGTGCGGCTGATGGCGGTGCGGCTCTTGGCCGACAAACACAAGAGCAAATTCGCACCCGTCGTCGATACGCTGATGGACGCCGACTCCGACCCGCTCGTCCGCCAACTCTGCCGGACGTACCGCGCCGGCTGGACGTCCGCGTCCAAGCAGTAGGGCGTGTCCCGGCGCGCCGGGACTTGCACGCGTCCACGCATCTTACCTGACACGAACGGCGGACACACCGCCGTTGCAGCAGCCACCACCCCACATTATGCTCCCTGCGTAGCATGCGGATCGCTCTGGCTATTGCTCGGCCGGAGCAAAGGACGTCCTTCGGTGATGACCACGCTGAACAGCAAGTCGGTAGCAATCATACGAGAGCTGGCCGCTCGCGTGGCGGAAATTGCTGCGCTGCCGGTGCAGGACCAGAAGCGGGCGATGTGGCGCAAACTGAACGCGCGCACGCCGGTTCGCCCCATGGTAATGGTTGACCAGGTCTGCTGGAATGAGATGAACGTCAACGATGAGCTGACCCTGCGGTGCGCCGACGCCGAGTGCCGCACGTATGAGGAGCATCTCCGGCGGACACTCTATCAGTGGCGGCATTTTCCCGTGGATATGGTGGTCGAGCCCTTCATCCGGGTGCCCAAGGCCATTCACAACAGCGGCTTGGGCGTCGAGGTGCGGGAGGAGACTGCCGTAAGCGACCCGACCAATGAGGTCGTGGGTCACGAATATGAAAACCAGTTTCAGACCGAAGACGACTTGGAAAAAATCCGCGGGCCGCAAGTCGGTCACGATTCAGCCGAAACCGAACGTCGTCTGGCCGTCGCCCACGAGCTCTTCGACGGCCTGCTCGAGGTGCGGCCGTGGGGTGCCGAACCGTACCTGTCCCTGTGGGATCCCATCTCAACGTGGATGGGCGTTGAGAACGCACTGTATGCCCTGATCGACAGGCCTGACTTCATGCACCGCCTGTTGGCCCGCGTGACGGACGGCTACTTGAGCATGCTCGACCAACTTCAGCAGCAGGGATTGCTCTGCCAGGAGCAAAGCCTCATCCACTGCACGGGCGCCTATACCGACGAGCTGCCCGCTCCGGGTTACGACCCGCAAAGACCCCGCACGAAGGATCTGTGGATGTTCGGCCTGGCCCAGATGTTCTCCACCGTCTCACCCGCCATGTTCAAGGAGTTCGAGGTGGACTACACCAGCCGCATCTGTGCGCGTTTCGGCCTGGTGTACTACGGCTGCTGTGATCCTCTCGACGGAAAAATGGACGAAGTGCGCATGATTCCGAACGTGCGGAAAGTCTCCATGAGTCCGTGGGTCGACGAACAGCGCGGCGCAGCCGAGATCGGCAGCGACTTCGTCTACTCTCGTAAGCCCAACCCGGCCTTTCTGGCGACAGTCCACTTCAGCCCGGACCAGGTTCGGACTGACCTGCTGGCGACTCGGGCGGCCTGCGACAAGTACGGCTGCCCGCTGGAGTTCATTCTGAAGGACATCAGTACCGTGGGCTATCAGCCGGAGCGGCTGTTTGAGTGGTCCCGGATCGCCATGCAGGTCGTCGGCGTCTGATGTGAATGATGAGAACTGAGATGTAGATGTAGGGTGGGTCGTCGACCCACCAACAGGCTCGGACGAATCCATGTCCGAGCGGCAACAACTTCCACCTCCGTCGTGCGGGCGCTGGCACGCAAGAATGAGTTGACCAATGGCCGGCAGAAAGAAGATAGAGGCGGCTTTGTCACCCGGCGGAACCTCAGCGGTGCCGGCTGTGATCTGCTACGAAGACATCTATGCGCGCGACCACTGGGACGCGTTGACCGCCTGTCCGTGGTGGTACCGATTCTCGCCGGACGTCGCCCAGCAACTCACCTGGCGGCGCGACGTAATCACACGGACCCGGCAGGACTGGTTTGCGCTGCCGGCGTGCCCGAGTCGGGCTGAACGGGCAGCCACCACGATCGAGCAGCGGGCCGACGGCATCTACCGCGTGTTCAAGCACCGTGAAGAAGAACTCGAGAGGCCAATGATCGGCGGTTGGGACCCACATGGCGTGTCGCGACAGATCTCGCTGGATCACTTGCCCCAAACCGTGGGGCAAATCGAAGCGTCAATCCCGCCGGTCGATCCGTTCGACGCCGAGCGGTTTGCGTCGGAAGGACGGGCTGATCTGGCCGCGGCGATGCTGGAAGAGTTCGGCCGCGAACTGTACCCGATCGCAAGCGTGTCGTCGCCGCTGTGGGGCTGCTACTCGCTGTGGGGATTCGAGGGCATGATGCTGCTCGTCGCCGACCGGCCCGACCTGGTCCGCCGCGCGTGCGAGAAACTTCTGGACCACGCGGTCCGGTCGGTTCACCAGGCGGCGGCGCTGGGTGCAGCGGGCATCTGGATCGAGGAATGCCTGACCGACATGATCAGCCCAGCCGCATTCGAAACGATCAACATGCCCGTAGTTGGTCGGCTGATCGACGAGATTCGCAAGTGCGGCATGAAGAGCATTTACTACTACTGCGGCGACCCGGCGGGCAAGTGGCAGTCGATTCTCTCGCTGAACGCCGACGCGCTATCACTGGAAGAGAGCAAGAAGGGCTTCACGATCGAGCTCGCCGATGTGGTTTCGCGGGTGGCCGGTCGGTTCGCCGTGCTGGGCAACCTCGATGCGGTGGGCGTGTTACAGAACGGTAGCGACCGACAGCTTCGCGACGAGATCGAGCGGCAGATTCGCCTCGGCAAGAGCAACGGCAATCGGTTTATCATGAGCTTGGGCAGTCCGGTGACCCCGTCCACGCCGGTAGAGCGAGTGGCGCGCTACTGCGACCTCGTCCGGGAGTTGGGATGAGGAGCGGACCGCGAAGCGGGTGGAACGTGGTCCGCAAGACTCGCTCCCGCGGCGCGCCGGGGTCGCCGCCGGACGATCATGGCTGAACGATGGTCACGACGCGACACATGGTGGCGCGGGGTCTGATCCGTGCGGTGGTGTGGCTGGGCAACGTGCATCGCCGTGCGCTGGGCGTGTACTTTGCGATTCTCGGGCCAGACGTGGCCTATGCGGTAACGGGTTGGCTGGGGCGGGCGTTGTATCGCCTGCTCGACCCGTTGCGGATGCGAAGCGAAGCGCAGGGTCGGGCGGCGCTGGCCGGACGCGTGCCGCGCGACGAGGTGCCGAGAATCGCCGAGCGGGCCTTTGTGCATCGCGTGTGGAACGTTACCGATCTCCTGCTGGCGGATCGGTTGCTCCATCCGGGCACGTGGTTTCGCTACGGCGGGCAGATCGCCGAACAACATCGTCGGCGGCTGATCGGCGCCCTAAACCGAAAGCAGCCGGTGATTCTGTTGACGGGCTACTATGGCCCGTTCGATCTGCTGCCCGTTTTCCTCGGGTTCAATGGGGTCCGGGCCGGTGTGGTGTATCGCCGGCACGGCAACGCGGTGTTCGACGAGTATCGCCGTCGGGTCCGCAGTCGCGGGGGATGCGAGCTCATTCCGTTGGAGCGTGCGGGGCCGCGACTGGGCGAGATCCTCGCGGACGGCGGTGCGGTGGCGATTGTGGCCGACCATCACGCCCAGCGGGGCGGTCTGGAAGCCACCTTCCTGGGGCTGCCGACCAAGGTGATACGCTCGGTGGGCCTACTGGCGTGGCGTTACAACGCCGACGTGATCGTCGCGGGGCTGCGACGGGTGGGCGAGGGCTTTCGGTTCGAGACCGTCGTCACCGATGTTATGGATCACAGTGAGTGGGCCGAGGCGGACGACCCGGTGGTCTACGTAACGCAACGATATCTGCGCGGACTCGAAGCACTGGTACTGGGCGATCCGTCGCAATACCTATGGGGCTACGCCCGGTGGGGCAAGGATGTAGCGCAGGAGCTTGTGGCCGGCAATGCGACCACGGATGAAGGTTAGCTCTCGCCGCCGGAGAGGTCGACGATGGACCAGGCCAAGTCGATGCCCGACGTCACAATGCCGCTGACCCCGGCAAAGGCCTTCTCGGTCAAAGGCATGCCGACCAGCAAAGCCACCAGACCCGCGATATAGAGCCGTATTCTGCCAAGACCCATTCTCCACTCCTTCCAGCAAAGCACATCGAGCCCGACGTACCGGGCGTCAGGCACGACTTACCTGTTACTTATACCATTAGTCATACTATGCGCCTAGTTATACTATGCGCGCCTCGAACGGATGCAAATAGGCGCGAGCGGGTGCGGATTGGGGTCGTTGTGCAATCCGTACTGTGCTACCCCAGCCCTGTCGCTGCCGCCAGAACGTAGTGACGGCGACCGGAATGTCCTACAGTTCGTACTCGCTGCGATCTTTGTCTTCGAGGATGTCGGCCAGGCGCATGCGGACGTAGTCGGCGTCGATGACAATGTCCTTGTTGGCTGCGTCCGAGGCGAGAAAGCTGACCTCCTCGACGACCTTCTCCATGATGGTGTAGAGTCGCCGGGCGCCGACGTTCTCGAGTTGCTCGTTGGCGACGTAGGCCATAGTGGCCATCTCGTCGATGGCGTCGGGCGTGAAACGCAGGTCTACACCCTCGGCGCCAAGTAGAGCCGTCTGCTGGGTGACCAGAGCGTTCTCCGGTTCGGTGAGAATGCGGACGAAGTCCTCCTGGCTGAGCTCGTCGAGCTCGACGCGGATCGGGAAGCGTCCCTGCAATTCGGGAATCAGATCGGAGGGCTTGGACTGGGTGAACGCGCCGGCGCTGATAAAGAGGATATGCCCCGTCCACACCGATCCGTGGCGGGTGTTGACGTGGCAGCCCTCGATGATGGGCAGCAGGTCGCGCTGCACACCGGTGCGAGAGATGTCGGGTTGGCCCTCATCCATGCGCCGGCCCGCGACCTTGTCGAGCTCGTCGACGAATACGATGCCGCTGTTCTGGGTCCGCTGGATGGCGGTTTCCTTGACGCGCTCCTGATCGATGAGTTGGTCACAGGCCTGCTGGAAGAGCATGCTCCGGGCCTCGCGGACGCTCATGCGGCGATGCTTGGCCTGGCTGGGCACCAGCCGCTCGAGGAAGTCCTGCAATTGGGGATCGACCTGGTCGCCGCCGAAGGCAGCAAACATGCCCACCGGCGCCGCTCGCTGGTCGACGGTGAGTTCGACGTCTCGCTCTTCGAGGCTGCCCTCGCGGAGCTGCCCGCGGAGCTTCTCGCGTGTTCGCCGGCGCCGCTCGGCCGCGTCGGTTTCGCCCGAGCCGGCCGGTCCCGTAGGGGGCAGCAAGGCATCGAGAAGATGCTCTTCGGCAAGCTCCTCGCCGCGGTGGCGGACGACCTCGGTCATCTCCCGGCGGACCATGCCGACCGCCAACTCGACGAGTTCGCGGACCATGCCTTCCACGTCTCGGCCGACGTAGCCCACTTCGGTGTATTTGGTGGCCTCGACTTTGACAAACGGGGCATTGACCAGACTGGCCATGCGCCGGGCGATCTCCGTTTTGCCCACGCCGGTGGGCCCGATCATGATGATGTTCTTGGGGGCAACTTCTTCGGCCAGTTCGGCCGGTAGCTGCTGTCTCCGCCAGCGGTTTCGCAGAGCGATGGCAACGGCCCGTTTGGCCGCGTCCTGGCCGATGATGTGGCGGTCAAGGGCCTCTACGATCTGTCGTGGTGTCAGTTGCTCGATAGCCATGGTTCAAAACGCCGACCGCCTGTTGCGGCTGGAGGCTGGAGCTCCCGCCCGCGGCGGCTGCCCCCGACGGTACCGTTTGGCGTGGATGGGTTCAAGGGTGGGCGATGCCCTGCCGCGGGATGTTCTGCTCTGTTGGCGATTGCAGCCACGGGGCAGCGGGCGTGTAATACTGGCGGCAGAGCTGGGGTTGGGCGAAGTTGGGAGCAGGTGATGTCCTATCGGCGGTGGATGGTTTTGTGGGTCGCGACACTACTGACGGGCTGTCAGCAGCAGCCGGTGGCCGAGCGCGGCGAGCCGACCAGCAAGCCCGCGTCTCCGGCCAGCACCCAGGCGAGTTCAGCGCCCGCGTCGGCGCCGACGTCCGAGCAGCCCGAGCGCGGGCGATTGGTCGTGAGGCTTCCGGGGCGCCGTCAGCAGGGGTGGATGCTGATCGAAGCCCGCGAGGATGGGCGTAAGGAGGCGTACGCGGAAGGGCATCTTGCCGGACCCAGCCGGCTGGAAGTGGACACGCGGAACGTCTCGCGGCTTCGCCTGGAGCTGGGCGAGTTGGCGGGGCGTGCGCCGGGGCGGCTGATTCTGCATATCGACGGGCAAGGGTTCGAGATCACCGGGGCGCGAGGATTGAGCATCACATTACAGCGGAGCGCGGCGGGCGCTTGGGCGCTGGAGCGATAGCCGGCTACTAGCGCGCCGCAAAGGGGTCTTCCAGCGTGCCGGCGCGTGAGGCCCCGATGAACTCCATGAAGTAGAGGTCTTCGCCCTCGAAGCCGGCGCGGGCCATCTTGAAGGTCTGGCTGTCGCGGTCGAGCCGGGCGATATCGTCGGGGTGCGACGTGATCGGATCGATGATCCCGCTGTCGACGCCCGCCTCGATGGCCAGGGCGATCCAGACAGCGTTGAGCAGCCGCCTCATGGGCAGGCCGAAGCTGACGTTGGAGTGCCCGCCGGTAATGTGGACCTCGCCGCCATAGTCGGCGCGAATGCGGCGGATGGTGTCCAACACATGGGGAGGCGCTTCAGGACTGGCCGACGCGGGCAGCACGAGCGGGTCGATATAGAGCTGCGACATGGCCAGCCCGGCCTGGCGACAGATGGCCGCCATACCCTCGATGTTAGCCATTCTCTGATCGGCGTCGGCGGGCATGTCGGCTTTACCCGAGGCGAGCACGATCGTGGGGCAGTTGTAGCGAGCGGCCAACTCGATGGCTGCGGGGCGCTCGAGAGAGGCCGAGTTGAGCATGGCCGGCCCGTTGCCCGTGGTTTCGTTGTAGGCTTCGAGTCCCGCTTCGAGGGTGGCCAGCTCGCTGCTGTCGATCGAGAGCGGTTTGTCGCAGACCGACTGCACGACGGGCACGACCCACCGCATGGCCTGGTTGCGGCGGTCGGGGTCGGTGCTCACCTCATCGACATTGATGTCGAGGAAGGCGGCGCCGCGATCAAGCTGTCGCCGGGCGAGCCAGGTGACGTACTCGCGTCCGATGGCCTGCTCTGCGGCGTCGTCACTGAGGCCCAGTTCGACGGCGGCGGCCACGTGCGGGATCATGCCATCGGCGTAGGCCTGCCCGTTGCGGATCGATTCGGGCACGGGCATGTGGGCCTCGGTGCCGTTGGGCTTTTGATAGACGACGACTTCGGTACCGTCGGGCAGCGTCGTGGCGCGTTTGCCGCCCCTTTTGACCTTGCGGGTGCAGTGGATGTTCTCGCCGATGATGATGAAGGAAGATTCTTCGGATGGCATGTACAGCCCTCGCACAATCCCGACCCGCCAATCAGACAAAACAGCAGTCGGGAGACAACGCTAGAAGTCACCGGAGAGCTTGTCAAGGCCGCCGGCGAGCGGCAAGTTTGCATTGACCGCCGGCGCCGCGAGGCGTAAAGTGGTTGTTGGCTTGGGCGCCCGTAGCTCAATTGGATAGAGTGGCAGACTTCGAATCTGAAGGTTGGAGGTTCGAGTCCTCCCGGGCGCGTTCGGCGGGGTCGGAATCGTGAATCATGGGGGCTCTTGCAGTGTTGATAGGCAGCCTCGGACCCTGCGCGCGGATCGGGCAGAGCGGCGCGTGCGGGCGGGCTTCGCTTCAGATCAGAACGAGAGTTTGAGGCGTTCGTCGAAACGGGTGGCCACGCCGGACCAGTTGCGGGTCTTGCCGGCGGCATCGGTCTTGGGCGGGAGCGGCTGGACGCGGAGCACCTCAGCCGCGCCGGTGACATGCCCCTGGTAGGGAAAATGCCCATCGCCGGGCGGGACGGTCAGTTCGAGGTTGAGCCGCATGCCCGGTTTGATGTCGCTGGCCTCGGTTTCGAAATAGACCCCGCCAGTGCTGATGTTGAAGGTGACCGTTCGAAACGTGGCGGGCCGCCCGCTGCTCTCGACGCTGGAGCACTCCAGCGGCAGGCGGATGTCGAGGCGTCGGTGCTGTCTTCGCTCTGGATGACTCATACTTCTACATTCGGCCAAACGGGCCGGAACTTTGCACACGGTAACCCGACCGCGCGCCCGACTCCGGCGCGTCGGGTCGCCGCAAAGGCGATGCCACGATCAGCAGCGGGATGAGTTTGTTTTACGTGATGGATAACTGCCTTTCTAAACGTTAGTTATGTTCACCAAAGCGGCCCGCGCTACGCGC
>Ga0272442_10011447_pt1 | contig 10819 bp, 6 predicted proteins | sample SSMForm2O_FD_200262 | JGI IMG/M metagenome (GOLD analysis project Ga0272442, IMG submission 200262) | Marine sediment archaeal communities from Little Sippewissett salt marsh, Falmouth, MA, United States - SSM-Form-2O | ecosystem: Environmental > Aquatic > Marine > Wetlands > Sediment ... | reverse complement strand
CGGTGCGCATGCTTTCGACGGCGTTCTCTCCGTACGTGAAGGCCGAAGGCGCTTCGGATCCCAACAGCTTTGGGATCGGGACCACGGCCGGACGCAACAGCGCCAGCGGACGGATTATCACCGTGACTGCCCCGCCGGCCCTGGCCGAGCGCATCATCGCGGACTTGAAGCAGTTGGACACGCGTCCGCGTCACGTGCTCCTGGATGCCCGGGTGGTGGCGATGGATCGCGGAGATCTCTTGAACCTTGGTGTGGAATGGGATTTCCCCACGGCTTCGGCCGGAGCCCTGCGCACCGGCGGCGGAGAAGAGTCCGTCGATTGGCTGTACGGCCTTCAGATTGGCTTCTCCTTCGACCGAACCTTCACCAATGCCTTGCTGGCTACGCTCAATATGCTCCAGCAAAACCGGCAGGCGGACATCATCTCGAGTCCGCAGGTATTGGCCCAGCATGGTAAGAGATCGGAGATCAGAGTCGTCACCGAAGAGTACTTCATGCTGACGGCTCCCTTCAACGACAACTTCTTTTATACGCAGTCGGAGCTGGAGAAGATTGAGTCCGGAACGATACTTACGATCACCCCGTATGTGGGTGACAACAACGATATCACGCTGGAGATGTCCGTGGAGGTCAGCGACAGCATACCGTCCGGCCAAGTCAGCGGTCTGCCCGTAGTGACGCGACGCACCGCTTCCAATGCGGTAAGCGTGCAAGACGGCGGTACGGTGGCGCTGGCCGGTCTGACGGAAAACCGCTCGATAACGAACGATAAGAAGGTTCCGGGCTTGAGCGGTCTTCCCCTGATTGGGGGCTTGTTCCGCAATCAGAACGATGATCGCTCGACGCGTGAGATCGCCGTCTTCGTGACCGCGCATCTGGTGCCGGACACGCCCAGGACGTATCGGGGCGCGGCGCGCCAGGGACAGAGTATGCGTGTCCAGCCGGCAGAGTCGGGCGGCAGCTTTTCCCAGCGCGATCTCGAGGAGAGTCTATTGCGTCAGCGCCGGTAACACGACGGCAAAGTGAGGAGTGCAGAGACGGTGCAGCGTAGGCGTGGGCCCATTTGGGACATGAAGACCGGCACGTTGCTGGTGCTGGTAGTGCTGGCTTTGGAGGTGGTTGGCTGTAACGATACCATCAGACCGGCCGAATGGCCCGAGCTTCACCCGGAGGGTGGTCTGGGCGAGTATCGGATCGTGCCGAAGGAGAACAGGGACGTGGCCGAGTTGACCGCAGACGATATCGTTCGGATCATGCGGCAGGTCGGTTTTTCGGACGAGCAGGTCCTTGATTTGGGAATGGACCTGCACGATGCGATTCTCTCGTCGGGAGCGGCGATGGTGTACGACGGCGACCGGGCCGAGATGATTCTGCGCGTCAACCGCGAGTACCTCATGGTGCGTTCGCGCGAGCAGGGCAGCATGATCTACGATATCGCCCGGGGCCGGTTCGGCCTGATGCCCCCGCCGCCGTAAGCCGGCCGGACCTCTCGGCTCCGTGTCGGGCCGAATCAAGTCGGGACAGCGACCTTCGCCCGCGACGCGCGAGATGCGTACAGGCATAGATATGGCAATCGTCCCACTGCGCCGTAGTATCACCCGGGGGAGGGTGGTTCTTCTTTCGCGAGCCTGCCGCCGCTCCGGCGCACTGCATTTCCCGGTCCACGACCCTTCACATTCTCAGGCCGAATCTTCCGCCTGCGCCGCGGGATGATGGCGTCCTGGCGCCCGAGGATTCTTCCGCATCCGTGTTATGCCACGCGATACCCCGGGGATTTAAGGTGGCACTCATACGAACGGCTCCCTTATAATTCTGCCTGGCTTTTGTTCTGGTTGATTTTTCGGTCGGTGGGCGGTCCGGAGCAGGACGGCCGATCGATTCGGGCGAAGGACATCCCCGTCGCGAGGTGAAGGAGTCGTTGCACTGCCATGGTCCAGAATGCCGGAAAACGGGTGGAAGAACTGCGGGCGGAGATCCGCCGGCATGATTACCGCTACTACGTCCTGAGCGAGCCGGAGATCAGCGACCGTCAGTACGACGAGCTGTTTGCCGAACTCAAACGGCGCGAGCAGGCGCATCCCGAGCTGGTCACGCCCGATTCGCCGACCCAGCGCGTCTCCGGGCAACCCGTCGAGGGGTTCGCGACCCTCAGGCACACCGTGCCCATGCTCAGCGTGGACAACACCTACAACGCCGATGAGCTAAAGGCATTCGACGACCGCGTCCGCAGGCAATTAGGCAGCAGCGATTACGACTACGTCGTCGAACTCAAGATAGACGGTTTGGCGGTGAGCTTGCGCTACGAGCGTGGCGTTCTGGTTGCGGGGGCCACGCGGGGCGACGGCGAAGTCGGTGACGACGTAACCGCCAACATCAGGACGATCAGGGCCATTCCCCTGACGTTGATCGACGGTGCGAAGGTCCCGGCCGTGCTCGAGGTCCGCGGCGAGGTCTACATGCCGACCAGCTCCTTTGCGAAACTGAACGAAGCGCGGGCGCAGACGGGGGAAGCGCCGTTTGCCAATCCGCGCAACGCCGCCGCCGGGTCGTTGAAGCTGCTGGACGCACGCATGACGGCCCAGCGAAATCTTGCCTTCTTCGCCTACGCCACGGGTGCTGTCTCGGAGCCGGTGGCGGCGGACCACCACCGGACGTTGCAGCGGCTCCAGCAGATGGGGCTCCCGGTCAACCCGCACATCGAAAAGGCCAAAGACATCAGTGCGGTTATTGACATCTGCCTGGGCTGGAGTGAGAAACGATCCACGCTCGATTATCAAATCGATGGAATGGTGGTCAAGGTCAATCGTCTCGACCAGCGCGACGTGCTGGGAGCGACCGGTCGGGCGCCGCGCTGGTGTATTTCGTACAAGTTCCCCGCCGAGCGGGCCGAGACGGTCATAGAATCTATCGTGGTCCAGGTGGGCAAGAGCGGCATCCTGACGCCCGTGGCCAACCTGTGTCCCGTGCCGCTCTCGGGCACCACGGTCAAGCGCGCCAGTTTGCACAACTTCGATGAGATGGAACGGTTGGATGCGCGCTGCGGCGACACGGTCCTGGTGGAGAAGGCCGGGGAGATCATTCCGCAGGTGGTAGAGGTCAAGAAGGCGTTGCGGCCGGCGCATGCCGAACCCTTTCCGGTCCCCACGCGCTGCCCGAACTGCGGCGCGGAAGTGATTCGAGACGAAGCAGGCGTATACGTTCGCTGCCCCAATCCTGCGTGCACCGGCCAATGGAAGGAACGTCTGCGTTACTTTGCCGGCCGCGACCAGATGGACATCGAGCACCTGGGAACGTCCCTCATCGAGCAATTGGTGGACCAGGGGTTGGTGAAGGAGTTCTCCGACCTGTATCGCCTCACGAAAGAGGACTTGACGGCGCTGGAGCGCATGGGCGACAAAAGCGCCCGGAACGTGCTGGATGCCATTGAGGCCAGCAAGACGCGCCCGTTGTCCCGTTTCCTGGCGGCGTTGGGAATTCGCCACGTGGGAGGACAATCGGCCCAGATCCTGGCGGAGCATTTCGGCTCGCTGGAGGCCCTGCGAAACGCCGCGCGCGAGGAGCTGGAGGCGATCGACCAGATCGGCCCGGTGATGGCCGAGAGCATCTACCGCTATTTCCGTGACGCCCGCTACCTCGGCGTGCTTGATGCTCTCCTGCAGGCCGGTGTGAAGCCTGAGCCGCCGGTGCGGGCCAAGGTTGGCGGCAAGCTTGAAGGCAAGACGATTGTGGTCACGGGAACGCTGGAGCATCTCACCCGGCAACAGATACAGCAGGTCATCAAGGACGAGGGCGGCAAGGCCTCGAGCAGCGTCAGCAAGAGGACCGATTTTGTGTTGACCGGCAAAGACCCGGGCAGCAAACTGGCCAAAGCACGCGATCTTGGCGTTGACGTGATCGACGAAGAGGAGTTTTTGCGAATGCTGGGCAGGGAGGAAAAGTGACGTGAACGCTCATGACGAGAAACTCATGCGCTCGGCTCTGAAGCTGGCGGCCAAGGGCATCGGCTCGGTCGAGCCCAACCCGGCGGTCGGGTGCATCATCACCAAGTCCGGACAGGTCATCGGCAAAGGCTATCACAAGAAGTTCGGCGGCCCGCACGCGGAGGTCAACGCCATCGAGGATTGCCGCAAGCTCGCGGTGAAGCCCGACGGCGGTACCATGTACGTTACCCTGGAACCGTGCTGCCACGAGGGCAAAACCGCTCCGTGCACGGATGCCATCATCCGGGCGGGCTTGGCCCGCGTGGTGGCGGCCACGCTGGACCCGTCGGAGCACGCCCGGGGGGGAGGTTTCGAGCAACTGCGACGGGCCGGAATTGAAGTGGACGTCGGTCTGTGCCGCCAGGAGGCCAGGCTCCTGAACGCACCGTTCTTCAAGTACGCTCAGACAGGGGAGCCCTGGGTCGTGCTCAAGTGGGCCCAGAGCATCGACGGCATGCTGGCCTGCGCCGAGCCGTCACAACAGCGCTGGATATCGAATGAAGCCAGCCGCCGGGACGCTCATAAGCTGCGCCGCCGGGTAGGGGCGATCGTCGTGGGGATCAACACGGTCCTGGCTGACGACCCCCTCTTGTCGCCGCGCCCGAGCGGCGGCAAGAAGCCCCTGCGCATCGTCCTGGACAACCAGCTCAGGATACCGCTCAAGGCCAGGTTGCTGCGCACCACCAGGAGCAGTCCCGTCGTCGTCTGTACGAGCCAGGCCGCCGTCGAGGCCAATGGCAAGCACGCCGAGCGCATCAGGAAGAGGGGGGCCGAGGTTCTCGCTCATAGCGGTGCTCCCGGGGCGCCCAATCTGCGTTTCCTGCTCGATGAATTAGGTTGTCGCGGCGTTCAGCAGGTGCTTATCGAGGGCGGGCCGCAGGTCCTGACCTCTTTCTTGCAAGCAGAGCTGGCCGACGAACTACGCGTGTACATCGCTCCGCAAGTTCTGGCCGCGGCCGGGGCGGCGTACATCGGGGCGCCGATGGCCGAGGCGGTCCGCACGGTTACCCTTCACCACGTTGACATAAGGGCCTTCGAAGGCGATGTTCGCATCGACGGGCTGCTCCGGGCCGGGCTTCCGCAGGAGACCTCCGATCAGTGAAAGCCGTGGTGGCAACCGGGGAATTGTCGCTGTGGCAGCTTGCCTATATTACCTCGTTCAGGGCGTCGCAGGCAGGGTGGTCAACCGGTCTTTTTTTGCTTCTTTTTGCCCCTCACGATGAGAATTCATTTGACCGTTTCGGCGGCTTTTCTTAGAATATAGGTGTTGCGAATGCATACGGAGATCAGTTGGTCTCGCAAGCACTAGCCGCGGCAAGGTGCAGTTTGGCATATCGCGACAAGGAGACGGGCCTACAACCAGTTAACTCTGTGCCTTCGTCTCCTTCTTTTTTTGCGCACACTTCGCCCGCTGCAGTAGCGGGGTTTCCCATCGGCTCCGTCCGCACGTTTGTCGCCCTCGGGCGGCCCCCTCTGTCGCAGCGCCCGCCGGTTGCATTACCGGGGCATATCTGGTTTGATAACCGCGTATGGTATACGTCCGTTTCGCTTCCCTCATTACGCCAAGGAGATTACAAAATGATGTCAACAAGATGTCACGTGGCCGGGATCGCCGTTGCGCTGTTGATTTTGGCCGTTCCCGTGGAGGCCCGGGTTGCGGACCAGGCGTGGATTCGCCTTTTTGACGGCAAGAGCCTCGACGGCTGGAAAGCAGGCGAGAACAAGGATACCTTCTCGGTGCAGGACGGGGCGATCGTCGCCCACGGGTCGAGAAGCCATCTGTTCTATACCGGACCGGTGGAAGGCGGAGATTTCACAGATTTTGAGTTAGAAGTGGACGTGATGACCCGCCGCAACTCCAACGGCGGCATCTTTTTCCACACCAGGTACCAGGAGACCAACTGGCCGCGCGAGGGCTTCGAGGTCCAGGTCAACAACAGCTACCGCCGTGATCCCCGCAAGACCGGCAGTTTGTACGGCCACGAAGACGTGCGCCGGGCGCCCGCCAGGGACGACGTCTGGTTTACCCAGCACATCATCGTGCGGGGCGACCACGTCGTTGTCAGAGTGGATGGAAAGAAGGTCGTCGACTGGACCAAACCCGAGCCGGCGGCATCCTCCGCACGCCCGCTGGGCAGTGGCACGTTCGCCCTGCAAGGGCACGATCCCGGAAGCACGGTCTACTACAAAAACATCTACGTGAAGCCTTTGCCCGCGCTGGACTTCCCCATTGTCGATTACCACGTTCACCTCAAGGGCGGTCTGACGGTCGACGAAGCGATCGAGAACGCCAACCGGCGGGGCGTAGGGTTCGGCATCGCGGAGAACTGCGGCGTCGGCTTCCCGACCTCCAGCGACGACGGCCTCCGGCGGTTTCTCGCGCGGGTGAAGGGCAAGCCGGTCTACAAGGCGGTGCAGGCCGAGGGGCGTGAGTGGGTGACCCTCGTGTCCGAAGAGGTGCTCGCGCAGTTCGACTACATCTTCACCGACTCCATGACCTGGACGAACGATCGCGGCAAACGAATGCGCCTGTGGATTCCGAGCGAGGTCGAGATCGGCGACAAGCAGCAGTTCATGGACACGCTGGTCGACAGGGCGGTTGCCATCCTGACGAACGAGCCGATCGACATCTACGTGAACCCGACGTACCTTCCGGCGGAGATCGCCGGTGAATACGACGCCCTGTGGACCGACGAGCGAATGGACCGGGTCATCGAGGCGGCGGTGAAGAACGGCGTCGCGATCGAGATCAACTCGCGCTTCCGTCTGCCCAGTGAGAAGTTCATCCGGAAGGCCAAGGCCGCCGGCGCCAAGTTCTCCTTCGGCACCAACAACGGCGGTGCGAACGACCTGGGGCAGCTTGCCTACAGCCGGATGATGGCCCGTCGTTGCGGTCTGACCACCGACGACATGTTCACCCCGCGACCGGACGGCCAGAAGGCGATCCAGCGCAAGGGAATGCCGCGCGAGAATTAATCAGAATTCGTATCATACGAATTAGGTTTCATTCGTGCGCGGCGCTGTCATCCTGAACGCAGTGAAGGATCTGGCCTGCGGCCGGAACCAACCTCTTGTCCGATAGCCATCCCGGCGCGCCGGGATTCGGCTTCGCCTCAGGATGACACCGACGCGGCCGCGCAAGAATTCTTCCTAATCCGTATCATGAGGCGTTTCAGCCGGGCAGCGGTGTGTGCGGGCATGCGCGGGTGAGGATTTCGCAGCCGTCTTCGGTGATGAGGATGTCATCTTCGATACGAACGCCGAGCTTGCCCGGGATGTAGACGCCCGGCTCGATGGTGATGACCTGGCCGGCCCGGAGCGTGCCTTTGGCCTGCTCCTTCAGAAACGGGGTCTCGTGGATTTCCAGGCCCAGGCCGTGTCCCGTCCCGTGTCCGTAGACCGGCAGCCCGCTGCGGCGGATCATCTCACGGGCGGCGTGGTCCACTTGCGTCAGAGACGCCCCCGCCCGCGCGGTCTCTATGGCGGTTGCCTGTGCCCGCTCGACGACGTCGTACGCCTTGCGGTATGCCGCCGTCGGCCTGCCGAGAGCGAAACAGCGCGTGATGTCGCAACAGTAGCCGTTGTGGCGGGCGCCGAAGTCGATCAGGATCGTGTCCCTGGCCTTGAGCTTCTTCTGCGTGGGTTGATGGTGCGGCCTGGAGGCGTTGGCCGCGAAGGCGACGATCGTTTCAAAGCTGTTCGTACAGCCTCTCTTGCGGATCTCCAGGTCCACCACGCCGGCCAGCTCGCTCTCGGTAATGCCCGGGCGAAAGCGGCGCCTGGCCTGAGCCAGCGCTGCGGTGGCGACGGAGGCCGCCGCCCTGATGGATTTGATTTCACCGTCATCCTTGATGCCGCGCAGCGGCTCGACGGGCCCGTCCAGGGCCTTGAGGGATACGCTGGTCTGCCGCTTCAGGGTGCGGTACGAGCCGAGCGACAGCGACTTCTCAATGCCCGCAGTCGCGACGGAAATGAGCCTGTCGAGCAGCTTACCGGCTGCTTCAGCCATTGAGCCTTTGCGCTCCACGATCGTCGTCCGGACGCACTCCTTTTGGGCCTGCTCGGTGTACCGGCTGTCGGTCAGGAGATAGACCGTGTTGGGCGTCACCAGGGCCCAACTGTCCTGGCCGCAAAAACCCGTAACGTACGTGACGTTGACGCTCGCGGTGAGCAGCACCGCGTCCACGCGGTGCCGACGGCATGCTTGGCGGAGGTTCGCAAGGCGTTTCCTGGCGTTCTCTGTATCCATTTCTTGGCTTTTATCGGCTTTTCGTTCTTTTTCTCTCGGGGCGGAGAAACTGCGTCCTCCATATCATGAAACGGCGGGGAAGAAAAGTATTTTCACGTAGGCGTTTGGCTGGGAGGCGTGTTGTTTCTTATGTTTTAGGTGTGGCGGGATAGACGGAAGGTGACAACTGCGGAGTGGGTGGCTCCGGGCGGGTACCGCCGGGGGAGCTGCCCTCCTTCAAGACTCATTCCCACGAGTAGGACGGCGCCTGCCGTCCTTTTTTTAATTCTTGTTCCTCACCTGCGAGCTCATTAGAATGGCCCCGTTACCCAATCGCGTTCTTGATGTAGGAATGTCCGGAAAAACCCAAGCTATGCTGCTGCCGATCAGAACAAACATTTGGCCGAGACGAACCCCGTATGCGAATTATGCCCTCATCCTCATCAACGTGGTCATATTCCTCGCATCCTACGGGGGGCCCCACCAGTACGTTATCGGCGGGCAAGTGGTCGCTCTGCCGATTCGACCGTGGGCGCTGCACTGGTTGCTGGTGCCCGCCGCGCGGCACTATTGGCAATTCCTGAGCTACGCGTTTTTGCACGGCAGTGTAGTCCATATCCTGGGCAACATGTTCTTTCTCTACCTGTTTGGAAACAACATCAACGATAAGCTCGGTCATTTCTGGTATTTGACCTTCTACCTGTTCGGTGCGGTCTTCAGCGGTCTGGGGCACGCCGTGATGAACTGGTCCTCGATCACTCCCACTCTGGGAGCCAGCGGGGCGGTCGCGGCGGTGACGGGAGCGTACCTGGTGTTGTTTCCCCAGACGCTGATCACCGTGCTGTACTGGTTCTTCTTCATTGGCACGATCGAGATACCGGCGCTCTATTTCATCGGCATCAAGATGATTCTGATCGATAACGTGCTGGCGCGCTACGGACCGGGTGTGGCCTACGGGGCCCATCTGGCGGGGTACACGTTCGGCATCGTGATCACGCTGCTGCTGCTGGCTACCCGGCTCGTTGCCGGCAGCAACTACGATCTCTGGTCGATGATCCGGAGATGGAATCGAAGGCGGCGGTACCGTGACGTGGTGGCCGGGGAATACGATCCCTTCGCCGCGACCGGACGACGCAAGCCCGTCGTTGCCGGCGAAGTGAAGAAAACGAATGCCGACCCGCAGAAGGAAGCACGGGTGCGCGAGCTGCGCGGCGCCGTCGGCCGGTGGATCACCCAGCGAAATCTGTCGGCGGCCGCCGACGCGTACCTGGAGTTGATGGAAGTGGACGCCGAGCAGGTGTTACCGCGTCAGTACCTGCTCGACGTCGCCAACCAACTGGCCAGCGAGCAGCGGTCGGCCGAGGCGGCCCGCGCCTACAAGCAATTCCTGGCGCACTATGGGAACTTCGAGCATGCCGAGCAGGTGGAGTTGATGCTGGGCATACTGTACGCCCGCTATTTGCACGATCTGAAGGAGGCGGTCAAGCATTTGGAGAACGCCGCCCAGCGGCTCTCCGATCCGAGCCAGATCGAGATGTGCCGCCAGGAGCTGGCACGTTTGCGAGATTGAGGCGGTATCCCGGGTCCTGTTGGGTGCAGTTCATGTTTTTAGGTGAAGCGGGCAGCAAGGCGGGCACAATATGTTGTCATTTCGACTAAGAGCTTGCCCTGAGCGAAGCCCGCACGGAGAAATCTTGCCACGGCCGTTGCGCGCCCCTGGTCCGCAGCGATCCGCCTGCGGCGGATCCGCTTCGGCCTGCTTTCAGCAGGCCTCCGGTCGGAATGACAATCACAAGCGCCGTTGTGCGGAATCTGCCTACAAACGCGAATTGCATCTCCGGCCGGCCGGAGGCACTTGAGGGTTGACAAATTTTCGCCTTGAGGGTAACTTCAACAGCGAAGGACCGTCCTACCGGCGGGTCGTTCCTGAGGCATTGATGGGAACATCTTTTAGGAGGCAATAGGATGCACGCTCGCACGAATGACCCTGTAAAAACAGTTCAAATAACGATAGTCGGCCGTCGCACGTTGGTTTTGCTGCTGGTTGTCCTCCTGGGGCTGCCGGGGGCCGTCCTGGCGCAGACCGATGCGAACGTGCCCGCCCAACCGGCGACCGGGCCGGCTGGCCTCGACGCCGTTGCCTCCCCCGATCTGCACGTTGCCGAGATCACGGGCAATGACGTGTACATTCGCTCGGGTCCGGGCACCAATTTCTACCACTGCGGCAAGCTGTACCAGGGCGACCGCGTGCAGGTGGTCAAGACCCAGCAAGGCTGGTCCTGTATCGTCCCGCCGCCCGGGTGTTTCTCCTGGATTCCCATGCAGTACGTCAGCATCAATCTGAATAATCCAACCATGGGGATTGTCACCGGGGACGACGTGCAGGTCTACGCCGGCTCTGACTACGTCGAGCCCATGCATTCGACCAGCAAACAGGTCGCGCTCTACCGGCGCAACAATGTGAAGCTGCTCAGCGAGGAAAAGGACGACTATTACAAGATTGCTCCGCCCCAGGGGGCGTATTTGTGGGTGCACAACCAGTACGTGCAACCCGTGCAGGCGCCGGTCCGAACCCGGCCCGTCGAGGTCGAGCCGACTGTGACGGCGCCGA
>Ga0272442_10011446_pt1 | contig 10820 bp, 5 predicted proteins | sample SSMForm2O_FD_200262 | JGI IMG/M metagenome (GOLD analysis project Ga0272442, IMG submission 200262) | Marine sediment archaeal communities from Little Sippewissett salt marsh, Falmouth, MA, United States - SSM-Form-2O | ecosystem: Environmental > Aquatic > Marine > Wetlands > Sediment ... | reverse complement strand
CAACGACGGTGGCGGCCAGGCCGGCGGCCACGTAGTAGAGGATGTAGACTTCCTGGCGCTTGAGGGTCACGAAGGAGCGGCGGGCCACCTCGGTGAAGAGGATGATGGTGACCCACTCGGCTGCGGGCCCGAGGGTCTGGCCGGCGATGAGCCCCATGTAGATCGAGCCGGGCATCATCACGAGGCCGACGAAGATGGCGCCCAGGACGACGCGGATGGTGAAGCCGTCCTCGTAGGGTGCGGTTTCCTCGGGAGCGAGGTCGGGCTCGGGGTTGAGGTCGTCGGATGCGATGGCGGGTCACCTCACGGTCGGGTCAGGGGTCTCGTGTGCCGCGGCGGCGGGCTGTTGAGGGGTTGCGAAGCGTTCGTCGACACGTGCGCAGTAGGCTTGGCGCGCCTCGGGTCTGAGGACTCTCCAGATGAGGAACTGGCGGCGGATGAGGTCGGCGAAGTGGCGGTTGAGTCGTCGCCACGAGCCCTGGTCGCCGCTCAGCCGCCGCAGACGAAGGTCGATCCTGTAGAAAAGCCCGTCGGGCAGGAGCCGCGTCTCGAGGTCCACCCGCTGGCTCACCCCCACGTCGTAGGGGGAGAGCCAGGCGGTCATCGAGAGCCGCAGCCCACTCTCGAGCGATTCGCCGGACGGGGCCAGGCCCACCTCCGCGGCGGCGAATCCGCCGAGGGCTGCCTCCGTGTGGGCCTGGAAGTACTCCTCGAGGTATGCGTTCATCCCCATGGCGGTCTCGCGGCTCACCGTGAACGGCAGTTCGACCTCGATGACGCCGGCCACCGCCTCGGGGAGCTGCCAGCGGGCTTCGAGTGCGGGTGCGGCGATCCGACGTGCCTGCATGGCGGGGTAGATGCTCGAGCCGACGACGACGGCCATGATGAACATCGAGAGGAGCACGGTGGCGGTGGAGGAGTAGTTGAGCTGGAGGCCGGGCAGGAGCCCATAGGCGTGGATGATGCGCGACACCCCCTGCCCAAGCATGTAGCCCACCACCGTCCCGACCACGGCGTGCACGACGCTCTCGGCCAGGAAGAGGGCTCCGATGTGCTTCGGTGCCAGGCCCACGGACGAGAGGATGCCGATCTCGCCGGTCCGCTCGTAGATCGAGCCCAGCATGGTGTTGAACACGATGAGCGCGGCCAGGAGGGTGGGCACGAGCAGCGAGCCGGCGCCCGTCACCGTGCTCGTGCCGCGCGTGCTGAACAGGTCGGTCTGCCCGCCTCGGCCTGCGAAGAGGGTGAGCTCGGTTCGGGGCATGAGCTCGTCGAGGAGTGCGGCCACCTTCTCCTCGTCGGGGGCGCGGACAACGATGGAGCGGAGCTCACCGCCGGCATCGATCAGGAAGTCGTAGGGCACGATGGCCACGTTCTGGGCGAGCAGGTGAAGGTATTCCTCGATGGTCTCCTCGTCGGGGGGGCCTTGCTCGCGGCGGCGGGCGGCCATGCGCATGTAATCCACGGGTGTGATGGGCTCGCGGTCGAGGTCCACGATGGCAGTCATCTTCTCGGAATCCACCACGCCCACCACGCGGAGCGGCTTGCCGAAGCACTCGATGGTCGTGCCGATGGCCTCGGCGGGCCCCATGCCCAGGGCGTCGGCGATTTCGGCGGGGAGCACGGCCTCGAGCCGGTCGTCGCTGAGCCATTCGCCGGCCACCAGCGCCTCGCTCGGGTGGGTGGCCCGCTCCTCGCCCGAGGTCAGGCCCACCAGCGCGCTCACGTAGACCGTGCGATGCTCCCGCCCGCCGGTCACCGCGACGAACGACTGGTCGCCCACCATCGCGGAGTAGTACCACGCACGCGGCACCACGTCCGCCCCGAACTCATTGCGGAGCGCGTCCACCGCGATCTCGCTGATCGCCTGCCACTGCCGCCCGCGGAGCAGCAGGCCGTCGTAGCGCGCGCCCTCCTCCGCATAGGGCACGACCGTCTGCTTGAGGTATTGGACGACTGCGGCCAGCGAGAGGACGGAGAAGGCGAGCAGCACAATCGTCGTGGCGGTGAGGCCCGTGCGAATCGGCCGCTTGCGCAGGTGGCCGATCCCCAGGAAGAAGGCCGTGAGGGCCGCACTCAGGCGGCTCACGTCCGCCGCGTGCACACCGCTCGACGCCGCCCGACGCTCGGCCATGAGCTCCTCGAACCGCCGCACCACCAGCGTGATCACGATCACCGACAGCGTGAGCACGATGAACGCCAGGAGAATCATGAACGGCGAGATGGCGACACGGAACGCCGGGTGGAAGATCGAGAGCAGGAGGAACACGATGCTGAACGCACCCGCCGTGCCCAGGATGCGCCACACGATGGTGCGCGCGCTGATGAGCAGCCGCTCGGCGAAGAAGGCGAACGGCAGGACGAGGATGAGGTAGAAGATGAGGCCCTTCACCACGTCGTTGGCCATGCCGAGCACTTCGGGGTAGATGCGAGCCTCGAGCGCCCAGGCGGCCCGAGCCAGGGAGAGGAACTTGCCGTAGTTGCGCTGGGCGAGCTGGGTCTCGGCCTCGTCGAGGCGCTTCCCTGCGTTCTCGTGGAGCCGCCCCACGCGGGGGTTCTCGAGCCCGTGGGCCTTGAAGTCGCCGACCCGCTTTTCGTCGAGGAGCCACATGTCCCGTGCGGCGCGCAGGGGCGTGAACGCGATGGTGCTGCCCTCCGGCCCCACGGTGAACCCTGTGCCGAGGGGCTCCTCGGGCGAGGCGTTGAGCAGCAGCAGCCGCTTGCCGATCGGCCCCGCTCCCATCAGGATGCGCAGCCGCGAGCCCGGCTTGGCGAAGACGACGGCGCAGGTCTCGCTCGAGGAGAGCCACGGCGGGTTGCGCGGGAGCAGGTAGCCGTAGTTGATCGGCGAGGAGTTCGTGCCCGCGTCGAGCACCTGGATGGTGTCGAAGGGCACGTAGTAGCGCTGGTCGGCCAGGTCGTAGAAGGTCAGGGCTCGTGCGGGGAAGCACACGATGGTGGCCTTCTTGACCGGGGCGTTCATCTCGGTATCGAGCGGGTAGTTCCGGGCGCCCTCAGGCCCCAGGTCGGGCGCGTAGGTCACCTTGCCCGTAGCGGGGTCGAGCAGAAAGGCGGCAACGGACGAGACGGCGCGCCACCAACCGACGGCTCGGCGCTCGGGCAGCCCCTCGATGGCCACCGTGCCCTTCTCGTCCGCCACGAGGATCGGCTCGCCGCGCACCCCGCAGAGCGACTTGCGGGGCTCCTGCCCCTGGATCAGGACGAGGGCATCGGGGATCGGCTCGTTCGGGAGGTAGTCCTTGCGGAAGTTGAACTCCACCGCGCGGGCCTCGAGCCGGGTCCAGTAGTTGTCCGGCGGCTTGCGGATGAATGGCCCCGCGGTGTTCAGGAGGTTCGGCACCACGCAGCACAGCAGCCGCACCTGGGCCGCCAGGTTCTCGTAGCCCACGCGGCCGGGCGTGTCGAGCGGGGAATCCACGGCGAAGCGCGCGTCGTCCGTCGTCGCGAATGTCAGGCCCACGCAGCCGGCCAGGGTGGCCATCTCGCCCTCGAACGCGAAGCGGCCGGGCAGATGGGTGCGCCAGTTCTTGCCGTGGCCCGAGTTGATGCAGTCCGCGAACGCCGTCTCGGGCTCCCAGCCGAGCGCCTCACACGCCTCGCCCGCCCAGCGTGCCCACGCCTTCCCCAGGTGCGAGAACCACGGCTGGATCCGCTCCCCGATGTCGATGTAGTGCGCCTTGTAGAACAAGCCGACCCGCCGGCTGTGGCTCGAGAGGTCGAGCGACACGAAGGCCGCCACGTCGAGGGGCGGGGTGCCCGTCTCGGGGTCGGCGAGCACGTGGCGGCGGATGAACTCGCGGATCCCCGCCATCGCCTCGCCGTGGCCGCCCGTGGCCACGAGCACCACGCGCCGCTGGAGCGGATGGTTCTTGAGCACGCGGGCCAGCTCCAGGAGGGCTGCGATCGAACACGCCTGCTCGGCTCCCGGCGACAGCGCGGGGACCACGGACATCGAGTCGTAGTAGGCGCTGATCACCACGACCCCCTCGGCCTCGGCCTCGTGGGTGCCTGGCACGGAGGCCACGATGTTCGCCGCCTCCACGCTCTCCCAGTCCATCCTGGCGGTCAGGGTGGCGCGCAGCGGCGTGGCGGGGTCTTGGAGGCGCTCGGCGAGCGCCTTGCCTTCGGCGCGGCCGATCCAGAAGCGGGGTGCGTCGGCCGGCACAGTGAGGAACTTCGCCTCCGCCTCGGGCCGTAGCGGGGCCTCGGGCCCGATGAACACCACGGCCCGGGCGGCCAGCAGGAAGGCATTCAGCCAGTCGGTCTGGCAGTCGAACTCGAGGAGGCAGATCGAGCCCTCGACCTGGCGGCCGTCGAACTCCGAGGGCTGCGCGTATCCCGCGTAGATCAGTGGCCCGGTGAGCCCGTCGCTCGGCACGGTGGGGGTGCGCACGAGGTTTGGCCACAGGCAATGCAGGCGGAGCGGCGCCTCGCCCTGCACGGCAAGCTTCGCACCACGATCGAGCGGCACGGCCACGCGGAACGGCTCGGCGTGCACATCGTCGAGGCCGATGGCCTCGAGCTCGCGGGCAATGATGTCCGCCGCCTTCTGCGCGCCTGGATAGCCGTGGACCCGCGAGCCCAGCGACGCCAGATGCTCGACCGTCTGGCGGATCCGCTCGGCGTCCACGGCCCTCGCGATCGCCGGATAGTCGCGGATCTGCTGCACCTGTTCGCCGGGATCTACCAGCGTGGGATTGCTCATCAGCGCGGCAACGAGCACGGTGCCCGCCATACACGCCAAGCCAACGGCGATCCAGATAGCAGCCTTCACCCCAGACACAACGAGCACTCCATAGCAACGGCCCTCATTTCCCCGGCTCAGGCTCCTCGATCTCGATCTCGTCCTCGATCTCGATCTCCTCTTGCCTCCCACGCTCACGTTCGCACGCCCGATCACTGCCCCGAACCCCGTAGACCTCCTCGCTCTCCGCGACAACGTGCCGCGACGAGAAGCGGTGGACCAGAGCAGTGAGCTTGGCCACGATGCGCCCCAGGAGGTTCTTGCCTTCCGCCACACGCGCGGCGGTTCGGGCAGCCTTCGCTACAAGAACGTCGATACAGGCCGCACACTCCGTTGCCGAGCCGCGCGCATCGTCGAAGAACTTCGCCCGCACCTGCTGTCGGCGCCTGCCGTTTCCCTCAGCGATGTTGAGCGCGACCGAGAGGCTGGCGCGTTCCAGGTGGTCCCACACGTGCCGCGTGGGTGACGCCTCGCCGGCCCGGTCGTCTGCACGGAGTTGCTCGAGCCACGCAACGAACTCCAGTGCGAGGCGGTACACATCGAGCTTCTCGTGGTCGAGCGTGGTGCGCATTGGGGGCCTCACTGGAGCGTGCGCCTGCGGCCGAAGACCGATCCGAGATCGAGATCGAGGACGAGATCGAGATCGATCGGGGGTGCGAGGGGATCTCCTTTGGCGAGAGCTAATACGGCCAGAAATCATACGTCGGCACGCCGAATACGGCACCATGGATGTTCCAATAGCATCCCACGACGAACTCGCCGAGCACCAAGCCGATGAAGAAGGGCACCGCGCGACGGTAGGCCTTGGCCCCGCCGTAGCGCAGGATGACCCACTTGAACGCCCAGCTCACGAACATGGCGAACCAGAGCTGCTCCATCGACCAGCTTCCCGAGACGGCGTAGCCCACCGGGTGGAACGGCCACCAGGCGAAACGCATGCGCATCACGGCCAGGAGCAGCGCGCAGCCGGCACCCACGCCCGTGGCAATCGTCGCTCCGGTGTTGGGCGGCAGCGGGTTGCTGATCCAGCCGTGGAGGTTGCGGTAGCACTCGTAGCCGAACCAGCGGCCCGGCCCGATGACGCTGGCTTCCATGCCATACTTGTAGCCGACGTGGAGCATGGACCAGAAACCGCCGAAGATGCCGAGCGCGAGTGCGATCATCATGGCGATGAGCATGCGGCGTGCGGACATGCGGGTCTGCTGGGCGATCTTCAGGCCCTCGAGCGACGGGGCGATCGCGTGCCCGCGATAGGCCCGGTTGAAGAACCACGTGAGGGAAAGCGCCGTGAGCGTGTACGGCCCGAGCGCCTTCATCCCGAAGAAGCGCGGCAGCATCTGGTCCGGGCCGGCGTAGTGGAGGTCGTGGGCCGGCGGGCCGAGCTCCGCCCGCATCCGGGCGATCGCGACCGCAATCGCCAGGTAGACCACCATGAACGGGATCACCCATCCCCACGCCATCCCCAACTGGTTCAGGAAGAACCCCACGTAGCCCAGCGTACACAGGAGCAGAACGGCCGCGGCGCGGTACGGCAGCGCTTCGCTCGACTCGTCGAGCCGCTTGCGGCCAACCAGGCGCAGGAACACGTCCCGGAGATACTTGCGGCTCACCCACACGGCCACGAGGCAGAGCGCCAGGTAGCCGCCCGCCGTCTGGTCGTTCACGAACGGGAAGCCGGGGATCGCCACCCCCATCGCACTCGCCAGCACACGCTGGAGCTTCCAGAAGATGAAGAAGAACCAGCACGAGAAGGCCATATCCACCGGGAGGAAGAAGCACACGCCGATCGCGAACGGGTAGAGGCTGAACCACATGTTGCCCATCGCGTTCCATGGGCGCTCGGTGAGGTAGTTACGCAGGTTGTCGATGTGCACGATGGGGATCTGCGGGATCGTCGGGAAGAAGTGCCCCAGGCCGTTCAGCAGGTCGATGCCCGCGGCCAGGGCGAAGCCGTACCACAGCAGCCGGATGCTGAACAGCTTCCGTGTCTTCGTGGCCACCACCAGCGGGATCTGGATGACGGGATACGAGAGCTTCTCGTTCTCCGTCCACTGCCGCCGCAGCAGCGAGTTGACCAGGAAGAGCGACATGACGAGTGCGAAGATGAAGCTGGCCCACCAGAGCATCGGCCGCGCCCAGGCGAGCACCACGTCCCAGCGATACATCGAGGAGCCGCCCTCGTAGAAGCCCCGCACAATCTCCGGGTTGTTCAGGAGGACGAACTGGGGGAGGTACTTGTGGAAGGCCTGCCAGCCGCTCTCAGGCGTGGCGCCCCAGTAGCCGTGGGTGATCATCGCCACCAGGATCTCGATGCTGTCGTGGCCACACACCACCGAGGCGATGGTGAGCATCACGTAGATGGTGAGCAGCTCGCCCGGATTGAGCGCCGCACCCGGCAGCCAGCGCCCCACCAGCAGGTTGCCCAGGGTGAGGAAGAAGAGCATGAAGACCACGTGGGGCATCAGCGAGACGGTGGTCGGCTGGCCCGAGTACCACAGGATCTCGGCCTGGATGAGCCACATGCACGTGAGCGGGATGAGGGCGGCCCCGATGCAGATCGAGCGCAGCGTCACCGAGCAGCGACGCGCCTGCTCCTCCGTGATCTCCGAGGACAGCTCCGAGGCATCGTCCACAGACGCGGGTTCCTACCACCGATTCGGGGGGAGAGCGCAGCCCACGCGCTCGACGCCTGATAGCATAGCGAAGACGGCCCACCCGCGCAACCAGCGATTGCGCCCCGAGTCTGGCCCCGGATCTTGGGGTCATCTGTCCGTTGATCAACTCCCCCTCGATGTGCCGCCCACCGGAGGGGATGGATGGAGGATTGGAAGGGTGGATGGAGGACAGGCAGAACACACGCGCCCCTTCTCCACCCATCCATTCTTCCGCCCTTCCATTCGTCCCCGCAAGGGGCAGAACCCGGCCTGTCTCGGCAAGCTCCGGCGGGAATACCCCCAGGTTCCGGGTCAAACTCTTGCGCCCCGCCCCGCCCTCTGGCATGTTGGTGGCCGCGCGGCGGCCATGTGGCCGCCCGTCCCCCTCGCCGCACCGATTCGGACATCTGCCGAATGGACTACTCCGACCGCTTCATGGCCTACATGGGCATGGCCCCCAAGCGAATCCCGCACTGGGAACACTGGTCGTGCCCCGACGCCGAGACCACCCTTACCGGCATCGACTATTACGAGCACCCGAAGCTGTGCCGCGAGAGGCTCCGCGAGCTCTATCCCCAACTCGGACTCGGCGTGCCCGAGACCGACGAGCCGAAGCCACGCCCAAAGCTCGATCTGCTCGGCCAGTCGTCCGAGACCGACCAGGAGGGCCGGCGCCGCGTCCGATGGGGCGACAGCGTGACGACCCACTGGAGCTGGGGCGAGTGCTTCCGCTCTGCCGACGACGTCTTCGCGTTCTCCCCCCTCGAACACGCCGCCGACTTCGCGGACATCCCGGTGGTGGAATCGCGCGACTACTCCGACGAGGAGAAGCTCTACGAGCTCTACCGCAGCCGATACCCCGCCGAACACGGCGACCGCGCACCCGAGGGCTCGACCGCGTCCACGGGCTTCTACAACACGATGTTCATGTGGCCCCTGCTCACCTTCGGCTGGGAGCTCTTCCTCGAGACTTGCCTCGACCCCCGCTTCGACCGCATCATGGAGGAATTCGCCGAGATCAACCGCCGGGTCTTCCGCGTCTTCGCTCGCCTGCCCGTCAACTTCGTCGTCTGCCACGACGACATCGTGACCACCCGCGGCCCCGTGTGCTCCCCCCGCTGGATGCACAAGCACATCTTCCCGCGCTACGAGGAATTCTGGGCGATGCTCAAGGCCGCAGGCAAGGAAGTCCTTTTCATGGCCGACGGGTGCATGGACGCCTATGCCGACGACGTGTTCGCCTGCGGAGCCCGCGGCATCATCACCGAGCCCTACACCGACTTCCCCACCATCGCCCGCAACCACGAGAACTGCTTCCTCGCCGGCGAGGGCGACAACCGCGTGCTCATGCGCAACAACCCCGCCGAAATCGAGGCCATGGTCCGTGCCATGGTCCAGACTGCCCACCTCACCGGCGGCTACATGATGTGCATCGGGAACCACATCCCGTGGAACGTGCCGCCGCCCGCCGTGAAGCTCTACCTCGACCTCTCGGCGGAGTTGGCGCACAGATAGGATGGATCACGCGTCACGCGTCACCCGTGACGCGTCAGGAAGAGCGGAAGGGCGTGTGGAGCGAGGGCGCCCGAGGCGGGTCTGGGCGATCGGACGCATGGGACGTATGGGACATATCGCGGCCTCGGGCCGCAACCAAAGGACCAGAAAACGTGGGGCTGGACACGGTACCGTCCGTCGCATCGAGAGGGGTGGCCCGCGATGCGGGTTTACTCTGGCAGGAAATGGCGGAGGCGCCCTCGTTGGCCCGGGCCGCGTGTGGCCGATGCGGCTCTGGGCGGGCGGTTTCTGCTGAGAATCGCTGCCGGGAAGCCGGCTGATAGAGAGGGGCTGGAAGGGCTGCCAGCGCGCGCGCTGTGGCGGGCGGCTGCGCGGTGCCCTGTGCACCGCTCCGCCTTCCGGTGGGGAGGATCGTGCGACCTGTTGCTCGGGCTGGCCCGCAAGAGCCACCTGCCGCCCGCCGCCAGGGGCGGACGTGCGGCTCGAACCGGTGAGGAATGAGCAGGATGCCGGCCGCCGGCGACCGCGAGGCGGGTGCGCAGCACGGCGAGCCGGGTTGGCTTGGGGGCAGAGCAGCCGCGAAGCGGCGGAAGATAGCCAGCGCGCGAGCCCCGCCACCGGCCGCCGGCCGACACCCTCCGCGCGCCCCCCACCGACCTTGCGTCGGTGGAGGGGGGGGTTGTGCACTACGGGCGGGCCGCCCCATCCTCCTGGGAGCCGCGAAGCGGCGGCAGAACATCGCCGGCGGCGTAAGCCGCCGGGACGACGGGCGCACCCTACCCCCAGCCCCGAAGGTGGCGGAAGAATGGACGCAATGGACTGCATGGAGCATATCGCGGCCTCGGGCGGCAACCAAAGGGCCAGAAAACGTGGGGGTGAACACGGTACCGTCCGTCGCATCGAGAGGGATGGTCTCCCCGAGCGCACTGGCCGTACGCGCGCCTGCCTTGCCTCCATAAACCCAATCATGGATTGGGTTTGGCATGCCCAGCCCCACGTTTTCTCGGCGCCGCGCAGAGATTCTGAGAGTCAGTAGTGTATGGGACCCATGGGACAGGCGGGCGCCTGATCGCGCATCAGAGGAGCGCGCACCTTCCCTGCTCCGCACGCATTACGCATTGCGGATTACGCATCACGAATCACGGATTCCGCATTCCGCTTCGCGTCATTCCATCTTCTGCGCGTCGGGCGGCAGGGGGGTATCGGCGGGGCTCAGGATGCCGCCGCTGGGGAGCACCTTCAGCCACACGTCCTTGACCTGCACCTTCATGGGCGGTCCGCCGTGGAGCTGGATGCCCAGGATGCCTGTGAGGGCGCGCTTCTCGGGGTCGTGGTCGAACACCTCGATGGCCACCTCGCCGTCGAGCTTGTGGATGAGGTGGTTGCCGCGGGCGATGACGGTGAAGACGTGCCACTCGTCGTTGCGGACTTCCTCGACCGGCCCAGTGGTGCCGATGAGCCACTTCTCGCCGTTCTCGGCCAGGAGCACGCGCTGGCCGCGCAGGGCCACGATGCCGCGACCGCGTTCCTCGTAGAGCTGGGCGTTGTAGGGCGGGTTCGGATGCACGTCGCACTGGTAGCCGCCCGTCGAGAACGGCCCCACCTCCGCCAACTCGCGGCTGCGATACTGGATGCCCGAGTTGTTGCCATCCTGCCAGAAGCTCATGTGGAGCTCGAAGTTCTCCGGCTCCCCGCCGCGCCACACGAGGAACTTGTTGAACGGGAGCTTGTACCCCTCGCCGAACTGCCCGGTGATCGCACCGTCCTCGACCGACCACAGATCCGCGTCGCCGTCCCAGCCGCTGAGGTCCTGGCCGTTGAAGAGCGACACGAATCCCGACTCGCCCGCCTGTGCGGCGGCCGCCTCGAGGCTCGTCACAAACGGA
>Ga0272442_10011445_pt1 | contig 10821 bp, 9 predicted proteins | sample SSMForm2O_FD_200262 | JGI IMG/M metagenome (GOLD analysis project Ga0272442, IMG submission 200262) | Marine sediment archaeal communities from Little Sippewissett salt marsh, Falmouth, MA, United States - SSM-Form-2O | ecosystem: Environmental > Aquatic > Marine > Wetlands > Sediment ... | reverse complement strand
TAGTCCAGCTAGTGGCTGCAAAGAAGTCCCTTTGGTTTTTGCTTGAAGAAACGTTGATGATTTACCACTGCTCATTTTTGGAAGTTTTTCCATTTCCCAGAGTAAATATTTTACAGCAAAAAATACGCCAATTGCCAATCCTATAACAAAGATTAATGCACCTGCAGATAGTGCCGCCCATCCGCTAAAGAAGTTACCAATCGTACAACCAAAACCTATGATGCAGCCTATTCCCATTAAAATTCCTCCAAATAGTCCTTTAACGAGTTCCCCCATAGGTGCAATACGAATAGCAAATTCTTTTCCAAAAAGAGCACTTGCAAGCGCACCAAATATTACTAATAGTGATAGTACTGCGTATTTATTCTCAAGTAAATAAGTAACCCCTGAAGGCGCAGAATTGTCCAATGACAGCCCTAATCCACTGTATATATTCTGCCCCCAATTCAAGATTCCTCCACTAGAGCCCCATGGCGATGCAATCATAAATAGAATGATGCTTAAAAATGCTAGAACAATACTTCCAACCCACATCTTCCACGAATTTGCAAAAAATGTGTCATAAAGTTCTCTAAAAATACCTTCTTCTTTCTTTTTAGCCTCAGCTGACATAAAAAATCCTCCTCTCTCCCTTGTCTATATAAGTTTTTATTTACACTTTATATAATATTTATAAACACCATCTTCTTCAGTGCTATCCAGTAATTCATTTCCAGTTTTATTGCACCATGCTGGAACATCTGGTTTTGATCCAGGATCAGTAGCAAGAAGTTCTAAAACTTTTCCAGTTTCCATCTGCTTCATTGTTTTTGCCAATTTCATTATCGGCATAGGACATGAAAGCCCTTTACAATCCAATGTTTGATCTGATTTTACCATATTATCTCCCTCTTATTATCTTCTATAAATTTTTTGTTTGAAAGACTCCATTATATTTAACATTATCTATTATCTAGCTATTTAAATCATGTTTGATAGCTTTATTATACAATAATTTTGTTCCTGAAATATCCCTTAATTTTTTGCTAAGGAAATAGTGATGCATTCCATGTGTGAGATACGCTCCATACTATCTACATACAGTTTTTGCCTGTATAACTTTCTTTGAAATGCATTTATCTACCTTTTTAACATTAAGATCATCTTCAATTGTAATTGCATTAGATGGACATGCAGTAACACAAAGACCACATCTTTTGCATTTTAAATCGTTTATATCTAAGATCATATGATCTTTATTCTGATTCAGTTTAAGTGATAAAGCTTCATAAGGGCAAAGTGAAACACATACTGCACAACCGCTACAAAGATCCTCATCAACAGAAATATCAGGGATTTCCTCCTGTAACTCAAGAGCAACACAACCCTTACAACTTTTACATGGACCGCAGTACAGACATCTCCCAGCTTCTTCCAATACTTCTTCCCATGAATATTCCTTTTCAAATGGTTCAAAGTTCATTCTATCTTTTACAGAAGCCAATTTAATTCCTGGTTGATCCTTATAAATTCCTCTAAGTGGAGTAGGTGCAGGTTCATATTCTACTACTTTTCTGTCTTTCTTTAAATCCTCACCCGATAAATATCTTTCAATTGACTCGGCTGCGATAAATCCATCTCTCATTGCTTCAGATGCAAAACCAATTCTGTTAACATCACCACCGAAAAACACTCCCTTTTTTAAATTACTCATTAGAGTAAGGTCATCGAAATCTAATCTACCTTTGTCATTTAATAGACCAAAATTATCAAAAAGAGCTCTATTTACACCTTGTCCAATGGTAATTAGTAAGGCATCACCGTCTATATAGTCTATATCATCGTGGTCAAACTTTGGATTGAATCGGCCATCATCTGTGAAAACACATTCACATCGAAGTGTTTTGATTTGTTTGAAAGATCCATCTTTATTAGTAACTATCCCATCAACACCTCGAGAATAGATTACATCTATTCCTTCTTCTTCAGCCCCTTCAATTTCTTCATCATCTGCAGGAATTCCGTCTTTTGAATTTTTATCACAACACTCAAGGCACATAATGGTGACATTTCCACCAAGCCGTCTTGCAGTTCTTCCAACATCAAAAGCAACATTTCCTCCACCGATGACTATTACTTTTTTACCTTTGTATAAATCAAGAGGTGCATCGCCACGATCAACTTTATAGAGTAAATTTATACCAAATTCTATGCCTTGTGATTCATCACCATCAACAAGTCTTTGAATAATTTCTTTAAACTCAGGTGTCTCAGATTCAATTGAAAGAATTCGAGGGTTTGGTGTTCCTGTTGCCATTAATATAGCTTTAAATCCTTCTTTTTCTAGATCGTCTAAAGATTTACCACCTTCACCTATCAAAGTGTCAGTTCTCACGTCAATATGAGCAATTCTAATAATACTGTTTAATAGTGAATCTAAAATCTTTGTTGGAAGTCTATATTTTGGAATATATCTCAGGGCCCCACCCAAAGTAGAATTTTTATCAATAATTATAGTTGAATAACCTTTTTTACTCAGTTCATAAGCACACATTATCCCGCTTGGTCCACCACCGATTATTGCTACTTTATCTTTTGTTGGAATAGGAAGTTTTGGTGCAGTCTTTAAATATTCCATGTAAAGTTTTCCAATAGGCCAAATAATCTTTCTTCGACGAATTGCACCAGTCTTATCTTTATAGTTACACTCTTCTTCACAAAGACCACAGATGTTGCCACAAACAATTGGAAACAAGGGATTTTGATTGAATAAATCATGGCCAATTTCAAGCATTAAGGCCTTAGCTTCTTTTTGATTGCTGGGAAAATGAGCTATCATTGCATGATTTCGTTGAATATCTTCATGAAGGGGACATCTTACTTGACAAGGAGGAAAATAAACTTTTCCATCTGGACAGGTTACAAGTTCTATAGCTGATTGGGATTCAATTTTTTTTGTCATTTTATTTTAACTCCTATAAATTTAATTTTTTAATGTTTTCTTTTACAGCATCACTTGATTTTTTCAGAGATGCTAATTCTTTTTTTGTTAAATCAATTTTAACAATTTCTTCTAAACCATTTTTTGAAAGACGAGCGGGTAATCCACAATAAATATCTTTGAGGCCATATTCACCATTAAGATATACACAACATGGTAGAACTTTGTTTTCATCAAGTAGAATACTTTTAACCATTTCTACTGCTGATGCAGATGGAGCGTAATACGCTGAACCAGTTTTCAATAGTCCAACAATTTCAGCTCCACCATTTTTTGTTCTTTTATTAATTTCATCTATTTTTTCTTTAGTAAGTAATTGAGTGATTGGAATTCCATTAACTGTTGAATAGCGTGGTAGTGGAACCATAGAATCTCCATGCCCACCCAGAACAAAAGCATGAACCAGACTTGGTGTTACACCTAGAGCTTCAGCGATAAAAAATCGATAGCGTGCAGAATCCAGTACTCCTGCCATTCCAATTACTTTATGTGCTTTAAATCCTGATACTTTATAGGCTAAATAACTAATTACATCTAAGGGGTTTGTAACCATAATAAGAATTGCATTAGGGCTTTGAGCAACTATCTTTGTTACAACATCTTTTATTATTTTTGCGTTTGTTTGAAGTAGATCATCCCGACTCATACCTGGCTTTCTGGCAATTCCTGCAGTAATTACAACAATATCACTGTTTTTAGTATCTTTATAATCATTAGTTCCAACAATCTGAGCAGAATATCCTTCTACAGGCGCTGATTCCATCAGGTCAAGTGCTCTACCTTGTGGAAGACCTTCAACTATATCAATTAAGCAAACATCTGCAAGATCTTTTTCAATAATTCTCCTAGCACAAGTTGCTCCTACAAATCCTGCTCCTACAACTGTAACTTTTTTATCCATCTTCCTCTCTTTAATCATATAACCACCATTATTTGCTTCTTTTAATAGCTACAACTAATTCTTAATTGGATTTGGACCTAGTTTTTTCAATTCATCGACAAATTCAGTAACAACCGCTGCAAACTTTTGTGCATTTGAAGCAGAAACGTATTCAAATCGAACTCGTTCTGGTTTGATGCCCATCTCATCTAAGAATTTTTTAAGTAGTTTCATTCTACGGTTTGCTTTATAATTACCTGATTGGTAATGGCAGTCTCCAGGGTGACAACCAGCAATTAGAACACCATCTGCACCTTTTTTCAATGCTTCAAGGACAAAAACGGTATCGACTCTGCCTGAACACATTACTCGAATTGATTTTATATTAGGTGGATACTTTATCCTACTAGTTCCTGCTAGATCAGCTCCAGCATAAGAACACCAGTTGCAGAGAAAGCCAATAATATTTGGTTCAAACTCTTTTGTCATATCTTTTTCACCTCAAATTCATATCTCTTTTTATCTCATTTAATGTTAAATCTATAGCTCTTGGAACTGCTTTTGCAATTTCTGGACTTAATTCTTCTCCAAAAATATATGGAATTTCTTTTAGCACAATACCAACTACAATTATTTCCTTTGGAATATTTTCTTGACCTAATTTTTTTGATAGTTCAAGAGCCTCCATAAGTGAAGCATCATGTGGATTATCTGAATGAGTTGTTGATAAAGAAGAAAGAGGAAAGCTTAGCACCTCCCCGACATTTTCATTTTTTATATTTACTGCATCAATTAGGATTGCTTTATCATAACCAGTCATCAAATCAAGAAGATTCATTCCACCAGTAATAGCTTCATCTACAACAACATTTGGATTATTGATTTTTTCTTTAATTTTCCTAGCAACATGTATCCCAACCCCATCATCACGAAGAATGGGGTTTCCAACACCTAGTACTATTGTTTTCATCTTTTTTTCAAATCCTTACATGTTTTGTCTAATGATTTTGTAAAGTTGTTTTTTATTGTTGTAGATTTTTACTTCCATTGGCATTTGACCTGGAAGAGTATGTGTTGCACATCCAAAACAAGGATCATATGCACGGAAGGCCATTTCAACCATGTTAAGAAGTCCATCATTTACTTTGCCATCTTTTATAAGGCCCATTGCGGCATTTCTTATTGACATGTTTATTGCTCCGGCATTGTTCACAGTTGCAACTATCAGATTTGCTTTGTCAATGAGTCCATCTTTATCAAGTTTATAATGATGAAAAAGTGTTCCGCGAGCTGCTTCAACAACTCCAAATCCTTCACCAGGTTCACCTACGGGGTTTCGAATTTTATCAGATGTTATTTGTGGATCTTTAACAAGTTCCATTACTCTTTCGGTTGCATAAAGTAGTTCAATTAATCTTGCCCAGTGGAACGCAAGTGTACTGTTTACCGGTTTTCCACCAAGTGTTTCATAAAATCGCTTGAATTCTTTATCGGCAAGAGGCGTTGCCATACCTTCTGATGCGTTTAGACGTCCAAGTGGTCCAACTCTTGAATGTCCACTCTTTTTTCCATCAGTAAATCCATTCCATCCGACATCTTTTATGAATGGGAATTTAATGTAGGTCCACTCTTCAACATGCTCACCTATAATCTTATGATATTCATTTGCTTTAAACTTAATATGTTCATCTCCTTCTTGATTCGTAATTCTTACATCTCCATCGTAGAAGTTTATCTTGTTGTTCTTGTCAACAAGCCCCATATTATATGTTGCCAGTTGGTATGGATCACTTAGTATAAAATCAACATAAGCTTTGTTTGCTAAAACGAAATCATCAAAGATTTTAAGTGAGAATTTTGCAAAATCTATACAAGATTTAGTCATTGTTTCAATTTCTTTTACTTCATCCTTATTAAGACCTTTTGATACTCCACCCGGTAGGCCACATACTGGATGAGTTGCCTTACCACCAAGCATTGCAGTGATTTTTTGACCATATGCACGGTGCTTTATTACTTCCTTACCAATTTCTACACCAGCTTTTTCAATAACACCTAAAACATTACGCTTTGCAGCGGGGGCATCAGGACCTACAACAAAATCTGGACCACCCAGATAGTAAAAATGTAGAATATGATCATATATGTAATATCCACAATACATTAGCTCACGTAATTTTTTAGCAACGGGTGTTGGTTCAACATTGAATGCATCATCAAGAGCTTTTGTTGCTGCAAAATGGTGAGCAACTGGACATACTCCACAGATACGGGATGTAATTTGTGGCATATCTTCAGCTCTACGTCCTTGGGCAAAACGTTCGAAACCACGAAGTTCAGGAATCTGCATATATGCATTTTCCACGTTTCCTTTATCATTTAAGAATATTGCAATTTTCCCATGTCCCTCAAGACGAGTTATTGGATCAATTAATATTTGTTTCATTTATCCACCCTCCTGTTAATTAAGGCACCTGGCAAATAATATTTATAAAAGGTTCCAACTGGATCAACCACATCATCAATTAGTTTTTGAACTTCTTCATCACTCATATTTTCTTCTCCTTCAATTCCAAGAATACTTGCTAGTCCTGACATCATCTTTGCACCTTGATCAAGACTATTTGGTGTTGGACCATGACATCCAGTGCAAGGCATGTTTGCATCTAGACACTGTGCTTTACAACCACCACGTGTTGCTGGACCCAAGCAAATAATTCCTTGTTCAAGAAGACATTTTTCTTCGATTTTTGTTACATCAATTACTCTTTTTATTTTAGTGATTTTTTTCTCAGTTTTTTCAAAACGACATTCATCACATACTGATTTTGATGGACCAATGGTGCTACCTGCTGGTGGTAATTTTCCCTCAAGAATTGCCGTAATCGCGTTTACTATCCACTCAGGTGTTGGTGGGCAACCAGGCAAATAATAATCAACATCAATTATTTGATCAAGAGTGCTAACTTTGTCATAAAATTCAGGTAAAGTAAGCGTTCCTTCATTAACCTTTACAGATTCCTTTGGAACTAGTTTCTTTGGATTGTCAAGTGATGGATTATCTCCATATACCACATTAAAAATCTCTTTTTTATTTGTAAGATTTGCCAGACCAGGTATACCACCGCCAACAGCACATGCTCCAAAAGCAACCATTACTTTTGATTTCTTTCTAAGTAATTTAGCAATATGCTCCTGTTCAGAGTTTCTAATTCCTCCATTGAAGAAACATACATCTATCTGATTATCTTTCATTGCCTCAACATCTTTGTATTTAAAATCCATTGCAACAGGCCAAAATAAAATATCTACTGCTGCTGCAACATCAAGAATTGCTTCATTGATGTCTAAAACTGCTATTTCACATCCACCGCAGCTTGCAGCCCAATAAAACGCAAACTGTGGTTTTTTATTTGTTTTCCTTTTAATCATAATACATCACCAATTTGTATCTTCAAATCTCCAATCTATAATTTTTTTTATTCTAATGCAACCTCTTTATTTTTTAATAATATAATTGGATTTACAGCATGGTCATCAAATCCACATATTTCTGGATCAAGACCAAGAGCAATTGCTATAAGTTGAGTATAATAAAATACCGGTATTTGTTTGTAGCTTTCAAACATCTTTTCAGCTTCTTTACCCCGTGTATCAATGTTAAACTTACAAAGCGGACATGAAAGTACCATAGCATCAGCGCCACGCTCAGTTGCAAAAGTTGTAATCCGATGAGCTCTCTTGGAAACTAATTCTTTATTTTCTACTGTATGATACGAACCGCAACATTCTATTTTAAATGGGTTATCAACTACTTCTGCACCAAGAGCAGAAAGAAGATCACTTAATATTGTTGGCTCTTCTGCATCATCAATTGCTACTTCACGAGGACGGAGAAGCATACATCCATAATATGGCATAATTTTTATGTCTTTAAGAGGTTTTTTTACTTTTTTCTTAATGACATCGAAACCAACTTCATCTCGTAAAAACTCAAGGAAATGTAATACTTCTACGGTTCCTTTATAATCGTTTTCCCGGTCCATGAATAGGTTAAGTGTTTCAAGATCATCGGGGTTTTCTTTTACACGCAAATTAGTTTGTTTAAGGGTGTTACAACACATATCACAGAGGGTTATAACCTTATTTTCTCCTTGATCTTCTACATGTATAAGACTTCGAAGTGGTGCTAGATGATGCATGAGATCATCATCAGTTAGGGATGCAACTACTCCACAGCAGTTCCAATCTTCCATTTCTACCATTTCATGACCTAGAGCTTCCACTATTGCAAATGCTGATTTCTCAAGATTTGTTGCAGATGTTTTTAGTGTACATCCAGGATAGTACAATAGCTTCATAATTTCACCCAATACATTTAAGTACCTTTTTTCATGTCTTTTCATATATATTTTTACATATTTTAACCAATATTTTTTCTAAATAAACTAACAAACGCTAACTGAGGAATCGTTTCTTTTTCCTTTTTAGAAATTTTTACAACTTTTGTTCGATCTATTTTTTTCCTAAGAACTATTTGGCGAAGAGCCTCCATAATCTTTGTAATATTCAAATCACGAGGACATCTTTCTGCACATGTATAACACGATGCACACATCCAAATCGTATTCGAATTCAACACTTCCTTACGATCCAATATAACATATCTAATAGCTTCATCAGGGCCTAAATCCATATCATCAATAAATGGACAACCAGCTGAACAAGTTCCACATTGATAACAAGCAAACACATTTTCCCCAGAGAGCTCCTGCACCTCGGCCGCAAGCCCCCCTTTTTTAAACTTGATGGCATTAATCTCTTTGTTGCTTTCCAACTTTTTTTTCAAACAGCCACCTCCTTCAGAAGTGCTTCTAACATTACATCAATCTGATTACTTTTGTATCCTTTTTGGTCTATTGCACAAGATGGACATGCACCAGCACAAGCACCACAACCCTTGCACAACGCTTTGTTCACAACTGCAACAGAACGTTCAGGGTTATCAGAACGAGGCCGTATTTCAATAGCAGAAAAGGCGCACACAGCTATGCATGTCCCACAACCACTACATACATCCTCATCAACCTTTGCCACAGCACCTTCACCAGTCATTTTTCCCTGCATGATAGGAATAGCAGCCCTAGAAGCAGCACCTTCTGCCTGTGCAATTGAATCAGCCAAATTTTTTGGATAATGTGCAGCACCACACAAATAAATACCATCAGTTGCAAAATCCAACGGACGGATCTTTGCATGTGCTTCCATGAAAAAACCTCCAGCATCAGCAGGGATTTTAAGCATATTTTTTAAAGTCTCAGTAGAAGCTGCCCCTTCAGTATTAACTGTAAGAATTAGAAGATCAGCTGGAATTTTCATTTCCTCATTTAGTATATCATCATAAACTTCCACAGTTACAGGACCATCCTTTGGATTATCTTTGTCAAGAATAACCTTCGGTTTTTTATCACCAGCATATCGAATAGTTGTGACATGATAATTTTTCAAAACATCAGAATAATACTCTTCTTCTTCTTTACCAAAAACCCTCATATCCCTATATAAGATATAAACCTTGGAATCAGGGAATTTCTGACTAACAAGCTTTGCATTCTTAAGTGATACCCCGCAACCAACACGGCAACAATAAGGGTGTTTTTCATCCATTGCACCCGCACAATTAATAAAAACAACATTTTTTGGTTTTTTCTTAAAAGAGTTATTTTTGATACTTTTTTCAAGTTCAGTTTGTGACAAAATATTAGTGTTTTTGCCATACTGATATGCTCCTTCAAGATCAATTTCTCTAAAGCCAGTGGCTATAATAATTGTTCCAAACTCTATTTTTTTCTTCTTGCCCTTTTGTTTAACAATTCCTTCATAGTTTCCTATAAAACCATCTACATCGATTAGTTCAGCATCAGTAATAACGTTGATTAACTTGTTTTTTGTAACTTCTTCAATCAATGGGTTGATAATATCTACTGCTTTTGTGTCTGATGGAAACATTGAATAAAGTTCTCTAAACCTCCCGCCAAGTTTTGATTTTTTTTCTATGAGGATAGATTTAATACCCATATTAGCCAAGGCAAGAACAGCTTTCATACCAGAAAGTCCACCACCAATGACAAGCGTTTTTGGAATAATTGAAAACTCTTCTTCAGTGAGCGGTTCAAGCAAACGAACCTTTGCCACAGCGGCATCCACCAGACATGTTGCTTTTTTAGTTGCTGCATCCCAATCGTCAGAGTGAACCCAAGAGCACTGATTACGAATATTAGCCATTTCAAAAAGATACTTATTTAAACCCGCCTCCAAGAGTGTATCTCGAAATAGCCCACCATGAGTGCTCGGTGAACAAGCAGCCACTACAACCCTATTCAGTTTTTTGTCTTTAATGGTTTCTCTAATTTTTTTACCACTATCCTCAGAACAAGCAAACATCACATGCTCAGCATGAACAACATTTGGAAGTTTTTCAGCGGCTTTAGTAACTTTTTCTACATCCAAATAACTAGCAATGTTTTTACCACAATGACAAACAAATATACCTATTCGAGGTTCTTCACCGGTTATATCAATTTCTGGGGGGAACTCCTTACCAACATGACGTTCTCTATCCTTAATTGGTTCAACTGCTTTTGCCGCAGCACCACTCGCCATAGCTACACTATCTGGTATATCCTTTGGACCCTGAATACAACCTGCAAGAAATACACCATCTTTTGTTGACTGAATTGGATTATTTAACAGAGATTGTTGTTTGAAAAAACCGTTTTCATCAACATCTATTCCAAGTATTTTACCAAGTCTTTTGTTATCTCGGTTAGGAATTATTGCAGTGGATAATACAAGCATATCTACTTGGTCTTCTTTTATCTCTCCAGTAAGTGTATCCTTATAACGGATTGTAAGGCTTTTATCTTTGTTTTCATAAATCGAAGATGGCCGCCCACGAATA
>Ga0272442_10011444_pt1 | contig 10823 bp, 9 predicted proteins | sample SSMForm2O_FD_200262 | JGI IMG/M metagenome (GOLD analysis project Ga0272442, IMG submission 200262) | Marine sediment archaeal communities from Little Sippewissett salt marsh, Falmouth, MA, United States - SSM-Form-2O | ecosystem: Environmental > Aquatic > Marine > Wetlands > Sediment ... | reverse complement strand
ACGAGCATCTTTAGCTTTGTTTTGAGATTCTAAAGCCTCAATACGAGCATCTTTGGCTTTGTCTTGAGATTCTAAAGCCTCAATACGAGCATCTTTGGCTTTGTCTTGAGATTCTAAAGCCTCAATATATGAGACAATAGTATCAGGATTCAAACGGTATTGAGTAAGAATCTCTTCATGTTCCATAGGTAGCTCTCAAATATTCCGAGTTTTATGTTGTATTAATTATAAAAAAAGTAAATGTTGAGTTTATACGAAAAATAACTCAGAAATTGAGGTAACTGGATAGTTACCAATTTTTTAATGAAGCCATTATATAGTCATGAGTATCTGAATTTATCGAATAAATAAACATTACGTATTTTTTTAACTGTTCGACACCTATTGCCAGGAATACTTTATCACGGGTTTCGATTCCATCTACAATAGAAGTAAATCCTCTTAATAACAACGCATCTTTATTGACTCTTTTTAGCAAATCTTGAGATTTTATTCCTGCTAAATACTTTTTTGTATTGATAAGATGTTCAATTCTTCGAGATTTTTCTTTCTTTCCAATGTTTTGAAGGTATAAGTAAAAATAACAACGAGCTATGCTGAAATTTAGATCGTTAGATTCCAAGATCTCATTTGCTCTTTTGAAATAATTAATTGCCCTAGCAAATTGAAATGTGCCAAATAGTTTATCGGCTTTTTCGATAAATTTTTCAGCAAAAGTCACTTTGTCTCGAAAAACGAGTTCTTCTAAAATATCTCCTTTATTTTCGGAGAGAGACCCTTCATTATGTGCTTCATACAATTTTAATCTGCTATAAATGTCGTCTTCAGTTTTCTTTTTATAGTCGTTGTCCTCTATATTTTTAAGTAAACTTTGACATTCTTTTAGGAGATTAAATTCTTCAATGTTTTTATGAGTTCTTCGATATGCACAAGCTACATTGAAATATAGATTAATTTTTAACTCTTTATCCATTTCCTCGGCAATATCAAAAACTTGGTTCAAGTACTCCCCAGCTTTCTCTTCATCACCTAAGTTCAAATAGTTTTCCGCAATATTTTTGGAAGATATCGCTTTTAATCGTTGCAGCTCTTTCAAATGTTTTACATCCTGAAGATGTGGATTAGGTTTTGACCCAATTATTGTACCATCAAAAATCGTAATAAGGTCTTTTAATTCATCCTCTGCTTCACATATCATCCGGTACTCATCCAGATGATTATGAATAGCTAAATCATATTCGCCAATCTCTCTGCAACAAACAGCTCCGTTTGAAATGTAGACACGTTTTTCAGCATCTGTCTCCGCGTCATTGTATAAATATTGATATAGCATTTTAGCTTCAAAAAAGTAATTGGAATTGTACAGTGCTGTTGTAAGGTTGACTAATTCCTGTTTACCATGAAGATTGACAAACCTGGTTATGTCAGGATCAGTCAAAGAAAATTCGTAATCACAGTTGAGGATAGAAAGCTTTTGATTTTCATTCTTGCTTTCAAACCACAACACAAAACAAATATCTAAACAGTTGAGAGCGAACTTTGCATATCTATCAATTGATTTTTTCTCTAATTGTGGTTTTACTGGATGTGTTTGAAGTATACTATGGATTAATTTTGATTCAGGTTCTGGAATGAAATTTAATGTTGTGGAATCATTGCGTTCTAAATAAATATCAAAAGAGCTTAAATTTTCTACGATATATCTTGTACCTTTTGAATTCAACAAGTTATGAGTTCGAGTAAGTTTTTTTTGATAGAAATTGTTTTTCTGGAAGAGATCATAGCAGCCTATGAATCCATTTTCAATTTCAGAAAGAAGTGATTCCACAGCTATTTTTTCATCATATTTTTTTTCTAATTCAGCTATTTGTAATCTCCTTTTTAAGAATTCGATTTTGATTTCTTTATGGTCTTTTGCTCCCTTTTGTTTGTAAGTACCAAAATCATATGCCAGATTTTTATCGAGTTCTATGTTTGTAGAACCAGCATCAAATTTATCCAAATTAAATAGGGAATTAAAACTGTTGCCGATATATTTTCTTTCGATAACGTCGATATAGTTATTTAATTTAACAATTACTTCATCATCATTTTCTATTTCCTTGATTAAATATTGTTTGAATCCGGGGTCTCTTTTCATTCTATTAATGAAATGCAAGTTCAATGAGTAGTTTTTGACCAACTCATCAAATTTCGGATTTTCATGGGCTTCTTGCTCTAAATTTTTTGCATTCTTGCGGATGTTAGTTCTCCAGTCAATCTCAAAAGTCTCCCACAAAAAATTATCAATTAAATTAAGCCCAGCTTTCATATTAACACGTCAGATTTTATTTCATATAATAAAAATACTATTGAAACTTATCAAGCAAAAATGTTATCCACCTGTACACATACTTTTTAGAAATTATCGTATTTTCTAACTTTCTAGTATGTTTATTATTTTCTCAGCAGAATCGTCCCCCATTTCAATAACATGAAGCCTTATGCCATGCTCATCAGCCATCCTTTGAGCTTCCTGCCTTTCGGTTTCAAGTTCTCGAGCAATGATATCCCTGTCAATTATTCTCTTTTTAACGGTATCTCCTGACCTGTGATCGTAGATCTTCTCGAGGCTGGAATCCAGTAAAATAATATCTGTATAGAATTTGATATCTTGCTCAGTGAAAATCGTGTCTATTACGCCTGTCTTCAGGTTGTATACTGTTAGATGTGAATCCACAACAAGATCCTTTGAAACTATACGTTGTGTTTCTTGCAATAATTTGTTGAGCTTGATCCTCAATGAACACTTTTCTTCTTCTGGCAGATACTCAAATGATTCATAGTCCTTTCCCATCATTTCTTGAAGGATTCCTGATCCAGAAACAAAATTAACTTGTGGAACCTTTGAACTGATTCGATTTATAATAGTACTCTTTCCTACGCCTCTGACGCCTGTAAAACAAAACCTTCTAAGGGATTCGTAGTCCATATCTTTACCAGGCATAGACACCATCCCTCTCGACATATTTTCTGGAATCAATCACTACCGCAGGGTTAAGTAAAAAATCATCCAGATCAAATGGAGTATATTTCCCATCTCTGTTGGACAATACCTTCCCGGAGGGGTCAAGGATTAAATACGAACCTATCATGTCATCGTTTGATTCGAATGTAGGTTTGACATTGTTTTTGAGTTTGACATCCTGATGACGTTTTTTAAAATCTGCAAATTCTTGATCTGTTACGGACAATTCGTTGACGCAGGAATCGTTCTGTCCTTCAATATGTAACATCTGGAATATTTTCCATCTGTTTGGGTCCATAAATTCAATAAATTCATGCATATCCTCTCCGCACGTTAGTTTTGTGACAGTAGTATTGACCTTTAACTTCAATCCATATTCATGAATCAAATCAGCAACTTCTAGGGCATGGGTAACATGTTCTCCTTGCCCTCTCCCCAGGTCTGCTTCTACCTGATTGTCAGTTGAATCTACAGAGATACCAACCCAGTCCACATAATCAGCAAGTATTCCTATGTTACTGCCATTTATGAAAGAGCCGTTAGTCACAATCGATGTAACAAATCCCATTTCATGTGCGATTGCAAGCAGCTCATAGAAATGTGGATGAAGAAAAGGTTCACCACCTACAAAATTGATCTTCTGGATGTCGAGTTGATCTGTTTTGGTATATCTGAGTTTATGTAAAATATCATGCACTATTTTAAGATCCCTGACCTCAGCATTGAGCTTCTGTACATAACAGAATTTGCATTTGTAGTTACATCTTCCAGTTATATGCCAGTTTATTGATTGAATTTTGTCCCCTTTCATCAAAATATACTATTCAAAACATTTAATATCAATATTAGTTAGACAGAAACTAGGAATAAATAGATTGATCTATTTTAAAATAGACAAAACATGTTAAAGAGGATTTTGATGGAGCAAAGCAAACGGATTCACATTATGAGTGCCTGACAAAGTGTGCATAAGACATTTCCAACTGCAAGCAAGCATATTTCCTACGCAACCAAATTATATGTGATCGTTGAAGATCGTGTGTATGAAAAATCAAACGATGAAGTAACTCAATCCGCAAGGAATGCAATCATTGACTCAATTAATGAGCTAAAAAAGATTGCTTGCCCATTTGTTGAAGAGGGGGTCGAAGTTTTCAGAATAGCTAATGATACCCTTGATCATATAAGAGATGCAGTTTTAGCGATATATGAAAAAGATAAAGATGCCCATTATTATCTCAATCTCTCAAGTGGAACTAAAGGTCTTTCAATCGGTCTTTTCATGATGGCACTGTGGATCGAGGCGACACCATATCATATTGATAGGGATGGAAATCCAAGATTAATACCGATTCCAAAGGTCCATATAGGTGACTTCAAAAAAAATCCGAATCGTATAGCTATTCTTGAGATACTTAACAGTAAGCCAGAAAAACATCTTTCAAGAAAAGAATTAAAAAAAGAACTTGATCGCAGATATATTCCAGTTAATGATTCGGGGAGATCTAAAAAGTCTATTTCTTATGGGGGGTTTACTTCACTAATTGATAGTCTTATTGAATGGAATTTAATTGAGAAAAAATCTCGGCACGGTAATGACAGAGAAGTTGAGTATTGTATAACACCTGATGGGGAGTTTACGCTGAGGTTCATGAAGACTTAAGTTGGATAGAAGGTATCCAGTGAATAAGGCAACGAAATAACCACTGAAGACACAGAAAGCACGGAAGGATTGTGCCCCTATGTCCTTTATTCCGTCTTTTCCTAGCTTTCTGCGTTATTGCCGAGCAATTTTTGTTCTCAGTAGTTGCGGCAACATTGATGAGGAATCTCTAATTTATTATCAAAGGCTTCACCGTCTCTCAAGTTAAGGCTTCAACGGTTCTTGTTGATAAAACAGAAACATATTCTATTTTATAACACCCTCTTCACACACCCTTCAAAACCCATTTTTCCCGATGCAAGCACACTTTAAACCCTGAATTCCAGGGCAAGAAACAAAATTCGAAAACCCAAGCCTCCGGCTAAAAGCACATCTACGGACGCCGCAATTCATGCCCCACTCAAAAGATCAAAAAATACTGGAAGCAAGCCAAAAATGAAGAACTTGAAACATTTTCGGCTGCTCAGACGGTGACTTCCTTCTTGAGGATATAGGCAACCATTTCCGGGTTAAGTTTTCTGGTTTTTGAAACCTTTTCTTCTATAGCCTCAGCAGGTTCGCCTTCCATTTTCAGTTCCTTAATCTCCTCGATGACCGAAGGAGGTATGCTGTAGTACTCGTTTATGTCTTTCCTGTGGCCCCAGACATCCCCTTCGATGAGCTGGATACGCTGCATCTCAAGGAACATTTCGATGGACGTTGAAACGGTCCGGCGGTATGATTTTGGAAGCTGGATTACCTCGATCTTCGGACAGGTTTCGACCAGCGAAAGGATATCCTTATTCGAAGGTCTGAAAGCCATGTGCACTATTTTTTCATTTGGGTTCAATGAAAAGATTTCATCTCTTGAACTCACAACCCTTATCTTCAAATTACTTCCTCCCGTTCTATCCCCGTTTTTTTATTTAATGTCTATATATTCTGTATTAAATATTTTTCCTCCGGAGGAGGATTTATTTCCGAAGTCAGGGTTTTTGTCCTGCCGCCCGCATCCACAAGGGAAACGCCCGATTTTTGAAAATCGACATGAGAAGCCATTTTTTATCAATATTAAGTGCAGCACCCGATTAAGGGCCTGAAACATATAAAAGGAGAATTTCACAGGAATCCGGATTTTAGGAAAATATTTTTTGATTTTGCCGCGGGTTAGGGCATTTTCAAGACCTCTTAAAGTAAATCCCCAGGCTCTCTGAAAAGCCCGAACTATTCAGGAAAGACAAGCATCTGGTTTTTGCCTCTTTCGCCGAAATGCAAGTTGAATATATCCGGATTTTCCCCTCAGAATTGCAAGCTAAAATTTTAGTAGAACAATTTTTCATGAATTACGGGATATTTTTCAGAATTGGGACTTATAAAAAAAGATAAAAGAAGTTGAATTGAAGTTGAATTGAAGTTGCATTGAAGTTACTTATTAGTATAATACATGGAAATATAATATGCGGGAGCTATGGGGGAGGATCTGCGCAACACCCTTCATGCAAATGATTTAGTAAAGATTCCTGTTTTCCAGGAAGTAATCGGGAAAATTCAAGCTGTGATTGCGGATTTTAAAATGGGAAAACAGGGAAACGTGGCTATAATAGCCGAGCCCTTCGCCGGGAAAAGTACCCTGCTTGAAGAAATTGAAAACAAGAACAGGGAAAAAGTAACAAAAATTACATTTTCCTCACTCGTCCATAATAAAGAAAATAAAGCAAATAAAGAAAAAATTACGCTTCGGGAAAATTCAGATCAAGAAAACTCAGATCAAGCAAAATCAAATCAAGCAAAATCAAATCAAGAAAAATCAGATCAAGAAAATCCGAATCAGTCATACCCTGATTACCCGGATTTACTTCCCGAGAACCTAAAGCAGATCGTGCTCCTTGATAATTGCCATTTTTTGTATATGCGTAAAGTCGGTGGGTTCGAAGTACTATATGAATTTCTGGATATGATTAGTTCTCGAAAACAAATTTTCATCACCACCTGGAACCTTTATTCCTGGGACTATCTGGACGCAAGTTTCGGGATCGGGAAATATTTTCCTGTGCAGATCCACATTCCGAAATTCAGCAAGGAAGATCTCAGGACCCTTATTCTCAGGGCGTATGAGGAAGGTGAAATCAGATTTGAGGATGACCTGGAGGGCGAAAAGGAACCTTTTTTGTATTTAATGAAATATCCGCTTGAGCTTACACTGCTTGGAAAAGAAATAGTCATCCCTTTTCCGAAAGGGAATATCACTAACATTAAGAAGCGTTTTATGAAAAAAGAGAAGCAGCCAGGAGCCGAGGACAGGGTCTTTGAAAAGATATACCTGGAATCGAAAGGAAACCCCGGGCTGGCACTGAGGATCTGGGAACTCGGGATCGAATATCCCAGGGCAAGGCCTGAAAAGATAGGCGGATTTTCATTTGAAATCGAACTCGAATATGAAGAAGCTTTCGTGCTGAGCCAGATTCTTTCTCATCAACGGCTCAAAAAAGAGGAAATTGCCGGGATTACAGGCAGCTGGGATGGAAACAGGGCAGGAGAAACCATTTTCAGGCTTTTAGCCCAGGAACTCATTATAATGGATGAAGAATCCTATTACAGGCTCCGGCCGGAGGCACTCCACAGCATTGCATCTTTCCTGAAAAACCTGAGGCTGGTGTGGTAAATGGTAGAAACGGCACCTTCCGCTCCCTCGGCACCTGCTACAGAAGGGCTTTTTGAAGTATTCGAATCCATCGATTCGAGCGCACTTATATTCGCAATCCTTATTTTTTTGCTGGCATACTTCCTGGCCAGGGTCCTTACCCTTCTGCTTTCAAAGATCTCGGAAATGACAGGCTGGCACAGGATCAAACTTAAAATGCTTATTCCCCTTTTGAAAATGGGAATTTACGGGATTGCAGCTTACTATATCCTCATCGGGGTATTCGAGATTTCAAAACAGGAGTTCCTTATCCTTGCCGGGCTTTTCGGGGCTGCCCTTGGACTGGGGCTTAAAGACTTCTTCTCTGACATTGTAGGCGGGCTTGTGATTACTTTCGAAAACCCCTACCAGGTAGGGGACAAGATAAGGATGGGAGGATACTACGGAGAAGTAAGTGACATAGGTTTTCGGGCAACAACACTGGTCACTCCCGATGATGACACCGTCACAGCCCCCAACGGTTTGATATTCACGGAAACTGTGGCCAGTGCGAATAACGGGGCCTCGGAAATGATGGTTGTAATTGACCTCTACATATCAGGGGATTCGGAGCCAGGCCCTGCCATGAGAATCCTGCGAGAAGCAGTTGTAAGCTCAAAATACGCCTACATTTCCGAGAAATGTCCTGTTACCCTTCTGCATAGAAAATTTCCTTTCTACACCCGTTTAAGAGCCAAAGCCTATGTTAACGACCTAAGGCTCGAATTTGAATTCGGATCCGACGTACAGACCAGAGCCTGGGAAGAATTTCGAAAAAACAACATCAAAACACCGGAAATCCACTTACTGGAACCACCTCCGGAAGATAAGGACTTCCAACCCTCCACTAAGAAATGGAGAAAACATGAGTTTTAAACCCTAAAAACCGAAAAACGAAGGTCAGAACAAAAGCTTCTGCAAAATTTGTCCATAATTCAAATTATAGTCAATAACCCAAATTCTTTCATAAATCTCAAGTGAGAATTTAACCACAGAAAGCACTGAAAACACGGAATAAGGAAATAGGGGCATGACCCTTCCGTGCTTTCCGTGTCTTCCGTGGTTTAAAGTAAGTGTAAATATTTAAGTTCAGGACTATAGTTAACTGGATACAAATTATTTGAACATCATTAAAAATAATTAGCCAGAATATAAAATAATTAACAAAAATAAAAAAATGATTAGCCAAAATGAAAAACGGGAAAAGATCCCACTTAAAAATAAGGGGTGCTGCCTCGGAGGAGGAGAAAAGTGCTCCACCGATAGCCCCTGCAAGAAGTCTTTTCAGGGCGAGCAGGGGCGCAGGACCTGTTCAGGACAGTTTGGGGACCACAAACACAGCGACCCCATACAGAAGTAATAGGAGCAAAAGCTGAATGAAGATCACATCAAGATAGTAAGCTTTGGACCTCAGTCCCTTTGGCTTATTATCTTCATCAACCTGAATATCCTTTTCTTTTTTCTTTTGATTACCGCCTATCTGAGATTTCATTCCTTCCGCCACGTAATTACCACCTTTAATCTTATTTTCCAGCCCTCTTTCACGCAATGAAGTTTTATCTGGACCTTTTTTTATCCGAACCCTTTTTATCCGGACCTTATCGCTTTGCAATCATCTGGGAATTATTACCGGCACGATGTACTTGTAGACAATAACCAGGATCAACAAGAACAGGATATGCATAAAAACCAGGTCATAGACCCAGGCTTTTATCTTGAAATTCTCCTTGAAATTTTCCATGAAATATTCCATGAAATTTACCAGATTTCCTTCCTCCCATTGATCTGTTCTGCCATTTAAATATCCTGCAATGTCTCATGGCTTCTTCTCACCATTACGGCAGAGAAGCTTGAATTATACTTTAGCCAATCAGCGGCACTCTAAAAGTACCGACGCAGTAAAAGGCTATCAAAATCACAACATAAGAGAAATTACATCCTTATAAATAAACTTTCTTGTTAATCAATTAAAATAATTTCCCTTAACTGCCTTATTTAAACAAATGTGATTGATTAGCATTCTCCTTTTTTATTTAAGATAAGATTTCACTTTTAGCTTTGTGGGTTTCAATCCCCCGAAATTGGGTTATATAAATTGATAAATAAAAATTCCGAGTTGACTTATGTCGTTGGATAGGTAACTTTCTGCGAAGCAACTATATAACCGCTTCGATTTTATCGAAAAAGAAAGAAAGTAATAAATAATCATTGCAGGATTGCCATTGAAAGAAATTGTCGAAATAAAAGAAAATATAAAACAGCAAATATAACGAAGAAATACACAAAGATTAAATAAATTTGTTCGTATGTATCCAGCAGGGAAACATTCTCCTGAACAAAAAATGCCAGATCAGAAGGGGAAGTAGATAAATGAGCAATGCGATTGAAAATATGTATGTAGGCCCTCTTATTGGCTTGATGGTTGTCGGAATACTGATAACTTCCGCCTTATTTTATTTCATGTTTAAATTTGCCGATGAAGGAAATTTAGTCATGGTTATTGTGATTCCGCTGATTGTCTCTTTAGTTGCATTTATTATTGCAAGGTGTATGGTTCCGAAAAAGGGCGAATAAGCCATCCACAGTGAAAAAAAGCAAAATAAAAATTAAAAATTAAATGTAAAGTGCAATAAAAATTAAAAATTAAATGTAAAGTGCAATAAAAATTAAAAATTAAATGTAAAGTGCAATAAAAGTGAACCTCTCCGAAGAGGTTTCACAAAAGAATTCGGGAAATACCCGGTTGCCTGCGAAAAGGTGACTTTTTTACAGGTTTAGGGAAAACTCCAACATTTACTTAATGAGACAGGCAGCCGATTGCATTCACCCAATTTTTTAAATAAACCTGCGGTGTAGTGAGCTCAAAATAAAAAGCCTTAAAAAAGCTTAAAAAAGCCTTAAAAAAGCTTAAAAAAGGCTTAAAAAAGCCTTAAAAAGGCTTCAAAAAGCTTTAAAAAGGCTTCAAAAAGCTTTAAAAAGACTCCAAAAAGCCTCAGAATTTGTTGGCCTTTGTGATGTTATACCCTGTAACCTCCATTTTTCCGGTATCCGAGTCTATGTAGACAAGGTTGGAAATGCTCGAATAATAAGTAAAGAGTTCCCGCCCCCATTTAAGGGCGCTGTCCTCGTGACTTATCAGGGTAGTCCCGTCAAACCTCCCATTCTTATCAAAAAGCCACAGGCCCATAAACTTGTCCGTTACAACCAGGGTAAGGGGACCAATGTGCCCGCTACGCATGGAAACGTTCATATTTTCGTGGGAAAGGAAGTTGTTAAACTGCTCCGGGTAATCTTCAAGGTATTTATTGAAAATCTGTTCGGTAAACACACAGTCAACTTTTGTATTATTACGTAAAAGCTTTGAAAATAGGCTGACTGTATGGGGTTGGAAGGTCGAACTGGCCATCATTACATAATTGGAATTCAGAACATTTTCCACGAAAGTCGGATGGAACTCGAACAGGCAGTCCCTGTTTGCTTCCAGCAGTTCGCAG
>Ga0272442_10011443_pt1 | contig 10824 bp, 21 predicted proteins | sample SSMForm2O_FD_200262 | JGI IMG/M metagenome (GOLD analysis project Ga0272442, IMG submission 200262) | Marine sediment archaeal communities from Little Sippewissett salt marsh, Falmouth, MA, United States - SSM-Form-2O | ecosystem: Environmental > Aquatic > Marine > Wetlands > Sediment ... | reverse complement strand
CAAGGGCCTGCGCATGGCCGGCCGCATGGGCGGCGAGCGGGTCACGGTCCAGAACCTGGACGTGCACAGCGTCGACGCGGAGCAGGGGCTCATCCTCATCCGCGGGGCCGTCCCGGGTGCCGCCGGTGGCGTCGTGCTCGTCACGACCGCTGCGAAGGAGGGCGCGAAGTGACCACCAAGCAGAACGTCGAGCTCCCCGCCGAGGTGTTCGGCGTCGAGGTCAACGTCCCCCTGATCCACCAGGTCGTCGTGGCCCAGCTGGCCGCCGCGCGAGCGGGCACGCACAACACGAAGACCCGTGCAGAGGTGCGCGGCGGTGGCCGCAAGCCGTACCGGCAGAAGGGCACCGGCCGGGCTCGGCAGGGCTCGGTGCGCGCTCCCCAGTTCGCCGGTGGCGGCGTGGTGCACGGCCCCAAGCCGCGGTCCTACGCCCAGCGCACGCCGAAGAAGATGAAGGCCGCTGCGCTGCGCGGGGCGCTGTCGGACCGGGCCGCGCACGGTCGCGTGCACGTGGTCGACACGATCGTCGAGGGTGAGAACCCGAGCACCAAGGCTGCGGTCGCCGCGCTGGCGACGCTGACCGAGCGGCCCCGGCCGCTCGTGGTGCTCACGCGCGCGGACGAGGTCACCGCGAAGAGCCTTCGCAACGTGCCCGACGTCCACGTGCTCGTCGCCGACCAGCTCAACGCCTACGACGTGCTCTGCGCCGACGACGTCGTGTTCACCCGTGCAGCCCTGGAGTCGTGGCTCACGGCTCAGGGCATCGCCTGGGGCGACTCGGCGGAGGCCGGCGCGTCCATCGCCGGTGTCGATCAGCAGACCGAGGAGGAGTCCGCATGAGCACCGCCATGCCGCCCCGGCGTACGCACCGTGACGTGCTCATCGCGCCGGTCGTGTCCGAGAAGAGCTACGGGCTGCTGGACGAGAACAAGTACACGTTCGTCGTCGCGCCGGACGCCAACAAGACCGAGATCAAGATCGCGGTCGAGGCCATCTTCGACGTGACCGTCACGAACGTGAACACGATGAACCGCCAGGGCAAGCGTCGCCGCACCCGCTACGGGTGGGGCAAGCGCAACGACACCAAGCGCGCGATCGTCACCGTCGCGGACGGTCAGCGCATCGACATCTTCGGTGGCCCCGTCGCCTAGGGCGGCGCACGAGCGAGGTTGAGGTAGGAAATGGGAATCCGCAAGCACAAGCCGACGACGCCGGGCCGACGTGGCTCGTCCGTCGCCGACTTCGTCGAGGTCACCCGGTCCGAGCCGGAGAAGTCGTTGGTCAGGCCGCTGCCCAAGAAGGGCGGCCGCAACAACAGCGGACGCATCACCACCCGGCACCAGGGTGGCGGGCACAAGCGCCAGTACCGCGTCATCGACTTCCGCCGGCGCGACAAGGACGGGGTGCCGGCGAGCGTCGCGCACATCGAGTACGACCCGAACCGGACGGCTCGCATCGCCCTGCTGCACTACGCCGACGGCGAGAAGCGCTACATCCTGGCCCCCAACCGGCTGCGCCAGGGTGACCGCGTCGAGTCCGGCCCCGGCGCCGACATCAAGCCCGGCAACAACCTCCCGCTGCGCAACATCCCGGTCGGCACGGTGATCCACGCCATCGAGCTGCGGCCCGGAGGTGGGGCGAAGATCGCCCGCTCCGCCGGCGCCTCGGTGCAGCTGGTGGCCAAGGAGGGTGCCTGGGCTCAGCTGCGCATGCCGTCCGGTGAGATCCGCAACGTCGACGCCCGCTGCCGCGCCACCGTCGGCGAGGTCGGCAACGCCGAGCAGTCCAACATCAACTGGGGCAAGGCCGGCCGCTCGCGCTGGAAGGGCAAGCGCCCCCAGGTGCGCGGGGTCGTCATGAACCCGGTCGACCACCCGCACGGCGGTGGCGAGGGCAAGAGCTCCGGTGGTCGTCACCCGGTGAACCCGAAGGGCAAGCCCGAGGGCCGCACCCGCAAGGCGCACAAGCCCAGCGACCGCCAGATCGTCCGCCGCCGCAAGACCGGCAAGAAGCGCTAGGAGTCCACCCGTGCCACGCAGCCTGAAGAAGGGCCCGTTCGTCGACGAGCACCTCGCCAAGAAGGTCGAGGATCAGAACGAGCGGGGCACCAAGAACGTCATCAAGACCTGGTCGCGCCGGTCGATGGTGGTGCCGGACATGATCGGCCACACCATCGCCGTGCACGACGGCCGCAAGCACGTCCCGGTGTTCATCACCGACGCGATGGTCGGGCACAAGCTCGGCGAGTTCGCGCCGACGCGGACGTTCAAGGGGCACGAGAAGGACGACCGCCGGGCCCGCCGGCGCTAGACGAAGTCGACAGGAGAGATCATGGAAGCCAGGGCACACGCGCGGTACGTCCGCGTCACGCCCATGAAGGCGCGCCGCGTCGTCGACGTCATCCGCGGGATGAAGGCCGACGAGGCGGTCGCCACGCTCGAGTTCGCGCCGATGGGCGCGGCCGAGCCGGTGCGCAAGGTGCTGCAGAGCGCGATGGCGAACGCCGAGAACAACGAGGGCCTCGCGCCGACGACGCTGTGGGTGTCGGAGGCCTACGTGGACGAGGGCCCCACGATCAAACGCATCCGTCCGCGTGCCCAGGGCCGCGCGTACCGCATCCGCAAGCGCACCAGCCACATCACCGTGGTGGTCGAGTCGAGGAAGGACCGCTGATGGGTCAGAAGATCAATCCCAAGGGGTTCCGCCTCGGGATCAGCAGCGACCACACGTCGCGCTGGTACGCCGACTCGATGTACTCCGACTACGTCGCCGAGGACATCGCGATCCGCCGCCTGCTCAGCCAGGGCATGGAGCGCGCCGGCATCTCCCGGGTGGAGATCGAACGGACCCGTGACCGGGTGCGGGTCGACATCCACACCGCTCGCCCCGGCATCGTCATCGGCCGACGCGGCCAGCAGGCCGACGAGCTGCGTGCCAAGCTGGAGAAGCTCACCGGCAAGCAGGTGCAGCTGAACATCCTCGAGGTCAAGAACCCCGAGACCGATGCCCAGCTGGTTGCGCAGGGGGTGGCCGAGCAGCTCTCGGCGCGCGTCTCGTTCCGCCGCGCCATGCGCAAGGCCATCCAGACCACCATGCGTGCCGGCGCGAAGGGCATCCGGGTGCAGGTCTCCGGACGCCTCGGTGGCGCGGAGATGTCACGCACGGAGTTCTACCGCGAGGGCCGCGTTCCGCTGCACACGCTGCGCGCCGACATCGACTACGGCTTCTACGAGGCCAAGACGACGTTCGGACGGATCGGCGTCAAGGTCTGGGTCTACACCGGTGACGTCAGCGGCAGCAGGCTCGAGCGCGAGGCCGCGGCAGCAGCGCAGCGGGTCGCCCAGCAGCGCAGGCGTCCCGAGCGCCGTCGCCCCCGTACGGGGCCCGCCGAGGGCACCGCTGAGGGTGGCGCCGAGGCCACGCAGACCGCCCCGTCCGCAGCGCAGGCCGCACCGGCGACTGCCACGACCACGCCGGAGCCTGCCGCGCAGGCACCGGCCCAGGAGGGCTGAGCCGTGCTGATGCCCCGTCGTGTGAAGCACCGCAAGCAGCACCACCCGAAGCGAACCGGCATGGCCAAGGGCGGAACTTCGCTGGCCTTCGGCCAGTACGGCCTGCAGGCCACCGAGGGTGCCTACGTGACGAACCGCCAGATCGAGGCCGCACGTATCGCGGTCACCCGGCACGTCAAGCGCGGCGGCAAGGTGTGGATCAACATCTACCCCGATCGCCCGCTGACGAAGAAGCCCGCCGAGACCCGGATGGGCTCGGGCAAGGGCTCGCCGGAGTGGTGGGTGGCGAACGTGCGCCCGGGACGGGTGATGTTCGAGCTGTCGTTCCCCGACGAGCGCATCGCTCGCGAGGCGCTCACCCGCGCCGCGCACAAGCTGCCCATGAAGTGCCGCATCGTCACCCGTGAGGGGAGTGAGTCCGCATGAGCGACCTCTCGGCCCAGGTGCTGCGCACCAAGTCCGACGACGAGCTGCGCACCGAGCTCGAGCAGGCCAAGGAAAGCCTGTTCAACCTCCGGTTCCAGGCCGCGACCGGCCAGCTGGAGAGCCACGGCCGGCTCACCGCGGTGCGCCGCGACATCGCGCGCATCTACACGATCATGCGCGAGCGCGAGCTCGGCATCACGACCGTACTGAGCGAGCAGGAGACCGCATGAGCGAGCAGACCACGACGACGGCCGGAGCCGACGCGGCAGCCGAGACATCGTCGGCCTCGCGGGGCTTCCGCAAGGTGCGCGAGGGCTACGTCGTCAGCGACAAGATGGACAAGACCATCGTCGTCGCCGTCGAGGACCGGTTCACCCACCCCCGCTACGGCAAGGTCGTGCGGCGCACGAGCCGTCTGAAGGCGCACGACGAGTCCAACGACGCCCGCACCGGTGACCTGGTGCGGGTCATGGAGACCCGTCCGACGTCGGCCACCAAGCGCTGGCGCCTGACGGAGATCCTCGAGAAGGCCAAGTAGGAGACCAGCAATGATCCAGCAGGAGTCGCGGCTACGCGTCGCGGACAACACCGGCGCGCGGGAGCTGCTTGTCATCCGCGTCCTCGGTGGCTCCGGTCGTCGGTACGCCGGCATCGGTGACGTGGTGGTCGCCTCGGTCAAGGAGGCCATCCCCGGTGGCACCGTGAAGAAGAAGGACGTGGTACGTGCCGTCATCGTCCGAACCGCGAAGGAGCGCCGTCGTCCTGACGGGTCCTACATCCGGTTCGACGAGAACGCGGCCGTCATCATCAAGGAGGGTGGCGACCCGCGCGGGACGCGCATCTTCGGCCCGGTGGGCCGCGAGCTGCGCGACAAGAAGTTCATGCGCATCGTGTCGCTCGCCCCGGAGGTGATCTGAGTGAAGGTCCGTAAGGGCGACCGTGTCGTCGTCATCGCCGGCAAGGACAAGGGCGCGGTGGGCAAGGTCATCTCGGCCAACCCGCGCGCCGGGACCGTCGTCGTCGAGGGAGTCAACCGGGTCACCAAGCACACCAAGGTGGGCCAGACCACTCGCGGCTCGCGGACTGGCGGGATCGTGCACACCGAGGCGCCCATCCGGGTGTCGAACGTGATGCTCGCCGTCGAGACCGATGTCGACGGAGAGAAGAAGGTGGTGGGCACCCGGGTCGGCTACCGCGTGGACGAGTCGGGCACGAAGGTGCGCTACGCCAAGCGCACGGGTGAGGACATCTGATGAGCGACGTGATCACGCCGACCACTGCGCGGCTGAAGGAGCGCTACCGCAGCGAGGTCGTGCCCGCGCTGACCGAGCAGTTCGGCTACGCCAACGTCATGCAGGTGCCGACGCTGAGCAAGATCGTGGTGAACATGGGCGTGGGCGAGGCTGCCCGGGATGCCAAGCTCATCGAGGGTGCGGTGCGCGACCTGACCATCATCACCGGGCAGAAGCCCGTGGTCACGCGTGCCCGCAAGTCCATCGCGCAGTTCAAGCTGCGCGAGGGCATGCCGATCGGGGCGCACGTGACGATCCGCGGGACGCGCATGTGGGAGTTCTGCGACCGCACGCTGTCGCTGGCGCTGCCGCGCATCCGCGACTTCCGTGGTCTGTCGCCGCGCCAGTTCGACGGCCGGGGCAACTACACCTTCGGTCTCACCGAGCAGATCGTGTACCTGGAGATCGACCCGGACTCCATCGACCGCGTCCGCGGCATGGACATCACCGTGGTGACGACCGCGACCAACGACGACGAGGGACGCGCCCTGCTCAAGGGTCTCGGCTTCCCGTTCAAGGAGAACTGACGTGGCGAAGAAGGCTCTGGTTGCCAAGGCCAAGCGCAAGCCCAAGTACAAGGTGCGTGCCTACACCCGCTGCCAGCGGTGCGGTCGCCCGCACTCCGTCTACCGCAAGTTCGGGCTCTGCCGGGTGTGCCTGCGTGAGATGGCCCACGCCGGCGAGCTGCCCGGCATCACCAAGTCGAGCTGGTAGCCGGAAGAGAGAGCAGACGACCATGACGATGACTGACCCGATCGCGGACATGCTTGCGCGCCTGCGCAACGCCAACTCCGCCTACCACGACACCGTCTCGATGCCGCACAGCACGCTCAAGCTGGCCATCGCCGACATCCTCAAGGCCGAGGGGTACATCGCCGGCTACACCGTGGCCGACCCGGCCGCCGGTGAGGTCGGCAAGACGTTGCGCCTCGAGCTCAAGTACGGCCCGCAGCGCGAGCGCTCGATCGCCGGCCTGCGCCGGGTGAGCAAGCCCGGCCTGCGGGTGTACGCCAAGTCCACGAACCTGCCGAAGGTTCTCGGTGGTCTGGGGATCGCGATCATCTCGACGTCCCAGGGACTGCTGACCGACCGGCAGGCGAAGAAGAACGGCGTAGGTGGGGAAGTCCTCGCCTACGTCTGGTAAGGGAGAGCAGACACATGTCGCGCATCGGCAAGCTGCCCGTGCAGGTCCCGTCCGGGGTCGAGGTGCAGATCGACGGTGACACCGTCACCGTCACCGGTCCCAAGGGGACCCTGAACCACACCCTCGTCGGCGGCATCACCGTCGAGAAGAGTGACGAGGGCTCCCTCGCGGTCGCCCGTCCGAACGACGAGCGGGAGGCGAAGGCACTGCACGGGTTGTCGCGCACCCTGCTGGCGAACATGGTCCAGGGGGTGACCCAGGGCTTCGAGCGCAAGCTCGAGATCGTCGGCGTGGGCTACCGCGTGCAGGCCAAGGGCAGCACCCTGGAGTTCGCCCTCGGGTACAGCCACCCTGTCGTGGTCGAGGCGCCGGACGGCATCACGTTCGCCGTCGAGTCGCCCACGAAGTTCACCGTCTCCGGGATCGACAAGCAGCAGGTCGGGCAGACCGCCGCCAACATCCGCAAGCTGCGCAAGCCCGAGCCGTACAAGGGCAAGGGCATCCGCTACGCGGACGAGCGGGTTCGCCGCAAGGCTGGAAAGGCCGGTAAGTAGTCATGGGAATCGCCGTCACCGACAAGCGCGGGCACAGCAAGACAGCCGCGCGCAACCGACGCCACCTTCGGGTGCGCAAGCGCGTCACCGGGACCCCGCAGCGGCCACGCCTCGTGGTGTCTCGTTCGCTTCGGCACATGGTCGCCCAGGTCGTCGACGACACCACGGGCCGCACCCTGGCCTCGGCGTCGACCATGGAGACCGACGTGCGAGGCGAGCAGGGCGACAAGACGGCCAAGGCCCGCGAGGTCGGTCGGCTCGTCGCGCAGCGGGCGAAGAAGTCCGGTGTCTCCACCGTCGTCTTCGACCGGGGCGGCAACGCCTACCACGGTCGTGTCGCCGCGGTCGCCGATGGCGCCCGCGAGGCCGGCCTCGACCTCTAACGCGCGCCAGAAGGGACACCAGATATGAGTGGAACGTCGCGTCGCGACGGTGACCGCCGCGGCCGGGACGATCGACGAGGCCGCGACGGGGACAAGAACGCCTACCTCGAGCGTGTCGTCGCGATCAACCGCGTCGCCAAGGTCGTCAAGGGCGGACGCCGGTTCAGCTTCACCGCGCTCGTCGTGGTCGGTGACGGCAACGGCACCGTCGGAGTCGGCTACGGCAAGGCCAAGGAGGTGCCGGCAGCGATCGCCAAGGGCGTCGAGGAGGCCAAGAAGAGCTTCTTCCGCGTCCCCCGCAGCGAGGGGACCATCCCGCACCCCGTCCAGGGTGAGAAGGCCGCGGGTGTGGTGCTGCTGCGCCCGGCATCCCCCGGTACTGGTGTCATCGCCGGCGGGCCGGTGCGGGCCGTGCTCGAGTGCGCCGGCATCCACGACGTGCTGAGCAAGTCGCTCGGCTCGTCCAACCCGATCAACATCGTGCACGCCACCGTCGAGGCCCTGCGGACGCTGGAGCGCCCGGAGCAGGTCGCGGCCCGTCGCGGTCTGCCGCTGGAGGACGTCGCTCCTGCCGCGCTGCTGCGCGCGGGCACGAGGTCGGGCAACGAGCCGGAGGCGGTGACCGCATGAGCGAGCTGCGCATCACCTGTGTGCGATCGCCCATCGGCGGCACCGCCTCGCAGCGCAACACCCTGCGCTCGCTGGGGCTCAAGCACGTCGGCGACACCGTGACGAAGGACGACCGCCCGGAGTTCCGCGGCATGGTCGCAGCGGTGGCCCACCTGGTCACCGTGGAGGAGGTCTGATGAACGACACGAGCGCTGCGGGGGAGTCCACCGGCACCCCGCTCAAGCCTCACCACCTGCGCCCCGCCCCGGGTGCACGCACCGAGAAGACCCGCAAGGGTCGCGGTGAGGCGTCCAAGGGCAAGACGTCAGGCCGTGGGACGAAGGGCTCGAAGGCACGGGGGAGCATCCCCGACCGCTTCGAGGGCGGCCAGATGCCGCTGCACATGCGGGTGCCGAAGCTCAAGGGCTTCCGCAACCCGTTCCGCACCGAGTACCAGGTCGTGAACCTCGACCGGCTTGCCGCACTCTTCCCCGACGGCGGTGAGGTGGGCGTGGCCGACCTCGTCGCCGCCGGTGCGGTGCGAGACGGGTACCCGGTCAAGCTTCTCGGCACCGGCGACGTGACCGTGGCCTACCAGGTGAGCGTGGACGCGGCCTCGGCCAGCGCCAGCGAGAAGGTCGCGGCGGCCGGCGGGAGCGTCACCACCGCCTGAGGTCAATCGCTGCACGCTCCGTCGAGCGGGCAGCGGTTGTTAGTGTCAGGCTCGTCCCCACTCGGGAGGTTGTGTGCTCTCCGTCTTCACCGCGGCGTTCACGACGCCGGACCTGCGGCGGAAGCTGCTGTTCACCATCGCCATGATCGCGATCTTCCGCCTGGGGTCTGTCGTCCCCACCCCCGGCGTGGACTACCAGGCGGTCAACGGGTGCTTCACCGCCGCCGGCAACACGGGCATCTACGGCCTGATCAACCTGTTCTCCGGCGGTGCGTTGCTGCAGCTGTCGGTGTTCGCCCTCGGGATCATGCCGTACATCACGGCCAGCATCATCCTGCAGCTGCTCACCGTGGTCATTCCTCGGCTCGAGGCGCTGAAGAAGGAGGGCCAGGCCGGTCAGGCGAAGATCACCCAGTACACCCGCTACCTGACCATCGGGCTGGCCGTCCTGCAGTCGGCGAGCTTCGTCACGTTGGCTCGCACGGGCAACCTGTTCCCGGGCTGCCCCGAGGAGCTCATCCCGAACGAGTCGGTGTGGAACATCCTCACGATGATCATCATCATGACGGCAGGAACCGGCGTCGTCATGTGGCTGGGCGAGCTCATCACCGACCGGGGTGTCGGCAACGGGATGTCGGTGCTGATCTTCACCTCGATCATCGCCACGTTCCCGGCGGCCCTGTGGAGCATCCGCCTCGAGACCAACGTCACGACCTTCCTGGTCGTCTGCGCGGTCGGACTCGCCGTCATCGTCGGGGTCGTGTTCGTCGAGCAGTCGCAGCGACGCATACCGGTGCAGTACGCCAAGCGGATGGTCGGCCGGCGCATGTACGGCGGCTCGTCCACCTACATCCCGCTGAAGATCAACCAGGCCGGCATCATCCCGGTGATCTTCGCCAGCTCGATCCTCTACCTCCCGATCCTGCTGACGATCCTCAACCCGGACTCCTCGTGGTCGGTGTGGCTGCAGCGGGCCTTCGGCCAGACCGGTGACACCGCGATCTACATGGTCACGTACTTCCTGCTGGTCGTGTTCTTCACCTACTTCTACGTGGCGATCACGTTCAACCCGGCCGACGTCGCCGACAACATGAAGAAGTACGGCGGGTTCATCCCCGGCATCCGGGCCGGCAAGCCGACCGAGGAGTACCTGGACTACGTGCTGTCGCGGCTCACCGCCACCGGCGCGCTGTACCTGGGTGTCATCGCGCTGCTGCCCAACATCGCCGTCGCCCTTCTCGGCGTCTCGGCCAACCTTCCCTTCGGGGGAACTAGCATCCTGATCATGGTCGGAGTGGGGCTCGAGACGGTCAAGCAGATCGACTCGCAGCTCCAGCAACGAAGCTACGAGGGGTTCCTCCGCTGATGCGACTGATCATCATGGGTCCGCCAGGGGCCGGCAAGGGAACGCAGGCTGCACGCATCGCCGAGCGGTTCTCCATCCCGGCCATCTCCACCGGCGACATCTTCCGGCGCAACCTGTCCGAGGGCACCCCTCTCGGTGAGCAGGCCAAGCAGTACATGGAGGCAGGCGAGTACGTCCCCGACGAGGTGACCAACGCCATGGTCGCCGACCGCCTGGCCCAACCGGACGCCACGGGCGGCTGGCTGCTCGACGGCTACCCCCGCACGCTGGCTCAGGTGCACGAGCTCGACCGCATGCTCGCCGACACCGACGCCTCCCTCGACGCCGTGCTCGAGCTGGTGGTCGACAGCGAGGTGGTCGTCGACCGGCTGCTCAAGCGGGCCGAGATCGAGGGGCGTGCGGACGACAACGCCGAGACGATCCGGCGCCGCATGCAGGTCTACGTCGCCGAGACCGCGCCGCTGACCGCGGAGTACGCCGGGCGCGACCTTCTGCGCCAGGTGGACGGCCTCGGGACCATGGACGAGGTCACCGAGCGCATCTTCGCCGCCCTGTCGACCTGACCGATGCGGCTGGCCACCAAGACGCCGCACCAGGTGGTCGCGATGCGACGGGCGGGCCTGGTCGTGGCGCGCACGTTGGCGGCACTGCGAGACGTCATCGCCCCAGGCACGACCCCCCGAGACCTCGACGCGCTGGCCTCCCGCCTCATCAGCGAGGCCGGGGCGACGGCGTCCTTCCTCGGCTACCACGGCTACCCCGCCACCATCTGCACCTCGGTCAACGACGTGGTGGTGCACGGCATCCCGGATGATCGACCGTTGAGGTCCGGCGACGTGATCTCGATCGACTGCGGGGCGATCGT
>Ga0272442_10011440_pt1 | contig 10825 bp, 6 predicted proteins | sample SSMForm2O_FD_200262 | JGI IMG/M metagenome (GOLD analysis project Ga0272442, IMG submission 200262) | Marine sediment archaeal communities from Little Sippewissett salt marsh, Falmouth, MA, United States - SSM-Form-2O | ecosystem: Environmental > Aquatic > Marine > Wetlands > Sediment ... | reverse complement strand
CGCCGCCGCTGATCACCGTGTGCGCTGCAGATCCCGGCCCGCTGAGCCTGGATAGCAATTGCGAGGCGGTCCTTCCCGACCTGACCACCGACGTCGTGGCTGACGACAACTGTTCTTTGGCGGCCATCACCCAGGACCCGCCGGCCGGCACGGCGATCTCAGCCGATACCTTGGTGACCCTGACCGCGACGGACCTGGCCGGCCTTACCGACACCTGTACGGTGATGGCCACCGTGGTGGATATGCTCGATCCAGTTGCCTTGTGCCACGATCTCACAGTGCCGCTGGACGCCTCGGGCAATGCCGGCATTACAGCGGCCGAGGTGGACGCCGACACTTACGATAACTGCGGCATCGCGTCGATGACCGTCACGCCCAATGTCTTCACCTGTGCGAACTTGGGCTCGAACACGGTGACGCTGAGGGTTACCGATACATCGGGCCATGAGAGGACCTGTGAAGCGACGGTGACCGTTCAAGATCCCCTGGGTATCTGCTCGGCAGAAGGCGAGGGTGAAGGCGAGGGCGAAGGTGAGGGCGAAGGCGAAGGGGAAGGCGAGGGCGAAGGTGAGGGCGAAGGCGAGGGTGAAGGCGAGGGCGAAGGCGAAGGGGAAGGCGAGGGCGAAGGCGAAGGCGAAGGCGAAGGGGAAGGCGAGGGTGAAGGCGAAGGCGAAGGCGAGGCGCCTGTGTACCACTGCGCCGACACCGACCAAGACGCCACCATCAACCTGTCCGAACTACTACGCATGATCCAATTTTTCAATAGCCACGGCTACCATCCCTGCCCCGAGGGAGAGGACGGCTTCTGTCCGGGGCCCGCAGCCTAGGCCTTGGCGCGGCGGCCTGCTAGGCCTCAGCCCTGTTGCTTCTTGTCAGCGCGGCGTAACGGCAGAGTATCGCCAGCGCGCTCCTGCCAGGCCTCGATGCGCTGAATAAGCCGGGCGGTGACTTCCCGATTCTCGGACCGCCCGTACAGGTTCGTCGTCTCCCCCGGGTCCTCGGCCAAGTTATAGAGTTGATGCCGGTCCTGGTCGTGCAGGCACAACTTCCATCCATCGGGTGCCATCACCGCCCGCGACGCATCGCCCTGCGTGGCGTCCGGACGGTGTTTGGCACCGCCGGGATTCCGCCCCTTGGCCAGGGTCCCGGCCGGATTCCATTCGACGTAGACGTGGTCTTCCGCGACGGTTCCGCCCTCGACCAGCGGCCGCAGACTCTGTCCGGGCAGATTGCGGCTCGGCTTGGCTTCCATCAAGTCGAGCAGCGTCGGAACCAGGTCAACATGGCCCACCGGCTGCTTCACCACCTGCTGACTGCGCTGCCACTTGGGCGCCCGGATCAGCCAAGGAACACGCATGGCCTCTTCATACATCACGCTCTTCGTCAAAAGATGGTGCGAGCCCATCATGTCGCCATGATCGCTGGTGTACACCACGATGGTGTCCTCGGCCAGGCCCAGGTCTTCGAGCGTCGCGAGTATCGCCCCCACGCTCCGGTCGACCTGCGTGACCAGGCCCCAGTACTTCGCGATCAAACGCCGCCAATCCACCTCCTTGGACAAATCGTATTCGTGGTAGCCATTCTTCAGGTAGTCCGCACGTTTCCGGCGGTACGCCTCAGGCTCGTTCTCCTCGAGCGGATCGTCGAAGTTGATGGGCAACATCACGTCCTCGGGACGATGCTCGCCATCCAACGGCCCGAAGAAGGGCATGTGCGGCTCGAGAAAGTTCACGTAGAGCATGAAGGGCTCGTTGCGGTGCCGCCGCAAGAAATCGCAGGTCTCTTGTTCCAAGAACTTCGGCTTGCAGTGCTCGATCGGCAGGCGTGCCGCAAAGCCCCGGCTGTAATCGCCACGAGCGCTATCCGGCTTGTAGCCCAGCCCCGCGAGAAAGCGGCAATAGTCGCTCTTCCGCTCTACATCCCGGCCTTCGCGGTAGTAGCGCGCGTACATGTCCTCGATGCTGCGCCACTCCTCGAAGCCGTGCTGGGCGAAGATCTCGTCCCCCAAGTGCCACTTACCGAAATAGCCCGTGTGGTAATCGCTGTCGTTCACGAGTTCAGGGAACACCGGTATCTCGGGCGGCAGCGCTACATTGTTCTGTGTACAGCCGCTCTGATGCGGCCACAGCCCGGTCATCACGGTCGAGCGCGACGGCGTACACACCGGCTGGCTCACGTAGGCCCGCTCGAAGACCACCGACTCTTTGGCGAGTTCATTGAGGTTGGGCGCGTGAATGGTCGAGTTGCCATACGCCGCCATCGTATCCGCCCGCTGCTCATCCGTCCACAAGAAGAGCAGATTTGGCTTGCGCCGCCCCGCCCCCAACACCGACGGCCCCCACGCCGGCCACGACACCGCCCCTGCCGCACGCTTCAGAAAAGCCCGCCGCGTCGCCCGCGAAGTCTCTTCCTGCTCACCGCCCATGACCGGTACCTCCCGCCTCGCTCCGGCTCATCCTCTCGATGAAGCCTACCATTTCCCCCCTCCGCCGGACCAGCGTGCCACGGGCGGGCCTGCCGACATCCCACGGCCAGACAGCAGACGCAAGCCCCCCACATCAAGGCCCCCACCCGCAGCCGTAATCGTAATCGTAATCGTAATCGTAATCGTAATCGTAGTCGTAATCGTAGTCGTAGTCGTAGTCGTAGTCGTAATCGTAGTCGTAATCGTAGTCGTAATCGTAGTCGATAGTCTCTTCAGACTCCCGACATGCCTCCCTTCTTTCGTCCTTCGCTCTTCGTCCTTTGCGACCCTTCCCACTGATCGTCCCTTCCCCCGTGTCCGTCCGTGCAAGTCCATGTCCCCCTTGTCACCACAGCCCCGTGCTTCGTCCCGCCCCGTCCATCCCGTCCATCCCGTCCATAGGAACGCCCCCATTCGTCGGCGTGATTGCAGTCGCGATCGCCATCGAGCAACGGCCCGGAGCCACTTACCGCGGCTCTCCGGGCGGATTCGGTGGAAGTCAGGTAGTGGGATCGCGCGAAATATTCGCCTTGACGTCGCGCACGCAACGCAACAACTTGTCCACATCCGTCGAAGGGCGGAGCGAATTGCTACCTTCGTTGTACGCCCTCACCCGTTTGGCGTGCTCCAACGCCGTATCCAGCAGGGGAAGAAGCGTCTCCACTGGAATGCCGGTCTTCTTGTCATAGTCATCCACATGCTTCTTGAGTGCCTGACGCACTTCGTCGAAGTTGCCAAAAGGACGGGTGGTGTACTCGAAATGCAGCAGGTACCAGAACTCGAAACACGGGACGGACAAAGCGATCTTCAGGTCGTGGTCTTTGGCTTTGTCCAGAGCCGCTTGCAGCGTTGGGTGCCCGTCGTCATCGATGACGCACCAGATCTGATCGAAGTCCAGAGCCCGTTCCCTTTTCGCTTCGCGCTTGCGCTGGTCTCGCTGCTGGATGGCATAGTCCACCACGCTGATCGGTGCGCTGCCGCATTCTTTTCCCATCACTTCGACTTGAACGACCGGGATTTTCCAAGTCTCCCGCAACGCGTTGAAGTAGTTTGGTTCCGATTTCTCGCCCTCGCAGACGATGAGAATGATGTCGCCTGAAAGGCGACGCGTGGTGCGGCGCTTGAGAGAATGCTCGCTTCTATCCGGTCTCCTCTTGGCCATCAGAACGAAAAGTCCCCTTGGATAAAGGGGATCCCGCCATAACGTCCCGCAAGGTAGCCTTTCTGGAGGGCTTCACCCTTGCGCGGGTTGAAATCCGTCAGGGGATACAATGCCGTGGCGCCGCCGTTGTCCTTCTCGGTGAGCCAGATCTGGTCGCGGCGAAACAGCACCGTGTCCAGCAGCGTCACATCATGGGTGGTGAAGATCAATTGAGCGCCTTGTGGATTCCACTTGGGATCCTGCATCAATCCCAAGAGGTTACGCACAAGCAATGGATGCATATAGGCGGCGATCTCGTCCACAAAGAGCACCCCGCCCGCATTGAGCACCGCAAGCCAAGGCCCCAGAAGCGAGAAAAACTTGAGCGTACCGGCCGACTCGTCCGAGCTGTGAAAAGTGAGAGCCTGACTATCCCCTTCGGATTTGTGGTGCCACTGGAGTTCAGTTCGTTCAATCTCAAGCTTCTCACCTTTTCTAGCAGCCTTCTCCTCCATGAGCGACAGAACTCTCTTAAACGCGTCCCGTAGCTCCTTATCCAGCGGTTCTCCCGCGCTCCTGTCCCCATCCGAAAACATGTCGCCGATACTACGCGTCTGCACATCGAAAGCAAGGATTCCAAGGTCCGCTTGTTTCAACAACGAAATCATTCGCTCCCGTTCCTCGGCCCTGTCGTGAGCGATCTTCGCAGCGATCTCAAGGGAAACCGGTAGCGGCACCTGCGCGAAATCAATGACAATCAAGTGCTTCGTGAACCATTCGTAGACTACCTTCAGTTGGTCATGGTTCAACTGTGCAGCGGTGGATAGGAAAAGGCCGTTGTCCCGCGTGGACTTGGCAACGGCCTGCTTGTCGCCCGTGAGCTTCTGGCCGAACTCCCATCCATATTCCTTCGTCTCACTGTCAAAGTGTCTGTGAAACCACGACTGGGGTTTTCCAAGCGGATAGGCTGTTAGCCATTCCGTGTACACCCGATCACGATCCAACGTGAATCCGTATTGATAGCGCACGCCCTCGTGGACGAAGAGGACCTCGAATTCGCTGGGCTTCTTCGAACTCTCGGCGTCCAAGCGAAACGGCACCACCCCCGTACTCTCGCCGGGTTTCAAGCGGGCCGCGGAGTTCTCCACAAAACCCTGCATGAACCCCACCGCCTGATAGAGGTTGCTCTTCCCCGAGGCATTCGCGCCGTAGATGGCCGCACTCTTGAGCAACTGAGTCTTACCGAGCCCTGGCGCATCCGGCTTGACCAGGTTCTCCGGCAGATCCTTCTCTTTGTTCGAGGCCACCAGGCTGAGCGTCTGACGGTCGCGGATAGAACGGAAGTTAGCGACGGAGAATTCAATCAACATGGCCTGTAATCCCATTTATAACATTCTTTATACAGAAAACACGCAGAAAAGCTTTCGTAATCCCAAGCAACCTCATGTTATGATCTTCTTCCCTGAAATGCAAGGACAAAATCCATATCGCGCGAGACATTTGAAAAGAAGGAGGGACGCTCCATCACCGCTCGCCCAGCTTCAAACTGATCTCGGCAGGGGAGATATGTTTTTTCATATAAAACGTTAATTTGTTAATCAAATACCTCTTCTTTCGCAAGTCACCCCTAACCTTGCCACCACTATTCACCCCCCATGTCAAGCGTTTCCCCCTTGTTTCGTCAGACGCATTCGCTTCCCGCCTTCCACCTTGTCGGCCGATCTGCGGCAGACTCAGCAAAATCCAGCTCTTTCACGGATGTAGCCGGGCATCGCTTCGGGTAACCTTTGCGAAAGGTACTCAGGGTCAAGTCTTGTAGCTTGGATTTCTCCATGCCAAACCATCCGCATAGGCCTGCCCTTGCCCATTCACTCCTCCGGCGATCGGGATCGTGCCACGTTCTGGGACATCCTCGGCGATAAGGTGGACCACGCAGCAGTCTACGGGGTGGCCGCCACGCTGTGCCGTAAGCTTGCGCCGACCTGTCCCTACGCCCTACACCGGGGTCCCGCGCCCATGCCGTCCCGTGTTGATCGCCCGAGACACCGCCGTTATCATGCCTGCCTCCCGGCGTCATGCGAGACCGGGTCACGGGAAGAAAGGAATATCTATGAAGTACCGGCCGCGCCATGCGTTTTCGATACTGTTGGCCATTGCTGCGGTCTGCGGCACCGCCCGTGCGCAGGAGGCGGACGCCTTGCGTCAGGAACTGCGCGACTATCCCCACCGCATCCTCTTCGAGCGCTACGTGGACAAGAACTGGGAGTTGTTCGTGATGAACGCGGACGGCTCCGGCGTGAGCGACCTCACCAACACGCCGGCAATCAACGAGCTGTATCCCCAGGCGTCACCGGACGGTACGCGCATCTGCTTCCTGGCGGATGTCGAACAAGACGGCGCGACGCTTCGAAGCGTCTATTACATGAACGCCGACGGGTCTGACCGCACGCTGGTGGCCGAGAAGGCACGACAACCGTGCTGGAATCCCGATGGCACCCGAATCGCCTACGTCAAACAGGAATTCTCGCGCTTCCAGGTCAAGGATTTCGCGAGCAAGGGACTCTTCTTCTATGACCTAAAGACAGGCGCAAGCACCCAACACCCGAACGAGGCGATTGAACATCTTTACACCCTAAACTGGCCGGCCGGCGGCCGCTGGATCGTGTCTACCGTGCACGCCGGTATGGGCTTCGGACATGGCATCATCGCTATCGAGACCGAAGGACCGGGTTTCTATGACCTGGGCATCCCGGGATGCCGCCCATGCCTCAGCAATGACGGCACGAAGATCACTTGGAGCCCGGGGGACAAGGTGATCAATGTGGCTGACATCGACTTGAAGCTCCCCGTTCCCAAGGTGAGCAATGTGCGGACCGTGGCCTCCCACGAGACGCTGCACCTCTATCATCCCGATTTCTCACCGGACGGCCGCTACGTTGTTTTCAGCCGCGGCCCCGGCGGCCGGAGCGCTGCAAGGGGCCCGGGAACCCACACCGAAGTTGCGGAAATGGTGGGGGTCTGCGGGGACTGGGACCTTTTTCTCACCCGGTCGGACGGCTCGGGCCCGCAGATCCAGCTCACGGATGCGGCCAAGCTCTCGAACAAGGAGCCGGACTGGCTTCCCGTAGGCAACATCGAGGGCGCCGCGCCATGAATGCGGCCCGCGTGCCCCTCTCGATACTGCTGACGTCCCTTATTCTCGGTGCGTGCACACCATCCGCAGATACCTCCGGTCCTACGAACGCCCAGCCTCCCGAAGAAATCGTCAGCGCTTCGGGCGTGCCCATGGTCCTCGTCCCGGCCGGCACCTTCCGTATGGGCAGCGCAGCAGGAAACCCCGACGAGCAGCCCGTCCACGAAGTGACGGTCGGCGCCTTGCTCATGGACCGCTTCGAGGTGACTCAGGACCAATTCGCCGCGCTCGAACTGTCCAATCCGGCCCACTTCAAAGACCCGAAGCGCCCCGTCGAGCAGGTGCGCTGGTCGGACGCGGCCCTGTTCTGTAATGAGCGTTCCCGGAAGGAGGGACTCACGCCTTGCTACGACGAGCTCAGCTTCGCGTGCGACTTCGAGGCCGACGGCTACCGCCTGCCCACGGAAGCGGAATGGGAATATGCGGCCCGCGCCGGTGCTTCGGCCGCTGAAGACGCCGCTGCGGATGCACAATCGCTCAATAACCACGCTTGGTTCCGCGAGAATGTGAACGGGAAGACCGCGTTGGTAGGCCGTAAACGGCCGAATGCCTGGGGACTTTGCGATATGTACGGCAACGTCCTCGAATGGTGCCACGACGCCTACAGCCCCACCTACTATGCCCAAAGCCCGGCCAACGATCCGCGCGGCCCGGCACAGGGCGAGAAGCGTGTATTGCGCGGGGGTGCCTGGGACAGCAGCGCCGACGGGTGCTGCAGCACCGTGCGCTACGCCGAGATGCCGGGCATCACCGATGCCTGTTTCGCCCGAGACAGCTTCGGCTTCCGCTGTGTCCGGCGCCCGCCGGCAGGAGAAGAGCCGCACTCAGGCTAGTAGCGCCGTCGATGCTGCCTTCCCGTCTCCGCTCGGGTCCGGCGCAAGGGGCTCACATCCACTGGTACTGGTCTTCGATACCGTCATGGGGACGGTAGGCGCGCACGTGGTCGGCGATACGCTCGCCGAGCACCTCGATGCGCCCGAGATCGGACTGCCCCATGCCCGCTTGGGCGCAGAAGGTCAGATAGCCGACCTTCTTGAAATCGAAACCCATCAGCTCGATACCGACCCGGTCGGCCGCCAGCCAATCCGTGCTGGCCACGGCGATACGGTGGTCGACAGGCGTGCCGCCGGTCGGGCCATTGCCTTCCATCCCCTCAAATCCGTCGATCACCGTCAGGTCGGGATGCAGGTCGGCCGCCAGGTCGAAGAGGTTGAAATGGATACCCTCGTTCTTCGGTCCGCCATGCACGAGGTGCTTGTCGCTCGTGCCCGTGCTCCCGGCCCCCCAGCGATAGCCCGTATCTTTGAGAATGCCGCCGACCGCCACATTCTTGAGGCCGAGGGTGGTGACGACGCGGTCGTGGGTCTTCATAACGGCCGCGGAGACGACGAAGACCTCGGGATCCACAAGAAGCTCCGATAGCCGCACAGCTTTGGGATGATGCCGTTCGCTCACGAGGTAACGCAGGCGAAACGGCTCGGTGTCGAGGTCGGCAAAACGGACGTGGTAGTTCCTCTCGAGGGCATGGTAGCCGTAGTGGTCGTAGGCCTCGGCCGCCGGACCGTTCGCAGGCGACTCTGCAACCAGGATCTCCTCCTGGACCAGCGGCTGGAAAAACTCGAGCAGGCCCTCGATGCATCCCGAATGCGTCGCCGCCAGTTGCTTGTTTGTCACCACCAAGTTGGGCTTGATCACGACGCGTTTCTTCTTCGCGAGCGCCTCGCGCACCTGCGGCTCGATCAGTTTCAGCGCCTGGAAAATGTTATCGGCACGCGAATCGCCGTGGGTCAGCCCCACCGGGCTCGGCGCCACCGGCAACGGCTGCTTCACCACACTCCCGGCCACGCGGGGCAGTACCAAGGCCCCGCCCAAGCCCAGCGCCGCACGCTGCAAGAACCCCCGCCGGCTAATACCGCACGTACCTTTGCTCATCGCTTTGCCTTTCACTAGCCGGGTTCCCAAGTCCACACGGAGGCGAAACCGCCAGTCTCCAAGCATGGTAGTGAACATCGGGCCGGGCGTCAACTGCGGCAGGACGGACGCACGGTTTGGAGCGATGATCGAGCGCATGCTGGCCAGTGGACTTTATGGCGAGGTTGTGCTAGCCTCTTCTCTATAGAGGTGCTTGCCCCATCAGCCTGGACCATCCGGCAGGCCGCCACGCGGAGCACCGACTGGGGAATCGACAGGCGCCTGGGTGTTGCGAAGTCATCCTAAAGGCCCGGTGACGGTGGGTGTAGACAGTCTTGGTGACGTTTTCTTCACCAAGAGGGGAGGGGTTGTACCATGCGAAACAACGCCCAATTGCAGATCGGGGAAGTATCTCGGCCAAGGCCGCTTTCCCTTGGGGAGGACGGGGCATGAGCGAAATGCAGAGCGTGAGGATCCCGGGACTACAGGAATATGAGTTTTCGCCACTGGCGGCCCAGATCATCGGACGGGCGGTCCAACTCGACCCACGCAGCCCGTGGAGACTGAAGACGGAGGATCTTCTGCTCTCATTTCTTGAGATTGGCCCTCAGCAAGAGGTGTCGAAAAAGACACCGGGCTTCGTGGCCCGTCTTGTATCTGGAGAGGGGCTCGATTACCTCAACAGGGAGTTGGAGAAAGCCCGTGGAGACGTCTCCGGAACAAAGGGCATTGAAGAACCGTCCGCTGTCGAGAACATCACGGATTACGCCGACAGCGTGCTGCAACTCGCCGAGCGGATAGCGACCGTGACGTCGAAGACCTCGCGAGTAAGCGCCCGCCACTTGTTTGCGGCGTTGGTGACTCTCGTGCCGGGCAAGCGGTCAATCGTTGCCCATGACCGTCTGCGGGAAGCGGGGCTGACGCTTGAGGGGGTTCGTGTAAAGTTCTTAGCCTTTGTTGTGCGTACCTGTTTCCTAGACGACAAAGCGGGCTGGCGCAACATCCTCACCCCGATTGTCCGGCAGAATCTCATTTCAGGCTTCAGCCCGGACGATGCCTCGGGCGCGCAGGAGGACAAGCTCGATATCACGCCCGATGTGAACGCCTTCGCTTCGCTGATCGCATCCACGGAGATCAACCCGCCGCTGTCCGTTGGACTCTTCGGGGAGTGGGGTTCCGGCAAGACCTTCTTCATGGAGAAGGTGCACGATCGTGTTGCCTGGCTGAGTGAGCAGGCACGAATCTCCGGCCATGGTCAGCACGAATGTGCTTACTTCCACCACATCGTGCAGGTGAGATTTAACGCCTGGCGCTACATGGGCGGGCATCTCTGGGCGAGCCTGGTGCAGCACATTTTCGAGAGCCTGAGCGCACGCGAAGAGGATGCCGGCCAACGGCGCGACTACTGGTTACTCCAGGTCAGCGAGGCCGGGAAGAGGAAAACCGAGGCGGAAGAAGTGCGGAATCGGCTACTAAACGCTCAGAAGGCTGCGGAAGGGAGGCTTGGTCAACTCCTGGAAGAGCAAGTGCAAACCCGAGAGCTCCGGGTGGGCGACGTGACGAAGGCCCTGTGGAAGTGGTTCAACACGCCCGGGGAAACACAGGGGAAGCTCAAGACTCATCTTGTAGGCCTCGGGATCCAGGAGTTAATGGAATCGAAGGAGGAACTGTACAAAGCCCATGACCAACTGGCCGGCGTTATCGGCGATGCGAAGTTGGTTTTGCGGCGCATCACCACACTCTTGCGCAAACCGGACCGAACGTTGTTGTACTTCGCGCTTGCCGTCATTGGCGTTGCGGTGGTCATCGTCCTTGTGCCAGTCATCCTGGAGCGACTGGGCCCGGACTGGCTTCCCTTTCTCCAAACAGCGATTGCTACGTGGGTGACGAGAGGGGTGCTTTTCTTCGGCGGTTCCTTGGCATGGTTTGGTCAACGCCTGTGCGCTGTGCACTCGGTATTGAAGCCGCTGCGAGAAGCAGCGAAGAAATTCGATGCAGATGTGGACGAGAAACGGGCGGAGCGGGAGAACGCCGTGAAGGCAAAGGTGGAGGTGGCTCGGCAAGAGGGCGCAGAACTCGGTGAGCGCGTGTCGGCGGCCAACGACATGGTGACAGC
>Ga0272442_10011438_pt1 | contig 10825 bp, 13 predicted proteins | sample SSMForm2O_FD_200262 | JGI IMG/M metagenome (GOLD analysis project Ga0272442, IMG submission 200262) | Marine sediment archaeal communities from Little Sippewissett salt marsh, Falmouth, MA, United States - SSM-Form-2O | ecosystem: Environmental > Aquatic > Marine > Wetlands > Sediment ... | reverse complement strand
TTGACCCTGTTGATACTGACCCTGTTGATACTGACCCTGTTGATACTGACCCTGTTGATACTGACCCTGTTGATACTGACCCTGTTGATATTGACCCTGTTGATATTGACCCTGTTGATATTGACCCTGTTGATACTGACCCTGTTGATATTGACCCTGTTGTTAAAGCAGAAAATGCGGAGAATGGTAATATTAAAATTAAAATTGAAACAGTGTTAGGTAATGTTTCAAAAGACAAAAAAACAGAGATCATTTCGGAGAATTACATTGAAACGGATGTATATAGTGTATCTTTCACTCCATCAATAGATCTCAAAAAGGCGAAATTAACCGTAGCCAAACTTAAAGAAAAGCCAGAAGAAATAATTGAAATACCAATTAAAAACAAATCAGTTTATGCTTATTTAGATATAAAACTTACTGCAGATGGTGTGTACATAGAGGAAGACGGAATTGAATCAATGAAGTTTATATTCGAGGTAAAATGGTCATGGATAAATGAGAATAATATTGATAAAGAAACAATACTCTTAGTGAGATATCATGATACTGAATGGCAAAACCTAACAACAACTTGTCTTGGAGAAAATGATACTTATGTATATTACGAAGCAGAAACACCAGGATTATCGACATTTGCGGTAGTTGGTAGTGAGCTTGTCGAATCCTCAGCGTCTTATGTTGAAGAAGTGCCAGAAATGCTTTGGATATTGAATATGGGAATTATTGCATCATCATCGACGATGCTATTTGTTGTCATTTTCAAAGCTAGATATATCTATCTTGATGAAGAAGATGATATAAAAAATTCAAAAAAAAGATTATTTGATAGAAAATTGTGAAATATACAGCAACATATCCTGTATTAAACTCTGATTAACAGTTATTCTATATTATATTACCAAAAAATTAGTATTTAAAATATTTCCCGGTATTCCGTTTGCCAATGTCGATAAAATTTAATTATTTGTTTAAAATTTTATCAAGTCTTTTTTTAAGTTCCGGGATTTTAGCAGGTTTCTCGATATAGTCTTCAGCTAAAAAATCTCCCGCATCTTTGGCGATTTTGTCCGTTCTTGCAGTTAGAAAAGCTATAGGTATTTTTCTCCATGCTTCATTTTCTTTTATTCTATCGTAAGTTTCCCAACCTGTCATCTCAGGCATCATAACATCCAATAGGATAAGATCTGGGATTTGATTATTTCCTAAAAGTTCAAGGCATTTAATGCCGTTTTCTACAGTTATAATCTGATAATCTTCATCTAGTGCTTCTATCCCAGCTTTAACAGTATATCTTACGCCTGGATCATCATCTACAACAATAATTGTTTTTGCCAACTTTTACACCAATTTCCATATCTTATGTGTTCTTATTTATCTTTTCGTTGGATGATTTTAAAGTAAAATAGAAGGTCGTACCTTTTCCCTTTCCTGGACTTTCAACCCAAATACGCCCCCCATGTTTTTCAACAATGCGCTTGCAGATAGATAAACCTAGACCACTAGAATCCATTTCACATTTTGATGTGTCAACCTTATAAAACTCATCAAAAACTTTGTTAAGTTGTTCTTCTGTCATACCAATACCTGTATCTTTTATAGATATTGTGACAAAATCCTTTCCTTTTTTTGCGTCAATTGTAAGATCACCTCCTCCTTCTGGTGTGTATTTGACGGCATTAGTGATAAGATTATTAAACAATTCTGCAGATCTTAACTTATCTGCCTCAACATAAGTATTTTTATCAATCATACTTTTAGCATTTATATTATTTTTAGTTAAAAATAATTTTTGAGATGTAAGAACATTGTCAACCTCTTGCATAAGATTTAAATTTTCCATGTCAAACTTGGTATCAGGTGATCTAAGTCTAGCAAGTTGTAAGGTTTTAATAATCAGGTCTCTCATATATTCAACGTTGTGAATAAGTATACTTAAATGCTCCTTAATTTTTGGATCTTTCTCCTTTTCCATTATCACGGGAAGCAGACCCACTAGCGGTTGTAAAGGGTTTTTGAGATCATGACCAAGCTGACCGATGAATTCATCCTTCTGATTCAGTAGATTTTCTAAAATCTTATTGTATTCTTCAACTTTATTTCTTGATTTTTTCAAATCATTTGTCATCTTGTTAAATGCATTGGAAAGTTCTCCTAGTTCATCCTGTGATTTAATTTTTATTTTTGTATCTAGATTCCCCTCACCAATAATTTTAGTGGCATTTCTAAAAGCAACAATTGGTTTAACAATAATTTTTCTTAGTAGATATAAAAAACTAAAAATTAGAATAAAAAGACTAATCACAGATATCATAATAAGATTACCGGCTCTAATATCAAATGCTGCGTAACTTTTATTCATAGAGAGAATCATTTCGTATGTTCCATATATTTGTCCAGATAAGTTTATGGGAGTGATCACAGTTATGGTGTGGGAATTCTTGGTATGGATTGGAATGTTAACTACTGCATCATTTTCATAAGAAAAATTGTTATATTTACCTGAAGAGATGTTTATAGAATCTACATCTGTGGAAACAAAAACCCTCAATCCTTCTTTGTCTGGTAGATTAACGTTTACTTTTAAAATTTCGGGATTCAATTTTATAAAGTCCAAAATATAGTTCTGTAATTTTTGTTTATCTGTCAACTCATCGTGGTTCTCTATAGAATTGTCAAGGGCCTTGGAGAGAATTACGGCTTTATCTGAATAAACATTTTCTAGGGATATGGATTGTTCTTCTATGTTGATGTAAGTTAGAGAAAAAATGATTATGGCTGATAATAAAACAACCATTAATGTTAATTTTAATGAAAGACTAAAGTTTAGTTTCATGTTCTCATTTGCCTTTTTAGATATCCTTGTTTAAATTTTTTCCAGGATGATTTCATATTATTAATTTTTAAATAGTACAAATTTCTAATGCAAAGTTTACTAAAGACACTCATCCTCAATTTACTGGTTTTATCTGTTACATTCTCAGCAGTTAACTCAGCTTAATGTCTTAAAGACGTATTAATTTTTTCTACTTTTTATCAAAGATTTCAGAGTAATGATTACTATAAACTTCAAATTTCTAATATTTTTCATATATATGGTCTGAAAAAATGAAACCTGTGATGCAGTGTTGATTAAAATTCAGGCATAGATGTGTTTTCATAATAACTTACTAAAGTATCTCTGTTTTTGTTAGTTTTGCTATATATGATCTAGCCCATGAGAATGCTATTAATGATCCAATAATATTTGCTGCTACTACACCCCACCAGACTCCAATTAATCCAAAATTTAGATTGAAAGCAAATAAAACGGCAAATAGAGGACCCAGAATAGCTGTTCGTAAAATTGTTGCAATCAATGCATTTGTTCCCTTTCCTATTCCTTGAAAAACTGCGGAAGAAAGCATGCCAAATGATATCGCTGGATAAAAAATGGTAATTGTCCTAAGAAATATTATCAGATCAGATGCAATGTGCACTGCGCTTTCAGACTGTGTAAATACTGCAGCTATTTGAGGTGCGAAAATAAACGTTAAAATGGCAATAGTGACTTCTATTGCTAGACCAATCTTTATTGCATATGTATGAGAACTTTTTAACTTATTAAATGAGTTTGCACCAAAAGCAGCTCCGCTCACTGAGATTAAGGCAGTAGCAACACCCATTGTAGGTAGGACAGCCATACTTGCAATTCTCCATCCTGTAGAGTATATAGCTACGCCGTCGGTGCTGCTTACCATTACAATTATTATGTTCATAATAATCATTGTAATTGACATGGAAAGTTGTGAAACTGAAGCAGGAATTCCAACTCTAAAGATGTCCTTGATAATTGATTTATTGAACTTGAAATCACTGAATTTGAATGATACGTGCGTGTCCCTTTTGAAAAGCAGCCAGTTTAGCATGAAGATAGACGTGATTGTCAGCGATATTACTGTGGCCCAGGCGGCACCTGCAATACCCATGTCAATAATATAGATTAGAAATGGATCTAATATAATGTTCAAAACAGCGCCAAGCACCATAGCATACATGGCTCGCTTAGCATCGCCTTCACCCCGCAGTATGGCATTGGATGCACTAGTAAAAAATATAAATATGCTACCAGCAAAAATTATTTGTCCATAAGATACAGTCAAACCTAATGTTTTACCGGCACCTATTCTAACAAATATATTTTCGGCAAAAACAAAAAGCGGTATTGTAAAAGCAGCTGCAAGTAGCAACGTAATGATAAGTGAATGAACTGCTACATTATCTGCCCCTTCTTTGTCTCTAGCACCGATTCTACGAGAAATGGCAGATCCAGCACCCATGCCAAGTCCTGTAGAAAGTGCCATGGCAATAAAGAAAATTGGAAAAACAAACCCTACTGCAGCAAGTGCATCAGCACCTAGTCCAGATACCCAAATTGCATCAACAAGATTATAGATTGTTTGTACTGACATTGCAAGTATCATCGGTAATGCAAGTTTGATGATGGCTTTTTTAGGATCGCCAAGTAATGCTTTTACTCCTTCTGTTTCCTTTTGTTCAGATGTTTCATTAGATATGTTTTTTTGAGATGCTGCAATATTCATTGTTCGCTCCTTTTGAATTTAGTTTATATGTGATGGTGCGTTCTGATATGTCTTTTAAAATTATTTTACCTCTCACTTCATGGTATGTTGATTGGTATAAACCCTCTTCATTTAAAAAGGATAAATACTGGACGATCACTTTTATTTCATTTCCATTCTTATTAACGCATTTTTATTAATGATTGAAACACGTTGCTTCCTTCAAGATATGTTCCTGTTATTCTTGCTGCGGTGTTTTTGTCAAGTCCTTGGTTTATAAGTTCTTTTTGGAATATTTCTCCTCCTCTTTTAACCTCCATTTTGAAACGCAGGAACGCCCATCCAGATTTCAAAATTAGGGCAGGGAGAAACGGGAGGATTGCACCAAAAAATTCAATGGGATTTCTCTTCGCCTCTTCAACTTTTTTGTTCATGATTTTGTTTCAGGCGTTGTTTATTCATTCCTGCCCGATCCGAATTTACTCATCATTTTCCCGATATTTAACGTCGATAAATATTGACTTGTAAGTTCAAATGCCTGATCGTTTGTCATGCCAGCATCTTTTAGTTCCTTGTAGAAGATTGCTGCCGCCTCGGCATACTGTTTAGCACTTTTTGGACTGTAGAGTAGTCCACTAATCTCTTTTAACAGTCCAGGTATTTTTTCAGATACAACATCTAATATTTCCTTAATTTTTTCTGGGTCTGGCATTCGGTCATGCTCATGCCAGTTTTCTTCGTGTTTTTTCATTTTTATATTCCTCCAATTTATTGTTTTCAAATTACATTAAGTTGGTCTACTTCATATATTAAAACCGAGTATTTTTGACCACTTTTTGATCACTTCTTCAGCAAGGCCATATACATATAGCGACCCCTTTTGATGCTTTTGGATAATGTTTTTTTCAATTAATTCCTGTATTTTTTCCCGAATAATTCGTCTAGAGGCGGTCCCTCGTTTACTTCTGATAAGTTCTGTGATCTGAGAGATATTTTGCTCACTTCTGTTCATTAGTACGCGTACAATTTCCTTTGATATTGGATCTTTAATTTCTGGAAGTATAAGATCGGGGGTAAGACCGCCATGATCAAGTAAAAGCCCGGTTAGCCTCATATAATTACTGGTTGTTATTCTTACATCTTGGAAAGGTTTAATCAATACAGAAAGCATTTTTTCCAGATCGCTTATACGTCTGTTCATCTTTTTGATTTCGCCAGCCAGATCATTTTTCACATGTTGTGAATAAGGTGCGAGTTAAAAAGAATTTTTGATGATAAAGACAACTTTAACAATTTTTGATTTATCCCTTTTCAAAAATTATGTGTATGGTATTAAATTTGCTGAGATGTGGTTTGATGCATATACTGAAAACACAAAAAACGATAAAAAGTTAAAAGCGTTGTCTTTTTCTTCATTTTTCTATTTTACCTGATTATTTAATAAAACCATTTTTCATCTTATTTGCAGTATTTTCTCATTCCAGATTGTTCCAGGCCGACGCTATGTTCATTCCAATGCCAATAAAGTAGGTTCCTTCGTATTCTTCTCCAATGGTATCGCCTATATTCATTTTAAGAAAAATTCCCGTGAATCCGATTATCGATCCACTGATCTCTGGAAAGTGTGGAAATTCATATTTGTCCATGTCGAATTCATAGATATATTTAAAACCGAGGGTGCCTAGTGTGAATATACAACCTCTTCCAATAAATTTGCTATAAATCGAGAATAATGCCGTAATATTGCTATTGAAAAAAGGAAATTTGTATACGGGTAAATCAAGGTTATTAACGGGTCTTTCACCCTTCAAGCCAAAAAACACTCCATTGAAAAAATTAAATAGACCAAAAAGCGGATTAATGTCGTGCAGCAAACGGTCTTCGTTTAGGAATTTTTGTTGTATCTTAAATTTATTTGCTAGATTATTGGCCGTTTCTGAAGATATAATGTCGATATCACTTAGAAAATTCAACCTTTCTTCAATTTGCTTTGTAAAAGATTCTTGTGAAATTTCCTCTTCCATTAGAGCAATAATTTTTCCTGCGTCTTCTTCGGAAACATAACATTTTTTTAGATGCATGGAGCCGCTATCCAAAACATTAATTATTATTGTTTTCTCCTTTTCCTCTTGTTTTTGAATACTTGAACTTACTATAGGTACAAATCCTGCTAATGCAAAGATAAATACGATTCCCAGAATCAAAATTTTTCCTGAATTATTATTTTTCATATTAGTTTCACCCCAGGTATAAAATGCTGCCCGTGAATATAAATTTTTCTATGATAATAAAAATTGCAACAATTGTCACGGTTCACTATCATATGAATCTCTTGTTTAACGGCACTATCTATCTTAATTTTATGTTATATGCCAGCAAATTTATGAAGTTTGGTGAATTGTATAACAATAAAAATTTATTTTTTGTAATAATCCAAATCTATTTCCATTCCATCTCGAGCTGCAATAACCTTAACACCAAGTTTCTCAGAGAAATTCTCTGCTATTTCCCATGGTTTTGCTCTTATTAGTGTCATACCAAAATGGGTAAGGATGCTCAATCTTGGTTTATTAATAGATATTATTTTTTCTACATCTTTGACCGAAAGATGCAAAATATCCTTTTTTCCTTCCAATAGAACAACGTTTAAGATAAGTACATCGCCCCCGTAGTATGATTCAAGTCCTTTGAAGTATTTCGTATCGGTTATAATCGATATTGAATTGTTTTTTCCATGGATGTTTAAACCGTATGTTTCAACACCATGAATGTGCTTAATCGGTGTTGAAAATGAAATTTTTCCTACGTTGTATTCTCCGTTTTCTTTCAAAAGCTCAACATTTTCAACATGATTTCTAAAATGTTTTAGAATAACTGGATCATCTTCAAGTGCATCAATTGGAGCAAAAACGATTCCTTTTTTCTTGAATCCGCCATTTGTCATAGCTTCCATCATTATGTTTATGTCATTTGAATGATCTATGTGTCGGTGTGTCAATATAATGCCATCAAGGTCAATTGGATTGAGTTTAGGCAAGCTTGCAAGACAGCCAACTAGTGAACCCGGACCAGGATCAATAAGCAAGTTTGTATCATCAAGTTTTAGCCATATACCTCCAGATTTTCTCAGCTGCTTAGTAACAACAAAACGTGCACCTGCAGTGCCTAAGAATTTTAATTTATTCATAAATTCTCCTCAAAATTATCGATTAGATGATATATTGTCTTAAGCGATCGGGTAGTAACTGAGAAGTCTATATTAAATGTTTTATCAAGGCATTGTTCTATTTTTGAGCCAACGGTAGCATATTGTATTTCATCATTCTTCTCAAATATGACATTATCGTTACCATACATTCCAATAATTTTCATGTTTTTGTTTTCAATATGCTTCAGGCAATTTGATACGTCTTCTTTTGTATAGTTTTTATTGCCGAACATGCTTATGCCATGGATAAAAATCACTCCACATTTCATTGGCGATACCTCATTGATTTTGAAATCAAATTAATGTTATAGTAAATGATCACATTTCTGGAAATATACATTTAGTTTTTACAGCAGTATGAAAGAAAACTATTTACATACTGCGGTTGATGTTTTATATATGAATCTTTTTGAATATACATACAATCTAGTGAGGCAGATTCCTGATGGAAAGATTTCTACTTATGGAGCTGTGGCAAAAGCATTAGGGGATGTACGTGCCTCTAGGGCGGTTGGAAGAATGATGAACCAAAACCCAGACGCTGATGATATGCCTTGTTTTAAGATCGTTTATTCTAATGGAAAGCTTGGGGGGTTTGGACTAGGCATAGATGACAAGATCAGAAGATTAAACCAGGATGATATATCTGTAAAGGATGGTCGTATCGTTGATTTTGAAGATGTTTTGTTTGATGATTTTAAGACTGATTACCCTTTAAAGAAACTTAGGGCGGAACAGATCGAATTGAGTAAAAAAATGGAGATGGAAGATGATTTTGATAAGATAGAAACTGTTGCTGGCTTTGATGTAGGTTATCCAAAAAGTGATTTTGATGATTGCTGTGGCGCGTGTGTTGTTATGGACTATACAACGAAGGATGTTATTGAAGAAAAGACAGTTTTTGCTAAGACCTTCTTCCCATATATTCCAACATATTTATCATTTAGAGAGCTACCATTTTTGAAAAAATTAGTTGCAAAGTTGGAATCCAAACCTACAATTTTGATGATTGATGGTAACGGATTGATGCACCCATATGGATTTGGTATCGCATCTCATGTGGGTGTCAGTTTTGATACTCCAAGTATTGGAGTTGCTAAAAGTATGCTATGTGGTAGGTTGGAAAACAATGTAGTAAAGATGGGCAATAAAAAAATAGGACATATTCTATTTTCATCTAAACGCGTGAGAAAACCTATTTATGTTTCTCCTGGTCATAAGATTTCTTTTAGAACTTCTCTTGATGTTGTAAGACATTTTAGTGTTTACAAGAATCCTGAGCCTCTTAGACTGGCACATATTCTTGCTACAACAAACATCTAATCAAGATCTTGTATTTCTTTACTAGAAATCACAGGTATCCCCCTGCTTTGGAACCATTCTTTATATTCTGATACCTGGGATTTCCTTAGAGATTTTTTATGAAAATATGCTGCTTTTACATTAGGTGTTGCCTTAAGTGTCTTTTCAAGCATTTCATGGTCTATATTTCCTGCCTTTATCTGGTATGTAGGTATCATGTGTCCAAATGCTACTTTCTTTTTAAAGGCTACATCTGTGAATCTTGGTGCGTAGTGTCCTCCGCCAACCCCTATAAGTACAGGTATATAACTTGGCAGGTCTTCTTCATAATGATATGATTCGAGCAGTTCAAGTACTGATTTTGCTATTACATCTGCAGGATCCTGTTTTTTCCATTCTTCTTCAGTGCTTCCCACTTCTGCAAAAAGAGTGGGTATCTTCATATAAGGTCCATGATGTGTGACTTCGAAACAAACCTGATGGTGAAGTTTTGCTCGTTCAGCATTTTTTTTAATTATTCTTAGCAATTGTGTCATTAGTCGGGGCGATGATTTTGAGAGAGTTTTTGTCTTCCCTCCAAACTGTGCTTCTCCGTAGTTGCCAATGGGATGTGTAGTAAGGGTTGGTTCTCCTGTTTTGCTTCTATGACAGGAGATATATATAGCTTGTTTTGGTTTTATTCCTAGTTCCGCCTCAACTTCTTTATCAATCATTTCATGTCTTATCGTTCTGTCGTTTATTGTAACTATAATCACATCTTCCATATGGGAATTTCTGTAGACCGTGTTTTCATAAAAAGTGTCTATCTCTTTCCAATTTGATTGTTTTAAAAGTCCTTTTTTAATGTTAGTACTTGCAGGATCTTCGGTAGAAGATATAATCAAAACAGTCATAACGCTCCTCCCTTTAACAACAGAAACATCATCTCTTTTTTAAATCTACTTTTCCCTTTTCATCAACTCCTTTATTTTCTGTGTTTTTACTAGGAAATGTATCCTGTCTTTTAATGTACATATTCGTGCAATGTATTGTATTTCGTTTGCTTCCTGTTGACTTGATAGTAATCCTGCAACATTCATATTTATCTATACCGTTCTTATAATTATACTTATAAAGGGTTTGTTGTACAACTGTTACCATACATATGCAATAGTTATTTTTAAAAATTTATTTGTTTATATGATTTGTGATGCATTCAGTATAATTTATATTGTTCAACTAGTCCTTCACCTGCATCCCTAAATGCTCGAGATACGTTGCCAACACCTAGCTTTATCCCACCAAATATCCGCGATACAACAATAATATGTTGGTCCAGATTGTATTTTTTCAATACTTCTAGTAGCACCCGTCCTGGATGTCCAACCTCTCCGTCATCCTTGAACAATTCAATAATTTGTTGGTTTGAATTGTTGAAAAGACGAAGTGCGTAGCAGTGATGATTTGCCTTTTTATAGGATCTTCTGTGGGATTTGATTATATCAGGGATTTCATCAATTTTTTCTAGTTTGTATAGATGTGCGAAGAAGCGCGAATGCTGTATAATCAGTTTTACTGCTGCCAGCTCTTGCATGGTTTTTGGTTAGAGTAAATGTGTTTTAATGTTTTTTGGACGGTATGTAGAATACAATGTATTAACCGCATAAAAGAAACTATAAAAAGATATATAATAATATATCTTTATAGATTACATGTTTATTCTAACAATATTGTAGATTGCGTATATGTAATGTTTTATTTTATGGAAAAATTT
>Ga0272442_10011437_pt1 | contig 10826 bp, 5 predicted proteins | sample SSMForm2O_FD_200262 | JGI IMG/M metagenome (GOLD analysis project Ga0272442, IMG submission 200262) | Marine sediment archaeal communities from Little Sippewissett salt marsh, Falmouth, MA, United States - SSM-Form-2O | ecosystem: Environmental > Aquatic > Marine > Wetlands > Sediment ... | reverse complement strand
ATAAAAACCAGGTAAAAATAAGAGTTCTTGGTCATTTAGACTCATTACCTAAAGATATTTCAGATTCAGCAAAATATATTATTAATCAAACTAAAAATTATGATAAATATTCTTTAAATATTGCACTTGCCTATAGTGGCAGAGAAGAAATTCTACAGGCAATCAAAAAAATTGCTGACGATGTCAAAAAAGAAAAATTAAATATTAACGATATCAAAGAATCTATTGTTTCAAAATATCTTTATACAAATGGAATTCCAGATCCTGACATAATTCTAAGAACTTCTGGTGAAGAAAGAATATCCAACTTTCTTTTATGGCAACTTGCTTATTCTGAGCTTTATTTTTCAGATGTGTATTGGCCTGCATTTCAAAAAAGAGATTTTCTAAGGGCAATACTTACTTGTCAACAAAGAAAGAGAAGATTTGGAAAATAAAGTTTAATTTTCAGAAACATCTTCTAAATTTTCATCTTTTTCTATTTCATCTGCAATTTTTTCTAACTTAGCAAATTGGCAATGAAAAAAATATAAAATTACACCAACTGCAATAAATATTAAGGAAAATGAAAGCAGAGATGTCGGAATTGTTGTTTGTGAAAAATTATAAATTTGTCGTAAAATTCCTGAGCTTTCGTCCCCAATTAAAACTGAAGCTATTATGAAAAATAAGGAGATTAACAAAAGTAAAATTCCTATAAAGAGTGTAAATTTGCATAAAATTCCTGTTTTGAAATCACCATGAACGGAATAATATTTTTTCTTAAACATATATATCAATTAGGCCTTAAAAATTTTAAGAGGGGCTATCTCCTGCATTAAGTGAATTTTGCACTTTACTTTGCAGTTCAGTTAATTTTTCTTTTGTTCTGCCCTCTTGTTGTTCAAGAGTTTTTTTTCTAAGATCTAACGACTCTTTATCAGATTTCAATTCTTTTGTAATTTCACTTTTACCTTTTGTCTTAATAAGCAATGCACCTACACTTTTATAGACTGGTGTTTTATCATCTGTTTTCTCGAGCTCTTCTAAAGACTCTTCTATCTCTTTAAGTCTTAACTCTACTTGTTGTCTTTGTTGTGTTATCATTTGAAGTTGCATTCTCATTTGTTGCATGCGATTTATTTGATCTTGTAACTGCTTTGACATTTCTTCTTCTGCCATAATGAACTCCTCTTTTTTGGGGTAAATACCTATTTACCTATTAAATGTATTGTAGCTTTATAGATAGAAAAAAGCCCAAATGTTGGTATGTTACTATTATCACAATTTGTATTATTTCTGTTATTAAATATACAATCTATTATAATAATGCCGTCTCTGTTACACAGTTATATAGAAAGTATTATATATTAAGCTACAGAATATTAAATAATAAAATAATATATACAAAAAAAAATAATTATAATAAACAGAAAACATTATATATAAAGATGTAAATATAGTAGAAAGCAGATATTTATCTATAATGGGGGATAATAAAGATGAAGAAAAACGACAAGTTAATAGCAGTATTGGGAGTAGCTATACTCATATTAGCTGCTATAGGAATATATTATTGGGCAGAAGAGCCCGAAGTAGAAGAAATAGAAGTAGATGATTTATACGAAGTATACGGTGTTTTAAAAGATTTGCCGGGGGCAATAACTGTATCAGATAGCGATCCATATTATGCATTAATTGCAACGCCTATTGCAATTAACTATGATGAGGATGGATATCAAAATGTAAGACCACTATATATTAAAAATCTAGAGGAACCATCAGTTGTAATCGAAAGAACCGAGGATCAAATTGGAATTTTTGTTGATGAAGAAATAACTGATGAAAAAACAGCAAAAGAAGTATCTTTAGAACTTGCTACAAAATATTGGGAAAGTAGTCAAGGAGCATTAGTTATTGAATGCTCTCAAGAAGGATATAACTTAGGTGTCCTTGCAACACCACTTGCGTCATATTTTTCACTACCTGTAATTGTAACTGATGAAATGGATACAGGCGTAAGAAACGTACTAGATGACCTTGGAGTAGAACTCACAATGGTATGTGGTGATATAGATGGTTATGGCGATGTTCTAAGATTCGAATCAGTTGGAGATGTAGTTAATGCAAGTATCAAAGTTGTCGAAGAAAAATTCGATGAGATTGACTACATTACAATTACTAATCCAATTGATATTCACGAACCTAAGGTTTTAGATACTTGGGAATCTGAGGAATGGACTGGAACACTCGGAGGATTCAGCTTAATGCCTTCAGTTCTAGGAAATACAATAATGAACCTTGGAAGTGCTATTACTCAATCAGGAGCAGAGCTTGGTGAAGTTACCATCCCTCCAGATTACAAATATGCATTAATTAAATTCTATGGTGCAGCAGAATATGCAGAACCAGAAGATCCTGACGAATTTGGAAGCCATGTCTCTTTTGGATTTGAAGGAGACTACGAAATATTTGGTTGTGGTTTAGATACTGCAAACTGTTTGCCTGTAGAAGATAGCAATGGAAAAATAATCAAGGATCAAATTTACTCAGAAAGTGTTGTTTATGATCTTGCTGGAGAAACATTTACTGTCAAAGGAACTTTAGCAGGATTGTTTGTTTCAGATTCTGCAGAAATTTCTGCAAAAGTAACAATTGAAAAACTTGAAGATCCACTTTATCCAATGATGAAGGGATTGTCATCCACAGCACCTTATCTTACAGCTTACCGCAAGGGTATAATGTTTGGTAAACCAGAATTTGCCTTTGTTGCAGATGACCATGTTAGAACAAATAGAAATGAAAAATGTCCAGGATTTTATCAAACTCGTTTAAACCATGATTTACAATATGCGAATAACATGCATGTCTTTGACGTCCACGATCAAATAAATGAATTACTTGCACAAATTGCTGATGTAGATTTAACCGATATTGATGGTCTTGAGGAGTTGAGAGATCATTACAAGAAAGATCCTGTTTATATTTGTCTAGTAGGTGGAAATGTAGTATTGCCTCAGATAATTTATGATAGCTATTTACTACCTCCGGATCCAGATAACTATGTTTCAGTTATGTATGGAATTGGTGTCCCATCAGATGTAATATATGCAAATATTGACCCAATTCCAGATGAATGGCCAATGACTGCACAAGATGTATACTGGGATGAAAATGAAAACTTCCCATATCAAGAAAACATACTTGGAAGAATTACAGGTTGGGATGTTTCAGAAGCAAATGCAATGATTGCCAGAACAATTTTCTATGATGATATAATAGATAATGAAGAATATGAAGACTGGAAAGATACAGCTACATCTCAAACTGGCGCAGGTGTTGACTTTGCAAAACCACCGGTTCTAAGCTTTTTAAACCAATTATTTGGGAATACTGAGCCTCCAAAATGGTATACAGGGTGTTCTGATATTACTGGAGATGCAATTCAAGCACTTTCACTTGAGCCATCCGGATTTGACGTTTTAAGATCAAAGCTTACAGAATCACAAGTTGAGGGATTCAGTGACTGGGCAATTAATGAAATGAAAACCAGAAATATTCTTAGTAGACTTCTATTTGGTAAAAATCTATTCAAACTATTAAATAGCGAAGCAGTAGTAGTTGGTGGTGAATATATGGTTGATTCTAACTTTATATGGCAAAATGCACATGGTATGCCAAACTACTATGAATTCGGAGATGAGGCAGTAAGCACTCTTGGTTTCAGACCACTGTTGTATCTGATTACAAACTATATTAGCAGAGCAAATGTTCCAGCAATATCATTATTGATGAATACCGGAGTAGTTGCAAAGGGAACCAATAGTATCAGAAACATGAGAGACATGGAGCTTGGACCATCTGTAATGATCATAGAAAGCTGTTTCTGTGGTAAAATTGATGGTATGAATCCAAAACAATCAGCAAGTCAAATGCCAATACACATGGGAGTAAATGCACTTGTTGCATCAACTACTGAGTCAAACATTCCTGGTGGATATTTAGATCCGTATCTAGAATTCCCATTCAAATGGGACAGATACAATATAATTGGAAACATTCTTACAAGGTTAGACATCAGAATGAATGGCGCATACCCAGAATTCCACTTTGGACATACTATAGAACATGACTTCTTCAGCTACTTAGGTCAAGACCAAGACACTGGAACTGCTTTACACAGAGCAAGAAATGAGTATCTTGCACAAGACTGGGAATCATCATTCCAATGGGTTCCACCATTAAGTGCTGGTGGAGTAGAACTAGCAGAAAACGTTCCAGAACACAAACTAATGGCCTTCTATGAATACGTATTGTATGGAGATCCAGCATTCAACCCATACGTACCAAATGAATAAAGAAGAGAAAATTAACTCTCTTCCCTCTTTTTTTATTTTAACTTTTTTTATAACACAATATTAAAAATACTATTGCAGCAGTTAGACCAATAGCTATTGAAAATAATGGTCATGATGAGATATGAGTACGGAGTATATACCAGGTTGCTAAGCCAGATGTAAAGCCTAGTATTATACTCGATGTTACCGATATTATTGTGCCTTTTCTTTTCCATTCACTCACACAAGATTAAACCACTTGATTTGAAGGAATAAACAAATATTAATATTTTTTCTACGAAACATTAACAAATAAAAAAAAGAAAAATTACTGTATACTACTTACAGTAATCTTTGAATTAGTTGAAATAGCAATGGATACCTTTGTAAAAAATTATAAAGAGGTGTGTTTACTGACCTACTTTTTTGAACTGTTACTTGTATTGGGTCTGACCAGGAACCAATATTTCCTGTATAATAGTCCTTAGCCCTTACCTTAATTGAATAGGTATCCTCAACAAACCAAGCATGGCTAAAATGATTTGATGAGCCTGATGCATAATGTTCTAACCATCCACTCAGTTCATCGCCCCAATCTATTTGGAAGCAAACAGGATTTCCTTCAGGATCAGTTGCTATAGCATAATAATCACTTTCTTTACCAAGTCCTACAACTGAGGGTCCTTCAATATCTGCAACTGGTGGTTGGTCACTATTATCACCATATGTTCTAAAACAAAAATCGCTTCCTGTATTAAATTCAAACCAGCCTTCATTTATAGGTGGGTATGCATTATGCCATACAGTTCCATGTGGATAAGGATTGTTAATAGAGTAAAACCATTGATAATATCTGGGGGGATTATCTAATCCATAAAGCACAATGTAATATGTTTCACCGGGAGTGACATAAATGTCATCAAAATCAAATTCATGCCACTCATTATTTGGATGAACTTGAATTTTAAGATTATTCTTTTGACAAACTGCACGAGGTATATATGGATCTAAACTCTCACATATCCTTAATATTACAGTTGAAGATATGTCAGGCGAATTTCTATTTATTAACACATCAACCTTTGTAAGTTTACTTAAACTTGGTTTAAATGATTGAGCCCAATAGATCCCATCAAGTAATCCTACTTCATGTGTAAACTCTGTTTGTGTTTGGTCTACTTGATCATAATTGCTATTTCCAGTATTATTATTGTTTATCGTCAAAGCAGTAACACTTGATATCGTTGTCAGAAAAAACAAGCCTGCTATACAAAATATTACAATTTTCTTTTTCATAAATTACTTTCCTCCATAACATTGATGTGTGATAACACATCTCAATATAGTATGTAATTTTTGTTTATAAAATTTATAGTTCAATTTTTGAATTTTAAAAAAAGTTATTTAGTAAAAAAAAGAAAAAAAAGAGAGATGGATTTTATTGTTTATAGGTATCTAACCCAAACGAATCCTAAAACGATAAATCCTTTTGCTTCTTGTACTATTGGGTCCATGCCCTCTGCATCTACCTCAGCAGTAATCTTAATTCGGCCAACACCGAATGGTGTGCCTGTTACTACCTCAGTTGCACCACCGGCAATTGATGCAAACGTGTCATTGTCCTGGTAGATTTCTCTTCCAAGTATACCTTTTGTTACTGTTAAGTTCCAGTCAACATTGTTAATCTCTGATTCTCTGTTGTTTTTAATATTAACTTTTAGACCCAAACCGCGGCTTATGCATACCTGAAGCTCTGGCGGGGCAGTTCCTGTTATTTCAACTTCTAAGTCATTTCCCCAAATACTTTCTTCATCCCAGATGTCTTTGGCTTTGGCTTTGACAACATATTCTCCTTCGGTTTCAAAGGTATGAGTTACTTCTATTGTATCTGGTGTTGAATAAGGACCAATCCATTCATCGGGGCTCTCGTCTCCCCAATTGATGTATAGCCATACATCATCATTATTTGGATCGCTTATTACTATTTCGTAAGTTAACACTTGTCCTGCCTTGCCTTCCTCTGGACCACTAATAATTGGTGGACATGGTGCATAGTTTTGATAAGTTGTGATATTTACTTCGTCATAGAAATCATCAATTATTTGACCCGTGCAATCTAGGATATATAACCATGCTCTATTCTTTGCACCTGGACAGCAATCTCCTGAAATGCCTGTAACCATTGCTGTAAATACGATTTCTACAAGATCACCGTCTTCAATTGTGTCTTCGCTCATATTAAACCAGACTATCTTTTTGTTTTCTGAAACCCATACACTAATGTTAATATCAGAGCTAACAACTTCTTCGAATTCAAGAATACATGGAAGTTGGTCTTTTATGTTAACATATTCTAAAACTTCGTTTCCATAGTATTCAAATGATAATTTGAATTTCATAAGATGATTGACAACGCCTACACCTTCATCGGCCCATTCGCCGTTATTCCATACTTTCTTCTCGAATGTTGTTGGTGGTGGACAGCATCTTATTTTTGCGCAGTCGTAATCAGCGTACCAATGGCAAGGTGTACATTGTGCACAACCCCATATTGCCCCAATAGCACAGTTTAATTGAACGCATGGATCTTGACATGGCGGGTAGCATTCGTCGCATTCCTCGCAGTATTCTATTACTGTGGTTTCAAATTCTATTGAAAAGCCTTCTCCATCTAGTAAATAGAGATTTGGTTGCTGCCAATCCCATACAATTGCTCCTGCTGGCAATTCAAAGTCATATCCACATATCTTAATGGTTTCTCCTTCAGTTGCGTATATGTCTGGATAACGTGAATCATCTGGCGATATTTCATCTCCAGCTATTTCGACTATTAAGGTTTTGTTATACTCAACGCAGTAAGGTAGAAGATCTGCAACAATTGCACATTTCATGGATTCTTCACCATAGTATATACCTGTTATTTTGAATTTTACAGATTCCCCTATTCTTACAGAATGTAAATACTCGCTCCATTCACTTCCATTCCATACTTTCTTTTCAAGAATAAAATGTGGTTTAACAGTTACTGTTACACTGTCTTCATCATAGACTTCTTCATCTGCTGTAACGTTTGCATAGTTATCATCTGTTAGTACTTCATCAATATCAATAACAGTACTTGAGAAAATATGCTCCCAGTACTCTTCAGGATTTAAGTTCCCTATATTTGAAGGATAGGTTCCGCCATTATTAAAGAAGTCAGGTACAACATCTGTTACAATAACATTATGAAGAACAACATCTCCTGTGTTTGTAACATTTAACTTAAAATAAACTGTGTCTCCTTCATATGCGGTTACTGGTCCATCTGTCCAATCTTCAAGATCTTCATCCCAAACTTTCTTATCGATATCAATATCTGGTTCACCACATTCAATTATTTGGACGCATGCATCGTCGTTACCTTCATGTTCGTAATGTCCACATGTTTCAAAACCGTAGAAATATGCCATATTACAATATTCTCCAGGATCACATTCGCCAATAGTTGCGTTGAATTCTATTGATAACCAATTTCCATTGTATAATTTAGGTTTATAGCTTGAAAAATTCCAATATATCCATTTACCTGAGACTTCTTCGTTGTACTCTATAGCTGATGAACTATTTGTTGTTATAGTAACATCGTCTGCAAATACAAGACAATCCGGTAGTTTATCTTTTATTTTGATATTTTTCAAGTACCAAGTGCTAGGTGCAGTCTCATCCTTTTGGTATGTCATGGTGATTTTAAAATTAACTGTATCACCAGATTCAACATCTATAGATTCAACCCACTCTTGGCCATCTTCATCCCAAACTTGTTTTTCAAAAAAAACTTCTCCAGGTGGATAATTTTCAGTACCTGTCCCTGCAACTCCGATAACTGCGAAGCTAGAGACGATCATCAACAGCGCCAACATTAAACTTATACCTGTTTTTCGTTTCATTTCCTTTGCCTCCCAACTTATAAATATTGGATAGGTTGCCTATTTATAATATCACTACTATATAAGTATTCCTATTTATTATACTATATCTATAGGGAACCCATATTTAGCATGTAAAATGTCCTATTTTAATCTAACGGTTAATTTAAAAGATATAAATAAAAAACATTAATATAAATTACATCTGTTAATTTATTTCCTTATCGAAACATAATTTTTTAAAATATAAAAATCAAAAAAAAAAAATTGAAATAATATTACTATAGACCTCTAGACTGAGTTGTTTCATCATCACTTCTATTGCGGAAAAAACCAAAGTTTATTATAAATACGTCAATTGAATCAGTAAAAATGCTTTCTTCTCCAAACATGGTTCCATAGGCCTTTACTCCAATTGTGCATATTCCAAAGAAATGCTCGTCAAAGATCCAGCTTAATGACCTGTCTGTGCTAGAATTTTTTAGCTCTCCATCAATATAGTAATCGATTTGATTTAAGCTAAAATCATTATCATCAATTTCTATTTCAACAGTAATGGGTCCAAATATTATTGCATCTGCATCAATAAATTGTAAAATCGTAGACAGTGTAAGTCTTTCATCATCCCAGATATACAATAATTTTTTTTGCGGTCGAACAATATGTCCAGAAATATCCTTATAAACATTTACGACAACTCTTGCTGAATCGTATTCTCCGTTTCCATCTGTTATATTATATTCAAAGTAATCTGTTCCTATAAATCCGCTATTAGGAGTATATTTTAATATATTTTGAATTTCATCAATTGAAACAGTTCCGTTTTCTGGCTGAATAATAATTTCATCAATAATTAATATGTCTCCATCCACATCTTTATCGTTGCCTAAGACGTCTATTGGAATATCAGTACTATTATATTCAATTCTAACAAAATCATCATTTGCAACCGGTGGATCATTGGTCGCTAATATTGAAATAAATACCTTTGCAGCACTGACTCCTCCATTAGGATCAGATGCTTGATAAGTAAAATTATCATTAAGGGTCTCAGAACCATCGTGGGTATAAACAAAGGTTCCATCTGATGCAAGAATTACCTCTCCATAAAATGGATCCGCAATAATTGTTGCAGTAAGCTCATCATTTTCAGGATCATCATCATTATCTAATACACTATCATCACCTGAATCAAGGATGCTTGTAACTCCACCTTCTGAAACTGTTGCAAAGTCATCTTTAGCAGTTGGTGGTTGATTCTCAGGTGTTTCAAGTACATTAATTGTTACAGTTGCTGTATCATATTCTCCTTTTCCATCTGTTATATTATAAACCAATGAATTTATTCCAGTAAATCCTTCATCTGGAGTAAATATGATATAATCAAATGTTGCAGATACTTCAGCAGTCCCGTTTACTGGATAAGTATCAATCGAAGAAATACTAATAGAATCTAAATCTGGATCATTATCATTTTCTAGAACATTGAAAATATTTCCACTTGTATCTTGATAGACACTTACTGTATCATCATTTGCATTAGGTGGATCATTAACATTATTTACATTTACTGTTAAGGTTGCTGTATCAAATCCTCCGTTTCCATCTGAAATTCTGTAAATTAAGTTATCAGTTCCAATAAAGTTTGTATCTGGTTCATAATGTATATTTACAGTGTCAAATGTTGCAGTTCCACTGGTTGGACCGCTCTCGATACCATCTATTGCTAAAGCATCCTCATCGATATCATAATCATTTGCAACTACATTGAAATCTGCAGGGGTATTTTCATTGGTTGAAAATTCATCATCAGCTGCAACTGGTGCATCATTTACGTTATTCACTGTGATAAATACTTGAGCTGTTGCAACTGCACCATCGTTATCAGATATTTGGTAAACTAAAAGGTCTGATCCAAAGAAATCTGGATCTGAGGTATAATTGATCTGACTACCAACTATATTTGCAACCCCATTGGTTGGTTGAGTTTGAATAGAGTCCAGACTTATTGTATCGCCAGAATCTGGATCATAATCGTTTGCAAGGACATCAAAGAAGTTATTTTCAGAATCTTCATCAACAGATACAAAATCATCAGCTGCAATTGGTGGATTGTTAATTTTATCAAGGACATTTACAAATGCATTATCCTTGTCGGCAACTGTTTCATATGGTGGAACAGTGTATGCCTGATCATTTGCAATAATTGTTCCTAAATTCAAGATTCCCTTTGCATATAAATCATTGAATCCAGATCCGGGAGCAATTGCTAGTGCATCAAATTCAATATACAAAGTGGATCCTGCATCGAATTGATCAACTTCCCAAATGATTTCTTGGGCAGTTACTATTGGATTAAAAGGCGTTGCATTGTTTGCATAGCTTAAGATTTCTAAAGGTAAGAGGTCAATTACTGTTAACTCATGTATCGGCTCACTACCAATGTTAGTAATTGTTAAATTGAATCTTACAGTTTCTTCTTCATAAACTGATGTTATCTCTGCCCAGCTATTAGTGCTGACATCCCATATTTTCTTTTCAACATCTAAATTATTATCAATATAAACTGTAGAAACATCAACAAAAGAGGCAAGAAGGTCTT
>Ga0272442_10011432_pt1 | contig 10828 bp, 7 predicted proteins | sample SSMForm2O_FD_200262 | JGI IMG/M metagenome (GOLD analysis project Ga0272442, IMG submission 200262) | Marine sediment archaeal communities from Little Sippewissett salt marsh, Falmouth, MA, United States - SSM-Form-2O | ecosystem: Environmental > Aquatic > Marine > Wetlands > Sediment ... | reverse complement strand
CGTGCGCACGGTGCTCGGGCTGTGGGACCGCCCGGCACTGCGTCAGCGCCTGCTGTCCATGCTGCGCGTGGGCATGAGCCACGAGATCGCCATGGGTGTGCTGCGGCAGACGTTCGCCCGCACCGTGCTGGCTGCCGTCGCACGCCTTGCCGACGACGACACCGCGGCACTGCGGGCCGAGCTCGTGGCCGCCCAGATGATCGGCCTGATGATGGCGCGCATGGTGATGCAGCTGCCGCAGATCGCCGAGGCGGACGCCGACGACCTGGCCCGGCTCGTCGGGCCCAGCGTCCAGCTGTACCTGACCGGGCCGCTGGACACCCCGGACACGCCTTAGGCGTCCACCGCCACCCGGGCGCCGAGCGCGATGAGCACGCTGCCCGACAGCGCCTCCATGCGACGGCGCACCACCGGTCGACGGAACCACGCTCCGGTGCGGGCCACCCCTGCCGCGAGGCCGAGGTACAGCGCCGTCTCGATGGCGACCTGCAGCAGCGCCAGAGCGGCGGTGGTGGCGAACAGCGGCGCCTCGGCCGGCACGAACTGCGGGTAGAAGGCGATCATGAACACCGCGGCCTTCGGGTTGGCCAGCTGCACGAGCAGTCCCTCGCCGAAGGCCCGCGCAGCGCCGGGTCGTCCCTTCTCCGCGTCGGCGGTCGAGCCGACCGCCTGCGGCATGCCCGGGCCGTGGCGACGCTCACGCCAGGCCGAGCGAAGCGACCGTGCGCCGAGGTAGACGAGCACGAGTGCGCCCACCACACGCAGGGCCAGGTAGGCGGTCTCGGACGCCGCGACGAGCGCGGCGAAGCCGGCTGCGGCGGCCAGCGCCCACAGGTAGAGACCCAGCTCGAGGCCGAGCACGGTCGGGACGGCGGCACCGAAGCCGCGCAGCGCCGACCGGCGCAGGATCAGCGCCATGGCCGGGCCGGGCGTGGCGGAGATGAGCACGACCGCCAGCACGAACGCCGGCAGGCTCGCCACGACGTCCACGTCCTCACGCTAGCGATGCGCCGTCCCACGGGCGGGTGGCGCCACCGACGGTGCCTACAGTGACGGACATGGACGTGCTCGCATCGCACCCGTTTCGCGCCGCCGTGGAGCGGGCCGACCTCGACGAGATGGTCGCCACCTTGCACCCCGACGTCCGGCTGTACTCGCCGGTGGCGTTCCGCCCCTTCGTCGGTCACGACCAGGTGCGCGAGCTCTTCGCCCACCTGCTCGAGGTGTTCGAGGGCTTCCACTACGTCGACGAGCTCGCCGGCCCCTCGTCCCACGCGCTCATCTTTCGTGCCGACATCGGCGACGTGCAGGTGCAGGGCCTCGACCACCTCGCCCTCGACGACGACGGCCTGGTGACCGAGTTCACGGTGATGGTGCGTCCCCTGTCCGCCGCGATCCGGCTCGCCGAGCTCATGGCACCGCGGGTGGGGCACCTGAAGGCCTGAGAGCTCCGGCCCGCACCTGGGCCCGGCTCAGTCGAGCGCCGCCAGCGCCTTCTGGATGCGCTGCACCGACACCGGCGACGGCGTCCCCAGGTGCTGGGCGAACAGGCTCACCCGTAGCTCTTCGAGCATCCACCGCACCCGGGTGACGTCCTCGTCCTGCCGCCGCGCAGGCGGCAGCCGGTCCCGCCGATCGAGGTAGGCGTCCTCCACCTCGTGCACCTCGGCCATCCGGCGGGTGTCGCGGGCCGGGTCGGCGACCGCCACGTCCAGACGGCGTCGCATCGCGGCCAGGTAGCGGCGCAGGTCGGGTAGCCGGTCGGCACCGACGCTGGTGACGAAGCCGTCGAACACCAGCCCCTGCATCTGCACCTCGAGGTCTTCTCGCAGCAGCGAGTTCGCGTCGAGCGCAGAGGCGCGCACCGACACCTCGTGGGCGGCGGCGAGCACGTCGGCCACGGCGCGCACGGCCGCCTCGGTGGCGTCGGCGAGCTCGCCGGCCACAGCGTCGCGCAGGCTGCGGTAGGCCGCCTCGTCCCACGGCAGCCCGGCCTCGGCGACGAGCCCGTCGACGGCGGCTGCCACCGTGTCGTCCAGCAACGCGGGAACCGTCGGGTAGGGCTGGTGGGACAGGGCGAGCTTCGTCGCGCTGTCCAGGCGGCGCACGACGGCGCGCACCGGCGACGGGACGTCACGCAGCAGCAGCCCCCGCACCCCGCGGGGCATGGCGCGCCGCTGGTCCTGCCGCGAGGTGAGCACCCGCAGCGCGACCCGGCCGTCGGACAGCACGAGCGCCGGGTAGCCGGTCACGGTTCCGGCGCCCTGGCTGACCTCGACGGTGCGCGGAACGCTGCCCACCGTCCAGGTGGGCAGGTCGGCCTGCTCGGGCACTGGAGACACTCGGGCCAGGGCCGAGCGCGTCCGTTCGGCCAGCCGCTCCTGCAGGCTGGGCAGGTCGCGAGCCGCGGCGATGACGTCGCCGTCGGCATCGACCACGCGCACCCGCACCCGCAGGTGCTCGGGGACGGCGGCGACGTCGATGTCGGCCGCGCGCACGACGGGCCCCCCGAACGAGGTCAGCACGTCGGCCACCGCGTCGGCGAACGGCACGGACTGCTCGGCGCCGGAGCCGAGCCGGTCGACCACCTCCGCGGCATACGTGGGCGCGGGGACGAAGGAGCGTCGCAACGCCTTGGGAAGCGCGCGGATCATCGCCTGCACGAGGTCGCTGCGCAGTCCGGGCACCTGCCAGCTGAACGCCGCCTCGTCCAGACGGCCCAGCACCGACAACGGCACGTCGACGGTGACACCGTCCCCGTCGCTGCCCGGGGCGAACCGGTACCACACGGCCAGCACCAGGTCGTCGACATGCCACTCGTCCGGGAAGGCCCCCGGGTCGACCGGGGCGTCGACCTGCCGGCTCAGCTGCTCACGGGTGAAGGTGAGCAGGTCGGGCGAGGTGCGGGCGGTGCGCTTCCACCAGGCCTCGAAGTGCCGCGCCGACACCACGTGCTCGGGGATGCGCGAGGAGTAGAGCTCGGCCAGCCGGTCGTCGTCGACGACGACGTCGCGACGCCGCGCACGTTCCTCCTGCTCGGCGAGCGCGGCCACGATGGCGTCGTTGGCCTGCAGAAAGGCATGGGCAGCGTCCCACTCCCGCTCGACGAGAGCGTGCCGGATGAACATCTCGCGGCACAGCTCCGGGTCGTGGGCGGAGTACGTGACCGTGCGGCCCGGCACGATCACCAGCCCGTACAGGGTGACCTTCTCGGTCGCGACGACGGCGCCGCGTCGGCGGTCCCACCGGGGCTCGGAGTAGGAGCGCACGAGCAGATGCGTCGGGGCCAACGCCTCGATCCAGGACGGGTCGATCCGCGCGACTCCGCGCGCCCACACGCGGCGGGTCTCGACGAGCTCGGCGGCCATGACCCACCGGGGCTTCTTCGCAGCCAGCGCCGAGCCCGGGTTGATGGCGAAGCGGGCGCCGCGCGGCCCGGAGTAGTCACGTCGCTGCTCGTCCCACGCCCCGACATGCCCGAGCAGGCCGGCCAGCAGGGCCCGGTGCACCTGGTCGGCCGGCGCCCGACGTCCGGTCTCGGGGTTGAGGTTCGGCCGGGCCGGCACCTCGATGCCCAGCTCTCGGCACGCCCGTCGTAGCGAGGTGACCAGGTCCTGCCACTCGCGTACCCGAAGGAAGTGCAGGTGCTCGTCCCGGCACATCCGCCGAAAGCTGCTGCCGGACCGTTCACGCTGCTGTTCCTGAAGGTAGGTCCACAGGTTGAGGTAGCCGATCAGGTCCGAGGCGGGGTCGGTGAAGCGAGCGTGCAGCTGCTGGGCTCGCTCACGGCTGTCGTCGGGCCGCTCGCGAGGGTCCTGGATCGACAACCCGGCCGCGATCACCAGCACCTCCTGCACACAGCCCTGCCGGTCGGCCTCCACGATCATGCGAGCGAGCCGTGGGTCGACCGGCAGCCGGGCCATCCGTCGCCCGATCGTGGTGAGCCGAGGCCGGTCGGCCTCACGGTCCAACGCGTCCAGCTCGTCCAGCAGTGCGATGCCGTCGCGCAGCGTCCGACGGTCGGGCGGGTCGACGAAGGGGAACGACTCGATGTCCCCCAGCCCGAGGTCGGCCATCGCCAGGATGACGGCGGCCAGGTTCGTCCGCAGGATCTCCGGGTCGGTGAAGCGGGGGCGATCCCGGTAGTCCTGCTCGGTGTACAGGCGGATACAGATGCCGTCGGCCACCCGTCCGCACCGGCCGGCCCGCTGGTCGGCGGACGCCTGGGAGACCGGCTCGATCGGCAGCCGCTGCACCTTCGTGCGCTGCGAGTACCGCGAGATGCGGGCGGTCCCCGCGTCGACCACGTATCGGATGCCGGGAACCGTGAGCGAGGTCTCCGCCACGTTCGTCGCCAGCACGATGCGCCGTCCCCCGTGGGCGGCGAACGCCCGATGCTGCTCGGCCGTGGACAGTCGGGCGTACAGCGGCAGCACGTCGGTCGTGGCCGGGAGGTGATCACGCAGGGCGTCCGCCGTGTCACGGATCTCCCGCTCGCCGGAGAGGAACACGAGCACGTCGCCCAGCGGCTCAGCCGCCAGCTCGTCGACGGCGTCGATGATCGCCTGGGTCTGGTCGCGCTCGGCGTCCGCAGGGTCGTGGCCCGCGCCGAAGGGCCGGTACCGCACCTCCACGGGGTAGGTGCGGCCGGACACCTCGATCACCGGCACCTCCCCGACGACCGCCGACAAGTGCTCGGCGAATCGTTGCGGGTCGATGGTCGCGCTCGTGATCACCACCCGGAGGTCGGGACGCGCAGGAAGCACGGCGGCGAGGTAGCCGAGCAGGAAGTCGATCGTCAGGCTCCGCTCGTGAGCCTCGTCGATGATCACGGCGTCGTAGCGCCGTAGCCGCCGGTCCGACGAGATCTCCGCCAGGAGCACCCCGTCGGTCATGACGGTGAGCCGGGTGTCGCGTCGGGTGCGGTCGCTGAAGCGCACCTTGGACCCGACGAGGCCGCCGACATCGACGCCCATCTCCTCAGCGATTCGGTCCGCGACGGTGCGCGCAGCCAGACGCCGGGGCTGGGTGTGGGCCACCCGTCCGTGACCGGGACGAGCGCGCTCGAGCAGCCCGAGCACCATCTTCGGCAGCTGGGTCGTCTTGCCCGACCCGGTCTCCCCCGCCACGACGACCACCTGATGACGGCTCAGGGCGTCGACGATCTCGTCCACCCGGTCTGCGATGGGCAGGTCCGCCGGGACGCCACAATCGGCGATGTCGGTGAGCGGAACGGCCATCACTCCTAGTATCGCTGTGGAGGCGCGATGGTGCTGACGGCGCAAGAGATCAGCGGAGGGCTCGGCGAGCTGCTGCCCACCGCCCTGCTCGAGATGTCGGTGCTCCTCGGAGCCGCGGTGCTCGTCGGGTTGGCCGCGCAGCGGCTCCGGCTCCCGCTGACCGTTGTGCTCGCCGTCGCGGGCCTGATCGCCACTCAGCTGGGTGTCGACCTCGCACTCGTGGAGGTGCTCGGCGGCGAGGGGTTCAAGGAGCTTCTGGTCAACCTCTTCCTGCCGATCCTCGTCTTCGAGGCGGCGGTGACGCTGTCCACACGGGAGTTCATGCGCAACCTCGTCGCCATCACCGCCCTGGCCACCGTCGCTCTGCTGATCTCCACGGTCTTCGTCGGTGTCAGCCTGGTGTGGGCACTGGCGATCCCGCTGGCGGCAGCGCTGCTGTTCGGGGCGCTGATCTCGGCCACCGACCCCGTGGCGGTGATCGCCGTCTTCCGCGAGGTGGGTGTCTCACGTCGGCTGCTCACGCTGGTCGAGGGCGAGAGCCTTCTCAACGACGGCGTCGCGATCGTGCTCTACAACCTGCTGCTCGGCATCGCCGTCGGGACGATGACCCTGCGGCTCGGCCCGGCCATCGGCTCGTTCGTGGTGGTGAGCGTCGGCGGGCTGATCATCGGTGCCCTGGTGGGCACGGCGGCGGCGCTCATGCTGCCGCTGCTCTCCCGGCTTCCGTCCGCCGCCATGTCGGTCGCCGTCGCGTTCGGCTCGTTCGTGCTGGCAGAGAGCCTCGGGGTGTCCGGGGTCATGTCCACCGTGGCCGCGGGGATCGCGCTCGGCGGCATGCTGGAGAGCCGGGCCAGCAAGGCGGTGCGCGAGCTGCTGCACGAGCTGTGGGAGTCACTGGGGTTCATCGCGAACGCCCTGCTGTTCCTCTTCATCGGCCTCGTCGTCGACCTCCAGCTGCTGCTGGACAACATCGGCGTCATCCTCGTCGCGCTGGTCGCCGTTCTCGTCGCCCGGCCGGTCGCGGTCGTGCCCGTCGTGGCCTTCCTCGAGCGCTTCGCCCACGTGCCGCGGGTGGGCAACCGCAGCACCGTGGTCGTCGTGTGGGGCGGCTTGCGCGGTGGGGTCGCCCTCGCCCTCGCCCTCGCCCTGCCGGAGGCGCTCGCTGAACGAGACCTGTTCATCGCGATGGCCACGGGGGTCGTGCTCGGGACGCTGCTCATCAACGCCACCACGTTGCCGTTCGTCTTGCACTCGCTGCACCTGGACGAGCCACGGCGCTCCGACGAGCACCTTGCCGGCCTGGCTCGCATGCTGGCCGTTCGAGCCGCCCGTGACCGCCTCGTCGAGCTGGCCCTGCACGACGAGCTGATCGAGGCCCACCTCGACGTCGCCGACGTCGACGCCCACGAGCAGCTGCACATCGCCGACCTCACCACCCAGGAGCAGGTCGAGGTGCTGGTCATGCGCGGGCTGCACATCGAACGCGAGACCTACCAGGGGTTGAACGACGCGGGGCTGCTGCGGCCCATCGCGACCAGGACGCTGCTGTTCGAGATCGACGGAGAGATCGACGAGGCACACCGGGGCACCCTCGACGTCGACATGGCGCGGCGGGAGAACCTCCCCTGGTACGCCCGAGCACACCGTCGGCTGCTGTCGGCGCTGCCCGTCCCGTTCGGGGAGGACATGCGCGACGTCCGCTACGCCGAGCTCAGCGCCCGCCAGCTGGCGGCCCGACGTGCCGCGGACGAGCTCGGCCGGTTCTGCGACCTGCCCGGCATGAGCGACAGCACCGTGGATGCCGCCCGTGGCGTGTTCGAGCACTGGGAGCACAAGGCCCGCGTGCGGCTGTCGGACATGGAGCAGAAGGCCGGGGTGGACGTGCGCGTGATGCACCGCCGCCAGGCACGGGCACTGACCAAGATCGCCGCGGTGGGTGCCGTGCGCGACCTCGCCGCCGCGGGCATCGTGTCCAGCGCTGTCGCCGACCAGGCCGCGGAGAGGGTCGCCGAGGAGGTCGACGCCGCGGGACGCTGAGCCGGCTCAGGCAGCCCCGCCCGTGAGGCGCTGGCGGGCGGAGTCCTTGAACTCGCTCATGAACAGCGTGCGGATCGCGTCGGAGTCCAGTGCCCCGTCCACTCCCACCAGCCCACCCTTCGCCAGGCGGACGCAGACGACCGTCCACGCCTGGCCCATCGCCCAGGTGAACGTCGAGGCGATGCCAGCGCTGATGGCCCCGCCGACCATGCTGCCGACCCCGGGAACCATCTTGATGAGGTTCCCCACCGCGCTACGACCCGCCGACGTCGCCGCCGCGGTGGCGGCCAGCGAGGCGGTCACCGCCCGATCGAGGTTGATGTCGTAGATGTGGGAGATCGTCGCCATCATCGTCAGCTGGATCGGTACGAGGATGGCGGCGTCGGAGAACGGGATCGGGGTGGCACCCGTGGCCGCTGCCGCGCCGGTGGCGATCTCGATGGCCCGTCTCGCCTCCGCACGCTTGCGTGAGAAGTCGATCTGCTGGGCCGCTACGAGTGCCTGCTGGACCCCTTGGGGTGCGACCTGAAAGGTGGCATCGAGGATGTCCTGCAGACCGTGGGCGTCGAACCCGGCGAACTCGTCGGCCTTCGCGTACGTCATGAACGGGGTGCCCCCGGTGATCGGCAGACCCATGTCGACGATCTCCTGCGACAGCCGCAGCGCGTCCGGGTGGTACTCGCCCTTGCGGGAGGGCACCTGGGTCAGCACGAGCAGCACCGGCAGCCCCAGGTCGTCCAGCGCGCGGATGAAGTCGGCCTCGGTCTCCTCGAACCTCCGGTCGCTCGCCCGCACGCAGTACCAGGCGACGTGGACCTGGTCGGACAGGTCGAGCCTCCGCATGCCGCGCACGTAGTCGCGCAGGTCGGACAGGATCTGCTGGTTGTCCTGGCCGATCTCCAGACCCCGCGTGTCGAGCACCCCGAAGTGCCCGGAGTGATGCATGTACAGGTGGCTGTCCTTGGTCACCGGCTCACCGATGCCCGTCTCGGCGAGGTCCTCGCCGAAGATCGCGTTGATCAGCGTGGACTTGCCGACCCCCGTCTTGCCGAAGATGGCGAGGTTGAACCGGCCGATCCGGTCGGCCTGCTCGTCGAACGAGGCCGTGAACTGTCGGCGGAACCAGTCGCCGGAGCCTTGTGCCATGGCAGACATCGAAGCATGAGCCGTGCGGTCGTAGGGTCGGCAGCATGGCGTGGCTGTACGACACCGTCGTCGTCGGCAGCGGGTTCGGCGGCGGCGTCGCTGCGTGTCGGCTCGCGGAGTCCGGACGCCGAGTGGCCGTGGTCGAGATGGGTCGCCGGGTCAGCGCGGACGACATGCGGGCCGGTGCGGTGTCCACGCGGCGCCTGCTCTGGGCGCCTCGCAGCGGGCTGCGTGGCTACTTCCGCCAGACCCTGCTCCCCCACGTCTTCGCCCTCAGCGGGGTCGGCGTCGGCGGGGGCAGCCTGGTGTACGCGGCCGTGCTGCTCGAACCGAACCCGGCCGTGTTCGACGACGCGGCCTGGGCGGGGGCGGACTGGCGGGCCGAGCTCGCCCCGCACTACGCGACGGCGGCCCGGGTGCTGGGTCGGCAACCCAACCCCACCGTGGGTGCCCAGGACGTGTGGCTGCGGGGAGCGGCCGACGCGATGGGTGTCGGTGACACCTACGGCTCGACGCCGCAGGGGATCGACTTCGCGGCGTGCACCTCGTGCGGACGCTGCCTCACCGGGTGCGACGTGGGCGCCAAGTACTCGGTCGACCGCACCTACCTGGCCGCCGCGGAGCGCAACGGTGCACGCGTGCTGCCCGAGACCCAGGTCAGCCATCTCAGCCGCGACGGCGAGGGTTACCGCGTGCACCTGCAGGGCTCGTTCTCACCGAAGCGCCGGTGGTCGATCACGGCCCGGGAGGTCGTGCTGTCCGCCGGCGTGCTGGGGACGGTGCAGGTGCTGCTCGCCAGCCGCGACCGCTACCGCACCCTGCCGTCACTCCCCCGATCGATCGGCTCAGCCGTCCGTACCAACAGCGAGGCGTTCGTCGTGGTGCTCCAGCCCGACCGTGCGGTGGATGTGAGCGTGGGGCCGACGATCTCCAGCGACTTCTGGGCCGACGCCACGACACACGTCACCAACAACCGCGTCCCGCCCTCGTACGGCTACCTGCGCCCGTTCATGAGCCCGCTCGTCGACGGCGAGCATCGGGGAGAGAGGCTGCGGGCGGCGGTGGCCGACGCGGTGCGCCACCCTGCTGAGCTGATGACGGCGATGGCGGCGCGGGACTGGCACCGGCGGCTGACGCTGCTCACGGTCATGCAGGCGGAGGACAACGCCATCGAGCTGGTCCACCGGCGTCGGGCCGGCGTGTGGGGCCTGTCGTCGCGGCTCCCGGTGGGGGCCGCACCCGCCCCCACCCACCTGCCGCACGCCGAGGCGGCGGCCCGAGCCGTGGCCGAGGCGAGCGGCGGCACGCCGTACGGCATCTGGCTGGACAGCGTGCTGGGACGCTCGGCCACCGCGCACATCCTCGGCGGCGCGGTCGTGGGCGACGACCCGGGCCGGTCCGTGGTCGGACCCGACCACCAGGTGCACGGGCACCCCGGCCTGTACGTGGTCGACGGGGCGGCCGTCCCCGCCAACATCGGCGTCAACCCCAGCCTGACGATCACCGCCATGGCCGAACGGGCCATGTCGGCCCTGGCAGCCACCGGATGACTCCCCTCGACATCACCGACGGGGTCGTCCTGCTCTCCGCACCCACCAGCGGGGACGTGGACCGGATCACGCACTTGTGCCAGGACGCGGACGTGGCCCGCTGGACGACCGTGCCGAGCCCCTACCGGCGCACCGACGCCGAGGGCTTCCTCGTCGAGGAGGCGGACCCCGGCTGGGCGGACGGCACCGCGGCCACGTGGGGTGTGCGTGAGCCGTCCACCGGGGTGCTGTGCGGGACGGTCCGCGTGGACCTGGTCGCAGACGCTGAGATCGGCTTCTGGATCGGAGCACCGTCTCGCGGCCGCGGGTGGGCGACCCGGGCGGCGCGCCTGGCGTGTGCGTCGGCGTTCGCCCACGGGGTCGACCACGTTCGCTGGAAGGCGATCGTCGGCAACGAGGCGTCGCTGCGCGTGGCGAGCAAGGTGGGCTTCCGGCTGGAGGGGACGGTGCGCCGGCTCATCGTCCAGCGCGGGGAGTGGCGCGACGGCTGGATCGGCACCCTGCTCCCCCACGAGCTGCGCTGACGCCCGACGGCCCCACCCGGCGCCAAATGATCACGTTAAGGACGCGCGTAGGAGGTTCGCGGGGCCTGTTGGCCGCGCGAACATAGGCCACGCCCCGCGAAGCGCGCCGCGGCCCCACCATCGCGCCGCGGCCCCACGGCTGGGACGACCGTTCACCTACGGCCGGCCCAGCCCGGCCGGATCGGTCTCGAGAGTCACTCCCCCGGCACCGCCGAGGACGCGGGTGCTGTCGACCCGCTCGGCCTCCCGAGACCGCCCCGTCCAGGCGTAGTAGCGCGCCGCCAGCGAGTCCTGCCCGTGCCGCGTCGGGTCAGCGTTGGACGCCTGCACG
>Ga0272442_10011431_pt1 | contig 10828 bp, 9 predicted proteins | sample SSMForm2O_FD_200262 | JGI IMG/M metagenome (GOLD analysis project Ga0272442, IMG submission 200262) | Marine sediment archaeal communities from Little Sippewissett salt marsh, Falmouth, MA, United States - SSM-Form-2O | ecosystem: Environmental > Aquatic > Marine > Wetlands > Sediment ... | reverse complement strand
GCGGGGCCCGAAACGAGGCCCCGCACCTCGCGTTTCGAAGCTTCGGCACTACTGCTCCCGATAGGTTCCCGTTCGCGGATCGTAGGACGTGTCAATCTCGAGGCCGAGGTCCTCATACGCGACGACCACGGCGATCGACGGCTTTCCGTCGGCGTGGCACACGAACAGTCCGTACGGGAAGTCCGGGCTGAGATCGACATTCGTCACGTCGATGCCGTCGGTCTCCTTGACCCCTTCGACGTGGAACGCCTTGACGAAGTCATGCGGCGGCTGACGCTCGTAGACGATGAATCGATCATTGCCCTGGCTCGAGGCGATCAGGTAGCCGCCTCCGTCGCGGGCGTAGTAGATCGTCAGCCCCTCCGCGTCGTTGTCGTATCCGTTCTCCCCCACCACGGCGATGTGCACGCCCTCGGTCGAATCGTCCGGCTCCGCACCGTAGCGGTAGATCCCGGACCGCTCTTCGGCGACGTAGACGTAGCCGAGCTCGTCATCGGCGACGGCACTCTCACACTTCTTCAGATCCCACGCGCGAACTTCGACCAGTGTGATCTGCCCCTGCCCGTTGTCGACCAACTCGTACTGCCTCACGCCTTGGCTCTTCGACGTCGCGAAGTAATAGAACTTGCCCGTGACGGGGCTCTTGTACAGGCACATCCCGTAGTTCGCATGCTCCATCACGAGGCCGTCGTCGACCCGAGTGAGCAGGCGTGTCTCCGGATCGACGGTGAAGATCCGCGCCCCTCGGCCTTGGCTGCTGGCCCGCTGATTCACCGCAACGATATCCACGAGTTCGCCGCCGAGCGGGAAACCGTACCGGAGATCGACGTTTCCCGGCTGCTCCGAGCCGGTGTCCGATTGATAGAACGGAAGGATCTGCAGCGTCGCCCCGCTCAAGTCATAGACGACCAGGTTATCGGCCGCCTTGTCGGCGGTGATGATCGTGCTCAGCGAAGGATCGGTCGGATGGATCCAGATGCAGTGGTCGTCGGTGTCGTCGATCCCTTCGTAGATCAGATCGAATCGACGCTGGACCACATCGACCTCGTCCTCACCCAACACGACCAATGCCCCCCCCGCAAAAGCCGAGACAGCCAGTAGGATCAGGACCGTCCACTTCACGACAGTATGCATGCGTCTCATGCTCCTCCTCCCGGCCGACACCGCAGTGGACGGCCACCCTTCTTCTCTCTCGGGCTCGTACGATCCATCCTACAAGACTTCCGACAGTGTGTCGGGAGGGCGAACGCTCGGTTCGCCCTCCCGCTCTGGCTTCGTTCGTTGGGTTCCGAGCGCGTGCTAGTCGGCGTGGTAGATGAAGACGTTGCCGACGAGTTCTTCGCTCTGGGCTTCCTCTCCACCCATCACGACAAGCTCGCCGTCGAGCACGGCCAGCGCCGCCTCCGCCAGCCGCAGCGGAAGCATCGCCCGGACGCGGGTGAACTCGAACGTGAACAGGTCGAGCGTCCAGAGGGCATTCCCTCCGGCGCCATCGCCGGTGCAGATGTACATCAGGTCGCCAATCGGGACCATCCGCAGCTTCTCCCAGCCAACCGGGACGTCCTCGACGTGCGTCCACGTGTTCATTTGCGTATCGTAGATGTTAAGGACCTTCGCCGGCTCGTCGTCGAACTCGCCGCCCATCATCAGGATCTTGCAGCCGATCGCACCGACGCCTTGGTCTTCGCGCTGGTACGGATCGATGCTCGCGCCGACGGCCCACTCGCCGGTGACGACATCGTAGATGTCGACGTTCTTGACGTAGTTCGGCCACTCGTTGTCGAGATCCTCGTCCTCACCGCTCAACAAGTAGATCTTCGTCCCGACCATCGTCGGTCCGGGGGAGTCTCCATGGCCCATCGACGGCCCGCCGCCCGGGGTAGGCTCCCAGACCGGCGTTGCGCTGGCCCGGGTATCCCACATGAAGCCGCCGCCCTCGTAGATCAGGTCCTCTTCGATATGCACCCCGCCCATCACGTAGATGACGCCGTCGTACACCCCGACGTTCGCCCCGGCATCATTGGGAGCCCCAGGGCCGATCTCCGTCCACGTATCCGTCGCCGCATCGTACTTCTCGACCGGCGCCGAGCCGTTTCCATCCCACTCGCCGCCGAGGACGTACAGCACGCCGTCGACCACGACCGCCGAGTGATTCCCGCGCGGCACGTTCAGCGAGCCGAGCTCTTCCCAATCCGCCCAGACCGCCACGCTGGCGACCAGGACGATCCCTAGTGCAATGCAGACCCACTTCCTCACGGCTACCTCCTTGATTCCTTTGACCCCCAGGACCCCGAGGACGCCGCGTGAGGTCCACAACCCCAAGCGCTCCTCCGGCTGTTTGCCCTAGGCTCTATCCGTTCGACGTCATGTCGCTTCGGCTGCCGGGCATGAATCGAGCAGGTGCGGAGCGTCGCGGGGAAAAGCGACGTGCAGGATCCGGAAGTTCCCGTGATCCTCGATCCGTCCCGGCACGTTGGATTCACTCCACCCTCCCATCGCCGAAGCGCCTACGAACACCGAGTGCAACGCCCTCCGCGCCCTATGCAACACACGTTGCACACCACTATAGTGATTTCAACGGATGCTGTCAACCGCCTCGCGTTCACGAGGACCGAAGCCCACCCGTCAGCACTTCGCGAACGGACAGGCCGTCCCGCTCGACGCGGACAATCAGCAAACCTACCGGCTCCGGCCCGTGGTTCCAGTGGCACGATCGGAGAACGAGCTGGTGGGAATCCCCCACATCGAAACCGTACGTCGCCCGGTGTTGGTGCCCCGAGACGGAAAGGATCGGTCCGCGCGTGCGCAGCAGATCGAGCACGAATCGCGAGTCGTTCTCGCCCAGGAACGGCAGGTACTCGTGCGTCGACCGTGCCAAGTACGCTGCGCGGTCGAAGCTCGGCGGTTCCGGAGGACAGTGCGAGAACAGGATCCGCGGTTCCCACGGTGTTGGGAGCTGTTCCCGAAGCCAGTCCGACTGCCCCGGCGGACGGATCCCCTCCGACGCAAGCTGCCCGACGTGATCGTTCGCGATCCCCGTGGTGCAAAGCCCGATGAACCGAACGCCGCGGTGGCTGAACGCGTAGTAGTCGGATGTCCGAAACAGCGCCGGGTACGCGTCCCGCAGCCTCTCGCGCTGCTCGCCGGTCTCGTAATTGCCCGCCACCGGGTAGATCGGGCACGGGGCCCGGCGAAGGCAATCCATCGCGTCATCGAGGCCGATGTCGCCGAGCAGCAGACAGAGATCGGGCCGTGCCGGTTCGACTTCGATCGCGTCGAAGCAGCGTTGGAGGCGCGCCACCCCATCTCCGAGGTGCTCGAGCCCCTGTCCGTGCCGCACCGAGGCCGGGGTCGGCGTGCAGTGCGGATCGGCGATCACCGCAAGACTCCACGGCACGCTTGTCGCCGACGTACCCGTCGGGAAGCGAATGAGACGTTTCCAAGGGAGCCGCTCGCACCCCGTCATACCGGCCGCTCCTCGGCCGGCCCGATTCTCAAGCTGGATCCTACCCCCACCAACGCAACGGCCGAGACAACGCCGAACGTCACGCCGTAACCGGCCGCGTCAATGATCGTTCCGGCGACAATCGGCAGCAGACTGACCACCCCGAGGAGCGTGTTCAGGGTTCCCCAACGGATCGGCCACTCCTCTTCCCGGACATGATCGAGGAACACGGCGCGCTTTCCGACGTACTTTCCGCTGTCTCGCAATCCCATCAGCGCGAAGACCGAAGCGAACGCCGGCCCGGCAGCGCTTCCCATCTGGCGCGCAAGCAACGCGAACAGCATCGCGGCGGCCGGAACGGCGAGCGACGCCATCGCCGCCCCTTGCAGCACGCGATGGTTCCCGCATCGTACGCCGATCCTTTCCCAGAGGAGGTTTGCGGCCACCTTCGACGCGACCAGCGTCGCCAGGTAGATGCCGGCGTAGGACACCGGCACACCGAGGATCTCCGTCGCGAACACGATGTAGAACGGGTCGGTCACACGCCGCGCAACATCGGTCAGCACGATTACTCCAACCAAGCGTCGGTACGTGCGGTGGCCTCGGAACAGTGCCGGGATCCCCCGAATCGATTCCAGCAGTCGAGAGTGCGCCTGCGTCCTCGTCCCCGCCGGTTCGCGGATCTTCGCGAAAGCGGCGACCGCGAGCGCGAAGAACGCGATCGACAGAAGGATCAGGATCGCGTACCGAGAGAGCGGAGGCCCACCCTCTCCCCCCTCGAGCAGCGCCCGGACGATGAACCCGGCCCCGAAGCCGAACAGCCCGGCGACCAGGTTCGAGCGCGCGAAGAAGGTTCCGCGCCAGCTTGGCGGGATCACGCGCCCGATCACGTCGAAGCGTGGCACCGATCCGACGCCATGCCCGAGATAGGAGATCGCGAACACGGAGAGGAAGAGCGGCAGCAGGATCGTGCGATCCGAGACCACGAGAAGCAGGACGGCCAGCACGGCGTAGCCGACGCAGCGAAACAGCTCGGCCGCACAGTACACGCGCCCTCGGATCGCCCGGCGTTGTACGTGATGGGCAACGAACAGCTGGGGCAGGAACCACCCCGCGTAACGGAGGGTCGACAGCAGCCCGACGACGGCGTTCGATCCTCCGAGTTGGCGTACGAGCAGGCTGAAGACGACGTTCGGATCGGCAAACGCCTTCCCGACCTCGGCGAGAGCACGGTTTGCGATGCCGAGCCCCGCCGTTCGCCGGTCCGGCCTGCTATCCATCGGTCCGCTCGATGCAACCAGCTCGGCAGAGGAGCTCCTGGGCGGCGCGGATCTGCGACGCGGTGGTGAAGCCGCGAATCTCGAACGTGCGGACCGCGTTATCTGGGATCCGCGACGCGATCCGGAGCCAGTCGATTCGTCCGAGGCCGGGAGCAATGTGGTCCCTCTCCCCATCGAAATCGTGCAAGTGGATGCCGATCATTCGGCTCGCGAACCGCTCCAGCCACTCCTCGTGCGGATGGAACCCGAGCGATTCGAGGATCTCACCGTGCCCGGTGTCATGCCAGTACTCGATCACGCCGGGCCGAAGCGCGAGCAGATCGGCCATCTCATCGGGTAGCGGCACCTCGTGATAATGGTCCCGGTTCTCCATCCCGAGGCGAACCCCCGTCGCCTCGGCGTCGAGCACGAGCTCCTGCAGGCTTCGATGCAGCGCCTCCAGGTGTCCCGCCGCCGCCGCCGAGCGTGCCTCGGCGAACTGCCCCCGCAGATCCGTCGCCTCGGCGCCGTCGATCGCGCCGTCGGCGCGGAGTTCTTTCAGCCGCCGTTCGGGCGCCGTGTCGATTGGGATCTCGCCAGGGTGGACGACGACCGCCTTCACACCGAGCCGTTCCGCCAATCGGATGGAACCGCGAACGTACTCCACCGCTTGCCGACGGAGCGCTTCATCGAGTGAGGTAAGCTGGATCCCGCGCTCGATCCGCTCGACGCGTGACAACGGACACGGGCACGGCTCGTGAATGCTCGCGACTCGCAAGTCCTTCGGGTCGGCCGAGTCGAGCAGCGTCGGCGTCACGCCGTGATTCAACTCCTGGTGCGTAAAACCAAGGGAGCGCGCGGTCGGGAAGAACTCCGCAAACGGCGCGTCGCGACCGAAGGCCCACATCGTTGACAGCGCCGCACGGTACGTTTGCATCCTCGCTGCGATTTGCCGAACGTTCATACCTATAGGATGTCGAGAAGTTCGGAGAGCGACTGGATCGTATGATCGGGCTCGGGGTATTCGTCCAGCGGCTCCTTCACTTCGATGTGGTCATCGTGAATCAACACCGACAACGAGAAGCCGGCCTTCTTGGCCCCGAGGACATCGCGAGACGGACGGTCTCCGACGTAGGCCGATCGCGCCGGTTCGACGCGCAACGCCTCCGTCGCAATCTCGAAAATCCTCGTGCCGGGCTTCCGGTGGCCGCAACTGGACGAGAGAACCACCACGGGAAAGAAGCGCTCGACGCCGTATTCGACCAACGCCCGCGGCACCGCCTCGCGGCTCGTCGTGTTGCTAATGACTCCGAGTGCGTAGCCTCGCCGATCGAGTTCCTCAATCACGCGCGGAGTGTCGGGCCGCGGGACTCGCTTCCCCTGCGTCGCACGCCAGAGATGCTCCAGTTCGACGCCCATCGCGGCGATCCGATCTTCCGCACCGTCCGGCCACATCCAGCGCGACCACAGCTCCTCTTCCGGCGCTTCGCGCAGCGTCTGCTGCGACCAGGCCTTGTACGCCTTCGCCCGCTCCTTCAGGATCCGGTGCAGCTCGTTCGGCTCCCCGTCGTACGTCAGTGTGCGCTTCAGTTCGAACAGCGCCTCACGCTGCGCCTCCGGATCGGGAATCCGGTATCGTAACGTGCCCCCCATATCGAAGAACACCGCGTCCACCCGCGCGTTCATCCGGTCTCCTCTCCCCGATTCCGCCACGCGCCGGCCAGCGCGTAGGGGATCCGCCTTCCCTTTTCGAACGTCGCGAGCTCCCGGACGCCCATCGACGCAAGGAACGCCGCCCCGACATCGAGGTGCGTACCCAACGCCTCCGGCCGGTGCGCGTCGGTGCCCAGCGTGATAATCGGCTCGACGGCTGCAGCCCCGCAGGCATCGAGGTAGCAGCCCAACAGCTCCGCCGACGGATAGACCTCCCCGACCGGGTGTTCGAGCCCTTTGACATTGACCTCCAACCCAACGCGGTGCTCTACCAATGCATCGACGAACGTCTGCGCCGAGCCCCGATACGTATCGAAGTCCACCGGTCGGTTGTGCATGCCGGTGAAGCGGCGGATCAGGTCGGGGTGCGCCACGACATCGAACAACTCCGATGACGCCACCTCCGTCATCAGATCGAAGAACGTCCGGAAGATCGGCACCGGGTCGGCACCGACCAGCAGCTTGTGGGCCTGCTTCTTCGACGCGAACCGGACGCCGTGCATCTCGTGCGCCGAGCCGAGGATGAAGTCGAGCGGACGCCCGATCGCATCGGCGTACGCCGGGAGGGCCGCCGCGATCTCCTCTTTCAGATCCTCGAAGTAGTCGACTTCGATGCCAATTCGCACGGTGAGTTCCGGATACACCGTCCGGCAGCGCCGGATGTCCGTCCAGACCTCCGCGAGGACCTCGGGCGTCAGGTGGTACTTGTCGGTGCGCAGGTTCATATGGTTCGTGATCGCGATTTCGGCCAACCCCAGCGCGGACGCCCTGGCGCAGTACTCCTCGACCGTCGCGTGGGCGTCGCTGCTCGTCGACGTATGAAGGTGGTAGTCGACCAGTCCCCGAACCGTCATCGCCGCCCCTCCCCATCCACAGAAGGGAAGAGCGTCAGCAGTTCGTCGAAGCGCTCGATGACCCGATCGGCCGCCGCGCTCTCCTCGTGGTTGAACGCGACCGTCTCCATCCCGACGGCGTGGGCACCGTCCAACTCGCTCTTCTTGTGGCCGACGAACGCCGCCTCCGACGGTCGAAGGCCCAGCCGATCCAGCGCGGCGTGGTAGATCGCGGGATCCGGTTTGCGAACACCCTCCTCGCTCGACGAGACGAAGACGTCCCAGACGTCCCCGATCCCGTTTCGCCGCAGCCATTGCCGCTTCGTTTCCACGGCGTGATAGGTGTCGGTCACGATCCCCAGCCGATAGCCGCGCCGTTTCAGTTCGTGCAACGTTTCGCGCGCGCCGTCGAAGAACGCGACCGCGCCGGCTTCCTCGGCCAGCGCGTCGATCCCGCGCTCGATCTGCGCTTCATCCTCGATACCCATCGCACGAATTCGGTGCTCGAGGTACTCGCGCTTGCTGATCTTCCCGGTCATCGCCCGGTCCTTGACCAACTTGGATTCCGCCCGCGGTACGGCGTTCGGGTCGAGCCCGCACGACGCGAGGAACCGTCCCAGCCGTTCGCCGCGTCGCGGCCGGTGGTACAGAATGTCGCCCGCGTCGAACAGGATCGCCTTGACGTGCCGGTCTTCGGAGACGGGCTTCGCGCTCTTGTTGGCGCGCTCGACCGCTTCGATCACTCCGCTCAGGTCGTCGACCACCGCATCGGCGGCCGGCTCAGACGGCTCGGCTCCATCCACCTCCGGGTGCACGATCCGAACCGTCAGCCCGAACCCCGCCCGGACGGCCCCCAAGATATCGCGGCTCGTCTTGTCGCCGACATGCGCACATCGCTCCGGCGGAGATCCGATCTGCTGCGCGCCGTACAGGAAGATCCGGGGGTCCGGCTTCCGACGTCCGTAGCCGGAGGACGACACGATCGTGTCGAAGGAGTCGATCAGCCCGTACCGTGCCAGGTTGACGTCGACGCAGCTCGGGCTCATTACGTTGCTGATGATCCCCAGCTTCAGCCCGTCGCGGCGGAGCGCTCCGAGCACCGCCTTCGCCTCCGGTCTCTCCCGCCGATCGTAGAACGTCGTCTCCAGAAGCAGCATGAACTCGTCGCTGATGGCCTGAAGCTTCTCAGCGGGAAAGCCGAAGGCCTTCAGCACGTACTCACGGCAGATCCGAAGCGACGGCAGTTCCTCGAGCGAACGACTGTTCCACGCACGGTACGCCGCGAGGCCGTCGGTGACTGATCGATAGAAGCTCTCGTCCGACCCTTCGACAGAGAGGCCGTGATCCCGGAGAAACTGGCGCAGGTCGACGCAGGCGGCGCGTCGGAGCGGCTCGTCATGCGCCAACGTTTCGAGCGTCCCCCCCATGTCGAAGAAGACCGTTTCGATGCGATTCATACGGTTACGCGGCGCACCTTCGTCGGGTGCGGACCACGTTCATCCTTTCTCGGATTCGCAGCTCTCCCGCGCATTCATTGGCGCGGGTTCCGATCGGCTAGCAGATCTTGTCCGAGCCCCCCACGCTGAGGAGCTCCTCCGTACCAAGGTCGTAGAGGTTGAAATGACGCAGCCGCACCCAGACCTTCTGATCGGTGTGCAGGCTGCTCTGGCCCTGTTCGCGGGTCGCCAGGTTCAGGCCTTCCGCGTGAAGGAAGATCAAGGTCTCGCATCCGGCCATCAGCACGGTGTAGACCCTCATCTCTCGGGCGCCCTGTACCGGCTCCGTCGTCGTCTCCAACCACTCCGGATGCATCACGAGGGAGACGTCCCGCTCCGGAGGCACATCCGGGTCGAGGCCCTCGAGCGGGATGCGGAATCCGCCGTCCGTACTGACGAAGATCCGATCGCCGTCTTTCCCGACCAGTCGGCCGTCGAGTCGGTTGATCTGCGGGTTTCCCATGAAGTCCGCGACGAACAGGTTCGCCGGGCGGTTGTACAGCTCGACCGGTGCCGCATCCTGTTGCAGCAGCCCAAGACGCATGACCGTGACCCGATCGGAGAGCGTGAGCGCCTCCACCTGATCGTGCGTGACGTAGACCGTCGTCGCACCCGACTCGTTGTGAAGGCGCTTCAGCTCCGATCGGAGGCGCATGCGAAGCTTCGCATCGAGGTTGGAAAGCGGCTCGTCCATCAGAAAAGCCGGCGGCTCGGTGACGACCATGCGGGCGATCGCCACGCGCTGCTGCTCGCCCCCGGAAAGCTCCGACGGATATCGATCCTCGTAACCGCACATCTGGAGCTTGTCCAGGATATCCATCACGATCTCGCGGATCTTGCCCTTCGGGATCTTCTTCTCCTTCAGACCGAACGCGACGTTCTGGTACACCGTCATGTGCGGCCACAGTGCGTAGCTCTGGAAGATCAGCCCGACGCCACGATCGGGAGCCGAAACGTGGACCGCCCGCGACGCCGAGTAGACGCATCGATCGTCGATGTACAGCTCGCCGTCGCTCAGCTCCTCCAAGCCGGCGATCATCCGCAGCGTCGTCGTCTTGCCGCACCCGGACGGGCCGAGGAGGGTATGAAACTCGCCCTTCTCGATCTCCAGATCGAGTCGATCGACCGCTGTGACCTTCCCGTACCGCTTGGTCACGCCCTGCAGAGAGATGAATCCCACGGTCCTACCTCCAGTCTTCGTGCGGGGGCGCGGCGCCGCCCCGCCCCCGCATCGCCGTTCACTACCCTCCGTACAGGATGAAGGCTTCCTGAATCTGCAGCTGGTTCTCCCAGATGAAGGCGTCGTCGACGATCCAGTACATCGTCGGCGGCTCGAGCGGCAGCGTATACGCCGGGATGGGATAGTTGTCCATCGGCGCCCACGTGCTTGCCGCGAACCACGGCGCTCGCCCCTCGAGCATCCGGGCGCTCTCGCCCTCATAGTACGGCTCCTCGAACTCGGTGATCCCTCGCTCGATCGGCTCCGGTGATCCCATCAGCCAGCGGATCAACAGCTTCGCCGCGTTTGGGTGCGGTGCGAACTGTGGGATCATGATGTAGGTGGCGTTGAGGATGACGTGCGCCGGCTCGAGCCGCGCCACGCCGAGCGCGTAGCCCTTCGACTCGTTGTAGCGAAGCTTGGAACCCGATGTGAAGCAGCTGAGCTTCGGAACGGTGTTCCCCTGCGACACGGGGGTCCCAACGCCTTCCACGACCTCATCGGACGCGCCGAGGAGGACCGGGTCGTTCATCATCAGCCGATACAGCCATTCGAACCCGGCGTCCGGAATGCCCGGGGACAGCACGAGTTCGCCGTACTTCTTCTCGTACGCCGCCTTCATCTCCTCCGGGTGGCCGACGACCGTCGACATGTAGTTGAACGTCGACTCCGAAGACAGCGGGTTCTTGAACAACACGCTTCCCTTCCACTCCGGCCGCGTCAGGTCCCACAGGTTGTCCACCGGGGTCCCGTCGGCGAATTCCGGACCGTTCGGGAACTGATCGGTGTTGTAGTAGCAGGTTCCACCGCTGACACGCTGAAGGAGCAGCGGATACTTCTTCTCGTCCGGGATGTAGGGGCCG
>Ga0272442_10011430_pt1 | contig 10829 bp, 2 predicted proteins | sample SSMForm2O_FD_200262 | JGI IMG/M metagenome (GOLD analysis project Ga0272442, IMG submission 200262) | Marine sediment archaeal communities from Little Sippewissett salt marsh, Falmouth, MA, United States - SSM-Form-2O | ecosystem: Environmental > Aquatic > Marine > Wetlands > Sediment ... | reverse complement strand
AGAGACACCGGATCTCTTTTGGTCACAGACGGCCAGAGGCTGTGCGTTTGGCAGCGGACTAAGCAATGAATTTCCCGGGCTGGGCCAGTCGTCCCCAGTACGATCGTCTTACCCCGTCGCCCCTATCGAGATGACCACTCAGAAGAACTTCACAACAACTGACCACCACCGGCCGCTTCGCACCGGTTCTGCGCCCGCTCCTGCCGATGTACCCCCCCCTTTTTCACAGGCACATGGCTTACCTGTAGGAGTCCCGAACCACAGGTCTCGTGCAATTTGGCGACCTTCACGCGGCCTGCCGTGATCACAGCAAGTCGACCATCGAACGGGTCCAGTAGCCTTCCAACTCGTCGTCGTCGCCATGTGCGTGGTCCCGGTCGGCAAAGAACCAATTGCGCTTCCACCATCCGCCCCTTAACACATCCGTTACGCCGTCGTCAAACACGGTTGCCCCTGGTGAAAGATATAGGCCGCGGATCAAAGCCACTCGGTTTGCAAGACTGTCCCCAGATGTCCAGATATCCCTAATGGCTGAGAGAACATTGGCGTTCTCGTCAAAGATGGTGTAGCTCCCAATGAGGATATCCTCATCGCACCCGCCCAACAAGTCATCCGCGCCCAAACCTCCAATGAGAATGCTACAACCCTCTCCTCCGTCCAGTGTATCCTTGCCACTGCCACCCAGAAGGACGTCGTCACCCCAATCTCCGCTGAGATTGTCGTTTCCTTCACGACCCCAGAGGATATCGTCCCCGTGGGCGCCCTGCACTGTGTCATCACCCGCGCCGGCGTCTAACATGTTGTCGCGCATATTGCCCTTAATGGTATCGTCAAGAGCAGAGGATACGACATCTTCAAAGGCGCTGCACGAAAACAACGTGAGAGTCAGGTTGACATCTCCATTGACTACTCCAGCGTTAACCGCCTGAGATTCTGACTTCGACACATCCAACTCGACCTCGCCTCCAAAACCGCTGAGATCAAGGAGATCGTGCAGGTCGTTCGGTCTGCCGCCCGAACACATACAACCAGCCTCCACCAACCTGTCACGACCGAGTCCTCGGCCTGTAAAGACAAAAACGTCATTGCCGAACTGACCATACAGCAAGTCGTCACCCGCCCCGCCTATCAGCACGTCGCTGCCGCCCACAGCGTCCTCTAAGAGTTGAATCCCGGTGATACAGTAAGGCTGTCCCTCACTGAGGTAGTCGTCGTCGTTGAACTCGCTGAAGTCCAGGTCAATCACTTCGCGCTCGAATAGGATCAAGCGACCATTGTCACCCAGAACCAGGTCGTGCCCGTCTTCCCCGTGGATTTCGTCAGCCCCGCTGCCCCCCATCACCAGGTCTGTGTCGTCGCCCACGTAAATCACGTCGTCACCGGCCACTTGCGAACAGGACGTCTTCAGATCGAAGAGACCACCTCCAAATCGGTGCGCCACCCCATTGTCGCCCAGAACGGCATCCTTCTCCGCATCGCCCCCCATCACCACGTTGTCCTTGTCGGGACCGCCCACAATCTGGATTGCATTGATAACTGGGCTCGGACGATCTTTTCCAAAGCCGTTTCTCTCACTGACAACACGTATTTCGACCGCGTCGGAGACCAAGTCTCTGAAGACTACGTAGTTGCCGGGCTCAGCCGCCTGTGGTTCCACGGCGGTGGCCTCGATAAACTCACCTTCGAACGTATGGCCTTCGGGGTCGCTCAGGTACAGATCGCTCGTACCATCGCTAACGCGATACACCGAACTGTCTGAACCGCCGTGGACATCATCGGCATCGACGTAAACGTACACATCGTATGGCGAGCCCAGTACATCCAGACCCTCGATATCCAGGCCAATACCGCCGCCGGAGTTACTACAGAGATATCCCTCGAACAATCTTTCGTTTTGCGTACCCGGGTTGCCGATCTGATCATGCGAGTCGGTGGCATCACCTGCAAGGAAGAAGGTCACCATGCCTCCAGCCCGCTCAACAGTCAGCCCGTCGGCCGTACTGCCATCATCGAAGTAGATGATCTCGTCGGAGCGATCACCGAACTTACACCAGCCCGGACCCACCAGGTTGTTCCAGTTTCCTACTTGAACGGCACCGGCCACGCCAGTGACCATGCCTTCCGGAACCCCACTGTTGAAGTTAAGACTGACGACCCTAACCTCGCCATTGTCGAAAGCTCCGTGCACTCCTGCATCAACCTCATCATTACCGCTGCCGCCCAAAACGAGATCTTCACCATTGCCACTTGCCACGACATCATCGCCTCCGTAGTCCGGCTCGGTGGTGTGGATCTCTCGCAGTTGTTGGAGCATGAAGGTTGCCCGCCCATTATCCGCCACCACGATATCCGCATCCTGTCGGCCTCGGGTTGCATCACCGCTGGTGTCGATCTCGTCGTTGCCGCTGCCTCCGAGCACCAGGTCTGCACCGCCACCTGACAGCAGGACGTCGTCGCCGCCGAACTCCGGATCCAGCGTTTCGACACGGTCTATCGGATGGTGTCGGCCAACAATCTGAATACCAGTGATCGCGGCTTTGTTCGAGGACCAGAACGAACTGGACCCGTAGTCGTCGATGCGGATGCGGGCCCCGTCGCCGGTCAGACCGCCGAAGACGACGTAGTTGCCCTTTTCCGGTGCCGATGGATTGACCGAAGCCACTTGGACATAATCTCCGGCAAAGGTGTTGCCGTCCGGATCGTTCAGGTAAAAGTCTGTCGTTCCGTCGCCGATGCGACGAACAGAGGCCTTCCTGTCAGAGTCGCCATTGTCCGCGTCAAGGTACACGTAAACGTCAAATGACAAAAAGTGTTCCATCAAGCCCGTTATGTCTACACCCAACGTATCCCGGGTGACAAGGTAGCCCTCGAATAGTCGCAGGTCCTGATCATCACCCGGGGAAATCTGACCATGGAGATCCCTATTTGCGCCCTCTGGCTCTGTGGAATCCAGGCTGTGGCCCCATTCCACCAGTACTCCGGGGGCAATTCGGCCATCATCAAGGTACACCAACTCACCAGCCTCGTCGCCATATACCGTATGCCCGCCACCGACCAGGTTGTTCCAGTTCCCCGCCCGGGCAGCCGACGCGCCTGCGACCCCGTTCACGGTCGTATCGAAGCACCCGGCACCAAAATTGAAGCTGATGATTGAGTATTCCTCGCCCGGGTCGAATTCCTCACTTCCTGCAAAGGTGATCCGACCGTTATCTCCCAGCACAGTATCCGGCTCATCATCGTCGCCGCCGGCATCAACCACGTCGCCTCCAGCGCCGGCAATGACCACGTCTCGGGCATTGCCGCCCAGAATGCTGTCTGGCCCTCCCAAGTGCGGATCGGTCGACCGCACCTCGGACAACTTCCCTGCGGCCATGAACTCGGCCATCCCGTTGTCGCCAACAATCACATCCTCGTCGTCGTACGGTCCCGGCAAATCGAAATCACCGCATAGCTCGTCGATCCCGCCGTTGTTCACTCCTCCAAAGATGATATCCCGTCCCTCGCCTCCCTTGACCAGATCGCCTCCGCCCGTTGATTCGGTTTCATCGATGGTTCGGACCTGCTCGACGCCACCCCCTCGGAACACAAGAGGCTCTTCTTGAGGCTTCGGGGCAGTGAGATTGACCTCCCCGTTGTCACCGATCAGAATGTCGTCGCCGTCGTCGCCGTTGATTTCATCTCCTCCCGTGCCGCCCAGAATACAGTCGGACCCCGCCTGGCCAGATAAGATATCGCCTCCACCAATTCCATCGGTGGCCGATCTGACCAGATCGAGTCCGGCCAAATCTCCATCGAGGCCGAAATCCAAATAGCCGTTATCGCCAAGAATGACATCGTCACCATCATCTCCCTGGATCACATCAGAGCTCCCGTTTGGCCCCCCAATGATGATATCCTCGGCCTCGTCACCGTCGATGGTATCGGCTCCACCGGAAGACTCGCCCGTGGTATCAATTGTCGATATCTGTCCGCCGGACAACGCAATCCTTCCGTTGTCGCCGAGGAGTATGTCCCCGCCCGAATCCCCGGATATTGCATCGCCCGACGCACCGCCCAGGACCATATCGCCCCCTGAATCACCGTGAATCTCATCGGCACCACCTGAGGACTCGCCACAATTCGTGATCACCGTCGCCAGGCCGGCGTTCAGGTCAACACGCCCGCCATCGCCGAACAGCACATCGTCGCCGCCGTTGCCACTCAGCCGTGCATCCCCGGCCCCGCCGCCAAGGATGAGGTCATCGCCGTCGTTGCCTTCAACGGTGTCGGAACCACCTGTATCGCCGGCAGCCGACACTCCCGTCACATCCTCGAAGCTAAACCCGTCGCCCGAATACACAATTGCCCCGGCGTCGCCAATGATGATGTCGCGTCTGAGCGACGTATCCTCGCCCGCGCCATTCTCGTCGCCATAGAGGTAGTCACCACCGCCGCCGCCGAGGATCTTGTCCTCGCTTTCCTGGCCACAGATGGTGTCAGCCCCATCGCCGGTGTCTACAACAGAGTTGATGCTCGAAGCAGCCATGTCAATCGAGCCATTATCGCCCAGCAATATGTCATTATCGGCCTGCCCGTAAATCGTGTCATCTGCAGCGCCACCGAAGGCAATATCCGTTCCGCCATTGCCCTCAATCGTATCATTTCCGCCTGTCTCTGACGTTGATAAGATCTCGGCCACGTCCTCAAATTCGAATTTGCTGCCGCCATAGGCGATTATGCCCCCATCACCAATAAGGATGTCGGGGTCAGAACCAGCCAAGGAACCATCAGGATTTCTGTCGCCATAGAGATGGTCGTCCCCGCCTCCTCCAAGGATCTTATCCTCGCCTTCCTGACCGTAAGCCTCATCGGATCCATCACTGGTTTCGGAAAAGGATTGTATGAATTGGTCACCCGTGTCATTAACGGCTCCATTGTCACCAATCAGGATATCAGCGTCTTCTTCGCCGTAAATCTCATCACCATCAGGACCGCCGATGATGATGTCATTTCCATCGGCCCCACTATCACCCCAGAGTTTGTCAGCACCGCCGATAGGTTGACCTTCCGTCGAAATATCACTCAAGACACCGCCAGTCAGGTTAATGGTGCCGTTATCACCCAGGATGATGTCGTTTCCGGCGTTGCCCTGAACATCCGCATCCGCCCCCGCTCCAGCGAGAATGATGTCATCGCCTTCGTTGCCCTGGATGGTGTCGTTACCCCCTGTATCGGAGTCGGCTACGATTTGGCTCACGCTGTTGAAAGTGAATTTGCTCCCATATTCGATGGTACCGCCATCGCCGATGATGATGTCGCGTTGCTGACCGCTGTCGTTGGCATTCTCTTCAAAGCCGTAGAGGTAGTCATCCCCACCGCCGCCGAGGATCTTATCCTCGCCCTCCTGGCCGTAGATGTGGTCCGAGCCAGCCGTGGCGTCTGCCGTCGCCGAGGCATCATCAACTGCCCCCGTGTCGCCGATCAGGATATCATCGCTGCCTTGTCCATAGATCCAGTCATTGTCGAGTCCCCCCATAACGATGTCGTTGCCTCTTGGCAACGCGGAGAGACTTACCTCCGGCGTCGCTGTCCCGGGATTGAGCTTGTCCTTGATACTATCGACGACTACCCCGCTGTCTCCCAGAATAACATCGTGCCCACTGCCGCCGTCAATCGTGTCATCCCCGGCTTCCCCGTAGACCTCGTCGTTGCCACTACCACCGTACAAGTAGTCTCCACCATCGCTTCCGTGGATCTCGTCATCCTCCGCTCCGCCATAGATCTTGTCATCGCCAGCGTTGCCTTGGATGGTATCAGGCCCACCCGTCGGGCTGAGATTGGACACGGTTCCAGTCGTTCGGTCTATCCTACCGCCGTCGCCAACGATAATGTCTTTGGCAGCAGTGCTATCTGAATCACCACTTTCATCTTCGTCGCCGTAGATGAAGTCACCAAACCCACCGCCACAGATCAGGTCATAACTACCCCCGCCGTACACATGATCGACGCCATCCGTAGCTGATACCCTACCCTCAACATAGCTTGGGGTGACCACGCCCTGGTCGCCGAACAGGATGTCGTTACCCGCACCACCAAGTACCGCATCATCGCCGGCACCGCCGGCTGCCGTATCTGAATCAGCACCTCCATATATGAGGTCATCCCCGAACCCGCCTTCGATGATATCAGTTCCAGCGTCCCCCATGATAAGATCGCTATGATCGCCTCCGAACAGGTGATCGTTGCCGATCCCACCCGAGAGGATGTCATTTCCTTCTTGGCCATAGATCCAATCACTGCCGCCCTCACCATATAGAAGATCTGAATCGCCACCGCCATAGATCCAGTCATCTTCTGAGCCGCCAGAGATTTCGTCGACGCCTGCGTCTCCATACAGATAGTCGGCGCCCTCGTCACCTGCTATCATGTCGTCGCCTGCTCCTCCATGAATCGTATCTGGCCCCGGTCCCCCTTGTATGATGTCGTTCTTGTTGCCCCCAGTAATTGTGTCATTGCCGTCGCCACCAATGATCATCGCCGGGCCTTCCGTCCCATCGGAGAGGTCTACAGTGTCTCCTGCGCCCTTCACGTCGATACTAGATTCGGAGATCACACCCTGGACAAAATATACCGTGTCCACATTATCGGTTCCGATGACTTCAATATGATTCTTTGCATGTTCGGGCTCGACCCAATAGTTGCCTGCGACAGGTCCACTTATGAATTCTTCCCACGGTCCATAGCTGGTCCCGAACTCATCAGTTGTCTTTTCCCTCACCTCGTATACATAGATGTAGTCATAGGTTACTCCTTTGGACAGACTCTCACTGCCTACCACTCCGCCTTCGTGCCGGACGTAGGTCATCATATTGGAGAGGCTGACAGACACAAAATGCCAGGTGTCAGACTCCAGTTCTTCCAGTTCGTCTCGAAGGTTGGCTTCCGCGTCTTGAAGCAATGTCCCGATATCCACAACCATTTCAGCTGGAATAACGTCGTCGTCAGGCTTGTCCTCCGGACTATAATCCGGATCGGACCGTGGCATCTCCCAACTAAAGTCAATCAAGGTTATTGGGGGATCAGGTATGTACCACTTCCACGGCCCTATTTGAACAAAGAGATTCACGCCGATTCTTCCGCCAAAATCAAAGAGTCCTAGGGGTGCCATTATGAAGCCCAGGCCTGAACCGTACTTCCCGGAGAAATACTCTTTCCCTTCATCGAAGTTCTGGCCGATCTCAGCCACCGAGATCTTCCGGTCGCCGTCTCGGTCGTACAGGTCGAAGTCCACAGTTCCATTAAGCCCCCCGCCAACGGTTGCCACTTTTGCTGCACTGGCCCCGAGTTCCACTCCTGCCTTTATCTGAACTTCCGGGATGTCTTGCTCCCCATCGTATTTGTCCACTACATAGAAACCATCGAACAAGGCCAGTGGATCTTTGGTCGTTTGATATTCCTCGATGCCCGTCGTGTCATATCCGAAAGCCAGATCAATCGTCAAGCCCAGACCACCTCCAAGCGTCAGGCCGACGGCAGGGAAGGGAGGAAAGGGAAAATAGTGGGTGTAGCCACCGAAAAAATCAAGCAACGGCAGATCATAGAGGAATAGGTCTATGGCTTCGCCGTTGAAATCCTCCATGCGGCCCAACATGAGGCTGAACAAGGGGAAAGAGCCAGGCTCATCACCATCAAGAAACGGAAATAGGAATCCACCGTCTTCCGGTTTTGCCTTTAGACCCTCCAAAAATGGCTCTGCCTCTACATCAGGTTCACTGTCCGCCCAAGCGGCCAACTGATCGATCCACGACTCATCTTCAGGTGAGGGGTCTATTTCGTCTATTTGTTCACGCAGTTGATTTCCTACTATTGTGAATTCGCCAAACTCAATCCACACGCTTGAGCCGTTGGAGCCCTGCACTACGTCTGCAAGAAAGTCATAAATATCCAGAACCCTGATCATCGCTCTAATGGGTTGCTCCGCGGCCTTTACCCCCTCTGCACCCATGAATTCCATTAGGTCGAGAAAGTTGGTATCCCCTAAGAGATAACTGATTCCCGGAATCGGGTCTATCAGCATCTCCAGGAGAGATTTGTCTCCAATCAGATCTGAGTTCAAGGCGCTGTTCAGTGGCGCGAGTACATTCTGCACCTGCTCAAAAATGTGATATGCCATATCCGATAGGAATGAACCCAAATTCATGCGGACGTTGTCAAACGTTATCGCAAGCCCGCTTGCGGCACTCGGATCAGTGATCGCGTCCCAGACCAGCGTGAAGTCACTGTCAAGGGATGGGAACACTGCCTTGCCGTCAAAGCTGGCCGTAAAGTGGAGATTCACACTGGCATGGGTATCTGCCCGAAGATCTGGATTAACGGCCAAGCTGTCTAGTTCATCGAGCGTAACCCTGTTGTCGGCACCCCCGCCAGAGATATCCGCCGTGAAACTACCCTCCAGACGAGATGGGTCCGTTGCTTTGTCGACGACGTCAAGTTGCAGGAATCCAAGAGTGCCTCGTGCATTTAGATCCGGGGTCGTCACCCTGAAGCCGACATCCAGGGTTTCATCGGCTGTGTCAAAGAAGAAGCCGTCAGCAAGAGTCACGCCAAAGCTAAACTTGAAGGCCCAGGCGAACGAGAAAGCGATATTGCTTGTTACGGTAAGATCTAGACCGGCCAGACCAATGTCAAAGCCCAAGTCCGATGAGGCCAGCGCAAGGCTTTGCGCCAGGTCAACAGTCCACTCATACGCATTGGCCTGACTGTCGTCGAGCTTTACGCCCTCCGGACCGAGCAAGTTGAGCTCGGTGAGGCAACTCGTCAAAGCCTCTGTCACATCCTCTGCCACGGTCTTTCCAGACAAGGCGTCGTGGACCTGCGTGCGAAAGGCCTCTATGAAATTCGCCGCAGCAGTGAGCTTATCGCCAATCAGCGGCAGGGGTGCTGCTAAATCAGCGGAGTCTTCGAGAAGGGTCTTAATCTCTAAAAGAATCTCATCCAGCCCATCGGCTATCTTGCCGATCTCGTCACCGAGACTCTGTCCTACTGTGAGCATTGCAAGAGTGGGGCTGTATGCGGACCTGCCATCATGTGAGGGAGTTCCCAAAGCACTCATTGCGTCCCGCTGAAAGAGATACGAAACGCCGATAGCGTTCTTGTCGTGGGCAAATCCGAGCAGGTGCCCGCATTCGTGAGCAATCGTGGCCGCTAATCGATTTGCCACCGCATTCGAGTCGAATTCTGCCTTCCTGGCAACATTGTCACTGAAGACCAACCCCTCATCGCTCTGATTCCGATTGCCCACATCCACCTGTTCAGCCAGGCCCAGAAAGGAGCCATACTGTGAAAAGAGCGAGTCGTCGCCGCCGATGTAAATCGTGGAGTACTCCGTCCGAGATTCAGGCTGTTCCATAGTGAAGACGACGCCTGCGTCAGCGAAAACATCCTGTAGGTTCGATAGCACTTGATCGATGATGGCCTGCTCTTGTCCGGCCAATTCGCCAGGCGCTTGGAAGGTCGGAACGTCTAACGGACCGATGGTCACGGGGCCATCGTAGATAACATCCTCGGCTCCGTCGAAATTCAGGTAGAATACCTGCCCTGCCATTCGGTCAATGCTCGTCGGGTCTACAAGGTGGAGCCCCGGTAACTCAGGGACTTGGTACAGAGGGGATTCCGGATTCGACCCAGATACAGGTATCCCTTCCGTCGCCTCCTCCCCTAAGGCGTCCTGATCCGACAATGACTCCACAACAACAGACTGCTCGGCATCCTGAAGCAAGAGAGACTGATCTGTCACCGGTCCCGCAAGAAAGTCTCCCGAGAGCAATAGCCTCGGTTCCAGAGATTCGAGCAGCACAGGCGGTTGGGCAGGCTTAGTTCCGCGAGAGTCTGGTTGGATCTTGTTGTTGACGTGGTTCGTGCGTGACAGGAATCTCCACAGGTTCATGATATATGCCCTCCATGGCTCCTCCGTTCAGTGGATTTTGCTTGTCGAAGTGTTCATTGGTGTGGATAGACAGGGAGCGATAGTCCCCCGCGATAAGAGGCCTCCCTACCATGCTCTTACTCCCAACTCCCTTTGCTCAGACAGCGAGCGTTTTTCCCGGTTGTCAGCCGCCCATGAGAATGGTCACCTCCTGCAGATCATGGTGACCCGCACGGGCAAGGACCGCTCGCGACATCGGGAGTCTCCTGCCTTACACCACTCGCGAACAGCCTCCATTGACGGCGCGTCCCGCAGGCCGTGCCGCCCGCTCACCCGGGAAGCGCAATGTAAAGCTACGACAAGATGGTCCATTCCGTCAATACAGAAAAGTACGTATTTCTGTGCCTTTTCTTACGCCTATGGGCAGCCAAGCCGCCCTGCTCCGGTACTCCGACAAAATTAGGTAAAATGGGCAAGGTCAAACAGTAATCATATTGCAACGGCATAGCCGAGTGGCTATGCTGGACTTCGGCCTGAATCTCGTGCGACCCACTGCCGACAAAGACCATCCGCACGAACTCATCTTTCAGGCCAGTAACCGAATCATCATGAACTACTACTCCGCAAAGCGGCTGGCGATCGCTTTTGGGCAAATCGTCGGCCGGTTTGAGCAACAGTTCGGCCAGATCGAGCTCAACGACGCCAAGAGGCGAATCGACCGTCAAGGTCAAGGATAGCTAATGCCATTAGCCCATACGGGCATGGCCGCCTCGGCGGATTGTAGCCAGACCGGACCTCGGCTCAGACACTGCTCGGCACACGCATTCGGTACAGCCCTTGACGGCGCCTCGTACGCCGCCGTTGGACCATAACCGGCCCCGAAACCACTGGATCACAGCTCAGCCCCCGAGTACTGGACAAGGAA
>Ga0272442_10011428_pt1 | contig 10829 bp, 6 predicted proteins | sample SSMForm2O_FD_200262 | JGI IMG/M metagenome (GOLD analysis project Ga0272442, IMG submission 200262) | Marine sediment archaeal communities from Little Sippewissett salt marsh, Falmouth, MA, United States - SSM-Form-2O | ecosystem: Environmental > Aquatic > Marine > Wetlands > Sediment ... | reverse complement strand
CGGTGATCCAGCTGATATACCTACTTCATCAGAATAAAAACGATCCTAAATTTGAGATTACTAATAAATAATTGATCAACTAACTTGGATGCAGACCTCATTTCAATTATTCTTGCAGTTTTTTTTATAATTAATAATTGGAAATCATATATTTACCATTTTTAAATATTACCTCTGGAGTAAAAGGCATTTCTTTTAAAAGCTATCGAAAACATGAGGTCATAATAGAAAATTGCAGGGCAAATTCAAGATAAGGAAACATGCCTTGGAAACGGGCTGTAAAATTTTTAACGATTGAAACAAGGATTCTTTGGATAAAAAAGATGCTGATATGGCTATTCTCGACAAAATACCCTATACAATTCTGATCGTCATCGCAATTTTCATGCTACTTGCTCCATTCCGACCAATGCCCCATGTTGTGGAAAAGTTGATCATGTTGAAAAATGGTACTTTGACCAAGCCAATCGACATTTTTGACCTGTTTTACCATTTGTTGCCGACAATCGTCTTATTATTGAAGGTTTACAGAGATTATTCAAAGTAGGCAGGTATGCCTGATTTTGAATGGAACCAAGTCACCGTTCTTAAAATGAGTATGTGGGGTGATTGGATGCGGGGCAAATGGATTGGATGGTATTTTGGGTACACAGAAACGGATACCTAACCGTTTCTGTTATGATTCATAATTGATCCTCCGAAAATCTTACGAAATTATAGGTGGTTGTAAATAGGTTTCGTGTTCCCTATATGTACCCTTTTGTGCTGACACCATGCTAACTCATTGATATTATACACACCATGCACACTATAAAACAATGGGTTTGAAAAGCAGGTAGATAAAAATACGTTATTATTTCAAATGGTTATAATTTGCGTTGAGTGGTATATCTCCTAATTTGGGAGCAGGGAGTCGGAGGTTCAAATCCTCTCGCCCCGACCAATTATTTCAAGAATTTATGATGAAAACGATGTCTTTTTTTATGCGGGTTTTGGGCGAGGGGCCAGATGAGGGGCCAGTTTGGTCTTCCCCAGGGGGTATTTCAGAGGACAGGAGACAGGCCAAGGCAGAGGCCGAAACAGACCTGCAAAACTAAAGGGGCATCTATGAAGAAGACGGCGTTGCTACTCGTTCTTGTCTCAGCCATATTCCACCTCTCACTTGATGTTGCTGCATCGGGTGAGTTGCGATAAGTTTACAATACCAAACCGCCTCAACACCCCCCACTCAAACACATCATATTCGCACCCCCGAAAAAAGTAATGCCACAACCAAATGCGATTGTGGCAATTACCTAAATTGGGATGCAGACTCTCACATTAACATTTTAAATACTTGTTATTATATTATATTACCAATTCAGTTAAAATATACCGCCAAAAATACCGCCTCTCACATTGCCATAGAGCCAAAGATACACCCTCTTATCTGATCCTAACGTGATCGGTTGATTGAGCTGGACTGTCAGAAGGCATTTGAACCGCCATTTGTTTTCAAAATGCCCGTCAGTGATTTACTATCCCACCTGGTTCCTACCACAATTCGGATTGCATCAGCATCTTAAACAAGATTTGGGGTTTCCGATATTTCACCTTCAGGCATGAAATATACAATTTGGACCACTTTGTAGTGCGTGGGTATTTCCATATGATTGATACAGCAGAAACAATAATTGATACAGAATGTCACAGGAAATCGAGACTGTGATCTTTGGCAAGAATATTGGACTCACGCAATTTAGAATTGCTTGAAATTGTGGTTGGCAAATCAAATTTATAGTTTTACATCATTTCCGATTAGGCACTAATAAGCGGATACTGCTGGCAATCCGCCTTCAGTGTTTTCGGGTGAGATGACTTTGATGGCGACCTTCAGATCAAGGCGTGTGTCATAGGCCATATAGACCGCACCCATCCCCCCTTGCCCGATCTGGCGGATGATCTGGTAGGTTCCACCCAAAACGGTTCCAGGTGTCAGAATTACGCCTTTTGATGACTCATTCATATTTTATCAGACTTTCGCCATCGATTCTCATGCTTGCAGCTATCGAGGTTACAAACGAGATCCGGTCTGTGTTCCCTCGATGCATCCTTAACATTTTCTGCCTGTTAATAAAATGCAATCTTGCCAGATAGCGCTTCGCATCGAATCGCTGTCTTCTCTTTGTGCTTCACTGCCGAAAAGGCTCCCGTGACGATTAGAACGCAATTAATATGCCATTCGCCTTTTCCCTCCACCTCCAGCTGATGGTAGAGGCCATCGACTTGAAATGTCACTCTAAAATTCTTATTTTTTTTAATTTAGTTTTTATCGGAACCATTTCCATGGTGTAACTTATTTACCCACACGACGAATTCTAAACCGCAAAATGTGCGAACATATTACGCAGTCCGTCCTCGTGCACCAAGGCTCCAACCCATATCGGTCTGATATTAATAGATATACAATTATGGCCCGATACATGCTTTAAGATTGTTTACCTTCTCCGACTTATACCAAGGATGTCACCAATGAATAATAAGCAAAGGAGCACGATTTCGGCAAGTGCTGGAATGGTTTTGTTCTGCCTTGTGGCAGCCACCGGGGCGGAAGAAGTTTTATTCCCGAACCCTGCGCCGCTGCAAGAATTGCTGGAGCAGACCGATGCAAACAACGACAAGTTGCGCCAGTTTGAAGCCGAAATCGAAGCCCTGTTGGATGAGGTCCCTGCCGCCCGGGCACTGGATGACCCGGTGCTCACCCTCGGCATCAACGCGCTTCCGACAGACTCTTTCAGCTTCAGCCAGGAACCGATGACCCAAAAGCAGATCTTCATCGCCCAGAGGTTCCCCTGGTTCGGAAAGCTCGATCTCAAATCCCAGAAAGTGGCGCTGGCTGCCGCGAAGAAAAAAGAAATGCTGAGGGCCCTGAGGCTCGAGCTTCATCGGGCCGTATCGGAGGCCTACTTCGAACTAGCCTTCATCGACAGGTCCATCGAAGTGAACACGGAACTGCAGCAGATGGTCGGCCAGATCCTCCGAGTTGCCGAGGCTGCCTATGCCAGCGGCCGCGGCCTTCAGCAGGACGTGCTTCAGGCTCAGGTGGAACTGGGCAAGCTCCTCGATGAAAAGACGACGCTGATCAGCCGAAAACGCATCCTCGAGGACCAGCTCAATGAACTGGTTAACGAGGGACGTTTTGCCAGCGTGAAAACCGACGGTATCCCCTCGCTTCCCGAGCTGGTTCTATCCGGAGAAGCCCTCACAAAGAACGCCCTGGTCCACAACCCCAACCTTGCTTCCCTGGCCGTGGACATCGAAACCGCCGGGATAGACGTCGGCCTGGCCCGCAAAGATTACTGGCCGGACATGATCGTCGCAGTGGGCTATGGGCAGCGGGAGGAAGACCTCACGGGACGGGACCTGCCGGACTTTGTCCACGGGTCCGTCAGCTTCACCATCCCCATCTGGTTTCAAAACAAACAGAACAAAAGGCTGCTGGCGGCTCTGAAGCGCAAGAGCGCCGCAGAAAAGGCTTACGACAATCTGGAAAAACGCCTCCCTCACCAGGTGGATGCACTTTTGAGTGAGATCGAAAGCTTTCAGGTGAATTACCGGCTGTTCGACGAGGCGCTGCTCCTTCAGGCCGACCAGTGGTCCCAGGCCTCCCTGGCCGCCTATGAGGTCGGCAAGGTGGATTTTGACACCATGATCAACGCTCATGTAAGGCGGCTGCGCTTCGGCCTTCAGGCCGACCGCTATCGCGCCTCTGTTTACAAAAGCCTCTCACGTCTCCAGGAGCTTACAGGCCTTCCGATAGAGCAGGGAGAAAAACAAGGCCAAGCAGGGCCGACCGGTTCCAAAGCGGCGGCAGCAGACAAATCTGGCCGGCCATAGACGGTTGAAACAGGAGAACAAGGCAATGAAACGCGTCGGAATGGTTTGGATCGCAGTGCTAATTATCGGAGCGGGTGGTTTCGGCTGGTTCGAAATTCTGAAAGACGAAAAAAAGAGGGAATGGACCCACGTACTCCCCTCGCCGGCCATTGCGGCCGATGAACCCCTAAAGGCCGGGATGACGGACCCCAAGACCGGAAAGAAGATCAAATACTGGGCGGCCCCTATGGACCCCACCTACATCCGTCAGGAGCCCGGCAAATCGCCCATGGGCATGGACCTAGTGCCCGTCTACGAAGAGGAAGGCGATGGAAAGGAGCCGGCATCCACCATCCGCATCGATCCGGTCACTATTCAAAACATGGGCATCCGCACCGAGAAGGTGAAGATGGGCAGCCCGGTCAAAACCATCCGGACTGTCGGCAACATTATCTACGACGAGACCCGGATCTATACCGTGAATATGAAGTTCAACGGCTGGATCGAAAAGCTCTACGTCGACTTCGAAGGGGAGCAGGTCCGGAAGGGGCAGCCGCTTTTCGACATCTACAGCCCGGAACTCGTGACCGCCCAGGAGGAGTACCTCCTGGCGCTGGAGCAGTACCGGTCGCTGGGGCAAAGTGGTTTCGAGCAGGTCCGTGAGGCCGCCAGAAGGCTTCGCGACGCCTCGCACACCCGGCTGCGGTACTGGGATGTCAGCCCGGCCCAGATCCGCCGGCTGGAGAGCAGCGGCATGGTTCGCAAAACCGTCACCGTCTTTTCGCCGGCTACCGGTGTGGTGACGAAAAAAAACGCCTTTCAGGGCCATTACGTCAAAGCCGGCGAGCACCAGTATGAAATCGCCGATCTGTCCACCGTCTGGGTGGATGTGGACATCTACGAGTACGAGCTGCCCTGGGTGGAAAAAGGCATGCCGGCTGAGATGGAGCTGACCTACATCCCCGGAAAACACTTCAAGGGCCGCGTGCTCTTCATCTACCCGTACCTGAACCCCAAGACTCGCACCGCCACGCTGCGACTGGAGTTCCCCAACCCCAAGGGCCTCCTCAAACCGGCCATGTACTCCAACGTCTATCTTAAAAGCGAGATCGAAGAAAAGAGCCTTCTGATCCCCCAGGAGGCGGTGATCGACAGCGGCGTTCGAAAGGTCGTGTTTGTATCCCGCGGCAATGGTAAATTCGAGCCCCGGGAAGTCGAACTGGGTCTGGAGGTTAACGACGACCGTTACCAGATACTGAACGGACTCAGCGAAGGCGAAGAAATCGTGGTGTCGGCCCAGTTCATGCTCGACTCCGAAAGCCGCCTGCGGGAGGTGATCCAGAAAATGCTCGAAGTCAAGAGCGAACCGCCGAAAAGTGACGCGGACGATCTGGACCTGTCCGGCATCTCCATGGAAGACGATCTCGACACATCGGGGATGACCATGGAGGACACACTGCCGGAGGCTGCCGGCAAGTGACGGCCATCGAGAAGCTCAATCGCGCCGTGAACAAGGATGCCCATCATGATCGCTAAAATCATCGAGCTGTCCATTAAAAACAAATTCCTGGTGATACTGGCGACCCTGTTTGTCATCGCCGCCGGCCTCTATGCCATGCAGCGGATCCCCCTGGACGCCATCCCGGATCTCTCCGACGTCCAGGTGATCATACTGACCGAGTACCCCGGCCAAGCGCCCCAGGTGGTGGAGGATCAGGTAACCTATCCCCTCACCACCGCGATGCTGTCGGTGCCATTTGCGAAGGTGGTGCGGGGATTCTCCTTCTTCGGCCTTTCCTTCGTCTACGTGATTTTCGAAGATGGCACGGACATGTACTGGGCCAGAAGCCGGGTGCTGGAATACCTCAATTATGTCTCCGGACGACTCCCCACCGGGATCACACCGACCCTGGGCCCGGATGCCACCGGGGTGGGATGGGTCTACGCCTACATCCTGGAAAGTGAGCACCACGACCTCTCCCAGCTGCGCTCCATCCAGGACTGGTTTTTGCGCTACGAGCTGGCCAGCCTGCCCGGCGTGGCCGAAGTGGCCTCCATCGGCGGGTTCGTCAAGCAGTATCAGGTCATTGTCGACCCCAACAAGCTTTTGGCCTTCAATATGCCGGTCCAGAAAGTACGCATGGCCATCCAGCGGAGCAACAGCGATGTGGGCGGACGTATGGTGGAAATGGGGGAGACCGAGTTCATGGTGCGCGGGCGGGGCTACATCGGCAGCATCCGTGACATCGAAGAAATCGCTCTCGGTGTGGACGCGAGCGGCACCCCTATCCTGCTGAAAAATGTGGCCAACGTCAAAATCGGTCCCGAGATTCGCCGCGGTGTTTCCGATTACAATGGAAAAGGGGAGGTGGTCGGCGGCATCGTGGTGATCCGTTTCGGTGAAAATGCTTTAAAAGTGATCCAGAATGTAAAGAAACGGTTGGCGGATCTCGAAAGCGGTCTCCCGAAAGGTGTAAAGGTCCTTGCGGTATACGATCGGTCGAGTTTAATCCTCAGGGCGATCGACACCCTCAAGCGGACCCTGATCGAGGAAAGCCTCATCGTTGCCCTGGTCTGCATCGTCTTTCTCTTCCATTTTAGAAGTGCCCTGGTCGGGATCTTCACCCTTCCCGTCGGCGTTTTGATCAGCCTCATCATCATGGAGCGCCAGGGCATCAACGCCAACATCATGAGCCTGGGCGGCATTGCCATCGCCATCGGCGCCATGGTGGACGCGGCCATCGTCATGATCGAAAACGCTCACAAGCACATTGAACATGACGGCGGCAAGAAACCCCACTGGGAACTGATCACCGACGCGGCCAAGGAAGTGGGGCCGGCGCTCTTCTTCTCCCTGCTCATCATCGCCATAAGCTTCCTGCCGGTTTTCACCCTCGAGGCCCAGGAGGGACGCCTCTTCCGGCCCCTGGCTTTCACCAAAACCTACGCCATGATGGGATCCGCGCTTCTGGCCATCACCATCGTGCCCGTGCTCATGGGCTACTTGATCCGCGGGAACATCAGGCCCGAACACAAGAATCCCGTAAACCGCTTCCTCATCTGGGTTTACCACCCCATCATCAAGCTGGTGCTCAAAGCCAAGGTCCTGGTGATCGTGCTGGCTGCGGTCGTTTTGGCGGTGACGTACATACCCTGGAAGCGGCTCGGCTCCGAGTTCATGCCGCCCTTGAACGAGGGCGACCTCCTCTACATGCCGACGACGCTGCCCGGCATCTCGGTTACCAAGGCCAAAGAACTCCTCCAGCAGACCGATCGGATCATCGCCTCATTTCCCGAGGTGCATCACGTCTTCGGCAAGATAGGCCGCGCCGAAACCGCCACCGACCCGGCGCCCCTGTCCATGATCGAAACCACCATCACACTGAAGCCCGAATCCGAATGGCGCGAGGGCATGACGCCGGATAAACTGATCCAGGAGCTGGACAATGCGATTCAGTTTCCGGGGCTCACCAACGCCTGGACCATGCCCATCAAGGCCCGGATCGACATGCTCGCCACCGGGATCAAGACCCCGGTGGGCATCAAGCTGATGGGTGAGAACCTGCAGATCTTGAGCGATCTCGGGGAGCAGATCGAAGCCGTCGTCCGGGAGATCCCCGGCACCGCCAGCGTCTACTCTGAACGGGTGACCGGCGGCAATTTCCTCGACTACACGATCAAGCGGGACGAGGCCGCCCGCTATGGCCTCACGGTGGATGATGTTCAATCCATTATCATGTCCGCCATCGGCGGCATGAATATTACAACAACCGTAGAAGGATTGGAGCGCTACCCCGTCAATCTCCGCTACGGATCGGAGTTGCGGGACACGCCCGAGAAGCTCCGGCGAATCCTGGTGCCCACCCCCACCGGTGCCCAGATCCCGATCACCCAGGTGGCGGACATCCGGATCCTGAAGGGTGCACCGGTAATAAAGAGTGAAAACGCCCGCAAGAACGCCTGGATCTACATCGATATCAGCGGCATCGACGTAGGGACCTACGTGAAGAACGCACAGCAGACGGTGCGCGAGAAGGTCAATATGCCCCCCGGCTACAGCCTCGTCTGGAGCGGGCAGTACGAGTACATGGTTCGGGCCCAGCAGCGTCTGGCGGTTGTGGTGCCCATGACCCTTGTCATCATCTTTCTGCTGCTGTACTTCAACTTCAATAACATCACCGAAAGCCTCATCGTGATGTTGAGCGTTCCCTTCTCGCTGACCGGGGGGATTTGGTTCATGTACCTTTTGGGCTACAACATGAGCGTGGCCGTGGGGGTGGGATTCATCGCCCTGGCCGGCGTAGCGGCGGAGACCGGAGTGGTGATGCTGATCTACCTCGACATCTCCTATCGAAAGTTCAAACTTAAATATGGAGAAGAATTCAACCGCCGCCATCTCAATTTAGCGATCGAAGAAGGGGCGGCGCTGCGGGTTCGCCCCAAGATGATGACCGTGGTGGCCATTATGGCCGGCCTGATGCCGATCATGTGGAGTCACGGAACGGGCTCGGAGGTGATGAAACGCATCGCCGCGCCCATGGTGGGCGGGATGGTAAGTGCGACCGTGTTGACCCTGGTCGTGGTCCCGGCCATCTACGGCTTGTGGAAGGGCTGGAAACTGCCCAAGAACTGATGTCAAAATGCCGGCGATAATCTGTGGCGTCGGGTCAACTCGATACAATGGAGAACTGAAATGAAGCGAACGATTGGAATCGTAGTGATGGGAATACTGCTGGCAGCAGCCCCGATGGCAATTGCCATGCAGGGCCATAACAGCAGCGGCAGCGGGCAAACCGACAGCGGCACCGCAGACCATGGATCAGGCGGCCAAGGCGATGCCTCCCACAAAACCCACGGCATCTTTAAGCAGGAAGTGGTCTCCGAGGGTGTCCGCGCCGAGTTCCAGGTGATGACCCTCGAGAGTATGAACATGAAGGACCCGGCAGGCAACACTCATCACATCATGGTAAAGCTGTTTTCTGAAAGCTCGGACGAGCAGCTGAAAGACGCGGTCGGAAAAGTGAAAATCATCAGCCCCTCAAAAAAGGAAACCGTTTCCGAACTCAAGGACTACAGCGGCATCTTTGCGGCAAACTTCAAGGTCGACGAGCCGGGCGACTACGGCGTCATCTGCCTGCTCAAGGTCAACGACAAGAAGCCTCTGTACAAATTCTGGTACCACAACATGCAGTGATCACCAGCAGGGAAATGGGCAGAATCTCGTAATGTTAACCCCGAACAATATCGTCAATCGGCGGTCCGGTCTGACAAGACTTGGCCGCTGAGCAGAATTGTTGTCATGCTGAGAATCAAGTCGCTGGAAAAACGCTTTGTGCTCTTTCTCCTCGTTCCGGTCGTCCTGCTGCTGGTAGCCATGGGCGCGGCGGGCTTCATCTACGCACGCCGGATCATGCTCCTCCAGTGGGAGGAATCGGCCATTCTGCGCCTGCAGCGCTCGGCCCACTTAGTAGATATGCGGCTGTCCCGCCCCAAGGAACTCGTGCGGCTCTACCTGGAAAGCGACCGCGGCCACATGGGGCAGCCGCTGCGAAACGCGGTTTTCAGCCAGCTCATCAAAACGCCCGGCGTGATTCGCGTGGAAAGAATGCCGGGTCGGGCCGGATCAGCCCCCGAAGAACCCCCGGCCCACGTCAGAGGGACCGGCGGCCACCAAATGATGCACGGCGGAGCTGCCGCAGCCGGTCCGCACCGAATGAATGACGGTAATCTGAACATCACCCTTCCCCGCTACGATGCCGACGTTGCAAACGAAACCGTTTCCCTTATAGCCCGGATCATCGACGACGATGCACAGCAGATCGAAGCCATCGAGGTGGTGATGGACTTCAAGTTCCTCATAAGCGATCTGCCCCGCTCTGGATGGTGGAACTACCAAACCTCATTTCTCGTCGATGATGAGGGGCGCATCCTGGTGGGCAGCGACGATTCGAAGCACCGGCGGCTGGGAGGCACCGGCAATCCGCTGGAGCAATCCACCCTGGAGGCCCTCAAGGCCAAAACCTCCGGTACTATCAGGGGCGAGGGTTTCCCGCCTGATGAAATCAGCGGGTTCTACCACCTTATGGAGGCACCATGGACCATAGTGGTGTTCGCGCCGGGTGGGAAAATCCTCGCGCCCATCATCCAGTACCGAAACATCTACGGGATCACGCTTTTGCTGACCATGCTGACGATCCTCGTTTTGATCCGACGCGCCGTCGGCCGCACCACCCGCTCGGTACGGGAACTATCCTCCTCCGCCGAGCGTATCGCCAAGGGTCGCTTCGGGGAGCCTCTCGATGTGTCCTCCCAGGATGAAGTTGGCGATCTGATTCGGAGCTTCAACACCATGTCCCGCCAGCTCAAAGAGCGGATGCAGATGAAGCGGTCCCTCGACCTGGCCAAAGAGGTCCAGCAAAACCTGATTCCGTCTGCGGATCCGAAGATCGACGGCCTTGACATCGCCGGCCGGAGCGAGTTCTGCGACGAAACCGGCGGTGACTACTACGACTATATCGAAGAGAACGACACCCCCGGCCGTCGGATCCGGATCGTGGTCGGAGACGTCGCCGGCCACGGGGTGTCCTCGGCGCTCTTGATGAGTGGGGTTCGCGCCGGCTTTCGCCAGCGCCATTCCATGTCCGGGACCATCGAGGAAGTGGTTGCAGACCTCAACCGGCAGGTCGCCCTGGATGTGGGCAGCAGCGGCCGCTTCATGACCCTCTTCTGTCTGGAGATCGACGTCGAGTGCCGCTGCGCCCGGTGGGTCAGGGCCGGCCACGAACCCGGCCTTCTCCACCGGGTGAAGGACGATCACTTCGAGCCTCTCATGGGAAAGGGAATCCCTCTCGGTGTAGAGAAAGAGACCACTTATTCCGCCCAATTCGTCAATGATCTCGAACCCGGCGACATGTTCATTATAGGAACTGACGGATTATGGGAAACCACTGATCCCAACTACGAGATGTTCGGCA
>Ga0272442_10011425_pt1 | contig 10831 bp, 7 predicted proteins | sample SSMForm2O_FD_200262 | JGI IMG/M metagenome (GOLD analysis project Ga0272442, IMG submission 200262) | Marine sediment archaeal communities from Little Sippewissett salt marsh, Falmouth, MA, United States - SSM-Form-2O | ecosystem: Environmental > Aquatic > Marine > Wetlands > Sediment ... | reverse complement strand
TTAATGCTGGGATTAAAACGACTCCACAGGGCCTCCATAAGAAAGCACTGGTTGGCTTGGGCAGCCTGTACCATTTCTTCTACCTGGGAGGCGCTGATGCCCAGGGGCTTTTCGCATAAAACATGCTTCCCTGCCTGAAGGGCAGAAAGCGTATGTTCCCGGTGATAACTATGGGGGGTTGCGATATAGACCACCTGCACAGCCGGATCCCGAAAAAGTTCGTCGTAGGAACCATATGCTTTCTGCGCCCCGAATGCCCTTGCAAAACGCTCAGACCTCGAGAGATCCCGAGAGGCAACCCCTACCAACTCCCCCTCCGGGAGCAATTGGAGATCTGCAGCAAATTTACCGGCGATATTTCCCAGCCCTACGATGCCCCAGGCAATTTTTTCACTCATGGCGTTTGATTCACACGTAAATGTAATCATAAATCCTGCGTATCTTTAGGTCGCCAGATTTACAACTAATTCAAGACCTTATGGACCTCGCCTTCAACAAGAATGAAGACCACCACAAGCTGAAACTCTCAACCCTCAAAAAGCGGTACAGGGAAATCAAGAAGGGAGGAGGGGAAAAACGCATTGCCAAACTCCACAAGGAAGGCAAAATGACCGCCCGGGAGCGGATTGACTATCTTTTAGATAAGCCTGAAGACGCCCTGGAGATCGGGGCATTTGCAGGGTATCAAATGTACTCGGAATACGGGGGCTGCCCCTCTGGCGGAGTCGTGGTAAAGATTGGGCATGTGAAGCAACGGCTCTGTGTAGTGGTAGCCAACGATGCCACAGTAAAGGCAGGGGCATGGTTTCCGATCACCGGTAAAAAAAACCTGCGCGCCCAGGAAATTGCCATGGAAAATCACCTTCCCATCATCTACCTCGTAGACAGCGCAGGCGTGTTTTTACCCATGCAGGATGAGATCTTCCCCGATAAGGAACACTTTGGGCGCATCTTCCGGAACAACGCCCGGATGAGCAGTCGCGGAATCCCTCAGATCGCAGCCGTGATGGGCAGCTGCGTGGCAGGAGGGGCTTACCTCCCCATCATGAGTGACGAGGCGCTGATCGTAGAGAAGACCGGCAGTATCTTTCTGGCCGGCAGCTACCTGGTCAAAGCCGCCATCGGTGAAAGCATAGACAATGAAACCCTCGGAGGGGCCACCACCCATTGCGAGATCAGCGGGGTCACCGACTACAAGGCCAAAGACGACAAGGATGCGCTGGACCGGATAAAGAACATCCTGGACAAGATGGGGCATTTCCCTGAGGCGGGTTTTAACCGGGAGGCATCCGTGGCCCCGGAGAAAGATCCGAAGGACCTCTATGGCATTTTGCCGGTCTCGAGGTCTGAGCCTTACGATATGCTTGAGGTCATCGAACGCCTTGTGGATGCTTCTTCCTTTGAACAATATAAAGAGGGGTATGGGAAAACCCTGCTCACCGGATATGCCCGTATCGATGGTTGGGCCGTTGGGATTGTGGCAAATCAACGAAAGGTGGTGAAGACCAAAAAAGGGGAAATGCAGTTTGGGGGGGTGATCTATTCGGATTCTGCCGATAAGGCAACACGCTTTATCGCCAACTGCAATCAGAAGAGGATCCCACTGGTGTTCCTTCAGGATGTCACCGGGTTTATGGTCGGTAGCAAAAGTGAACACGGTGGCATCATTAAGGATGGCGCCAAAATGGTCAACGCGGTGAGCAACTCTGTCGTTCCAAAATTTACGGTGGTCATTGGAAACAGCTATGGGGCTGGGAACTACGCCATGTGTGGAAAGGCCTATGACCCCCGCCTGATCGTAGCCTGGCCCAGTGCAGAACTGGCGGTCATGAGTGGAAAGTCTGCAGCCAAGGTCCTGCTCCAGATCGAAAAATCCAGACTGGAAAAAGCCGGGGAATCCGTTGACGAAAAGAAGGAGCAGGAGCTTTTTGACGCCATCAAGGCTAAATACGACCACCAGATTTCTCCCTATTACGCAGCTGCTCGCCTTTGGACGGATGGGATCATCGACCCGCTGGAAACCCGTCGCTGGATCTCAACGGGGATCGAAGGGGCAAATCAGGCTCCGCTTGAACGCCCCTTCAATATGGGGGTGTTGCAGGTCTGATCTAAGCTACTTGGGCTGCATCTGGAAATTGAAGTTTTTCGGGTCGTTGATCTCAACAATCAGGGTTCTGAGGCCCGGGTAGGATATCCCGATGATATCCCCCTTGGATACGGTAGTGCGATACCTGCCTACCCCATCGGACATAACCGTCTTGTTCCGGGTATAATTTCGCAGCCTGGCACCTTTGAGCGGGCGTCCGGCGTAAAAGACAAATCCGGATATCTCCCGCTCATTGTTCTGCCTTTTTCGAACTACACGTGGTTTGGGCAATCTTCTGGGGTTGTCCGTGTACAAGGTGCTCTGCAGGTAATAACCCATCACCGATTCCCCGATCCGCTCCCATGAAGACTGGCTGGCATACCTGCGAAAGGATGATGCCCGTTCCATGGGGCCGGCAGGAAGGCCCAGGCCGACCGTCTTCGTCCCATATACCGCAAGCAGCTCCAGGCTGACGATGAAATCGTCCTCTACCCAGATATCATAGGGCTCCAAATCGATCACCGAAAGATTCTCAGAACCTCTAAGGGTATATAGGACATTTTTGCCGCTTTGATTCAGATTTTGAGCGGGGTAGCCGATTCCGGACAGGGATTTGTAGAAATTGATCCGCAGGCGGACGCTATCCGAGGGGTTGTACAACACTTCCAGAAAAAGGGCATTGAGTTTGCGTTGTCCCTTGTCCACACGTATTAGCGTCCCGAGCTCACCCCCGAGGGCTACGCTGTCCTTCCAGTACCCAACACCCCTGCCGGCCAGGTTTGGGTAACCAATTTCCTCTTCCACCTGATAAAGCCTGGAAGTGGACAGGACTACCTCGTTAAGGGCAATGGGTTCGGGTTCGAGGCGGAAGATCAGGGGTTGGGGTTTCGTTTCCAGGTTGGAGATCCGGATTTCTAGCGGACCGTACCCCAGGGAAGAAACCCGGAGCATATCCACGGCCGTCACCTTCCCAGGTGGGAATTCCAGCCTAAAGAATCCTTCCGAATTTGTGACCGTACCGGTGCTGCCGCCAACTATCCCTATATTCACATAAGGGATCGGCTTTCCTGTTCCAGCATCTAAAACGGTCCCTTCGAAAGTGCGTTGGGCAAAGATAGTTGTGCCTAGGGTCAGCAGCAGGAAAAACAGGACACTCCTGCCCACTACCGCACCCGACTTACCCCGGGGTTGTTTATGGATAATAGCTTTTGCCAGTTGTTCTTCAGGGTTAGCTTAAAGGTATTGACCTCTTTCTGCTGGTCGCGCTGCCCGTAATTGTAATATGTGGTGACCTTCAGATAGGTTGGGGTCAGGCTTTTATTCCCCAGGTACCTGACATTGACTTCCCACAGGCCTGGAAGTGCCTTGTCGATGATATGCTCTTCCATGGAATAGCCTTTCATCTTTTCATCGACCAGGCGCTCTTCGTTCTCTGCATATGTGTGCTTCCAGGTATGGTACTGCCCTTCCGGGTTGACAAACTGCAACTCAAATTCAGCTTCTGTATCGTTCCACTCCACAACCACGCGGGTGGTGTTTTCCACATAGGGATCGGTAAGGACTTTCTTAAGTCCAATGCCGGCCTTGCCAGCATTGAGTTTCAGGAAGTTGTCGCTTTCGTGCTGGATGATCTTGGAAAAGTATTCGGATTCCATTAGGAAGTTCTCATCCACCAGATATTTATAGCGGGCGTACATGCCTGCAGCCTTGTCGTATGACCGTGCATCCTCATAAGCGATTGCCAGGTCCTGATAGGACTGGCTGTATTGCGGGCGCAGGATAAAGACATCTTTGAAAACATCCAGGGCTTGGGTGCTGCGTCCTTGTTCCTGATAGAGGTAGGCCAGCCCCTTGAGCACGGCGGCATTGTTGTCAAACCTGAAGCGGTTCTCCCGGATGATCTGATCTGCAAATTCAGCGTCATTCAGACGGTCGTGGAAGTGCTGATAGGTGTCCAGATAAAAATAAGGCGAGCCGCTGTACTGCTCGGCATACCGGTTATAAACCAACTTGGCTTCTTCAGCAGAATTCACTTCCCGAAGGGCCGTCATGTAGGTGGGCTCACTTTGGGCAACCGCCTCTGCACCCAGCACGGGCTGGGTTGCATAATTGTTGCGCAGGCGAGCCTGATCCACAATCCTGGGATCCTGAGGATTGCCTGAAATGGTGTTGATGATCACGACACCCCCATTACCCAGTGCCCCATAGCGAGCCGAAAACCCAATGGTCGGAATGATGGCCATTCGCTTGATCTGCAATGGGTCCAGCCAGCAAGGGGCCTGGGTAAGGACCAGACCATCCACATCGAACACCGCAGACCTGGGGTTGCTTATAGATCCGGCCCCGCGGATAATCACGGCACCTCCTTCCTGACAATTCCCAATGATATTGATCCCGGGAAACCTGTTTCGGATCACCCCGAATATATCCAACTGCACTGCCATGATGTTTGATTGATCGATCATAACAACCCGGCCAGGGGCCCGGTCTGCATCCAGGTAGCCGAAGGCGGTTCGGATAATCCTTGGGTTTGTGGCATATTCTATGGCCATATCTTGTTGGGACTTCCGGTTGGTTCCCGTTACAGTTACTTCCGAAAGCTCCTCCACATCGGGGATCATGATCAGGTTTAAATGCCGGCTTACGTCTTCCACCCGGACGATGTAATCCTTCATGCCCGTATAGGAGTATTTTAGCATATCCCCTACTTCAGCCTCAATCATGTACTTGCCTTCCCCATCCGAATATACGCTGGTGTCCTTTCCCTGTACCTCTATCATGACATCCTTCATAGGATTGCTGCCATCGGAAACCGTTCCCTGAATACTTCGGGTTTGCTGTGCAGTAAGGGCGGACGAAAGGACAAAGGCCGCCAGAATAAATATCTTTGTTAGTGCTTTCATATCAATACTTTTTTTGGAGTCGCCGGCTTCGGACCAGGAAGTGAGCTCCCTGAGAATTTGATGTTCTGAACCACGTACTACCAGGGTTTGTTTTCTTCTTAAGTAGGTTAATCAAAAATCATGCTACACATAAAAAATTTGCATATATACTTCTAATCTGAACCATAATGATCTTCTATGTTTCCAAAGCCCTTGAACAGCTAAAGGGTGCGCCTTAGCTCCTGCATATCAGGCAGGGACGTTCCTCTGGTTGGCAATTAGTTTACCGCAACGGTTGATCCCTTGGTCAGGGTGAAGAGTTGCTGGTTCACATCCTTCAGGGTCAGCTTGAACACCCGGACGTCTTTCCGTTGGGAGGGGGACCCGTAATTGTCATAAATGGTCGCTTTCAGATAGGTGGGTGTTAGACTCTTATTCCCGCGATAAAGGACATTGACCTGCCAGGTGCCCGGGAGGGAGTTGTCAATAAGGAATTCCTGGGCATTAAAGCCAATTTCCTTTTCCTTCATGATCAGCTCCGCATTGCTGGCCTGGGTATGCTTCCAGACATGGAATTGTTCTCCAGGGTTGACAAACTGCAGGTCGAATTCGGCCTCTCCGTCATTCCATTCGAATACCAGACGGGTTCCCTGAAAATCTTCTTCCTCCACAAAGAGGGAAGCCCGGTTGGCCGCACTAATGATACGGGCCCTGTGCAAGGACAACAGGTTGTTGTATTCCCGGTTTAGGATCGGAACAAAGGCAGTGCTGTCCACAGGGATCATCTCCTCTTCTACCAGATAATCATACCGCACATACATGGAGGCAGCCTTGTCGTACTGATCCAGGTCCCGGTAACTGTTTGCCAGATCCATATAGGACTGTCCGTAATTCGGCCGCATGCGCATTACTTCCTGATACGCATCATTTGCTTTGTTCAATCGGGACTGACTCTCGTATGTATAGGCCAGGGCCTTTGTGGCCACCGGATTTCTGTTGAACAGGTAACTGTGGGACTCCACGATCTCATCCGCGAAATCCGAATCTCCCCGCACCTCATAAAAGTGGCGGTAGGCATCCAGGTAAAAGAAAGGTGACCCGGAATAGCGGGAAGCGTATTTTTCATAGACCGTTTTAGCCTCTGATGTAGAGGAGGCCCCGGCCATTTCCTTGTAATAGGTTGGCTGACTGGCCTCGATGTCCTGCCGGCTCAACAGGGGACCGCTTAAGTAGTTGTTGCGCAAACGGGCATAATCCGTGACTTTGTTCCCCTTTGGACTCCCGGCCAGGGTATTGATCACGATGACCCCTCCCGTCCCCAGGCTTCCATACATGGAAGCTGTGGCAAAATTGTTGAGAATGGCCAGGCGCTTTATCTGATTGATATCCAGCCATATCGGGGGTTCCGACAGGATCAGTCCGTCCACGTCGAAAATTGCAGCACGTTGATTGAAAAGGGAAGAAGCCCCACGTATATAGACCCGCTGGGCTCCGAGATTGTCGAATTCCTGAAAGGAGTCGCTATCCCGCTGGGGAACGCCCTGAATATTGGTGAGTTGGCCCTCCGCGGCAGGTCCACCCCCTCCGGTACACTCCCCGACAACCCGTACACCCGCGAAGCGGTTTCGCAATAGGTCCAAAATACACAGGAATACCGGTTCAATGTCTTTATCGGTCATAAATCGGATATTCCCTGGGGCAGTATCGGCATTTAAAATCCCAAAGGCGGTCCGGATCAATCGCTCATTTATTGCATATTCCGCAGCCAGTTCCCGCTGGGTCTTGCGGTTGCTGCCAATCACTACCACCTCATCCAGCTCGGCCACGTCCATCACCATGGTCGGGTTGAGGATTCGGGTAACATCTTCCACCCGTATCCTCAGTGGCTTCATCCCAGTATAAGAGTAGAGCAGTACATCCCCTGGGGAGGCCTCAATGGCGTATCTTCCGTCGGCATCTGTATAGGTTTTTGACTCCCCATCCTCCACATTGATCGCCACATTGGCCAGGGGAGCCCTCCCGTCATTCACGGTGCCCCTGATGGTTTGCGTTGTTTGCTGGGCCATCCCAAAAGGCCCGAGCACTAGAAGTAGGATCCACAATTTTTTCATAGCGTTGCTTTTAACTCCCTTAAAGATAAGACATTATATGTTAAAAAAAATAGAAAACAGAAGTCGATCACGGGGAGTACCTCTTGCAATCCTGCAAATACCGATGCGATCACTAATTAATCCGGGATAAGCTGCACAAAACGATCGACTCCTCCTCCTTAGGATTAAGATGTTTCCGGCTGCTCTTGGTTGCTTAAGGCAGGTGGGGAAAATGGATCTTTAGCGGGGGATCAGGTAGAGCTCCGTCTGCCTGCCACTGACATACCGGAATCCCCGTGGACCGTAATACCCCGCCTCCTCCAGCATTATGCGGATATCGCGGTTCCATTCCGGCAGGTGCACCGTGGTGTTAAGTTCTATGGCATAGACCGTGCGGGGTTGCAGGGGGTAGTTTTCCCCGTCATCTGTGCTAACCCCTCCCTGTGCATCCCACATGCCAATGGTGGTCCCGGCCGAATGCCCATACGAACCCAGGGGGTGTGTATAAATAGCAGGTCTCAGGCCCGCTTCCTTCGCCTGGGAAAGGGCGCTTGACAGGATCTCATTCCCCGTTCTCCCCTCCTTCATGTTGGAAGTCAGGAAATCCTGCACCTGATTCCCCTTTCGCAGGGCTTCCTTCAGGAAGTCGGGAGGCCCCGTTTCATCTGGCCTTAGCACATATGCCAATTGCTGGCAATCCGTATTCAGGCGCAGATAAGTGATCCCGAAGTCGCAATGCAATAAGTCTCCCGGCAGGATCACCATGTCCTCGGGCCGGTCTGAGAAGGAATAGAGGTGTCCTTCCAGGGTTTCCGCCGTGCGCTGAATATCCACAGTGGGGTGAAACCAGGTTTCCAGGCCCAGGTCCGTTACTTTCTGGCGCATCCACCATTCCACTTCGGTGGTGGTGGTCACTCCAGGCGTGATCACGCTGTTGGAAAAGGCCTCGGCAATCACGTTATGGGTAATTTCCACCAGATGTCCCATCAGGGCCATTTCACGGGGAGTCCTCGTCTCAATCCACCCCACTGCCAGGGCCTCTGCCGAAACGACCCGGGATTTGTACCTGCCGGGGAGGTATTGCATAAAGGCCTCGTAATCCGTCTTGTCCAGCCCGTCGGCTATGTTGAAGTCCTCCGAAAAATTAAGTCCGATTTTATTTGGATCCCGTTCACTGATAAGATCCATTAATCGCTTCCATTGGTCGGGCTCTGCATCCTTGTCCCAGGCGGACTGAATATTCTCCCCAATGTTGTAGCGGGCCACCGCCAGCCGATCCATCCTTCCGGATTCGGCATCCCGATAGAACAGCAAAATAGTCCTCCTGCGGGCATTGAGCCATGTGGCCGGCAACATGGTACGCAATACCGGATCTTCATTGTACTCCCTGGAAATCAACACCCACATATCAATCCCTGTGCGATCCATAAGTGCGGGAAGCAGGGAGTCAAAACGCTCTTTCAACAATTCATCTACCACGCGGGCGCGCTGGGATTCCGGGAGGATTTGCTGCGCCATCCCCGGGATGGCAGCAAACCAAAATAAGGCAATCAGGAAAAAACGTTTCATAAGTTTCAGGTTTTAAGACAGGCCCTTCAGGGTTTCGGGTCGGTTGATCTTGCCCGAAGCAGTCATGGAGAAATTAGGCAGCGTACGCAGCTCCCTCGGGACCTCGTATTTATCCAGTTCAGCGGATTGTCTAAGGCGTTCGATAAGGTCTTCGCCAGCTTCCCCTTCCACTACGAGCACCAGTTTTTTCCCCAATTTTGGGTCCGGCATGCCAGTGAGGAAAAAACGTTGTTCCATATAAGGGCCCATCTTCGCTTCCAATTGCTCGGGGACCAGCTTTACGCCACCGGAATTGATCACGTGATCCGCCCTGCCCAACCACCTGAACTGATCTGAGCCTTCCAGGGTGACCAGATCGTTGGTCGCCAGATACTCAGCGGAAAGGCGCGGAGCGTGGATCACCAGACAGCCCCGATCATCCTGTTCCAGGGTTATGCCCGCCAGCACATGAAAGGGTGGCAGAACCGTTTCGGGATTCGTGTTTTCCGGGACGGGAGATAACCTTCGCAGGGCAATATGACTCGAGGTTTCGGTCATCCCGTAACTTTCGTAAATAGCGGTATGTGTATCGGGGATTTGGGAGAGGAGGGCCGCTGAGACAGGAGCTCCGCCTACCAAAACGGTTTTAAGCTTGTGGAGCTCTTTCAGCGACTGGGCGAGTTGCAAAGGGACCATCGCAACAAAATCGTACTCCTGGTCCAGGAATTCCAGAGGCCTTCCGGAAGGAGCGGTCAGGGTAAGCTTCCACCCCAGGACCATCGCCCGCACCAGCATCATTTTCCCTCCAATGCTCCCTGCAGGCAGGCATAGCAAGGCCCGGGTTCCTTCCTGCAGCTGGAAGAATTCCCCGGTAGCCCGGGCACTGGAGACCATGGCCGACTTTGGGATCTCTATTTCCCTGGGTGCTCCTGTGGAGCCTGAGGTTTTCTGTTGAATTACCGGGGATTCGGTTATCCAGTCCAGCAGAAAGTCGCCGATTTCCCGTTCAAAGGGCTCGCCTTCCTTCACCAGGCTATAAGCAACCTCACTCAGGTCGTCGTAGGATATTTGCAGTCCATTTAATTGAAATGCTTCGTTGAAATTGTCCTTCATGATTCTTGTTGCTTAAAGATTTCCCGGGCCTCCTCCTGTGTGAGGACATGGCCTGTAAGACGTTCCTTCCAGTTTGACCACTTGTATTTTTTCCCAAAGAAATACAAAAGCAATGGAAATACAACGATCAATAGCAGATATGCATCCCAGTCGAGCCCGGGTTCCGCCACATCGCGCAATATCGAATCCGTCTGGAAAGCAGTCCATTCGGAAGTGACCAGCAGGGCGGTCACCAGGTTATTGGCTGCGTGGAAGCCTAGGGCGAGTTCCAGGCCTTCGTCCATCAGGGTCAGGATGCCAAGGAAGAATCCGGTACCGATATAGAATACCATGATCCCATACCCCAGTGTTTCAACCTCCGGGTTCCCCAGGTGCATCATTCCAAAGATAACCGATGTTGTTATCAGGGGGACCCACCGGTTGCGAAAGATGATACCCAGGCCCTGCATCATATGGCCGCGGAACAGGTATTCCTCAAAACTGGTTTGCAGCGGAATTAGGAGGATGGCAATGAGCGCCAGCTTCCAAAAGGCATCCCATTGAAAGTTAAGGGTATAATCCCCCGGAGAGGTCCAATAATCCAGGCCGGTGAGCCCAACAGTGATCAGGGACCAGATCCCGAAGGAAAAAAACACGCGTTTCCAGTCAATCCTCGAGCGGGAAGTCGTCAGGGATCGAATGGACTGGGGATGCACCAGCTTGGTCCAGCCCAGGACGACGAACAGACCGACAGCCAGCGGGGCCAAAAGCAGGATCAGGACAGTGTTGGTGCCCAGTTGTTCTATCATTTGGGCCATGCTGTCCTCAACGCTTATCGGTGAGTTGATTGTGATGATATAATTGACCACCATCAGAATGATGAACCCGGTGGGCAGGAATAAATACTTCCACAGTCCGAGATCGCCGCGGTAGCCTTGTTCTATATACATAGGTTTTTTATTTCAGATTCATTCCACTGGCCTCCGGGTCCGTATCGCAAGGTTCCCCCGGTTACGTGCAATGGACTTTCAAAGTTGTTGGTAAACAGGGATCCGGTCCCCAGACCCTGAGGCATATGAACGTCCAAAGAAGCCGTCCACTGGGCAATGGCGTTCAGTCCGATATTGCTTTCC
>Ga0272442_10011424_pt1 | contig 10831 bp, 11 predicted proteins | sample SSMForm2O_FD_200262 | JGI IMG/M metagenome (GOLD analysis project Ga0272442, IMG submission 200262) | Marine sediment archaeal communities from Little Sippewissett salt marsh, Falmouth, MA, United States - SSM-Form-2O | ecosystem: Environmental > Aquatic > Marine > Wetlands > Sediment ... | reverse complement strand
TCAGAAGAATCTTTCTTGATTGGATCTGTTGCTGTTAATGCTGCAAAATCAATTGGGCGGGAAATCAAACTTCTTGCTACAACAGATATGACGCATTATGGTCCCGGATATGGTTTTTCACCACAGGGAATGGGGGAAAAGGCTGTGAACTGGGTAGAAACAATAAATGATAAAAAAATGATTGATCTTTTTTTAGCAATGGATCCTAAAAGGATTGTAAGAGAGGCATTACAGAATAGGAATTGTTGTTGTTCTGCTGCTGTTGCTACTATGATTACGGCGTTGAACGCATTGAATGTTTCACAGGGTTTAAAACTTGAGTATTACACGAGTTATTCTATTCGACCCAATGCTGATTTTGTAGGATATGCAGGTGTTTTATACTAAAAGTACTATACAACTGATATCATTGTATTGCAGTGGGTAGTATCGCTATGAAAAAAAGACAAGTTGAAGATATTCGTTTGACTTCTTCTATGACAATTAATCAGCTTATTGAGCAATTTGATAAAGCAGGTGGTTTCACTGCTAAAAAAATCGCAGATGGTGTTGACATCATTGAAACCATGATGAAAGAAGAGGGCTGCATCCGTCTTTTATCATTTCCAGCTTGTATTATTTCCACTGGTTTAAGAGGAGTAATCGTTGAGCTATTGAAACGAAAACTGATTGATGTTATTATTACGACTTGTGGAACCCTTGATCATGATCTCGCACGCATTTGGAAACCATATCTCCATGGCTCTTTTCATGCTGATGATCATGTGTTGCATCAAAAGAATCTCTATCGTTTAGGTAATATCTTTATTCCTACCGAGAGCTACGGCTCAATTCTTGAAGAAAAAATGCAGCCTGTTCTCAAAGAGCTTTATTTAGAGAAGAAACAATGGTCTACAAAGGATTTAGTATGGGCTTTTGGTCAACGACTTGAACAGGAACCACAGGGGAAAGAATCAATAACGTATTGGTCATGGAAACAACAGATCCCTATGTTCATTCCAGGTCCAACTGATGGAGCATTTGGGTCTCAGCTCTGGTTATTTTATCAAAATCATCGAGATTTTACCATCGATGTTCTTCAAGATGAACAAGCATTATCAGATATCATGTTTGATGCTCAAAAAACAGGAGCGATTGTTCTCGGTGGCGGCATCTCAAAGCATCATACTATTTGGTGGAATCAGTTCAAGGGCGGTCTTGATCATGCTGTGTATATCACAACAGCAGTAGAATATGATGGCAGCCTCAGTGGAGCTCAAACTCGAGAGGCAATATCTTGGGGGAAAATCAATGAACAAGCTGATCACATCACTTTAGATGGTGATGCTACAGTGTTATTTCCTTTGATGATAGCTTCACTATTTGAACGTCTTGAGAGCGAATAAGAGATCAGAGCCAAAACAAGGATTTCATTATCCGTTTGGTTGATTTTGGAAGCGTTGGTAATGGTGTTCCTTGCATGAGACCTAGAGCTGAGCGAACATATAAATCAACAGTGTCTTGAAAGAGCCATCTGCCATAATCACTATCTGCTCGTGCTGGACTGCCAATATATCCATCAGGTAATCCTAATTCTTGGAAGGTTTTACCAAGCACTTTTGGTGAGTATAAATCCTTGTAGATACTCTGTAATTCCTTATATGAGGGATCAACGAGATACGGATATTGATATTTCATTAAGGAGGTCTCTCGAAAACCAGCATGTACTTCTTTGGTGGTGTCAAATCCTAATTTTGGTTCACGTTCTTCCACTTGCTTGCTAAAATGATATGGTCCTTGTGCTTCATAAATATGAAGAGGATATTGTCTCTGGGCTTTTTTCATTCCCGCATAAATCCCCTTCAGATGCCCTAGATCCATATGATAAGTGCAGATGAGAATATATTTGAATTGATGGCGTGCAAGTGAGGTACAGATACCATAGATGATTTCTCTGATCGCTTTTGATGAAACAGAGACAGTTCCAGGAAAATCACCTGCAATTTTTGTATAACCAAGTGGTACTGGGGGATGTAGTATTGGGGTTATTGATGAGTCTTGTTGCTGTAGCTTTTGTATTGCTTGTTTTGCTGCATCCTTAGAGGTGAGAAAATCAGTACCAACAGGTAAATGGGGGCCATGTTCCTCTAATGGGCTAATGGGAAGAAAAATGATGGTTTTTTCTCGGTTAAGTTCATCAATTTGCTTCCAATTTAATTCTTCAAGTTGGATGATGTTATGATTCTCTTTTTTTTTGTTTTTTAATACAGAAGTTTTTTTCATGTGGTCACTTCACATCCATCTGGTGTAACAATAACGGTATGTTCTGCTTGGGCAACCAATCCTTTGGTTTTTTCTATGAGTTGAGGATAATGTTTTACAGCTCCAATCATAGTAAGTCTTTTTAAGGTTCTGTCCACTGATGAGAATTGTGAGGCGCACCATCGTTGTGCAAAAGGTAGCGTTCGAAATTGTTTTGTCATTTGTGCCAGTTGATGACGGGATCGTTGATCACGTACAAGCCGCGACCTTATCCCTCCTCCAACCCGATAAATATTACTGCCACCCGAGGAAGAAACATGACCAACTCCGGGTGTAGCAAAAGGCTCTATAGCTATCACCGTGTCTGCAGGAATGCTACCTCCCCCTAGTGAACTTCCAATGTTTGGAACACTTATACCTGAATGAAGATTATATTGTTCAAGACTATGGCCTGTGAGATTATCAATGGGGTGATATCCTTTAGTTGTAATAGTCTGTTCAATGGTCTGACCAATATGGGAAAGACTAACTCCTTCTTTGACTTCTGCTATAGCATTTTCTAATGCTTGTCGAGCTGCCTCAATAAGAGGTTGCTGTTTTTGTGTTCCAATTTCAATTGTCACAGCGGTATCAGCGATATATCCTTGAACATGGGCACCAACATCTAATTTCACAAGGTCTCCTTTTTCTATCTTGCTTGTATCTCCTTCAAAAGGAGTATAATGAGCAGCAAGTTCATTAACGGCAATATTTACAGGGAAGGCAATTCCTGCGCCTTTTTTGATAATACGATCTTCAACTGTATTTGCTATATCAGTGTACAGAGCACCTGGTTTCAGGAGAGTGACACCATAATCACGTGCTTCTGCAGCTATTTGCCCTGCTTTCTTATAGCAGTCATATTCATGATCATTCATCATCTATCGCATCCCGAATCTGCTGTTTACTAATAATGCCTTTGCGAAGGATTACAAAAGGGTCTTGGGTCATATCAACAATAGTCGAAGGGGAACTTTCTAAAGGGCCGACATCAATAACAGATGCTATATTTTCTTTCCCAATCTGATGTAGGATTTTTATGATAGTTGATTGTGGGGGAAGACCGTGAATATTTGCACTGGTCACTGTTAAAGGACCATATTCATGTAATAATGCAAGGGCAACAGCATGATTTGGTATACGTACAGCGATTGTTTTACTTGCATTAGATCCTACAAAATGAGAAGAGGTTTTTTTTGTAATAAGTGTTAAGGGACCTGGTAAAAAATGATTGACTACTTTTTTTATTGCTGTTGTTACTTCTCCGATATTTTTTATTTGATTAAGAGATGCCACAGCAACAGGTAGAGGATTATCTAGTGGTCTTTTTTTAACAGAAAAAACCTTTTTTACAGCATTTTCATCAAAAATATCAGCACCTAGGGCATACAGGGTATCAGTGGGATATACAATGAGTTTTCCCTGTTTAAGAGCACGTATGCTTTGTTGAATATCTTTGATATGCATAGCGCTTATTCTTCTTTTATAAAATCCCCAAGAGTTAATCGTGATCCTGAGCCTATAGAACGTTTTTCAGCAGTTGAAACCTTACTAACTTCTTCCATGAGGGTGATTTCTAATTCTTTTTCTAATTTCTGTATTATTTTGTCTGATGGACGTAAATCTTCATTTTCTATTTTCGCAATGGTAACAGTCCGTTCCCCAATCCGAAATCCAAGCTGCTCTCGAGTTAACTGTTTCTTTTCTCTGGCTGATTTTATACGTTCAGACCAATCAGAAACAAGTTCTTTTTCCATTTTTTTAAAAACATCACGTTTTGGAGATGTATATGGTTTTGATGGACCGGAAAAAGGTTTCTTTTTTTGCATTGGGGAGGATCGTTGTTGCACAAGAGGCGTCCCATGTTTCATACATGCTGGGCAGACCATCATTTTCACACCATCAATAAGCGCAGGTCGACAGGTTGGACATTCTGTTCCGCACATTTCACATGAAGCCATAGCATCTCCCCATGGATCTTTATTATGGGTTAAATCAATCCTGCTTTCTGTAAAATCATTAAATCTTCAGTGCTGAGTTTTTCACCACGTTTGAAACGTTCAAAGATATCACTTGCTTCTTTTTGAGCAACAGATGCATCCTCTTGTTTTTTCTCTTTTGTCTTTTTCTTCTCTAGTGTTGTAATTGTACGTTCTAATTCATGAATTTCATTGACATGGTCAATAAAATCCTTATGCACTTTGTCAGCTTCAATTTTACACAACACAATTTCTTCTTGTAATGCATTTGCTTTCTTTGAAATATTTTCAAGTGAATGAACCAGCTCGATCATCTGTTCATGTTCTTCTTGAGCCCGTTTCGCTAGTTTCTGCATTGACTCGTGTTGTTTTTCCACTTTTTGTTTGACTTTCTTTTCTTCCTCGAGTGCTCCCTTGAGTTTTGGGTCCTTCTGAAGCATCTCTTCTTGATTCTGGATTTTCTGGTGAATATCAGCAATCGTTTCAATAAGCTTCTTTTCTTTCTGCGATGACATAATCTGAGTCATTTGCTCGTTTTCAAGTTTACGCAATTGTTGTTTTAATTGATTGATATTGACCCCAGATGTCAGTGTTTTATGTTTCTGCATATCTTTTACTTTTTTTTTCAGATCGCTATGTTGTATTATTAATGTATTTCGCTCTTGCTTGGAATGTTTTACTCTTTCGTTGAACTCATCACGAGCTTTCTTATGATTATTAATGCTATTTCTCATCTCTCTGATTTTCGCGTTGTGATCATCTCGTTCCATTGCAAGTTTCTTTGATTTTTTGTGTAGAGTGTCACGTTGTCGTTTTAGTTCGTTTGCTCTTGTTTGCAATGTATCTTTCTTTTTGATTAACTGGTCAACGGATTCAGCCATGCAAAGCCTCTTGAAGTATCAATATCACGGGGTTAAATAGCAGGTGTCTATTAAGTATTTCGTCTCTCACCTGAAGAAAGACAAAGTTATGTCTGTGTTGTTTTTTTCTTTTCTGAAGATGGATTTTGAAAGGTTACAACTCCATCCAGTAAAACCGCTAGAATACCTGTAATGAATACCATATCAAAAACAACAGCTCCACCAATGATTGCAGGTGTTTCAGAGGAAATTTCCATCTGTAGAAGCTCAATTAAATGAAAGATATCAGCTCCAATTAAAACACCCATGGTACCACAGATATAAGCAAAAGGCCCTGGATTTCTGCGAGAATCCCACAGAAACCAAAAAGAGACAATACTTGCAGCTAAAATAGGGGCTATCCATAGAGGGAACACAGCTACGATTCCTTTTTCAGGATTTGGTTGCGTTACAAGATATGTGACAATGCTGACAATGATAATGCCTAATCCTAATCGTTTCAAGGAATACCGATGTTTTATTCCTAGATAGATGCTCAATGCGATTGGAATTATTGCGCCACCTGTGTTAATTCCGACTTGCCAGTTGTTATATTGGAATAATGGTAGATTATTAAAGGAAATGCCAATAATTGAGTTGAAGAAACCATATCCTAGTAATGCAGAAAGAAACACAATAATAATTGCTTCGACACTTGAAAATCCCATATTATTAAAGGCACGAGTTATTATAAGATATCCAAAATAAACAGCAAGTATTGGTAGAGAAATAGAGAGTAACCATAATCCTATTTCTTCAAGTGAAAGCATCGCATCTCATCCTTATTACAAAGGATACTTCATTTGTTTATAATGCTTTTTCCTTGTGTTTTCTATAATAAAAAATAAGTTGTGCATCCTCAATTAACTTGATGTGAGGATGTCTTTTTGTATTAGATTTTTTTGAATTTGTAACCGTAGTAAAGAGCACCTGTATATCCTTCATCTTGTATCCGTCTGAAGGTTGCTTCGACATTCATACCAATATGAACATCTTCAGGTGCACAATCAACGATCTGTCCGGTTATACAAGGACCTTCCTCTAATTGAATAATAGCCACAGGATACGGTACTTGTTCCTCGAAGCTCTCGGGGGCAACATGAATAATTGTATATGTAACAACCTTTCCTTTCCCACAGAGTTGCACTTCCTTCATTTTTCCCATGCTTTTTCGACGACATTCAGGACATGATTCTTTTGGTGGGAAAAAGACTTTTTCACAGTTTTCACAGGTATTACCAATGAGATTATATCGTTGTGGTATTTCTCTCCAAAAACGTGCGACACCGCCACTCATAGTTACATCGCCTCCATGATATGAAGAGTACAGGTTGCCCCTGATCCTCCTATATTATGAGCAAGACCAATTTTTGGATCTTTGACTTGTCGTTTTCCACCTTCCCCACGTAATTGTTCAACAACTTCAATCATTTGCGCTACACCAGTGGCACCAACAGGATGACCTTTTGATTTGAGACCACCACTCGTGTTTATGGGGATTTGCCCATCAAGGGTAGTAATTTTATTATCGATGGCTTTACCACCTTCTCCTTTTTTGACAAAACCAAGGTCTTCAATAGCGCATATCTCAGCAATGGTGAAACAATCATGGACTTCTGCAAAATCAACATCCTTGGGTTCAATGTTCGCTTGTTTATAGGCCATTTTTGCTGCATAAACTGTGGCATCAAGGGTGGTGATATCTCGACGTCCATGCAAGGCGAGACTATCTGATGCTTGACCTGATGCTATGATTTTCACTGCTTTATCAGTAAATTTCTTAGCTTTTTCTGCCGCACAAAGAATAATAGAAGCTGCCCCATCACTCACTGGTGAACAATCTAAAAGACCTAGGGGATAGGCGACAGTTGTTGCATTCATCACTGTTTCTAAAGAGACTGCTCGTCGAAATTGTGCATAAGGATTCAAGGCACCATTAGCATGATTTTTCACAGCTACTTGAGCAAGTTGCTCCTTTGTTGTCCCATACTGATGCATATGTCTTGTAGCAATCATGGCATAGATTCCTGGAAAGGTTGCTCCAAAGAAAGCCTCCCATTCTTGATCTGCAGCAGTTGCTAGGGTCTCTGTTGCTGATGTTCCAGCAACATCATTCATCTTTTCAATACCTCCAACAACGACAACATCATTCATCCCTGAGGCAATAGAAAGATACCCTTCTCTTACCGCTAATCCACCTGAAGCACAAGCACCCTCAACACGAGTTGCAGGAATGTGATCATGAGAAAATCCTGATGCATCTGCTACAAGAGCTCCTATATGCTCCTGACCGATAAACCGACCAGAACTCATTGATCCAATATACATAGCGTCAATATCTTTTCCATCAATACCAGAGTCCAAAATCGCTTTTGAACCAGCTTCAGCAATCAATTGACGGAATGATTTATCCCAGAGTTCTCCAAATTGTGTTAAACCAACACCGATAACTGCTACATCTCTCATTGTTTTCACTCCCAATATAATAAATCAGTCATTTTTGCATAGGTTCCATAATCTATGTATTGTTTATCATCAATTAGATGTTGTACGAGTGGTGCATTTTTTCTTTTCAACTCTTTGATTTTTTCAGTGACTATGATATCAAAACTATCGCTTCCTGCACCAGATCCATAACTGGTAACAAGGATACGATCACCTGGTTTTGCAACATCAAGAACAGATGCAAGACCAAGCATAGACGCCCCAGAATACGTATTCCCTATAAAGGGGGTGAGTAACCCTTGTTTAATTTGCTCTTGGGTGAATCCAAGCATTTTGGCTACCCTTTGAGGGAATTTCCCATTGGGTTGGTGGAACACAGCGTAATCATAATCTTCTGGTGTGGTTTTCATATGATTCATGCATCGTTGAGCACCATTTGTAACATGCTTAAAATAAGCTGGTGCACCAGTGAATCTCCCACCATGTGATGGATATTTTCGCTCAGCTCGTCTCCAAAAATCAGGGGTATCCGTGGTAAAAGAACATGTATGTTGAATAGTAGCTACGACATTTTCCTTTCCGATAATAAATGCTGCTCCTCCAGCTGATGCAGAGAACTCAAGTGCGTCTCCAGGTGCTGCCTGTGATGTATCTGCTCCAATAGCAAGACCATACTGAATCATATCTGCCTTGACAAGCCCAGTACAGACCTGCATTGCTGCAGTTCCAGCTTTACAGGCAAATTCATAATCAGCAACCATCAAATCGGGTGTTGCTCGAATAGCCTCACCAACTATAGTACCCGTGGGTTTGACTGCATATGGATGTGACTCACTACCTATGTAAATCGCTCCTATTTGTTGAGGATTCACAGAGCATCGTTTTAGTGCATTTCTGGCTGCTTCAACGCTGATAGTTGCAGTATCCTGATCAACGCCAGGTACAGATTTTTCAAAAATATATAACCCTTTACTGATGGCTGCTCCGTCTTTTCCCCAAACCGATGCGATGTCTTCGGCTTTAATACGAAATCGGGGAATCGATGCCCCATAACTTATGATTCCAATGTCTGCCATGCATTAAACCTCAAGCGGGGCAAATTAATATCTGCTATAAATAAATGCCTATTGCATTATCGTCAATAAACGAAAAAGAGTTAACCTGATAAACTGATTTTTTTACCTTTTTTTAGGTCATCAACAGATTGATCAGCGATCTCGTTCAACTTATCCTTATCAGCAACTAACTTCTGGGCTTTTACATTTTGTTTCTGCAGAATTTCCTTGGATTCTTGCCATCGTCGATGCCGTTCTTTTTTAATCTCCATGACCTTTGAACGCATCTCCATGGCTTTCTCATGATTATTCTGTGCTTCTTCTCTGATTTCAATATACTTCTTATGTTGCTTATTTGACTCATTGATAGAAGCTGCGATCTCCTGTACCAATTTCATATAAGCTTCATGTTTCTTCTGGCTTTCTTCATAGAATTTCTGCACAAAATCATGTTCTTCATCAGCTTTCTTAAATAACTCTGTTATAGCTTGATCTGTATCAGACAAATCAGTTTCAATTTCTTGTTGCTGCTCAAGTTGTTTTTTCACATGAATAAAATCTAATTTTTTATCCTTAATTTTTTTAATAAGCTCATTTTCCTCATGGGTGCCCATGGGAACAGTTTCCTGGCGGTACTCAAGCATCTGGATATCTGCTTTGAGTTCTTCAACAAGAAGTGGAAGATTCTGTCGCATATCTCCTTTTTTCTTCCGACGTTGCTTAATCAGCTCTTTTGCTTGTTGTTGATAAGTGTTTCGTAGTTCTTTGTGTTTCCTCATTTCTTCAACGAGCTTATCTCTCTCCTCTTTCCCCTTTTTCATGGTTTCTCGGAGTTCTTTGCGTTTCTCATTGAGCATATCACGTTCTTCACGAAACACCTTCGCTTTATCGTTGAGCTCATTACGTTTTTGGATAAGAGCCTGAAACTTTTTCTCTGCGTTTCGTAACTCTTCTAATTCCTTTTTCTTTTTAGAAACGTTTTCAGCCACGTTGTGTACACCGCCTGTGTACTTCTAAACTCGTTGGGTTACCTTGATGTAGACATCATTACTCCCAGAGACTGCTATCCATGGGAGTGTAACCTCTGCGTACCCGCGGACCGGAATAGTGATATCTTCTACTTTATTCTTTTGCTCACCATTTATATATAACGTGACATCAACTCGTTGTGTTTCACCTAGGTGTTTATTTTCAACTCTACAGGTGGTAAGGATTTTTTCGCCAGCGGTAAACCGTCGTGGAAAATGAGATACCTTTGCCAATGCAACGGTTGGTTCACCTGTGACGATAAGGGTCATGAGTTCAAGGGTTTCCTGTCGATGTTTCCCTACTACTTGTATCTGAACTTCACTTAAAGCCCATGCATCTGTGTCAGCTGCCCGTGGTGGTTCCACGGTGATCTCTATGGTTCTTGATTGTTTTGCAGGGATTTCAATGTCATGTTCAACACTTTGAACATTCCATGGTTGTTGTTCAGCATCTTTGAGCATGGTGTTTATTGTATAGGATCGTAATTTTCTCGTGGGATTTCGAAGAGTTATCTCATAGGTTGCAAGGTTGTAGGTATTGATTTCTTTTACAGCTGTTGGACAATCAAGGATCAAGACTTTATTAGTGAGAAGAAGTGCTAAAAGTATGATAATAAAGAAGACAACTAACAAGATAATCACAGCAAAACCTGTCGCAGCATATTCACCAAAGACATCATTGAAACCAAGTTGATGTGAGGCATCTTCGAACCATTCATACATAATATCCAGAATACTTCCACTGGTGACTTCAACAATCACGGTAATTGTTTGTGTTGTGTCTGGATTCTTCTGTGACTGCAGCGTAATTTCTAATGTGTCATTATCTTCACGGGTATCATCAGGAACATATACTGTAACGGTGAAGGTTTTTGTTTTTCCTTTTTTAACATCAGACAAGGTTGATGGATATTCAAGATCCCAATCCTGCTCAGAGTCAATATCTACAGAGTAGCTGTCAACATCATCGATTGCTCCTGTGTTATTATTGACCATTTTGATGTCAAAACTTACATTTCCTCCCCGTTGTATCTCTATGGATTCTGGATATTCTATTATATCTATAGCATACTCAATGGCATCCTGAGTAACTTGCACAGTGGAAAGATGATGATCGATACCTGTTTTTCCAGAGACTTGAATCA
>Ga0272442_10011422_pt1 | contig 10832 bp, 8 predicted proteins | sample SSMForm2O_FD_200262 | JGI IMG/M metagenome (GOLD analysis project Ga0272442, IMG submission 200262) | Marine sediment archaeal communities from Little Sippewissett salt marsh, Falmouth, MA, United States - SSM-Form-2O | ecosystem: Environmental > Aquatic > Marine > Wetlands > Sediment ... | reverse complement strand
TTCCGGCAACTGCCGGATAACAGCCACCTCGTGTTAATTTCTTTTAATTAGTTTTCTTATGAAATCTCTTCCCTGATGACTTTTCAATTCTTTTTCCCTTTTTATAGCATTATGTTTTTTTGAAAATAATTCTGAGTGAATAAGAACCCAGGGACGGTATCTCTGCGTCCAACCTTTTGAAGAAAGTTGATTATGACTTTTCATCCGTTGCTCAAGATTTGAAGTAAATCCTATATAAATCTTGTCATAATTTGGTGAATACAAAACATAAATTGTAAACATAGATAAATTTCTATATGCTATATTTCATTGTTTTTTAAGAAAATGGTTTTCTTTTAGATCTTTCTGATTTCCAGCAACTGCTGTAGATCAATCAGATGCTGGAGGTCAATCGAAAGTCTGACATGTTTGAACCCCCGTCCGGCAACCGCCGGATAACAGCCACCCGATTTTTTTATTTTAAAAGTCCTCTTATAAATTCTCTTCCTTTATGTGATTTTAGTTCCCTTTCCCGTTTTATCGCTGTAGATTTCTTTTAAAATTCTTCTTTATAGATCAAACACCACGGTCGATATTTGGTTGTCCAACCCTTAGTTGCTAGGTGATTATGTGAAAGAAGCCGATTCTCTAGATCAGATGTATAACCTATATAGATCTTATCATATTTCTGTGAATGTAAAGCATAAACTGTGAACATAGATGAGCCTTTTTACAAAAGGTAAATCTTTGTTTAAATGAGAAAGGTATTTAATAAACTATAACCGGCTTCCAGCAACTACCGGAGATTAGCTAGAAGCCTGTAAGATTTGAACCCCCGTCCAGCAACCGCCGGATAACAGCCACCCTTACTTGAATAGAAACTCTTCAATTGGATCAGGCTTCAATTCAGCGTTAGAAGTCACAAGAGGTAAAAACAGAAGACCTTCTATATGGCTTCCGGCAAATGCCGGAGGTTTGAACCCCCGTCCGGCAACCGCCGGATAACAGCCACCCAGATCAAATTTAGCTTCAATCATCTTCTCTTAGAAAACTCAATTGGACTATTCTATACAATCTAATTTGATAATAAACAAATACAATAGAAGCTCAGAAATTGATATTAATACAATAATTAAGAAAATTGAAGGTCTTCATAATCGAAGACCTTCTATATGGCTCCTGAAGAGGGATTTGAACCCCCGACCTAGTGGTTAACAGCCACCCGCTCTACCGCTGAGCTATTCAGGAATAAGATTGAATTAACCTTACGAACACTTTATTAGATAAAGAACTACGATAAATCCGGAAGACTTTTTATTTTAGTTCGATTTTGTGTCAACAGGATTTTATCAAAATCAAGATTTTATTTATTTACTTGAAAAGTAGTATCTCCTGTTTCGAAAAAGGCTATTATCTGCTTTATTGCAGCAACTCCGGCATTTATATTAGCCTCTTTGGTCTGAGCTCCCATCTTCTTAGGTGTAAAGTAACAGCGATTCCCAAATTTTTCCAATAATTCCTCTTTCAGATCTGGAGCAATATCCGACGCATATTTTAAATCTTCCCGTTCCCCAAGAATTTTAACTATCCCTTTTTCATCAACTACTTCTTTCCTTGCGGTATTTATGAGAGTAGCCCCTTTCTTCATCTGGGAAATCAAATTATAATTCACGAATTTTTGAGTTGAAGACACAGAAGGCAGATGAAGGGAAACATAATCACATATTTGGTATAGTTCTTCGACAGATCCTACTGTCTCAACGCCGTCTTTATTCATTACTTCAGCTGGAATAAAAGGATCAAAGGCATATACATTCATATTAAAACCTTTGGCAATTCTGGCCACGTTTTTTCCCACATTACCATAGGCATGAATACCTATTTTCTTACCTTTCAACTCCCTACCCGGTTTACCATTGAATTGACCTCTTGCCATATAGACCATCATTCCGAAAGCCAACTCGGCAACAGCATTAGAATTCTGTCCGGGTGTATTCATCACAACTATATTCTGCTCTGTTGCTGCATCCAGATCCACATTATCATAACCGGCTCCCGCTCTTACTACGATCTTCAGCTTAGTCGAATTTGTAATAACCTCTCGGGTTACCTTGTCACTTCTTATGATCAAAGCATCAACATCTTTAACTGCGTTAACCAGATCCTGTTGCTCGGGATATTTTTCCATAACCTCAACTTCATAATCCTGATCCGAACAAATTGATCTTATCTCTTCCACGGCTTCAGGAGCGAAAGGTTTAACAGTTGCTACTAAAACTTTCTTGCTCATGCAACCTCCTTTTTTTTTCATAAAAGTTTTTACTTCCATCTTTCGTCAAGAATTATCAAGGAGATGTTCGGCTAACAAAAAAACTTGACGAGAAAAACGATTTAAAGGTTTATAGATGGAAAAAATGATTAAGGAGCTGTCATGAAGAATATTACCATCTATAAAATAATAACAGTCATAGCTTTTTTAACGTTGGCATTTATTCTTATCATACCTCAGAAATTTAATATCAATCGAAAACAGAAAACTGAAGAATGTATTCGTAATATGAAAACTATCTACGAAGCTATAGAACTCTATATGTTTGAGAGAGAAGAAGATTTTACGGGATCAGCCCAAGATCTGTTCCGTATGGGATACCTTAAGAAAACCTATGAATGTCCTGAAAACGGAGTTGGAGATAAATATTTCATGTCCGGCGACTATGATACAGGTGATATCATTGTAAAATGTCCTAATGCTGAAAAATTTACCGATCATATACTTCATGAAAGTATCATTGAATAGTTTTTTTGTAAAAATGTCATAACCTTCAAGTTCAACCTTGAAGGTTATTTTTTTAATATGAAATATCAGGAATTCTTAGATTATATCTATCAGAGACATTCTGGTAACGTCAAACTTGGTCTGGGAAGAATGCATAAGATCCTCTCTGCGATGGATTACCCAAATAAAAAATTAAAGGGGATCCATCTGGCTGGTACAAATGGTAAAGGATCAACCGCTGCCATGTGCGAGGCTATTTCTATTATGCATGGTTTAAAAACCGGATTAAACACGTCTCCTCATCTGATCGATTATAGAGAACGCATCCGGATCAATAAAAAGAATATCGAACTTGATAAGCTGATCGAAATATATAAAAAATGGGAAAAAACCTTTGCAGATAACGAAGCTTCCTTTTTTGAGATCACTACTGCACTGGCTTTTTACTATTTCCTCCAGAACAAGGTTGAGAATGCCATTTTTGAAGTAGGATTGGGAGGACGCCTCGACGGAACCAATCCTTTTAAATCAACAACTACTGTGATAACTTCAATATCTTACGATCATACCAAGAGCCTTGGAAAAAATATTTATCAAATTGCTGGAGAAAAAGCAGGTATCATTAAACCTAAGGTTCCCCTTATCCTGGGTCACATGTCCCATCAGGCTGCAAAACCTATCGAATCCACTGCCCAAAAAAATAATTCTCCCATCAAAAGATTTGGTAAAGATTTTCAAATCTCTAACCTGAAAGTTGATCTAAACGGAACTAGTTTTGATTATTCCGATCAGGACGGCTCAATTCCCGGGTTAAAAACTAACCTGTTGGGCTTGCATCAAGCTCACAATGCAGCTCTTGCAATCGCTGCCAGTAAGACATATTTCAATATTATTGGGATAAAACCAAAAGCAGATTTGATCAGAAAAGGTCTTACCTGCGTTAATTGGATCGGTCGCTTTCAAATATTGCACCAACACCCCCTGGTAATTGTTGACGGAGCCCATAACGTGGAAGGAGTAAAATCCCTAATCTCATCTCTGAATAATATGTATCCTAAAAAGAAATTTATATTCGTCCTGGCAATTCTTAGAGATAAAAAGTTGAACCAGATCTTTAAAAACCTTGCTTGTATCTGTAAAAAAATGTATATTTCTAAGAATAAATCAAACCGGGCAGCAGAACTGGAACTGCAGGAAAAATATGCTAAAAAGTACCTGATCGATTACGAGATAGTTGAAAATGTAGTTTCTGCCACAAAATCAGCAATTGGGAAGGCAAAAAAAAATGATATTATAGTGATTACCGGTTCTCTTTATACAATTTCTGAAGTGTTGGGCTATGAATCTCTCTTTTAGAAGTAAAACTCTATAAAATATCCTGATCAAAGATTTTTTTCGTTAATTATAACTCTTTTGTTCACTTCCCAGAGCACGATTGAATAAGTTTTTCCAGAAGGAAATCTAATCTTGAGGGTAAAGGGAGGGTTATTGTTACCCAGACCAAAATGCTGAACTAATGAATGTTGATTTGTTGTTCCCTTTCCACCTTGGATCTCTCTGAGCAATAAAATTTTTTCATTATATAATTCCAGCCTGCTCCCGATAGCATCAAAATGCGTCTCGCCATAAATCTCTACTTCTAGCCAGTTGCCAATACCAACAGAATCATTACGAAATAACTGTATTTTATCACCTGCTGCCAGAATATCCAGGTCTCCGTCATTATCAATATCGGCAAATGCCACTCCCCAACCGTTGAAATGGCGAACTCCAGCCAAAAAAGTAACATCCCTGAAAGTACCATTACCTTCATTCATGTACAGAAATGAACGTCTTCCTTCATAGACATTGTTGATATATAAATCCAAAAAACCATCGTTATTAAGATCACCCCAAGCTGGTTCCGAGTGTGTTTCTGCATACCTTATCCCGGTTTTGGATCTGATATCCTTGAAATCGTATTCAGGAGCTCCACTGTTTTCATATAACATGGTTTTATCCGAAACATCTATATATCGGGGATGAGCCAGATTAGCGGTAAGAAGATCCAAATCTCCATCGTTATCCCAATCCGCCCATTCGGATCCAATCGTGTGACCCCACCATCCTTCGATTTCAACTCCGGCAAGATCATAATCCAAAGCTTTATTACTGAATCTGCCCTTACCATTATTAAGCCAAAGAAAATTGTCGGTCAAACGATAATTGGAAACATATATATCAAGGTCACCGTCATTATCGAAATCGGCAGGATTCACACCCCGGCCAGCCCGATTTCCCTCCATATCTGTATTCAATCCTACTTTATCTGTGTTTTCTTCAAATACTCCGTAACCCTGGGATTTATAATATTGATCCTGAAAGTATTCTTCTTCACTTTCATAATTTGCATAATAGATATCCAAATAACCATCCCGGTTGAAATCACCCAGACCAATACCTTCAGTTCCTACCTGGTTACTCTTAACGTTAGATTCAACAGATAAAATGAAGAGACTATCCTGATTCAGTAAAATTGCTTCGGGATCCTTGGTTACTATATCCAGATCCCCATCATTATCCAGATCTCCCCATAAACCACCATTAGCTCCGAAATCAGATGGGATCATATCAGTAACTTCAATAAATTTTCTACCTTCAATATTATGTAACAGTGTGCTTCCATTCAGTAGGATATCCTGAAAACCATCCCGATCAAAATCTCCCCAGGCTATTCTGCCTGCTTGAATATCACCTACCCCATATTCTTCGCTGACATCGCTAAAACAGACATCCTGATAATGATCTAACTGCCGTAAAACAGGCAAATAATCCCCGTTATTAGCATTAAAAATCCCTAATTCCTGTTTCAATAAGGAATCTGCCTTGGGTGTGTAATGATTCCTGGTATCACCCATTTTCAATGCTTCCAGAAACATATCAACTGCTAATTCATGATCGCCGATCTCCAGATAACTTACTCCCAGATAATAGTAGACTCTCGCTAGGGTAATTTCATCCTCAACTGTTAAATTATGGTCATGTAAGGTCGTTTTCAGAAGTTGAATTACTTCGGAATAATTTTCCATCCGACATAAAATCGCTGCCAACTGTGCAGAAGTCTTTACCAACGCACCTCGTTTTTCCAGTTGCCACTGTTTCGTTGGGTAAAAATCCACATAGGGATAATCCCGGGTACGAGAGTAACTTTTTTCAGCAAATTCCAGAGCTTTGTTCAAATCCAAGTCATTCTTTTCGTAATAATATGCCGATTGATACCAGGAAAGATAACCATTAACAAAAGCCTTTCTAAAATAATGAAGGGTCTGTTTAAGTTCATCTAACCTGTCCTCCTTATCAAGTGAATAGGTAAGATAAGGGTACATAACCCTTCTCCATCCGCTTCTGGGATATTTAGCAATTAGATCACCTATTATTTCGATCTTCAAAGAATCATTATCCCAGACTGGGTAAACCTTGTCATAGAATTCAGCTTCAGCTAAATGCCAGGTCTGCCTGGAAGCCGGATAGTCCCTTCTGATTTCAACGGCTATTTCTTCAGCCCGAATACTATCTTCACCAGATCTTATAAGTAGAAAACCATCTCGAGCTGTATAGAGAGCCCTGGGATCTGAGATTGTTGCCAGTGAATCGGCTTCAAACCTGATCTTATTTCTGATCTGTTCTAAAGCAGTGGAATCAATTCCTGGTACTGAGATCAGATCTTGCCAGTTATTATTGATTATATTCAATACTTCCTGATCAATTCGCACAGGTTCTTTTTCCAATCGGGCACAGGCAAAAAACAATAGTATTATGATAATAGATAAAAGGTAAATTCTATTCATACATTTTCCTGTTGATTTAGTCGGGAAAGTTTGAACATTCTTAAAAAATCTGGCAATATTTTAATTTACATAAATCTCAAATTGTTATTATAATGTTCCATGAGGAGATAAGATGAATAGGTTAATTATTTTCTTGATTGTTGTTTTAATAATTTTGTCAGGTGTTTTTATTTTATCAAAGAAAAAAAGAGATTATGTTGTTGATGATAACTATTCTGATGAAAACATTGTAACTTCTTATTTCAAAGATGAGAGTGGAAAATATGCTCTTCACTATCCTGCCGATTGGGCACTTGAAGATCATTCATTTAAAAACGAACTCATCAGGGCAGACCTTTTCCTGGCTGAAATAACCGGCATTCAGATAAGGATAATGGACTATGATGGTAGAGATCAAGACAGATATATCCGGGGATATCTGAATAACTTCGAGCAAGATATGGAAGAACACTGGCAGGGGAAAGCCACTAATGTTGAAAAAAACAGCAATGTGTTCTCAAAAACTAATTGCTGGAAATTATCTTTAGATTTTATTTCCGGACAAGATCAAGAATGGTATTTTATCCATTATCTCTGGTTTCGGGATTCCGATGTCCTTGTTTTCCAAAGTGGCATAATGCAAAAATATCAGCAACTATATGAACAAGTTATCGATGAGATAGCAAGATCAGTGGTAATGTTTGATTAATGGATTCTATATCCAACATTCTCAACCGCTTCTTTAATATCTTCTACTGAAAAATCGCCCTTGATCCCGGCAATACCATTATCGAGATCAATTATTGTCTCGGTAACTCCCGGAACTGCTCTAATGGCTCTTTCAACTGTCATTACACAATGATTACAGGTCATACCTTGGATCTTAATCACCGAATCATAATCATCTGATTTGATTTTATTATTTTTTACACCAGATAACTTTTCCCTTATCTTCCTTAGTAAAGATAATATCAGGGCAATAGAAAATAATGCCATAAACAGGGTAAAAACAATCGAATTCGTTTGATGGGAATGCCTTACTAATTCCATTGGTTGGGTTTTTAGAAAATCAAAAATAATGTTCAATAATAAACCACCTAAAATAGCGAAGACAGAGATAACTGTAAGATAAATCGCAACCATCTTTTTACCAAGGGCGTTTGCGATCAGGGTAATGGTTGCAGCATTTGTAGCAGGACCAACGACCAGAAAAACAAAAGCTGCTCCAGGTGAGATACCTTTTATGATAAGCGAAACAGCAATTGGGATCGAGGCAGTTGCACAAACATATAAGGGAATACCAAAAATGATCATGTAAAGCATACCCAGAAAACCATCTCCACCGTATTTGGCAAAAAAATTATCGGGAATAGCAAAAGAGATGATTCCTGCTAAGAGAATACCAAATACAAGCTGTAGCGAAATATCATCAAGAAAATCTTTGAAAGCATAATAAAATCCCGATCTAACTTTTTCCAATAAAGTATGATGGTGCGGTATTGTTACTTCACAGGTTTCGCAATGAACTTTGCTATCTTGCGATCTCATTTCATCTGCATTATCTTTTTTGAAAAACAAATTAGCTGAAATACCTCCCACAATCCCGGTAATGAATGCTGCAATCGGGCGAAACAAGGCAAATACAGGTCCCATCATACCATAGGTAGCTATTATGCTATCGACACCAGTTTGTGGTGTGGATATCAGAAAAGAAAGAGTCGCGCCCCGGGATGCTTTTTGTTTTCTAAGATACATTGCAGTTGGGATTACACCACAGGAACAAAGCGGTAGCGGAACACCAAGCACTGATGCTTTTAGTGTTGAGAGTAAATTGCTTTTACCTAAATGTTTGAGAATAAAATCCTTTCTAAAGAATATATGCAGTAAACCTGCAATGGTCAAACCCCAAAAAAGATAGGGAGCTATGTCCATATAAGTTAACCAGATACTTTGTAAAACTTCTTTCATCTTAATCCTTTATCCTTTAACGAAGTTAAATTGCTTTCAACTCAGGATATGAGCTTTTTCAAAGTTTTCATCAATTCGTCAATTATCTCAAGTTCACCGCTTTGAATCTTCGTAACTACACATTTTCTGATATGCGCTTCCATTAATAATCTACCAACAGATTTCAGGGCACAGTCAACAGCCAAGATTTGATTGAGGATATTATCGCAGTACACTTCATCTGAGATCATTTTAGAGATACCCTTTATTTGACCTTGAATACGGTTCATTCTCACCAGAATATCATTTTTAATTTCATCATTATAACCCATTTTGACTCTGCTCCTTTATTTTTTACCAAAATAAAACTCCGACATACCCCCGTGGGGTATATAAAAAAGATAAAGCGCTATCCTGGACTTGCAAATCAAAATTATTAATTATCAGGAAAGGTAATTTAACTTTACTATTTCTTTTATTTGATCAAAATCATCGGCATAGAAATCTGCTTTTTTTCTGATTTCATTTTCATCAATAGCTGAGAATCCATCGTAGATGGCAATAACATCCATTTTAGCTTTTTTTGCAGCTAAAACACCTACAAGAACATCTTCTATGACCAGGCAGTTTTTTGATTCTACTTCCAGTTGTTCTGCTACTTTCAGAAAAATATCGGGATACGGTTTTCCCCTAATCCCGGTACAACCGGCGATAAGGGAACTGAAATAGTCTATGACCTTATTTCTGGCGAGTACTTTTTCGGATAAGCTAAGGCAATTACTGGTCCCAATGCCGATTTTAATTTTATTATCTTTGAGAAATTCGAGTAGTTCCTTAGCACCGGGCTTCAGTTGAACGGATTTTTCGTAATATTCTTGAACCATGGATGTCCATTCATTCATGATCGACTCGATCGAATCAGGGAGAGAAAAACGTTTCTTAAAATACTCTGCAACTTCCCGATAACTGTTACCTCCTTTAATCTCTGTGAAAAGATCTTCAGGGACGGGAAGATTTCTTTTGGACAAAAAATCCTGATCGACCTGAGTCCAGATAGGCATAGAATCGATCAGAGTTCCATCCAGATCGAATATTACAGCTTCTAACTTCATTACCCACCAGTCAATTTAGTTCTTAATTTAGCACTTATCATATCCATTATCCAGACCACAGCAGCAATCAACCAGATTATCAATCCAACATTATGCCAACGCAAAAGTTGCTGTTGCTGTAAAAGGATCAAACCTATACCACCACCACCGACAAAACCAACAATTGTTGCCATTCTAACATTTATATCCCAGCGATAGATGGTAAAAGCCAGATAAGGAGATACTATCTGAGGAATAACAGCATATATCCATGTCTGGATTGTACTTGCGCCGGTTGCTTTGATAGCTTCAACCGGACCGGGATCGATGTTTTCTATCTGTTCGGAATAGAGTTTTGTTAAAGCTGCAATTGAATGAATCATCAAAGCCAGCATACCCGCAAAGGGACCAATCCCCACCCAGACCGAAAATATGATCGCCCAGACTATTGCTTCGATAGAACGGAATATTGTCGCTACTGTCCTGATAACTAGATAAATCGTATTCCCCAAAAACGTTCTGGGCATAAGGTTCCGGGCTGCAAAAAAACTCAGGAGGAAGGCAAAAGGAATGGCAAATACTGTTGCAAGTAAAGCAAGATAGATCGTTTCTACTAAAGCAGTGAGAGCAGTATTAAGCATATTTGTGTTTTTTTCGGCTGCTTCCAGAATTTCAGTTTTGAAACTGGTAAAAGTTGATTGGGAAATTCGGGATCCCAGATCTTCCAAAAAAACTTTCCTGGTGGTAAATTTACGACCGGATATGTTCTTTAGTTTATAAAGATCATCCTCTGGCAATATTTCCGAAAGTTCTTCAATGGATTCATCACTTAAATAATAGCCTACAATACTGGGATCAAAGATCCCCGATGTAATTCCACCCGCATTTTTAAATTTGGTAAAGAATTTATAGGGGTTAACTTCAACAATATTCCACCCCACAGTAAAAGTAATTATCAAGACCAATACAATCAACCAACCCCAGATGGTTTTGACCCATTTTTTCATTGTTAACCTGGTAGGGAAAAAAGATCTTCGACCTACAGAGTCCCCGATCAGAAAGAATAAACCGGTTAAAAACACCGCTGCCAGCAAAATAAATCTATAAGCGAAGGACAGGCCAATCCACTTGTTAAAAAGAAAATAGAGACATCCCAGCAGATAGAGCCAGAATAAGAAATCTGCAACCAATGCTTGGAATATTGCTTTTATCTGATCTTTCATCGAATCTCCA